>WBZR01000073.1_pt1 | contig 170887 bp, 152 predicted proteins | sample 5204231 | NCBI WGS metagenome assembly WBZR01 (sample SAMN12412403, study PRJNA552823) | activated sludge metagenome | isolation source: activated sludge from anammox sidestream of wastewater treatment plant... | place: USA: Virginia | collected 2017-08
AAGGACACGACGGTCACAAAGGAAAACCCAAGGAATCTAGGCTCTTTTTTGCCTTTGTGTCGCTTCGACGAACTCAGCGCAAGACTTTGTGCCCTTCGTGGTGAAGCTCTTTCCCGTTAATTTCGGGAGACCTTTCATCTTTTATGACTTACGCAGTTGCACTGCCTGCCGTCATAGCGCAACTTCAACGAAACAGGCTCAACTGCGTAATTCCTGTCTTTGTATTTACTTCCACACAAAAACCAGATCGGCACGGTTTTTCCCCTGCTCGAAAGCAAAGCCGATTCCACGCACGGGCGTGCCAAGTTCGGCGGGCGCGCAGGCGGCGAGAACGATCGGGAAAAGGCAAAGCAGGCTGAGGGTCGGAAGGAAGCGCATTCGTCCGTTATTTCACTTTGAGATTCACGATCCCGTTGAACGCCAGCGCGACCCATTTCCCCTTTTCGTATTCGATCCACACGCTTTTCGATTGCAAGCGTTTACCTGAGACCACGGCTCCTTTTTGTAATTGACCGACGATGCTGAATTCGACGCCGGGTCCGTTGCGGACGTTGAGCAGGTCGGAGAGCACTTCAAACGAAAGGCTGGATGGAATTTTGACCGCGTCCGGAATGTCTGTGGTCACGGCCGATTCTTCGCTCCCTGTATCTTTGGAGAAATAAGGCGTCGGGTCGACGTATCCCTTGTACGGAGGGTTCTCGCCGTCGATCTTCAAGCCGAAGTGCAAATGTGGTCCTGTGCTTGCGCCCGTGTTGTTGCTTGTGCCGATGACGGCTCCGGCTTTTATCTTTTGCCCCGCCGCCACCGAGGCGTGGGCGAGATGGGCGTAGTAGGTGAAATACGTTTTACTGCCGTCTGCGTGGCTGAGTTTCACGTAGTTGCCGTAGCCGCCATTTTCGAACCCGACCAGCGCGACAGTGCCCGCCGTAGCCGCCATAACGGGCGTACCGTTAGGGATGCCGTAGTCGATGCCGTTGTGCCCGGGGAAGCCCCATTTCTTGTAAATATCCGGGTTCTCGCCGAACAGTTGAGTGATAGGTCCATTGACGGGTAATGATAATTTGATCGCCATATTGATCTCCTCTTGTATGCGGTATGGTTATGATAACACACGAGCAAGTCAGCCGGTTGCGCGAAGCGCATATGCCGCGATGCCGAAAGCCACCGCCACGTTGAACGATTTCTTTTCGCCTTGCATGGGAATGTAGAAGACGCGTTTACATAATTCAAGCAGGGAGGCATCCACCCCGGTCACCTCGTTACCGACGATCAACACCGTTTGCCGGGCGGGGTCAAGATCGCGCCGGGCATTGGCAAGGGCGCTGGCGTTTTTTCCCTCCTCGAGAGAGAAAATGTCCCAGCCTTTGGTTTTCAAGCCTTTTGTCAGTTTCACCGCGTCTTTGTGATACGACCATGTAACCGATTCGTCGGCCCCCAGAGCGGTTTTTTTGACGGCATCGTTATCAGGCGTTGGCGTGATACCGCACAGGTAGGCATGCGAGAAGCCGAATCCCTCCGCGCTTCGTATGATCGACCCAACGTTGCCCGCCGAGCGGATATTGTCGAGCAATACAGAAATTTCGCCCGCGTTTTGTTTCTTCTGTTGGAGAGGGGCTTCAAAGCTCGCTTTCCTTTTCGCCACCAGGCGGGTTTCGCCTAAACACGAAGGACACCGAAGCCCAACCGCATACCCGCCCGCGAGCGGATACCGCAACCCGCAAGAACGGCAGACCCTGACCTGAACGATACCTTCTCGCATGACGACATTATACATGCTACAATATTTGAGATGCATCGCGTTGTCCCTCAGATCATTATTGATAATTATCGGGCAGGCAAATACGCCGGGGAATTTTCGGCGGTTGGCTTATTCCTTGATCTGTCCGGCTTTTCTTCCATGACCGACACGCTCATGCAACATGGCCAGCATGGCGCAGAGGTACTGGCGGGGTTGATGCATGGCGTGTTCGACCCTCTTGTGGAAAGTATTTTCGAATACGGCGGGAAAGTGGTCGGCTTTGCCGGCGATGGCATCATGGCGCTGTTTCCTCTGGAGGAGGATCCGCCGCAGGAGGTTGCCTTGCGCGCGCTTGCCGCCGCGTCTGAAGTGCAGGCGCATCTTTTCGAAAACCCAGTCCGGCAAACCCCGTATGGAAATTTTCAATTCTCAGTCAAAGTGGGTCTGGCTGTGGGCGATGTGGCATGGGGAATATTACGTTCAGCCGATGAGCAAAGCGCCACCTATTATTTTCGCGGCGCGGCGGTGGATGAGTCTGCCAAGGCGGAACAGCAAGCCATCGCCGGCGAGATTCTCTTTACGCGCGCCATGTTTGACTTGGTATCCGACTCGGCGCTCACCCAGCCCGCCGGGTCTTTCCACCGTTACGGCGGGTTTCGCCATGGGAAACCATCACCCAGCCCGACGAACTTTCCGCCGGTCGATTTCGAAACGTCGAAGGTATTCTTTCCGGAGGAGATCGTCTCGCAAGATGTGCGCGGAGAATTCCGCCAGGTGGTCAATCTCTTCATGCGCTTCCCGGAGTTGGAAGGCGAGGAACTCGAGGGATTCTTCCGTGTGGTGTTTGAACTCCGTCAAAAGTTTGGCGGGCTGTTAAATCGATTGGATTTTGGCGACAAGGGATGCAACATGTTGATGCTATGGGGGGCGCCGGTGGCGTATGAAAACGATATCGGCAGGGTGCTGAATTTCATCCTTGAGTTAAAGTCGCGGGTGAAATTCCCGATCACCGCCGGGATCACGTATTACATCGCTCACGCCGGCTACCTCGGCAGTAGCATGAGCGAAGATTACACCTGCTATGGGTGGGGCGTAAACCTAGCCGCCCGGTTCATGATGTCGGCGAACGCGGGGCAGACCTGGGTGGATGACCGCATTGCGCGGCGCGTTTCAGCATGGTTCGAGATCGAATTCCTAAGCGCGCAGAAATTCAAGGGGTTCTCCTCCGAACAAAAAGTGCATGTGCTCAAAAGCCGTCGCGTGGAGGCTGGCTCGATCTATCAAGGTGAGATGGTTGGGCGCGGCGAGGAATTGTCCCGCTGTTTGAAATTTGCCGAACCCTTGTGGAAATGGCAATATCCCGGGGTACTGCTTTTATTAGGCGACCCCGGCACCGGGAAAGGTCGGCTTCTTCATGAATTCAGAACGATGGCGCTGCGCGAGAACCCGAACATGCGCTGGGGCGTTTTGCAGGCTGACCAGATTCTGAGGCAATCGTTCAACCCGATCCGTTACTGGCTCCTTCGGTATTTCGATGTTGCCGCGACGGAGGACGTTGAGAAGCGCATTGAAAATTTTGAAACCCGAATGCGGAGGGTGATCGAAACGACGCCGGACCAGGACTTGGCGTTGGAACTGGATCGCCTGCGGTCTGTGTTGGGAGCGTTGATAGACCTGTATTGGGAAGGGTCGTTGTACGAAAGTCTCGATGCGAAGAGTCGCTACAATAGCACGCTGGCGGCGCTCATTTATCTGATCGAGGCGGAAAGCCTGATCCAGCCGCTGGTTCTTGTGCTTGAAGACGCCCATTACATCGACGAGGACACGCTTCAATTCCTGCCGCGTCTGAAGCGCGCCCTGCAAACCGGCAAAGCCCCATACCCGGTGGCATTGGTGATCGCTTCGCGAGTGCAAGGCAATCCCTTCGCCGCCGATGAAGGGCTGGCAGACGTAACGATCACACTGGGGAGACTTTCGGAAGAGGCGGTGGCGCGTCAACTGGATGTGCTATTAGGCGGTCCATCCGCGGCAGGGTTGACTACGTTGGTCCTGGACCGTTCGGAAGGCAACCCGTTTTTCATTGAACAGATCGTTCGTTACCTCCAGGAAGAGAGCCTGCTCGAAACGCGAGGGGATGGATGGGCGCTGTCGAATCGCGTCCGCGATCTGTTCCTGCCGGGCGATATCCGCGCCATGCTGGTGGCGAGACTCGATCAATTGGAGATGAGCGTGAAGGAGATCGTGCAGACCGCCGCGATTCTTGGCAGGGTATTTTCAATGCCGGTCCTGGCGGAGATGAGCGGCAATACGTCTATGGTGAAAGAGAGCGTGCAAGAGGCTGAACAGCACGCGGTCTGGAAGTTCGCGGGCGAAAACAAGTATATTTTCTCTCATGGATTATTGCGCGACGCGGCGTATACCATGCAAATGCGCGCGCATCGGCAGGAACTTCACCGCCTGGCGGTGAACGCGCTCGAAAATAATTATGGCGCCGATGTTCAATTCCATTATGCCGAATTGGCGTATCATGCCGAGTTGGGCGAACTGAAGCCTAAGGCGCTTCAGTTTTACACCCTGGCGGGGAAAGCCTCCGCCGAAGCCTACCAAAATAACCAAGCCATTGACTATTTCACGCGAGCATACTCGTTCGCCGCGTTTGACGATTACGATACTCAATATCACTTGTTGCATGAGCGGGTCAGTTTATATGGTCGTATTGGGAACCGCTCCTTGCAGGCGAAAGACCTTGAGTTGCTGGAAAAACTTGCCGTTCAATTGCGCGATGATCGACGGCTGGCAATCGCATGGAAGTTATACGCGCACTATTATTTCACGATCGGCGATTATCCAAACACGCTTCAAACGTCTGAGCGGGTCATCGAAATGTCGATGCGGCTGGAAGATCCCGAGATCGCGTTGGGAATTTACCTTGTGCAATCTCAGGCGTTTTTCAGGCTGGGCAGGGTGGAAGAAGCCATTGCCCGCCAGAGCGAGGGATTGGACTTGGCGCGGACGTTGAAGAATCGCGTGGAGGAGGGCAGGTCGCTCACTGCCCTTGGGCTTATTTTGCTGGAATCGCACCAGCCTGCCCGGGCAGTGGAACGCATGGAACAGGCTGTGGACATTGCGCGCGAGGTGGGAGATCGTGTCTTGGAATCGCGGGCGCTGGGCAACCTCGCCAACGCGGCGGCGTATGTTTTGCGGGATTACATCGCCGCCCGGGAGTATTACAAACAGGCTGAACGACTGGCTGTGGAACTTGGCGACCGGTTCGGCGAGGGTGTTGAGAAGGCAAATATCGGCTGGGTGAATATGCTGCTTGGCGATTATGAAACTGCGCGCGCCGAACTCGAAGGAGCTCTGTCTATTGCCCGCGAGGTGGATCATTCGTATCAGGAAATTTATACCCTGCTGAATTTAAGCGCGGTCAATGAGGCGCAGGGAAATGTTGAAGCGTCTGAACAATACGCCGCGCAGGCAATGACTCTGTCGCTTGAAAAAGGCGATCGATCAGGCGAGGCTTGGTCTTACTATTATCTCGGGAATGCGTTTCTCGGCGGCGGAAAACTGGAGGAGGCGCGGAGCGCATTTGCCCGGGCGTTGGAGATGCGCGCGGAACAGAACCAGCCCTCCCTTGCGAAGGAGCCGCTGGCGGGGTTGATCCGCGTTGCCCTTGCCGATCACGATCCGGGGCTGGCGATCCAGTATGCAAATGAAGTGATGGAGTATTTGTCGAATGGCGGAACGCTCGACGGCGCCGAAGAACCGTTGAGGATCTATCTTGCCTGTTTCAACGCATTAAAAACCAAACACGACCCCCGCTGTGATGATATTCTTGCTGTGGCTCGCGACTTGTTAAACGCGCAAGCCTCCAGGATTTCTGTTGTATCCTCCCGTCGTCGTTTCATTGATAATGTGCCGTGGCGGCGGGAGATCATGGAACATGTTGCAAAGAAGTGATGCGCTACGGGACGCCGCCGACGGCGGGGTCTCCCTCGCTGAGATCGACTTTTAATTTTCCTTTTTTGATTTTGTCGGTTATCTCGTAGGCGGTAATGACGCCTTCCTTGTTTGGATACGCGAGAAAGACGCGCTGTTTTTCATCGACGTCTAATTCGAACGAATAGCGTACCGACGCGTATTGATTATCTTTTTTATTCTTAACATTGAAACACGCAAACCAGTTGATGTTCAACGGGTTGTCGGCGGGAACTTTCATGTCGTCCCCATCCAGTTCCTCCACGATGTAGTCGTCAAGGTTTTTTGCGTTCAATGCCAGTTCGAACGATTTTTTGCCTCCTTTTCCGCCAATTTTATGCCTGCCGCCCGAATGTTTAATAATTTTCTTTCCCATAGCATCTCCTCTGGGGTATGACGTTAAAATATTATAGTCCCGATTGAACAAATGCGATACATTCTCTTCAACAAACCGTTTGGCGTTCTCTCGCAATTTACCGATGAAGGAACTGGTCATCCGACGCTTAAGCGATTTATTCCCGTGCCAGAGGTGTACGCGGCAGGGCGGCTGGATCGGGATAGCGAAGGCTTACTGTTCTTAACCGACGACGGGCCGCTCATCAAAACATTGACCGACCCGCGCGACCATGCAGAAAAAACCTATTGGGTGATGGTGGAGGGCGACCCATCGACGGAGAGGTTGTTGCGCTTAGAGCGAGGCGTGCAACTTAAAGATTATCGGACTCTGCCATGCACAGCCCGCCTCATTCCGGCCCCCAGCCTGCCTCCCCGCCCCAAGCCGGTGACACCGCACGGACCGACGGCATGGATCGAAATCAAACTCCGCGAAGGGAAGAAGCGCCAGATCCGACACATGACGGCGGCGGTCGGTCTGTTTACCTTGCGGTTGTTCCGTTCCCAAATTGGGCCCATCGCGTTGGGCGATTTGAAGCCCGGGGAATGGCGCGATTTATCCTCCGACGAAGTCAAACGGTTGAAAAAAAATTCCGCTTGAAGTTCACAGGCTCGCGGGGGAAGGTTGGGAAGAAAATCACGGTCGCTTGATGACAAGCCGGCGGCGCAAGTTTGTTATGATGAAGCAAGAGCAATCACGGAGGATGCCATGAGCGAAATCCACATAGATGCGCTGCTTCCGCCGGAGATGGCGGCGCGGGCTGAAGCGCTGGGCGTACGGAAAGCTGAAATGCCGTTATTAAAGATGTTTATGCTGGCTGTTCTGGCGGGCGCATTTATTTCTCTGGGCGCCATCTTTTCCACAACGGTTAGCGCGGGATCCATGACGTTCACTGCGCAAAGCGATGGTCTGGCGTATTCGGGCTCCATGCCGTTTGGCGTGACCCGCCTATTGGCGGGTTTAGTCTTTTGTCTCGGCTTGATTCTAGTAGTGGTCGGGGGCGCGGAGTTATTTACCGGCAATAACCTGATTGTGATGGCGTGGGCGAGCGGGAAGGTCGCCACACGCGCCGTGTTGCGGAATTGGGTTGTAGTCTATGCGGGCAATTTTGTCGGCGCCATTGGGACCGTGGTCTTGATGTTCTTTACGAAACAATATACCTTCGGCGGGAACTCGGTCGGCGTTACCGCGTTGCGGATTGGCGCCGCTAAATCGGACCTCGATTTTTTGCAGGCTGTGGCGCTTGGCATTCTTTGTAACGGATTGGTGTGCCTGGCGGTCTGGTTGACCTTTAGCGCCCGCAGTACGCTCGATAAGATCGCCGCGATTATCTTTCCGATCACCGCGTTCGTGGCGGCTGGTTTCGAGCATAGCATTGCCAATATGTATTTCATTCCATACGCGCTGGCGATAAAAATATTCGACCCCGCCTTCACCGCGTCCGTCGCCGAGTCGATCCCGAACCTCGACCGGTTGACCTGGCGGGCATTCTGGTTTTCGAATCTATTGCCGGTGACCATCGGCAACATCATTGGCGGCGTGGTCCTTGTGGCGATTGTGTACTGGGCGATCTACCTTCGGCATACTTCGCCTTCGTAAACCGCAAGCGCGCCGGATGAGATGCGACTCGAACTGATCGAGTTGTTGATGTCATCTGTTGGGTTTTGTTCTCGCAATCGAATAAATATAAAACGGAATATTATCCCCTTCGTATCCGTCCACGGTCTTTTCCCACGCCATGCCCATCTTCTCCGCCACCCGCTGTGATGGGATGTTCGCGGGGTCGATCAAACAGATCAGGCGTTGTAAATTCAATGTCTCGAAACCGTATTGCAAAATTCCCTGCGCGGCTTCACTTGCCAAACCTTGACCCCAAAAGTCTTCCGCGATGGTGTATGCCACTTCCACGTCGTATTGACCGTCAATCGTCCACGGAAGCAGTCCGCACCGCCCAATAAATTTCCCAGTCTCTTTATGAATGGTCGCCCACAATCCCAGTTCGGGATGTTTGGGATGCCCGTTCATGTGCCATTCCAATTCCTCCTGTGCCTCTTCACGCGAACGCGGCGCATCGGGGATGTACTTGGTGATGTTGGGATTTTGATACAACGCCCACAGGTCATCCAAATCCGAAAGGACTTGATGACGGAGTAAGAGTCGTTTTGTTTCCAAAATATTTTTGTGTGTCATGATAACTCACCTTGCGCAAGAACGCTTCTGATCGAGAAATATTCTTTTGTGTGAGTAGTTACCGTTCACGAATACACACGAATAAACGAATTGGCGCGTTGCCATTCGAGCATTCGTGGTCTTATTCGTGGACGGTTCACTACCGAAGCAAAATTGCGTAACATCACATAGTAACAACCGTCCCGCAGGTTTGGTTTATGGCTTTTGTTCCTCGATCAACCCTGCGGGACGTTCTTTTTTCAAAACCTAAAATGAATAAAAATTCTCCCAAAGTTCTTATCGTCCTTCTCCACGCGATGATATAACTTTTTGATATGACCTTGATTCAAGAACCGCAAAACTTTTTTCTTCAACTGCCCACTGCCTTTCCCTGGGATGATCTCAACAAGATTTATTTTCCTGTCAATTGCTTCCTCAACGATGCGATTCAACTCTTTGTCTATCATATCGCCCTTGTTGTAAATGTCGTGTAAGTCCAGTTTTAATTTCGCCATATCATTTACCTAGCGCTAACTCAATCGCCTCATCCATCCACGTCTTTCTGCCCTTCTCCCATTCCTTGCTAAATGCCTCTTCGCCCAATAATTCTCGCAACTCTGAGACTTCCTTCGCGTGTTCATCCTTCTCCGTAGATGTCATCTCCGAATCAATTGCCTCGCGCAACGCGTTCGCCGCGCCCAGCAAATTTACAGCGCGCTCGGGCTCTTCTTTTCTAACGAGAATGAACGCGATACATTCCAGTACGTGCGCCACCGCCGCGCGATGACCCAGGTCCTTCCACTTGGGCAATACATCTTTATAGCTCGTCAACGCTTCATCGAGTTCGCCGCGCTGACGGAGAACATGGGCGAAATCACTCTGGCTTGAGTACGCACCGCGTTTGTTTCTCATCCGCTTTGCAGTTTCGGCGCTTCTTTCGAATGCCGCGCGGGAAGTTTCTAAATCTCCCATGACTGCGGCAATATGACCCATGCCGATATCTACGAATGTGGAAGCCCAAATAAAACCCGCCTTGTGAGCGAGCTCGGACGCTTCATGGACATATTTCATCGCCGATGGCAGATCACCACTTCCCATAAATTCCAATTGCCCGCGTGTGGAACAAATGAAAGCTAATTCTGCAGTGAGACCGAGTTCGCGAGCGATACTTTCTGCTTTTTTGCTTGCTGGTAATGCTGTGGGAAAATCTCCCAAAAAACCAGATGACAACGCCAGAACAGTGTATGCTCGCGCGGTGAGCGCGACATCGTTCATTTTTTCGGCTAGCGCAATCGCCCGTTCCGCAACCGCGCGTCCCCTTTTATGTTCGCCCATCGTCACATAGAGCCATCCCAACAAACTGTATAAGCGGCTACGGTCTTCCTCAATCTCCGTCATCATCTCCGTTTTCTCGAGGATCGTACTGCACCACATGTGCGCTTCCGCGTTGAAATCTCGTATGGTCCAAAAACCTCCCGCGCTATACGCCAGTTGAATGGCTTTGACAGGATGATTCGCGGTTGCCCATTCCAGCGCGGTGCGCAAATTGTCGTGTTCCGATTCGATCTCGTTCAGTAACTCCAGGCTTTCTGTTCCGAACATGCGCGTCGGAGAATACTGCGTCACTCCTAGCATGAAATCCAAATGACGGTCGCGTGTTTCAACCGCTTCACCAGACTCGACTAATTTCTCCATCGCATATTGACGGATGGTTTCAAGGAAGCGATAACGGGATTTGCCATCCTGCTCCTCGACGATGACCAGCGACTTGTTGACCAGTCCCGACAAACCCTCCAACGCTTCGTCCGCGCCGACAACTGATTCAGCCGCCTCGAGCGTCCACCCCCCTGAAAAAACGGACAGTCCGCGCAAGGCGCGTTGTTCCGTTGGGTTGAGCAGTTGATAACTCCAGTCAATCAGCGCGCGCAGAGTTTGTTGACGCGGCAGGGCAGTGCGGACTCCGCCCGTGAGGAGTTTGAATCTATCGTCGAGACGCGCGGCGATTTGTTCGGGTGTGAGCAGTTTGACGCGCGCCGCGGCTAACTCGATGGCGAGAGGAATCCCGTCGAGGCGGGAGCAGATTTGGGCGACGAAAGAGGCGTTCTCATCCGTGATGCGAAAACGCGGTTCGGCTTTCGTCGCTCGTTCGACGAAGAGTCGCGTGGCTTCATCATCCTTCAATGATGGGACTCGAAACACCGTCTCGCCATCCACGCCCAATGCTTCGCGGCTCGAGGCGACGATCTTGAGTTGCGGACATTCATGCAAAAGTTGATTCGCAACCCCCGCGCTGGCTTCGACGAGATGCTCGCAGTTATCGAGGATGATGAGGATTTCTTTCGCGCGCAAATAATCGAGGACGAACAGAATGAGCGGAATATTTTGCACCGCGCGAATCTCGAACACCGTCGCAATGGCAGGGATGATGTACGCGGCGTCGCTGATCGGCGCGAGTTCCACCAGCCACACGCCATGTTTGAACTTGGCGAGTCCCTCCGCGCCGATTTGAATGGATAAGCGCGTCTTGCCCGTTCCGCCTGGACCAATGAGGGTAAGTAATTTTGCCGATGCGAGTTTATCGCACGCCTCTCTTAGTTCGCGCTCGCGCCCGATGAACGAGGTGAGTTGTTGCGGCAAATTATTTGTCGCCGATGGAATTGAGTTGAGCGGGGGAAACTTTTCTTGCAGATTCGGCGCGATGATCTGATAAATTTTTTCCGCCTGCACAACACCTTTGAGATAATGCTCGCCTAAATCGAGTAACGAAACGCTCGCTGGCAAATGTTCTCGCGCCACTTGCGCGACCACATCCGAGATCAATATCTGCCCGCCATGCCCCGCCGACATGATGCGAGCCGCGCGGTTCAACGTTTGCCCGAAGTAATCACCCTCACGCAGTTCGGCTTCGCCTGTGTGGAGTCCCATGCGGGATTTTAGAGAGAGACGAGAGACTGGAGACTCATCGTGCGATTGGTTATTAGTAATTGGTAATTGAGAGTCGAGAATTAGAGAATTGAGTTGGTGCTGTGACGTGATCGCCGCGTGGATGGCGTCAATGGCTGTCGAGAAAACCGCGTGGATTCCGTCGCCCGTGGTTTTGACGATCTGTCCGCGATTTGATTCGACGGCTTCCTTCAGGATCGAATCATGTTTCGCCAACGCAGATTTCATCGCTTCGGGATGTTTTTCCCAAAGTTTTGTCGAGCCTTCGATGTCGGTGAAGAGGAAAGTGACGGTTCCAGATGGTAACGCGCTCATGTCTTGATTTTCCTCGTCAGCATTCTACTTTTTCTTCGGCAAAAGATCGAACGGCGGACGTTGATTCATTTTGACAAGACTTGCCCGCGACTCGTTCGCGTGGATAACTGTCACTGAACCCGTATCGCAACTTAACCGTTGAAAATGATCGAGCGGCATCCCCAGAAAATGCGCCACTGTGAGTTTGATGGGGTCGGCGTGAAAAACGACTGCGACGATATCTTTTGGGTTCTTGTGCTTGCCGATAATTTTTTCCAGCGCGTCGGCGCAACGAGTCTGAGTTTCAATAAACGACTCGCCATTTGGAAATCTGAATCTCGATGGGGCATTCTGCACGATCTTCCAAACTTTCGTCAGCCCCAACACGCGCCACGATCGTCCCTGCCAATCGCCGATGTCGTTATCCATCAAATCGGGCTGTGGGATGATCTTCAACTTGTGCGATTCAGCGATGGGTTGCGCGGTTTCCATCGCCCTCTCCAGCGGACTCGCATACACGGCTTTGAGCGGAACACCCTTCAACGCCTCCGCCAACGCCTGAGCCTGCTTCTGTCCCTTTTCGTTGAGATGCACCCCAGGCAGTCGCCCTGCCATTCTGTGGGTTTTGGTGTAGTCGTTTTCGCCGTGACGGATGAGTAATAGGGTTGGCATGTTGAAAAGTTGAAAGTCGCAGGTTTGATGTTGAAGGATTTGACTTGCGACCTTCAACCTGCAACCTGTGATCTAACGAATCTTCCGCTTCATTTCGACGATCTGTTCCTCGCTCATAGCAGGGATGGTCTCCACTTTTGTGATGCCCAACGCTTTCCTTTGCGCGTCGCGCCACATTTCGAGTCTTGCGGTCACTTGCGCTTCGTAGCCTTCTTGCGATGGGGAATAAAAATACGTTCCCAGCAATCTCTTCGGCAAATATTGTTGCGGCGTGAAGTGACCTTCATGTTCGTGCGGATAGACGTAATCTTTGCCGTGCCCCAGCGCGGCGGCATCGCGGTTGCTATCCATGAGGTGGCGCGGCACGGAGACTTGTCCCTCGTCTTCGATCTTTTTCATCGCCGAGAAATACGCGCCCGCGCTATTAGACTTGGGCGCGGTGGCGAGGTACAACGTCGCTTCGACGATGGGGTAGATGCCTTCGGGTAGCCCGATGAAGTCAAAGGCTTGGGCGGCGGCGGATGCAACGACAAGTCCCATTGGGTCGGCAAGACCGATATCTTCTCCCGCGAGAATGATTAGACGGCGAATGATGAATTTTGGGTCTTCGCCCGCGTAGATCATTTTGGCGAGCCAATACAACGCGGCGTCGGGGTCGCTTCCGCGCACGGACTTGATGAACGCGGAGATCGTGTCGTAGTGCGCGTCGCCGTCTTTGTCGTATAAAACCGCGCGTCGTTGAATGGATTCTTGCGCTACATCCAGTGTGATGTGAATAACCCCGTCTTTATCTGGCTCCGTTGATTCAACCGCGAGTTCGATAGCGTTCAACGCGTTGCGCGCATCGCCGCTGGCGGTTTCGATGAGATGGTTGCGGGCATCGCTATCAAGCGTAACGACTTTATTTCCATAGCCGCGTTCTTTATCGGTTAATGCGCGGTCAATGAGGATGCCTGTCTCTTCTTGATTCAAATTTCGCAATTGGAACACGCGCGAGCGCGAGATCAATGCCTTGTTGACTTCAAAGTATGGATTCTCCGTTGTCGCGCCGATGAGGGTCACGACTCCCGCCTCGACGTGGGGGAGGAGCGCGTCTTGTTGGGCTTTGTTCCAGCGGTGGACTTCATCCACGAAGAGGATCGTCCGTTCGTTGTGCAGGCGGCGGCGTTCGATGGCTTCGTCAATGATGACGCGCAAGTCCGCTTTGCCCGCGAGGATGGCGGAGATCGTTACAAAATAACTTTTGGTGGTGTTGGCGATCACTTGAGCGAGCGTGGTCTTGCCCGTGCCTGGTGGTCCCCACAAAATAATGGACGAGAACAATTTGTCCGTTTTGATGGCGCGCCACAGGAGTTTCCCTTCGCCGACGATATGTTCCTGCCCGATGTATTCATCGAGCGTGCGTGGACGCATCCGCGCGGCGAGGGGCGCTTCGGATTTCATCCGTTCTTGCATGGCGTGGTCGAAGAGGTCGGGCATGAGAGGGATTATAAGGGAGAAAAAGACCTCACGGGTCTTTAAGACCCGTGAGGTCTGCGCGTGTGAGGCGAATCAGGTCGCCCGTCAGAAAGAAGCGACGGCGGTTTTCATGTCTGTGAAAGTTTGGATGAACATGTCGAATCCCGCCGTTTCGAATCCCACACGCGCTTCCGGCGACAGGTTGAGAAGTTTGAGGTGCGGAGATTTGTACGTCCCCGCGCTGATTCCCTGTCGCACATCATCGTCGTTCATGGAAGTGTCCGGGTCGAGGTCGCGGAGTTGGTTGAACACATCATGGAGCGCGCGCAGACCGGCGCTACTGACAAATTTCGCATGGGAGAGATCGACCAGAATGTGGCGCGCGCCTTTCGCGATGGAATCGTTAGCCGCCGCTTGAAACGCTTCTGATGTCAGCGAATCGATATTTCCATCCACATGCATGACCGTGACTGGCACTCTGCCGTTTTCAGTAAAGGCTTTAACTTCCATGGCATTCTCCGTTTGATAAAACTTTAAATCATAGGGCTGACGCAGTTGAACCTGTTGCGCCGTAGTTGCGCGGCGGCGGCAGTATAACTGCCCGCCAACTGTGTGAGTCCCGAATCATTATACAGTTTTCACGCCAAATTGCAACTGATTTTGTCCGAAATTGGGACGAGTTGGCGCTCAGGCGTTTGGAGTTTCAGGTTGGGAGGTTTGGCGCGTACGGTTGACGATATAAATTCCTGCCAACGCGAGCCCGCCGCCCAGCCCCTGCCAGATCGTGGGGATTTCGCCGAGGAAAGGAATCGCCAAGAGTGTGGTGACCACTGGTTGCAGGATCATTGTCGGGGCAACGATGGACGCCGGCAAGTGACCAAGCGCGTACGCGAGCGACATATAACCGATCAGTTGTGAGACGATCGCGGTCGCGAGAAAGACAAGCCAACTCTGCGCGCTGTAGCCGGTAAGCGAATAACCGAGCGCAAGGTTGACGACGAATAACGCGAGGCTGGCGCCTGCTCCAACAAACCAGATATGGGTGAACGAGTCAAATGTTTCGCGGCTCTTCTCTGTGAAGAGGAAGTAACACCCGTAAAAGAAGCCGGTAAAGATCGCCATCACATCTCCAACGCCGAAGCGCGGATGCAGGATAAAATCGGCGCTGATGATGAGGGCGGCGCCAAACATCGCCAACCCCAAACCCAGCCAAAATTTTCCCGGGAAGCGTTTTTTGTAGATCAACCATCCAGCCAGGGCAACCCAAAGCGGCGCAGTGTTGCCGAGCAAGGTGGCGTTCGAAACTGTGGTGTATGAAAGGGAAGAGGTCCACAAGGCGAGGTCGAAAGCGGTGAAGATCCCAGCCAGAAGCGGAAACATGATCAGGCGCGAACGGACGGATGGATTGGCGCGCGCGCGCGGCAAAAAAAGCGGCAATAACAAAAAAATCGAAAAGAACAGCCGATAAAAAGCGGTGACGGGACCCGGGGCGTTTGCCCAGCGCACAAACATACCGGAGAAACTTAATGCCAGAACGCCAACGCCCAGCGCGGCATACGCAAGCGCGGATTTATTTTGACTCATGAATTATTGGACTTGCAGTCGATCGAGAATGGAAGGCAGTTCTGCCAGAGTGGAGATCGTCGCGTCAGGCGTGACGTCAGCCTGTTGCGCCGGGCGCGAGTTTGCCCGCCTCGTCAGCCACACCCCGAACAAGCCCGCGGCTTTTGCCCCTTTCACATCGGCGGTTAGGTTATCTCCCACCATCACAGCTTCCGAGGGCAGGAAGTACCAGTTGGAAAGCGCCATCTCGAAGATGCGCGGATGCGGCTTGCGATAACTGCAGGCCGCGGAGGTCAATACAAAATCGAAGTAGCGCGAAATTCGGAACTTTTGAACCATCTGTTGCACATCCTTGTCGTCGCCGGCGTTCGAGATCAGCCCCATGCGGTAACCGTCTGCTTCGATCTTTTTCAGAGTGGAAAGGGTGTCGCTCTCCAATACCCAGTTTGTCTGCGTGACCGCGAACAAACGGTCCAGCGCGTTGCGGATGAGATCGTCCGAAACATCGTCATAGCCTTTGGAGCCGAGAATGTCGCGCAGGACGAATGAGTAGGTTGTCTCGAACAGGTCTTTTTCGCGCTGGCTGAAATACGAGTCCAGTCTTTTCCGAAATTCCAACGGGAAGGTGGATAGATTCAATTCAAGACCCTGTTCGCGCAGGTATAAGGTCAGGGCTTCGTCTCCCTGGGCGCTGATGGGGCGCGTGGCTTCCCGCTCGAACATGAGCGTTCCGCCGAGATCAAAAATCACTGCGCGAAGAATGTTGGGCATGGTGTCCGCTACTCACAACGGATGGGACGTCGTGAAGGAGGCGAAAAGTAATAATACTCGAGCCATGGGCGGGTGTCCGTCAGAATAGGCGTATCTTTATCTTTTTCGAGGATGCAATGGCGATCGCCGATGTATTGCGAAAAGATCGCTTCAGGTTTGAGAGACTCGCGCGCGGCGTCCGCGAAAATCCCATTGTTTAATTCGGTATACGCGGAGTATCCTTTTGCCATGTAAGCCCGGTCAAATTCAATTTCGTGGTTCCCAGCGACAACCCAATCTCGGAACTGCTCGAGATGGGGGAATACGGTTGCGGCAGTCATGGGAATCAGGTGTCGTTCGTTCATCCAACCGCAGAATATACCACCAACTGCGAGGTGAGAACGATACAACTCCATCGCTTCGCGCGAATAGAGGTTGTTGTGTCCAGCGGTATAACTGTAGAGCGGGTCAATGAAAATCAGATCGTATTGTTCGGCGGGGTTGGCATACAAATAGCGCCGGCCGTCATCCGCAATGTATTGAACGCGGGAGTCAGCAAACGTGCTTTGCGCAACCGGCGCGTACGTATTCAGCAGACTGCCGAGATCTTCCATCAATTCGACGATAGTGATCTCTTCCACGCCGGGCATGCGCGTCAGGAAGTAGGCGGTGTTCGCGCCGCCCAGCCCGATGATCAGAATTTTCCGCGGGCGGCTCGCGCCGGCGCAGGTGAATGCTGAGCGCTCGTAATCGCCATAGGTTGGGAAATAACTGTTTTGAATACCACCGATCCACAGCGTGGACGGCGAAGACGGCGTTTCTCTATATCCTATGGCTAGCACGCTTTCGCCGGTTTCGCGCACAAGGACAGGCGTATTGGTCGCAATGGAATATAACTTTTCATAGAAAGTTCCTTGCCGGGGCGCGATAAGCACGAGGATGACCAGAAATGCGGGGAGCCAATATATTTGTCTCCCAAGGTTCTGCCTCCTGCCCCAAACAAGGCTGGTGAAAATAAGGCTGAGCAGACACAGCACTTTGAAGGTCAACTCGGCGCCCAGGGTGGAAAAGAACACAAAACTGATTGCCAGCGACCCCATCACAGAGCCAAAGATGTTGGCTAGATGAACATCTCCCACGCGTTTTCCAGAAACGCTAGCGCTGGTGATTGCGATTCGATCCAGCAGAGGTAAGCCGCCGCCCATCATCAGGCTGGCAGGGAGGACAAGAATCAGAATCGGGGAAAAGTACTCGAAAAGGCTTGAGAGCATCAACCGCCGCGAGAATACCAATCCATTTTCTGTTTTCACAAAGGAAAGGACAGGCTGTTGGGGATTGTTAAACGATTCCCTGATTTGGTCTTGGAGCGCAGGGTAGTGCAATGCCGCCCAAACAGCCAACCAGGAAAGCAGTATGACGATTCCGCTGCCCAGTTGTAGTTTCCAGAACAGCGCAACCCGGTCTTTGCTCTGGTCCGCTTTGCGCCCCCAGAGAAAGCCCCCGATTGCCAAACCCACCAGGAAGACGAATAACACGCTTGGGAACCCGTAGGCTGTTCCTTTGTTGATCACCCCGAGAACGCGAAACCACAGCATCTCAAACCCCAGATTGATGAAACCGGACAAGAAGGCGGCAATTAATATCGCGCTGTATGAAATGGATGCCGCTGATTCGGGATTGTTTTCAACCTTTTGCGCGCGATCAACATGCTTATTGTTCTTAAAAAGAGCTACTGCTCCGATACCGACGAGAACATTGAGCGCCACCGCCACTTGGGTTGCGCCATCGAAGCCCAGCCATCCGATCAGGAAATATCCGGCGACCAATGCTCCAAGCCCGGCTCCGAGCGTGTTGATCCCGTAGAGTAAGCCGATCACGTGACCGGAGATTTCTACGCGATTCACGAACGATTGGGTGAGCAAGGGCAGTGTCATGCCCATCAACGCCGTAGGGATGAGCAGAAGCGCGAAACTGAATAGAAACACCAACGGATACGGGCTTCCCGCCGTGCGTTGACCGATCCAGTGGATGAGATCGGGGCTACAATATCCGAAGACGGCTATTCCCATCTCAACAATGCCATAGACCAGGACGACGCGTTTAAGCCGGCGGGCAATTCGTCCACCCAGGAGCGACCCTATGCCAAGCCCCGCCATATACGCGGCAACGATCAGTGTGATCGCGGTCGTGGTGACCCCGAAATAGATTTCGAGCAAGCGGTGCCAGACGATCTGGTAGATCAAACCTGCGGCGCCAGACAATAAAAACAACACCGCGATGATCAACAATCGCGAATTATCTTCCGACCTGGTTGAATTCATCATAATGGAGAGATTCTAATTGACTATGACCGGCTCTTGCCCGGCAGAGCGTTGCGGCAGGGTAGTGACGAGCACCTTGTCCACGCGGCGACCGTCCATGTCGATCACTTCAAAACGCAGGCTGTGCCATTCAAAATGATCGGCGGCTTGCGGCACGCGCCCGAGCGACACCATCACGAATCCGCTCAGGGTTTCGTATTCATCCTCATGCGGAAGGGCTTGCACTTTGAAGATCTCTTTGAACTCATCCACCTCGAGCATACCGTCCAATAGCCACGAGCCGTCTTGTCGTTGTGTGGCTTGCGGCTCTTCGTGTTCCATCTGCCCGACGATCTCTTCCAAAATATCGTTGATGGTGATCAACCCTTGCAACCCGCCGAACTCATCGATGACAAGCAGAATTTGAGTTCCCTTTTCTTTGAAGACTTCGAGCGCGCGCGAGGCGAACATGGTCTCTGGGATAAAGAACGCCGGTTTGAGCGTGTCTTTCAAACGGATATCCCCTCCGCTCAGACTCTTCACCAGTAGATCCCGCGCTTTGACGATCCCAAGGATCGAATCAAGCGTTCCCTGCCGCACCGGGAAGCGCGAATAATCGCTTTCGCTGATCTTCTTGCGGATATCGTCCAGCGAATCGTTGATGTCGAGATATACAATATCTGTGCGCGGGGTCATCAATGAGTACACGCGCTGGTCGCCGAGACTGAACACGCCTTCCACCATGTCGTGCTCGGCTGCCTCAAAGACCCCCGCTTCCGTTCCCTGGTCGATCAGCAATTGGATCTCTTCCTCAGTGACCGGCGGTTCTTCGTTGATCTTGACGCCTAATAACCGCAACACCGATTCTGTTGAAAAACTTAGAAACCGAACGAACGGAGAAAAGATCCGCGAGAAGAACAGCATGGGGCGCGCGACGAACGACGAGACCTCTTCCGGGTCGCGCAGCGCCAACCGTTTTGGGACAAGCTCGCCCAACACAAGCGACAAATAAGTGACAGGCAACACGCCAATCAGCAAACCGATCAGTTCGCTGTAATTTTCCATGGCCGGGAATTGTTCCAGTTGACGGTCGATCCAAACGCCCAGCGTTGCCCCGGTGAGGGCGCCGATGGTCAAGTCTATGGATGTAATTCCGATTTGGATCACGGATAGAAACTGATTTGGGTTTTCCGTCAATTTCAACGCGATGCCGGCGCGATCATCGCCTTTATTTTTTTCGTTTTGCAAGCGGGCTTTGCGCGCGGAGAGTAAAGCCGTCTCTGCCATTGCCAACACGCCGTTCACAAGAATTAAAACAGCAATGGCGATCAACCCGGAGGTGAAATTAAATTCTATGGGGATTTCTGACATGATGATGTGGACGTTTCCAAACTTTTTCTTATTGTACTATGGATGCAACGCTTCATTCGACGCGGATGCCTGCTCCCGCTTCGACGCGCCCGATCACCCAGACGGGTTGTCTCAATTCCTCCGCGCGCGCGATGAACGACTCCAAGTTCTCTTGCGGAACGCCGAGCAACAATCCACCGCTGGTTTGCGGATCGAACAAGAGCATTTGATTCTCTTCATCGATCGATTCGGCAAACTTCACCTGCGACTCAAAGTGCGATTTGTTATCGAACGCGCCGCCGGCGAAACAGCCTTTCTCGGCGTATTTTCGCGCGCAGGAAATCAAAGGGATTTTTGCAAACTCTATCTTCAATGAAACACCCGACGCGTTCGCCATTTCCAAGCCGTGACCGAGCAAACTGTAGCCGGTGATGTCCGTCCCGCCGCGTAGATTGAATTCCACCGCAAGTTGACTCGCGTCTTTGTTCAAACGCTTCATCCAATTGACTGCTTCAAGCAAATCTTTCTCGTCAACTTGTTCGCGTTTCAATGCCGTTGTTGTCACTCCGAACCCGAGAGGCTTGGTCAACACAAGCGCGTCACCGACTTTGAGTCCGCCTTTGCTCAGCATTTTGCGAGGATCAACAAAGCCAATGACGACCAGCCCGAACTTTGGTTCTTTGTCTTTGACGGTATGCCCGCCTGCAATGACAACTCCCGCCTCGCGCGCTTTTTCCGCGCCGCCGCGCATGATCTCGCTGGAAATTTCATTGGGCAAATTATCCGGCAGTGCGGCGACGTTCAACGCAAGGAATGGTTTGCCCCCCATCGCGTACACATCCGACAGGCTGTTCGCCGCCGCAATCGCGCCATAGTCGTAGGCATTGTCTACTACTGGCGTGAAAAAATCGGTGGTGACGACGAGCGCGCGGTCGTCGTCTAAACGCCAAACAGCCGCGTCATCCGGTTCGCGCAGACCAACTAACAGGTCCGGATAAGAGGCGGCGTCGAAGATGTCTTTCACAGGACGCAGAACCTGCGTCAGCGCGTCGGCGCTTAATTTGGACGCTCAACCCGCGCACGTCGAAAGCGTGGTGAGGCGGATTTCGCGTCCCGTTTGTGGGATGGGCATAGCTGAAGAAGAAACGTCCCGCAGGTTTGTTGGGAGAGTCTGGGTTTGTTACGAAACCTGCGGGACGGTGATCTTGATTTATTGCGGAAGTTGAGGCGAGCCGGGCAACGGCAGGATGAATTGATTGCCAGACGGGATGAAGATGGTTTGCACGCCCGGCGCAAGTTTTAGAATATATTGATATTGAAGCAGTTCAGGCGTGAGCGATGCGGCGAGCAACTGATTGGCTTGGGCGTCTGCCTGCGCTTGAATGACGACCGCTTCTGCCTCGCCTTTCGCCGCGATGACTGCCGCATCAGCGAGACCTTGCGCCTCCTGGCGGGCTTGTTCGGCTTCCTGCTTTTTCTGCTCCACGATGAGCGCGGCTTGCAGCGCCTGTTGTTCGGCGATCTGTTTTTGCTCCACTGCCGCGGCGTACTCCTCGCTAAAGTGAATATCGCGCAGGATGAAATCGAGCAGTTCGAGGTTGTTGTCCGAAAGAGTGCTCGCCAGTTCGTCGGTGATGATCTGGACCATCTCTTCGCGCTTGGTCGAGACAACTTCCTCCACGCCATATTGTGAGACTGCGTCGCGGATGGAGCCGCGCGTTTCCGGACGCACGATGCCGCTTTCGTAGTTCTCTCCCCAAGCAATGTGGAGTTGTACTACTTTGGCAGGATCAATGCGATAAATTACTGTTGCGTCTATGATCACTTCCTGTCCGTCTTTTGTGCGGGCGCGGATCGAGTCTTCGCCGGTATCGGGACCCTGCTCCGGTAAAAATGACATGGTGTACGTTTGATTGGAGATCGAATAAGGCACCATTTGCTCGACACCCGGCAAGATCCAATGCAAGCCGGACTCCAAAGCCGCCGGGCGAATGCCTCCCGCGCTAATGGTTTTGACAATGCCGCGCTCGTTCGACTCAACGTAGACCAAGCCCGAGCCCAGGATCGTTAAGACGACAGCGACGACTAAAACAATGAGCGCGCTTGCGCTTGATCCTTTTGCGGTTTGGTGGCGGCTCGCGCGCACCGCCGCCATAATTCCCAGCGCGATTGCGGCAACCCACGCAAAACCTGCCGCCGTTCTGATCACATCAACAATATTCATAGTTCCTCCGATACGATTTGAAATAATTATACCGCCATGATACGATGGCGCTATGCATACGGGACGAGGACGGATAATCGAATTGATTTTGCAAGACGGAGGACGCGCCGCGCGCATCTCCTGCCCGGCGGACTTGATTCCCGCGCCCGGGCAATATCTGCTCGCCGGCGACGATTCAAACGCGCCTCTGCCTGTTCCGTTCTATTGTACGGATTCGGCACCGGGAGGATTTATCTCCTCGCCCGTCCCTGACCATTGGGTGCCGGGCGTCGAAATTTCTTTGCGCGGTCCGTTGGGGAACGGATTCAAACTTCCTGCTTTTGCGAGAAAAGTCGCGCTGGTTGCTCTCGATGTTTTGCCTTCGCGCTTGCGTGGATTGATTCGTCCCGCATTGAATCAAGGCGCGGCGGTAGTTTTCGTCAGCGATTTGCAAGTGGAGAATTTACCCGATGAAGTGGAAGTCCAGCCGTTGTCCGCTCTGGGTGATGTTGTTGCGTGGGCTGATTACGCCGCGTTCGATGTGACGCGCGAGAATCTGCCGGGGTGGATGGAAAGGCTGAGGGAACTGAAGCAGGCATCCACGTTGAAAGAAGCGGGGATTTTAATCCGCACGCCGGTGCCGTGTGGCGGAGTCGCAGAATGCGGAGTGTGCGCCGTCGTCACGAAGTCTGGCTGGAAGATGGCTTGCAAAGACGGACCAGTGTTTGCGTTGAGGGAAATTTAATACCAAATTCGGAACGAGATGATTGTTTGCTGAGTTTGCCCCCCGGCTTCCACGCGGACCTGGATGGAAACAAGCTCGCCCGGTTGTTGATCGGTAAAGCCGAACGAGATTCGCGCCACGCCGTGCGAGTCGGTGAGCGCGGTGAACGTCTGCGCATTGCCATCGGGGAGTTGCACTGAAAAATTTACATTGGCTCCAGGCACGCCCCGAGCATTTTGGTCTTGCACAAAAACTGAAACCGTTTGGTTGTCGTTTGCGCGGGTGATGGATCGCGCCACGAAGGCGCGGGTATCGAACGAGACGACCGGGGCAATGGACGCGTCGAGGGGTTGTGCCGGGATGAGATACGAACGCTCTTCGCCGAGGCGGTCAAAATAATTTTGACCGAGCTGAGAAATTTCCACGCGGGTTGGCTCTCCCTGCGCGCGCCATTCGAAACGGGCGTTTTCAAAATATTGGATGTAAATTTCGTTTTGTTCCTCGGCGTTCGAGACTGGGTTTCCGAATTGCTCCGCGCCGCCGTTGGTGTTGTAAAACTTGAGGAAGTCATAACACACTTGAAACCCAGAGATCGTTTTACATGCCGACGGGTTTTGTGGTTCTAGTTGCGCGCCAGGTTGGTGGAGAGCCGCGCCGATGGGCGTCAGTCGAACGGTTTCATTCCCTTGGGCGTCGACGACGAGTTCGAAGCGGGCGCGTTGGAAGTATTGCACTGTCATCCCATCGCGGGAGGTGAAGCGGCTCGTGATGGGAAAACCGTATACCAGTTCGGGGTTTGGCGCGTTGTTGTAAAACCGCAGAAAGTCTCCCTCCACAAAATGCCCGGTCTCGCTGAAGTACGCGCTATGAGGCGGGTTCTGGGCATTGCACGAGGCTAATGCCAACACAAGAACCGTAACCCAAACGCCAAGCGTGCCGGTTGCTCTCATGCAGACATTATATTACGCCTTCAATAACGCTTCAACAATTCGTTCCGCCGCGTGACCATCGCCGTACGGATTCGCCGCCTTCGCCATCTGCGCGTACGCGGACGCATCATCCAGCAGGCGATTCGCTTCTTTCGTAATTCGGTCTGTTTCAGTTCCCACCAGCTTTAATATCCCCGCCTCCACTCCCTCCGGGCGTTCGGTGGTCTCGCGCATCACCAGCACAGGGATTCCAAATGTCGGCGCTTCCTCTTGAATCCCGCCCGAGTCGGTGAGGATCAACGAGGCGTGTTTCATCAAATGCGCGAGCGGAAGATAATCCAGCGGCGGCAATAGCGTGATTCGTTTTACGTCTTTCAAGATTCGGTTGACGGGTTCCTGCACATTCGGGTTGAGGTGAACGGGATAAACAATTTCCACATCCTCGCGCGAGGCGAGTTGTTTGAGCGCGTTGCAAATATTTTCCATCGGCTCGCCAAAATTTTCCCGACGATGGGCAGTCACCAGGATTAGTCTCTTAGTCTCTAGTTCTCTATTCTCTAATCTTCTACTCTCTAATCCTCTACTCTCTATTCTCTCCAACAACTCACTAATCTCTTTCGGCTCTGGCTGATCTGCCACAAACTTCAACGCGTCAATGACCGAATTGCCCGTGACGAAAATTGTTTCAGGTTCAACACCCTCATGCAATAAGTTTTGCTTCGACCATTCCGTCGGCGCGAAGTGTGCATCTGCTGTGACGGTGGCAATGCGGCGATTGATCTCTTCGGGGAACGGATGCCATTTGTTGTGAGTCCGCAGTCCCGCCTCCACGTGACCGAATTTGATCTTGCGATAAAACGCCAGCAGGGAGGTGTTGATGACAGTGGTTGTGTCGCCGACTGCCAGAATCCAATCGGGTTTGAATTCTTCCAACACGGGGTCGAGGTGAGTGAAGATGCCCGCGCTGAGTTGCGCCAATGTTTGTCCTTCGCGCATCAAGTCGAGGTCATATTCGGGTTTGATGTTGAACAGTTCCAAGGCTTGATCGAGCATTTGCCTGTGCTGGGCTGTGACGCATACCCGCGCTTCGATTCCCTCCGTTTGTTTGAGCAAGCGGACGATGGGCGCCATTTTGATGGCTTCGGGGCGGGTGCCGAAGACGGAGAGGATTTTCATGATAGGGAGTGGTAAGTAGTAATTGGTAATTCGAGATTGGAGATTAGAGATTAGAGACTGGAGACTTTGCGTCGCCTAGGCGGTGGAGGGCGAAACCGGCAGATTGCCATTGTTCGGGTTTCCAAACGTTGACTGTGTCAATGGCGATTCTCGCTCTTGTTTTTGAAGCAATGCTAACGGGATTCAAAGTACGAAATTGCGAGTGACTGACGAGCAGAAGGATCGCATCCGCGTCTTTGAGGGCGGAATCAAGATCGGATGCCATGTCAACTCCTTCAAGTTTTGCGTTTGGGGCAAAAGGTTCCCACGCATGGACGATGGCTCCTTCTTTTTGGAGGAGGTGAATCACTTCAACGGCGGGGCTTTCACGCAGGTCGTCCACGTCGGGTTTGTAGGCGAGTCCGAGGGCGGCGATTTTTTTGTTTTTCAATTCGCCGATTGCCCGCCTCACTTTTTCCACAACAAAATTTGGTTGCTCGTCATTGACTTTTCGCGCTTGATAAATGAGCGACGAAAACTCCGGCGCGGCTTCGACGAAGAACCACGGGTCAACGCTGATGCAGTGACCTCCAACGCCGGGTCCCGGGTTGAGAATGTTGATGCGCGGATGCAAGTTGGCGAGTCGAATCGCTTCCCACACATCCACGCCGAATTTCTCGGCAAGCCGCGCGAATTCGTTGGCGATGGCGATGTTCACGTCGCGCGTAGTGTTTTCCATGATCTTCACCATCTCGGCGGTGGTCGCGTCCGTTTCGTGGATCTCGCCTTTGACGAACGTGGCATACAAATCGCGCCCGGCGCGCGCCGACTCCGGGGTGATGCCTCCGATCACGCGGGCGTTGTCCACAAGTTCGCGCAGGATTTGCCCGGGCAACACGCGCTCCGGCGAATAGCACAGGTGGAAGTCGGTCCCTGCTTGGAGGGTGGAGCGAGTCAAAATCGGCGCGACCAGCTTGACCGTCGTGCGAGGCGGCGATGTCGATTCAAGGATGACGAGGTTGCCCTTCCGCAACACGGGGAGAATCGCCTCGGTCGCCGACGTCACCGCGCGCATGTCTGCGAGTTTGAATCGGATTCCGTTGTGCTCGCCGAATTTTTCATGCTGAAACGGAGTCGGCACCGCGATGATGAACGCGTCGGCTTCGACGGGCTGGCTGGATACCGTTAGCCTGCCGGATTTGATCGCCTCTTCAAAGAGGCTTTGAAGCCCCGGCTCGTGGATATGGATTTTGCCCGCCTGCAGCGATTCCACCACGCGCGGATTGATGTCTACGCCGTGGACTTCGATGCCATGCGCGGCGAACATGGTGGCGGTAGGCAGACCGATGTAACCGAGACCGAGAACACAGATTTTTTTAAATTTCACTAAGACTCCACGAAAAATTAATTTGCTTCCGACCGATTGTAATTGCCGCTATTGTATTGAACCAATTTAACCCAATCGAGTTCCCCGGTCTTGGCATCGAAAAAAGTATTTCCCATCTCAATTGAGAATCGGGAAATAATTTTGTCGCGTTCCTTTTCAAAACTTTCGTTGTGTTCTCTGGCGCGATGTCCAATCGGTTCGATAATATCGGTATAGAGATCCAGATTTTCGCTAATGAAATACCAAAAGTTTTGCCCCACGATCTTCATGTATCCACGGATGAACGCTGTTTTTGTTTTACCATAGCATATCCCTAAGACCGATTGAACATTTAGATTTCGCCTAGCTTGTTTTAGTCGCGCTGTCGCCGTCTGCAAGTCTTGCTCAAGTTTGCTTTGTTGAGAACTATTTCCCCAATTTGGACCCGATTTTATCGAGACAACATAATGCGTGTCGTTATTGAAAAACTCCAAATCCACTCCTTGCGCTGTTGATTTATGACCTCCGCAGGTCCTCTCCGCAACAAAAACGGCTAGCCCTTCCAGGAAATCCCCGAATAATTTTTCTTCGGAGGATGACAGAAACGCGGAAAGCAGATCCCGCACAAGCAACTCTGGAGTTCGTAGATTTTTTGCCTTGAAAAGATACGGATTTTTCGTGAGCAGTTTCTCAAGCCTTAGTTCTTCCAAAGATTTTATTCGCCTTCTATGAAAGTCAACAACATGATCGTTAACATATTCCTTGACATCGTCTAAATTCAAAACATTCATTTTTTACCCGTCTTTCTGCGTTTGCCGTTCTTTGCAACGATATAGTTAGCCTTTTTCTCGGCAATTGCGGGCAGTCTGAGTTGGCTTTCCCCGATTCGTTCTCTGGAAAGAGTAACGTACTCGGAATTGATGTCAATCCCCACAAAACTCCTCCCTAATTCAATAGCCGCCAATGCGGTTGTGCCCGAACCTACAAAAGGGTCTAATACAATATCGCCGGGTTTGGTGAAAAGTTTGATGAACCATTTCGGCAAGTCTAACGGAAAAACGGCGCTATGATTCTTGTTTCCAGTTTCTGTTGCCATGTGAAGCACATTGGTAGGATAGACCTTATCTCTTCCAACCCAATTGGAAACATTTTTCCCGAAACCGCTCCCCGCTCTTGATTCATCTCTTGTTTTGTCAGTGTCGCTCAATTTGGCGAGGCGTTCTTTTGCCCAGGAACCAACAGGAACCATCACTGTTTCCTGGTACATTGCAAAGTTTTTGTCCTTGTTGAATTGAATCAATCTTTCCCAATTATCACGGAAGCGGTTAGGCCACTTTCCAGGATACGAATTCTTTTTATGCCAAATGAATTCTTCCGTCCACAGCCATCCTTGCTCTCGGGCTTTTGAAATCAAATCAATCACATATGTGTGACGTTCGCCATCCACAACCCTTTCTTTGATGTTCAAGATGAATGTGCCTGTCGGTTTGAGAACACGAAAGAATTGGGCGGTCTTAGGCAGGAACCACTCTACATAATCATCTGGCTTGATTCCGCCGTATGTTTTTGCGCGTTGATCCGCGTAGGGAGGCGATGTAAAAATTAAATCAATACAATTGTCGGGAAAACCGCTTAGGATTTTCTCGCAATCCCCAAGAATAATTTTATCTATGAAATTCATTGCCTGCAAGTTCTGGCCACGATGCGGAATCAGCCTTTCTAAAGCTGAAAAGCCTCGTTTTGAGCCATTTTAATTTCTTTAATTTGGAACTTGTATTCCTGTCTCTCTTCTTCAGAGGATGAGTCGTTGCAATTCCCAAGAAAAAACTCTGATAATTTTAACGCTTCTTCGAGGGTTTGGGCTTCAATTGTGACGGCAAAATAACGGGCGAGTCCAACTTCAAAGGTCGGCACGGCATATTTCTCCTTGCATCTGGTATAGGGTTATTCTAACCTAGAACGATTCCAGCGTGAAATTGCGCAACGCGCCAGCCCCGACTGCGTAGAATAATCAAAACCGCTGTCTTGCTGTATAATGAAATGGAGGAGCTATGGAGTTTCTACTTGATCCCGATGTCGCGTATCTGTTTTTGCTGGGCGGAGTGTTTCTCGCCTTAATGGCTATCGCCACGCCGGGCACGGGGTTTTTCGAAATTGGCGCGTTCTTTTGCTTCGCGTTGGCAGGCTATGCCATCTACAATCTGTCCATCAATTTTTGGGCGCTGATCGTGATCGGACTGGGCGTTGTGCCGTTCGTATACGCGCTCCAAAAGCCGAAACGCGAATGGGCGCTCGCGCTCTCGATCTTGTTGCTGATCGTCGGCTCGGTGTTCATGTTCGCGCGAGAAGGAGGCTTGCCGGCGGTGAATCCTTTGGTGGCGGTGATCGCTTCCGCGCTGACTGCCGGATTTGTATGGATCGCCACGCGCAAAGCGATGGAAGCCTCATTTGCCGCGCCGACGCATGATCTGGGCGCGTTGATCGGCTTGGAAGGTGAAGCGCGGACAGACATCCACGAGGAGGGAAGCGCGCAAGTCGGTAAAGAGTTGTGGTCGGCTCGTAGTGAGAGTAAGATCAAGGCGGGGAGCAAGATTCGCGTCGTTCGTCGCGATGGGTTTGTCGTTGTTGTTGAAAAGCAGGAATAAATAATCATCACAAAGGAGTAACTACTATGGAATTACTTACCAGCAGCGCCGTATGTTTAGTTGGCGCGATCCTCGTCATCGGCTTGGTCTTCCTAGCCAATGCCATACGGATCGTTCCGGAATATCAACGTCTCGTTGTCTTCCGTTTGGGTCGCAGTGTCGGACCGAAAGGACCAGGCATCGTGTTGTTAATCCCCGTGATCGACCGCGCCGTCAAAGTGGACCTGCGCGAACAAGTGCGCGAGGTGCCTCACCAGACCTCGATCACGAAAGATAACGCGCCGATCTCGATTGACTTCCTGTGGTACTACAAAGTGCTAGACCCTGCCGAGTCGGTGTTGCAGGTCGGCAACTTTGAATCAGCCGCGGCAGGTATCGCGGCAACCACATTGCGCGCGGTCATCGGCGGTATCCCATTGGACGATGTGCTTTCGGAACGCGAACACATCAACAACATGCTTCGCACCCGTCTCGATGAAGTGACCGAACGCTGGGGCGTCAAAGTGACCAACGTCGAAATCCGCGAGATCATCCCGCCGCGCGACGTGCAGGATGCGATGAACCGGCAGATGTCGGCAGAGCGTATCCGCCGCGCCGTAGTGACCGAATCCACAGGCACGCGCGAAGCGGCGGTCAACGTGGCGGAAGGCGAGAAGCAGTCGAACATCCTGCGCGCCGAAGGTCAGAAGCAATCCGCCATCCTTGCGGCGGAAGGCGAACGAGCCGCCCAGTTGTTGCGCGCTGAAGGTTTTGCCCAAGCCCTCGAGCAGATCTTCAACGCCGCCAAAGCTGTTGACCAGAAGACGATGACGCTTCAATATTTTGAAACGCTCAAGTCCATCGGCGCAAGCCCCTCCACGAAGTACATCTTCCCGATGGAGTTCACGAGTATGTTGGATAACTTCCTGGGGAAGAAGTAGGCGGGTAGATAGACAGTCACGCTCGCATGTAGAAATGTGAAAGTAGAAAGTGGAGTTGCGTCTTTCCACTTTCTACTTTCTTTTTTAGAAAACGCTCCCATGGAAATCCTTCCCGCAGGCATCCTCGATCTCAACTCGCTCCGCAAACTCGAACATGCTTGTTTTGACAAAGATGCGTGGTCGCTGTTCGACCTGATCGCCGTTCTTTCATGGCCCGATGTGGTTCGACTCAAGGCGATGGACAACGGCAACATGATCGGATTCGTGGCGGGCGACACGCGTCCTTCTCAAGGGGCGGCTTGGATCTCCACCATTGCGGTTCATCCACGCTTTCAGCGACGCGGCGTGGGGCGGGCGTTACTGCTGGCGTGCGAAGCGCAGGTCAAAGCGCCGAACATGAAGTTAACCGTCCGCGCGTCCAATCACGGGGCGATCGCGTTGTATGAAAAAGAAGGCTATCGCACGATTGACATCTGGAAAAAATATTACAACGACGGCGAAGATGGGCTGGTGATGGAGAAGACGTTGTGAGCGCGTCGGTGAAACGATTGCCTGAGTTTGAGGTTGCGCGAGCGATTTCCATTGTGCTGTTGTTGATCCATCACAGCGGGTTTTACAGCCTTGAATTTTCAGGAAAAACTTTGCAGGTGTTGTCTCCCTATCTGGAAGCGTTCTTGTTGGGATGCTTCTTTTTTATTTCAGGGTACTTCATGGAATTGTCTCTGCAAAGGTCGGGCGGAGACCCTGTGGGTTTTCTCAGGTCACGATGGGCGAAAATATATCCGCCTTACCTCGCTGCATTTGCGTTGTATGTTTTTGTGTTGGGGTATGGGTTCAAGTCAAAATTCGATGTGGCAGTTTGGCTGGCGGGTCTTCAATTCATTTTTTCACCATCCATGGTTAAACCCCTTCTTACTCTGTGGTATGTTGGTGCGATCCTTTTGTTTTACGGGGTCTTTCTCGTAGTGTGGAAGGTCGCGCCAAAAACGACATTCTTGACCGTGATTTCCATTGCTCTGTTTCTAATTTCGTACCTCTTGCACAAAGCCACCGGATTGCTCGATGTGCGGTTCTTTAAATATTATTTCGTATTCCTGACCGGATTGCTCCTTGCAAAATCAAATGCGCCATCCGTCGCCTTGTCATCGCAACGACTGTTCGGGAAAGGTGTCCTTGCATTCTCGGGGATTTTGTCCTTTTCGCTAGCCTTGCGTGCGGAGACTGAACCTGTTTCCCCGTTTTATATCGCCTCTTCATATGTGTTTATTATTTCCAGCGTGATATTTCTGTTTACGGTGATCTCGAAACTGTCAATTGTCACACCGTGGCGTTGGGTGATCGCAATTTCTCAGGCATCCTATTTTGTGTATTTATTTCATCGCCCATTCTGGAAAATCCTTGAAGGTATCTTCCCTGTAGAAGGATTGCAGAATCAGATCTTATTCAGGATGCTACCGTCGTCGCTGACTGTGCTGGTTGTATGTTATTTTCTCCAGCAATTTTATGATTTTCTGTTGGGGAAATTCAAACGCCAAAGTCGGGGGCTTAATTCGGCGGTTTGAGTTTACAATACCGTTGTTCCTTATGTCCGAATTCCTTGCCCCGCCTGTTTGGGTGAACACAGATCAATCGCTCCGCAAGATGCTGGCGGATTTATCGTCACAGCCGCGCATTGCGGTGGACACCGAGTCGAACAGCCTGCACGCCTATCGCGAGCGCGTGTGTTTGATCCAGTTTTCGACGCCGAAGCACGATTACGTGGTTGACCCGTTCGCTTTTTCCGACCTTCGCCCGCTTGCCCCGATCTTCAACGACAAAAAAATCGAGAAAATATTTCACGCCTCGGAATACGATTTGATCTGTCTGAAGCGCGATTATGACTTCGAGTTTCGCAACCTGTTCGACACGATGCAAGCCGCGCGCGTGTTGGGGTATCCCGCTGTGGGGTTAGACACACTGCTCGCTGAAAAATTTCAAATGAAGATCGATAAACGCTATCAAAAAGCGGATTGGGGCGCCAGACCACTCACGTTGGCTCAAATCGCTTACGCCCGGCAAGATACTCACTACCTCTTCATCCTGCGCGATTTGATGGAAACGGAATTGCGCGAAAAAGACCGCTGGGAACTCGCGCTCGAAGATTTTGCGCGCGCGTGCAAAGTGGATGACGCGAAAGAAAAACTCAACGGCTCCTCATGGAAACGATTCGGCAGTCGGAAAGGCGTGAGTCTGCGCGAGTTGACCGTCCTTTCGGCATTGTGTCACAGCCGCGATCACATCGCCGAGAAACTCGACCGCCCGCCGTTCAAAGTGATTGACGATAACTTGTTGCTGGAGATCGCGAAACGAATGCCGGAGAAAGACGTTGATCTTGCGGATATCGGTTTGAGCGCGAAGCAAATCCACATGTGGGGCGGGGAGATGCTTGCCGCGGCGAGGCGCGGGGCGGCGGCTCCGCTGGTGAAACTGGACCAGCCCAAACGTCCGAGTGACGCGGTGTTGAGGCGGGTCGAGAAGTTGAAGGCGTGGCGGAAGAAAGTCGCGCAGGAGTTGAAGGTCGAGTCGGATATCGTCTTGCCTAAACTCTATCTGGGTCTGTTTGCGGAGCATCCGCCAAAGACCCTGGGCGAACTCGAAGAAGCGATGAAAGAGTCGCCGAGACGATTCCAGTTATACGGTATGCAAATTTTGGGTTTATTCGGAGGCTGAAATGCAAATTCATTTTCATGGCGCGGCGCACACGGTGACGGGAAGCCAGCATTTGCTGGAGATCAACGGGCATCGGCTCTTACTGGATTGCGGGCTGTATCAAGGGCGGAGAGAGGAAACCTATTCTCGAAACCTGAACTTTATGTACGACCCGCGCACAGTGGACGCGGTGATCTTGTCTCACGCGCATATTGATCATTGCGGCAATTTGCCGAACTTTGTCAAGAAGGGTTATGAGGGCCCGATCTACGCGACTCTCGCAACCGTTGACTTGGCAACGTTGATGATGGCCGATTCGGGCCGCATTCAAGAATCGGACGCGGAGTTTGTGAACCGAAAAAATTTGGAACGCGGCAAGCCATTGATCGAACCGTTGTATACCGAGGTGGATGCGCAACACGCGGCTGATTTGTTCCGCGGCGTGAATTACGGTCAGCCGTTCGAGCCGATCCCCGGCGTGATTGCGAAATTTGTGGAGGCGGGACACATTCTCGGTTCTGCCGCTGTTTCACTGGAAATCGAAGAAAAGGGGAAGAAAACCCGCTTCTGGTTTTCGGGCGATATTGGGCGATTCGGTTTGCCGTTGTTGCGCGACCCGGTCATGCCTGACCCTGTTGACTATTTGTTGATGGAATGCACCTACGGCGACAAGAAACACAACGACCCGTCTGCCGCGTTCGACGAATTCCGCAATGTGGTGAGGCGGACGATCAAGCGGAACGGCAAAGTGATCATCCCCGCGTTTGCGGTGGGGCGCACGCAGGAACTGGTCTATCATCTAAACACGATGATGCACGACGGCGATGTTCCGCATGTGCCGGTTTTTGTGGATAGTCCATTGGCGGTGAACGCGTCGCAGATCTTCATGCGACATCGCGAGGTGTTTGACTCGGAGACGCTCAAGTTCATCGAAGAGGCGCGCCACCCGGCGCTCAATTTCAAGATGTTGACGTACGTTCACTCGGTGGAAGAATCGAAAGCGTTGAATAAGCGCACCGACCCGATGGTGATCGTCTCCGCTTCGGGCATGGCGGAAACCGGGCGCATCCTGCATCATCTGCGCAATAATATCGAAGACCCTAAAAATACGGTGTGCATTGTCTCGTGGCAGGCGCCGTACACGCTGGGGCGTCGAATCGCCGACCGGGAAAAGCAGATCAAAATTTTCGGCGAACCGTACTCGGTCAAAGCCGAAGTGGCGACGATCGGCGGCTTGTCGGGTCATGCGGGGCAGGATCTGTTGGTGAAGTATGCGACCACAGTCAAGAAGACTGCCAGGAAGATCTTCCTTGTGCATGGCGAGGAAAAATCCGCCACGCCATTCATGGACATTCTCGCATCGCAGGGAATGCACGACGTTTTTTACCCCGACATGCACGAGAGCGCCGAATTATAAGTTATAATCTCCGCCGCACGAAATACGGGAAGGTGCCAGAGTGGTTGAATGGGACAGTCTCGAAAACTGTTGTGGGCTCCGGTCCACCGAGGGTTCGAATCCCTCCCTTCCCGCCTTACAGACCTGACAGGTAAAGTCAGGTCTGTATTTTCTTAACAGCCTTGTGAATATGCTTCGATCCTGTCGAAGATAAAATGGTCATAGTAGCAGGACTTACGCAGTTGGCGGGCAGTTGTACTGCCGCCGCCGCAGTGCAACTACGGCGCAACAGGTTCAACTGCGTAAGTCCTAATTAAATTGAAGGAAACCATGCTCAAATCTCTCCTGACAAGAATCTCCATTCAGTTGATTGTGTTCGCCGCTCTTGCAACTTCTTGCGCGCCTCAAGCCATTGTTGCTCCAACCCAAAATACGACGCCAACCGTCGCTGAAACGATCCTACCGCCCGAACATCAGGCTACTCTATTGCCTGCGCTTACGGCTTTGCCTGACGCTCCCCCGTCGCTACCCGATAACTCTCTGGCTTTGCCGGCCACCGCGCCCTTGCAATGGCCCACACAGCCAATTACTTTGGAGAATGCAAAAGACATCCAGGAGTTACATCGTTGGGGTCGCGGAGATGTGCAACGCCTCAGACAACTTGAACGAAACCCGGAGCAATTTCTTGTCCAGACCCCTCTTGGAGTGTATTTATATCAAGAGACCCCTCCTTATGTTCTTGCCTTTATGCCAGATGCGGATGAATTTGCCGTATCGGACAATGAAAATTTGTTAGCGGTGAGTCTCAAAACTGGCGATGTCCAAATTTGGGATTTGGAAAGTAAATCTCTAGTTACGACCTATGCGCATTCGTTCCCGGAGGATATCGTCAAGAAAATCGAAGACGATAAACTCCTCCCTTTTTATGTGGGCGGAATGGCATTTTCGCCCGACGGTTCTGAAATTGCAGTTGGATATGCGGACGGCACAGTAGAACTCCGCCGGATCGGAGAGCCAGCCCCATACCTCGCCCTAAAGCATGATTCCTTCTCCTTGTGGCAAACCGATATTGGCTTGATCTACCAACTCAGCTATTCTCCCGATGGAAAGACACTGACTGTCTTCAAATTTGAATCATATACCAATGCGAATCGAATATCTTTTTGGAGTCTACCGGAAGGGAAATTGATCTCGCTGAGCGAGGCGGGGCGATATTACGATTTTGTTCAGCCTGCCTACCTGCCTGATGACCAAACCTTGCTTGTGCTATCCAGGGAGGACTCGTATCTTTTCCTGACGTTGTGGAACGTTCTCACAGGTGAAAAAATGGGGAGATTTGGCACAGACCTTGTTGAAATCAATTCTACCAACCTGTCGCAGGATGGCAGTGCAATCACGATTCTGGGCTCGGATAGTGAAATGAACTTATATCGTATTGTGCGAGAACTACCGGGAGGTAAACTGATCGAAAAGGAGAAACTGAACGGAACATCCGGCGATGAAGAGTTGGAGCAGATTGGAGGCTTCCTTTTGGAACAGGGTCACTACTCCAACGTTTGGGGCGAGGAGGATGATTTCAAAGTCGCCCAGGTTGGCATGATCGGCGATCAGGCATTTCGCTTATTGGGAGAGTCTCATTGGTTGACATTTCCCGAAGGAATTAGGCAACCCCTAAGTATTCCTGACGCCGTTTCTAGCCCATATATTGATATTTCCAATCAGTCCGTTACCTGGTGCGAATCTGGAGGGTTGTACGTTCTTGATAAACATGGCAATGTAACCAAGATGATTGAAGCATTGCCGATTCCCAACTGCGACGGCGTTATCGTTAGCTCCACCTCTCGGTACGCGGTGATATGGCGTGATACAGCGCAATATTTGGTCAATCTTGAAAATGGAAAATCGAACAGCCTGCAACTCGGGATACCATGGGACCCCAAAATTCTTTCCGCGAGATTTACTCAAGCTGATAAGTTTCTAATTACCAGCGCGGTGGGAGGTATTGCCACCTGGCAGGTCGATCCCCCGCAGAAACTCGCAATGAGCGATGCGAGTCGTTATTCCGGCAATAATATCGAAATCGTCATTTCGAGCGACGGCGCTTTTGCCGTTACGCTGGATGCTGGCACGAAACTACAGTTGGACCAAACGAGTCAGATTAAGGTTTGGCGATTTGAAGATGCTTTTATTTTGCGTCGAATTAATCTACCTTTCACCGACAAAGTTCAGCCGAAATTCATATCATTCGCATTATCGCCAGACGATAAGATGATTGCCAGCGGAGACAATTTTGGTGGAATTCGCTTGTGGAGCGTTGAAAGCGGAGAAGAACTGGCGCTCCTCGAATTCGACTATCAGCCTGTCGATCTAACTTTTACTCGCGACGGCTCCGGCTTGATCGTTGTTCTGGGCGATGGCACATCTCGTTTGATAGGGATCCCGTAACCATGATCAAAACCCGATAAGTAGTATGCTCAAAAGGAGTTGTCATGATTCTGCGCGGGGGTGGGCGGATTTCATGGAAAACCCATTTATACACCCGCGTTAAACCGTGTTGTCCGTGAATTCCGCGTCCAAAAAATTCGTAGCCGGGGAAATTCCCAGAAACCGGTAATTCACCTTTTCGGGTTTCCCCTGTTTGATGGTAAGATTCTCGCAATGAAACTCAACCTCGCGCTCGCGCAAATCGCCACCAAACTGGGGGATGTCGATTCGAATCTCGACAAGCACCTTGAATTCATTCAACAAGCAAAATCGCAAAAAGCGGACTTAGTTGTCTTCCCCGAACTTTCACTAACGGGATATGTGTTGCAGGATTTGGTCGCCTCAGTCGCGCACACGCCGACGGATGGCGATCCTGTTTTTAAGCATCTTCTCAAAGAATCTCGCGACCTGGATATTGTGGTTGGATTCGTGGACGAAGACTCGCGCCACCGCTTCTACATCGCCTCTGCCTACCTTTCAGGCGGACGCGCCATCCACGTCCATCATAAAGTGTATCTCCCGACGTATGGACTCTTCGATGAAGGGCGGTTCTTCGCCTGGGGGGATGCTGTCCGCGCCTTCGACACGCGCTTCGGACGGGTCGGCATGTTGATCTGCGAAGATTTCTGGCACGCTTCGCCGCCATATTTGCTCTGGCTCGACGGCGCGGACATTATGCTGTTTTCATCCGCTTCGCCGGGGCGCGGTCTGACCGACAAGGAAAAGCTCGAGTCTGCTCGTTGGGTGGAGCGCGTGAGCAAAGCCTATGCCAGCATGTTCACATCGTTTGTGGCGCATTGCAACCGTGTCGGCTTTGAAGACGGGTTGCTATTTTGGGGCGGCGCAACGATCAACGACCCGAATGGCGAATTGCTCGCGCAGGGTCCATACTTTGAAGAAGCCCTGACCGTTTGCGAACTCGACCTGAATCAACTTCGTCGCACGCGCGCTCGGCTTCCGCTGTTGCGCGATGAGCGGACAAACCTGACAGTTTCAGAATTGCAGAGAATCCTGCAAAAATAGAGTTTGACTTGTGAAATTCAAATACGCCTTGTATAATCTTCGACGAGGTTAATTATGGAAACTACCCTAACAAAACGCGGACAAACCGCAGTTCCGGCGGAAATTCGAAAACGATATAAACTGAAAGAAGGAGATACACTGGCTTGGATCGACGATGGGAATACGATTCGGGTTGTATTTCTTCCTGCCCATCCGGTGAAAGCCCTGAGGGGTTCCGGCAAGGGACACAAATTGACGGAACGACTACTAGCCGAGCGTAGGGCGGAATATAAATATGAAAAAGTACGTTCTTGATACTTCGGCGTTGATGGCTTATCTCGAAGCAGAAGAGGGATTCGATAGAGTGGAAAATATTCTCGCTGACGAGGAAGTGATCTTGCCATTCATTTCCCTGATGGAACTGTACTATATCAGTTTACAGGAACAAGGTCAGACTATAGCAGACCAACGACATGCCGCGTTTCGACGCTATCCTGTTATCTGGCAGTTCGATGAACAGACCACATTGACCGCGGCGCGATTGAAGGCGGCGAATCGGATCTCATTCGCCGATTCGCTGATCGCCGCAATTGCAATTCGACATGGGGCGATACTTATCCACAAAGATCCTGAATATGACGAGTTAGCGGGGCAGTTGGAAATGGAAGCGCTCCCATACAAAACATGATTGATTTAACTATCAACACCGATGTCGCTCATCAAATCCTGACAGGCTTCATCAAAAGCGAAGTGACCCGCGTGGGATTCTCCCGCGCGGTGATCGGCTTATCAGGCGGTCTTGATTCGGCTTTATCGTGTGTCCTCGCCGTTGAAGCATTGGGACGCGAGAATGTGCTGGCGGTGCGAATGCCCTACAAATCATCCAGCCCCGACTCGCTGGCTCATGCCGAACTGTTGATCGAACAGTTGGAAATTCCCAGCAAGACCATCGAAATCACAGAGATGGTCGACCCATTGTTTGCCAACGACGCGGAGATTACCAAACTCCGCAAAGGCAATATCATGGCGCGCGAACGGATGATCGTTTTGTATGATCAATCCGAAGTGTTCAAAGGGTTAGTTATTGGCACGAGCAACAAGACCGAAATTCTGCTTGGCTACAGCACGCAGTTTGGCGATGCGGCGTCGGCGATGAATCCTATTGGAGATTTGTACAAGACACAGATACGTCAATTGTCGCGCGCGTTGAATATTCCCGCGCCTATTATTGACAAACCCCCTTCAGCCGATTTGTGGGATGGTCAAACCGACGAAGGCGAACTCGGCTTCACGTATGAAGAGGTGGATCGGCTGTTATATCTTCTCGTTGACCATCGCTACAGTCCGCAAGAATGTGTGGAAGCGGGCTTCGATGAAAAATTTGTAAACGGGGTCGTGAAGCGTATCCAGCGGATGCAATACAAGCGCATGCAACCGCCTATTGCGAAATTAAGCAACCGCACGATCGGGTACGACTTTTTATATTTGCGCGACTGGGGAACATGATGTTTTATCTTCCGCCCGCTCTCACTCACCGTAAGTTTTTTTACTTGTGGCTGGGGTTGCTGATATCTGTGGCAGGTTCGCAAATGCAGTTTGCGGCGATTCATTGGCACGTCCGCGAATTGACCGGCGAACCGAATCCGCTGGCGCTGGGGGGCATCGGTTTGGCGCGCATCCTGCCTGTTTTTATTTTTTCCATCCTCGGCGGCGCGGTGGCAGATAATTACAACCGCCGAAAAATATTGCTCCTCACCCAGTCGATCGCGGCGTTGCAGGCGGCGGCGCTTGCCTACCTGACGATAACGAATCAAATTACTGTGTGGCATATCTACCTATTGACAGCCATCCAAGCCGCGACTATGGCATTCGATCTGCCTGCCCGTCAGGCAATGGTGCCCAATTTGGTTTCTCGCGAACATTTGCCCTCGGCATTCAGCATGAGTTCGGTGGCGTTTAATACCGGGGCGATCGTCGGCCCGTTGTTATTTGGCGTGATCCCTGAAGGCGGGCAGGGATTTGCCTACCTGTTCAACTCAATTTCCTTCCTCGCTGTCATCCTTGCCTTGTTCTTCATGGGCAACGTTCAACAAGATTTGAATCGCGCGGGCGGCGTCAACGTTCGCTCCATGTGGGACGGCGTGAAATTCATCTTCACTCGTCCGTTGATCCTCTCCACAATGATGATGGATTTTGTTGCCACCTTTTTCGCTTCCGCAAACACGATGTTGCCCATCGTTGCCCGCGACATCCTGTTCGTAGGCAAGGCTGGGTATGCCTGGCTGGTCTCATCTCAGGCGATCGGTTCTGTTGTGGCTGGCATAATCGTTTCCCAGATCAAAGAACTGAGAAAACAAGGACCCTTGCTCCTCACGGCAGTGACCCTGTTCGGGCTGGCGACGGTTTGGTTTGGATTGAGCAGAACATTCATCCCCGCCATGGTTGCGTTGTTGTTCATCGGGGTGGGAGATGCCGTCAGCACAGTGATCCGCAATACCATACGCCAGCTCCAAACCCCGGACCACATCCGCGGCAGGATGACAAGCGTGAATCAAATTTTCTTCATGGGCGGTCCCCAGCTAGGGGAGGTCGAAGCGGGCGTTGCCGCATCCCTGTTCGGCGTTCCGTTTGCCATTGTCAGCGGCGGAATCGGGTGTATTGTTGGGATGTTGCTTATCATCTGGAAATGGCCCCAACTCATTTCGTATAACGGAAACGAGCCGACTCTGGCGACTGCGCCGGCCGATTGACGGCTACCTTGCGATTCCCATACGATTTGCCGCCGTCATCCTTTTTGGTGTTGACTCGCACTTTGATTGAGGCTATACTGCGGGTAACGAGGTAAATGCCCTATGCGAGCAGATGTTTGCGAGGCAACAAAAGACCACCCAAAAGCACGCGACGTGTTCGCGTGCTTTTTTATTTCATACTTCAAACCCTGAAAGGAGATTGAACAATGGACTATGGAATGATCGGCAAACGCGAGAAAGCGCACAGGTACGCCGAGGAACGCCAGCGGTTCCTCTTCAATAAATTCGAGGTTACTTTTCACGGCGATAACAACAACCATCAGGTGAAATTTGACGGCGGCACGTATTCCTGCGATTGCGAATTTTTCGTCACCCATCACCGATGCGCCCACACGATGGCGCTCGAAATCCTTCTGAAGGATATGGTGCCGGAAACGGTCGAATCCTGATTTCTGCCTGATTCTGCAACTCGACTGCCCCCCGCCCCGGAGGGCAGTTTTTCTTTCGTAACTGAGGTTACACCATCCTGAAGTGGTAGATGAAAACCAAATCTGACTCGCGAAATCCCTCGCGACGTTCTGCGTCAGGTAAGCTCGTAAGGGTAGTTTTCCTGAGCCCGTCTAAACGCTAACACCTCTTGCGAGCTGACCTGAAAATTTAATGAGAGGATTTTAAAAACCCGCGTTTTCGATTAGAATTTTACGATGCAAAAAATTTCACGACGCGATTTTCTCAAACTAGGCGGCGCGAGCCTCGGCGCTTTCGCATTTTCTCCAGCGTTAGGCGGCCTGTTCAATTTTGATGATAGCGACCTAATTCGCGTGGCGACCACATCGGTGAGTGTGTATTCAAAACCCAGCGACGAAAGCTCGATCGTTTCCACGTGGTATCGAGACGAACTGCTGCATAGCCTCGGCGAAGTAGTCGCTAAGGAACCCGAACATAACCCAGTCTGGTATCGTGTGTGGGGAGGCTATATCCATCGGGCAAGGCTCCAAAAAGTAAAGATATTATTCAACAAAACGCTGACTTCGATAGAGGAAGGCACACCGCGGCTAGCGGAGATTACCGTCCCCTATTCCCAGCCCTGGCGCACCAGCCAGGCATTCGGCTGGCAACAATTGGGATTCCGCCTCTACTACGGCTCTGTTCACTGGATCGAAGCGGTCGAGCCTGGTCCGAACGGCGATCTGTGGTATCGCATCTACGACGATTTGACGGGCTTCCCCTACTACGTAGACGCGATGCATTTGAGACCAATTCCGCTTGAGGAATTGACGCCAATCACACCAGAAATTCCCGTCGAACAAAAGCGCATCGAAGTGAACCTGACAACCCAAACCCTGACGGCGTTCGAATACGACAAGCAGGTTTTGAAGACCAGTATCTGTTCGGGCATCCCAAATGGTCCGCGCGACGCGAATGGCATCCCCACCAAAACCCCGGCGGGAGATTTTCGCATCATGGATAAAATGCCCAATAAACACATGGGCAACGGGAATCTTTTTGCAGATTTCACCGATTACGAACTCCCCGGCGTTCCCTGGACGTGTTTTTTTACAGACAAAGGACATGCCTTCCACGGCACCTACTGGCACGAAAACTATGGCGTGCCGATGAGTCGCGGTTGCATCAACATGCGCACCGAGGAGGCTAAATGGTTGTTCCGTTGGGCAAAACCGGACCATCAGATCGGCAAAACGTACAATCGCGGTTTCGGCACGCTGGTGCGGATCTACTACTAGACCATGCCTGAGTTAATCTGGCGGGACAAACAACTCGCAATTCCCAAACCCGAATCACTGGTCGCCGATTCGATTATTTACCCGGGCGGGAACGGATACCCAACGGCAAAATCCGCTCAGCGGTTAATTTGGGGCGATAATCTGACGGTGATGGCGTCGCTTCTTTCAAGCTATGAAGGCAAAATCAATCTGGTGTATGCCGATCCGCCTTTTTTCACGAATAAAAGGTTCCTGGCGCGTATAGGCAGGGGGGAGGATTCGCGCAAACCGCAAAACTGGAAACTGGCGGAGGGCTATCACGATTCGTGGAAAGATTTAGATTCGTATCTGGATTTTCTTTACCAACGCCTTTTTTTGATGCATAGACTGCTCGCTCCTAACGGAACGCTTTACCTCCATCTGGATTGGCACGCCGATTCGTATGCCCGCCTCCTGCTCGATGAAATTTTCGGACCTGGGAATTTCCTGAATGAAATTATTTGGACGTATCACGGTCCCTCGCCGATCAAGCGAGCCTTTAACCGCAAGCATGACACGATTCTGGCTTACGTCAAAAGCGGGGAGTACACCTTCAATGCCGATGCCGTTCGCGAACCCTACAATCAAAATACGGTGAAAACCTTCGAGTCGTCGCGCAAAGCCGGTTTTGGAAAAATTCCAAATTTAGCGCGCGGCAAAGTGCCGGAAGATTGGTGGTACTTTCCTGTGGTGGCGCGCCTGCATAAGGAGCGCACGGGGTATCCCACACAAAAGCCCGAAGCCTTGTTGGAAAGGATTGTTCTCGCCTCCTCGAATCCGGGCGATATCGTTGCGGATTTCTTTTGCGGTTCAGGGACAACCTCTGTGATCGCCGAACGTCATGGGCGAAAATTCATTGCCTGCGACGAATCGTTCCGCGCAATTCACGCTTCGCGTAAACGACTCGCGAATGGGACACAGCCTTTTTCATTGGAGCATGATTCGAATGAGGCGTTTTCAATCGCGCTGCCGACTTCGACCACGAGAATAACTCTTTCCGATCATTCAGTCGCGCTGGAGACAAAACTCGGCGTGGACTATTGGGAGGTTGATCCGAATTGGGATGGGGAAACGTTCAAAAGCGCGGCGCAGGCTTCCCGTCCGAACAGAAGCGGAGAGGTGTCGCGCGAGTTAAAAATAAAAATCGGTCGCAGGGTTTGCGTCCGATTCGTCACAGCACAAGGTCGTTGCTATCAACTACACATCTAGCCGATAGCCAACGCCGCGAATGGTCTTGAGGAATTTGGGGTTATTGGGATCGAGTTCGATGGCGCGGCGCAACCATGAGATGTGAACATCCAACGTGCGCGTGTCGCCGGTGTAATTTGTTTCCCAGACTTTTTTGAACAACGATTCGCGCTCCACGACTTCGCCGTGTTTATCCATCAAAATGTGAAGCAGGGTGATCAAGCGGGGGGTCAGCTTGGTGCTTTTCCCGAGGCATCGGACCCTGCGGTGTTCGATATCGAGACGGATCGGACCTACGCTGACAAGATTGTTGCCGTCACCGGGCATGAGCGCCTTGACCCGGTTTACCAATTTTTGCGCGGTGAACGGGAGGGCAAGCACGGCGTCGGCGAGGTTTTTGTCGACAGGTTTTTCTTTTGCCAGGATGAGGATGATCGGGACTTTTTGATCTTTCTTGCGCAGAGAAAGGCAAATGCGCACGCCTGTGCTTCGCAGGGAAGCGGCGTTGACGACAACTACGACAGGATTGATTTGTTTGAGCTTGGATGCGGCTTGACTTCCATTTTGAAAGGAACGAATATCAAATCCCTTCTTTTGCAAGTCGTTTGCAAAAGAAGGGATTTCTGCATGTCGTCCTTCGATCACGAGAAGTGTCGCTTTTTTCATTGAAATAAGTCTGATGATAATTTCAAACGTATGGGTTGAAAATTACAAAGCCATTATACCTTAATCTTAACAAAAGCCGTTGTTTCGTCTTTTAAGGTAGCGCCGATTAAACTACAACTTCGTCATCTTATCAAGATGCAATTTGTTCTTTAGGGTTCGTAACAAAACTAGCCACCCGACAGTTTGGTTTTTGGACGCAGAAAAATGCAGATGGACGCAGATTTTTTTGCAAGCCATTCTGAAAAATCCATCTGTATCAATGTTTTCAGCGTTCACACCGCACTGGCGCTCGGCGCAAGTGTCTGCGTCCCTTTTTATTAAACTGTCAGGTAGGTAGTAACAAAATAACTCCCTGATAGGGATACGGCCGCGCGAATGGGCTCGCCAAATACTCTTGTAAGTTCGTCGCTGGTTTCCCAGGCTTTTTTTGGTAGTTGTTGCCGACAGCAGTTTTGCCGTGAGTGGCTCGCTTTGGCTGACAGTTGTCAAACAAACTTTATTCTCTTGCGCCATTTTCAGACAGCGCCCTTTTTTCCTGAAATCCGAAAGGTTCCGCGCCTTCGCTCCATTGACCGCTTTTCTCCCTCTACGCGCACCTTCCTGACCGTACCTTTTGGGTAAAGTCCAGCTAAGGATTGGTCGCAGCGCGAGACTGCAAAGCGGCTCACGCGATAGGCGGTTCTTGCGTAAGAGCGACATCAATGTCGCATTACGAGAACTGAATTGACTTCCACTGCGTAACATCGTTAGTCATGGAACGACCCTACCGGTTGGGGTCGATGAACTTGAAGAGGTCGTCCAGATATCGTTCGGCAAATTCGATGACAACCACATCGGGTTTTTGTTCGTCCACCCACGATAAATTCCAGATCCCGCCGCCGCTAAAATTTTGGATGAACATCCCGTGATGGAAATGTTCGCCCAGCATGGGGTTGACGTTGAAAAAGTAGGAGTCATGATAGATAACGAGATTCGGCAAGGTCTCATCTGGGTTATAGGAGAATAACAATTTGCGTCCGCCGAGGTTGATGGTTTTGTAGGAAGTGGCAAGGTCAAACTTGGGAGCGAGCCGGAGTTTCGACTCGGTCAACGAGGTGACGCCGATCACGTTGGCAAGGTCGAGCGGCTCAGGCTCCAGCGCCTGCTCTGCGAAATCTGATAATGGGCGCGGGGAAAGATTCGGGTGGGTTTCGCTCAATCGCTCCAACAACAGGGAATACGCCAGATATGCGCCGTAGTCGTTCCAATGCGTGTCGGTGGCGAGGTAAATTTCCCGTTCGGTTTTGGCTTGCAGAAGGGCTGGACGAAGATCGAGAATCTGAGTTTCGCCATGCGTGGAAAGATAGGCGGCAACTTGATCCAATTTCGATTGGGACCCAATCTGTGGGATTTGGGCGGGCACGCGCTCGGGGTAAATGGTATTTTTACTCGGCACGATAACGACAATCAGCGTGATGCCGCGTTCGGCATAGGTTGAGGATAACGAATCCAGGTTGGCTTGAAATTGCGCCAGCGATTCCTCTGTGAACGATGCGGATTTCTGGTACACATCGAGGTCGCCCTCGGCGGTGTAGACGAGCCAGCCGTCGTCGCCGACGAGGACCTTGGGGAAGACGCGGTCGCCGAGGGTGAGACGCAGGTTGGACGTCAGCGCGATGAGGCGCGAGCGCGCATAGAAATTCTCCTCGATGGCGTAGGGGTCGAGGGCGAGAGTCCGCAGGGGGAGGAGGAGCATCCCAAGAAAAATGGCGATAAGTAGTTTGGGATAATGACGCGTCATCTAAAATCCTTCGTAGATGCCGGGTGTGAAGCCGTTCGCCGCCATCATGCCCACGGACAGAATGAAGAGGGCGGTGATGAGAATGTCGCTCGCGAGGGTTCGCGCGAATGAGTGTCGCCCGTCTTTTTGAAAATGAAAACCAAACGGCAGGGCAAGAAACAGACCCGCGAGCAGGGCAAGGAGGAACGATGGTTCGATCAACGGGAGCGGGCTCGTATCATGAAATGGAAGCGGGAATGGGGGTTGAACCATGCCGCCTAGCGCGCGCAGATATTGGAATGCGTATTCAAGACTCGGCGAGCGGAAGACGAGCCATGTGAACAAAATAATCGTCAGCGCGTAGAGATGGCGGACCGGTTGGAATGTTTTTTGCAACCAACGGTTGAGGAAAAGATTTTCAAGCGCGATGAAGAAGCCGTGAAGCAAGCCCCACGCCACAAAGTTGATCGTGACGCCATGCCACAAACCTGTGAGCAAAAAGACGACGAGGATGTTCAGTGATTGACCGATGACGGGAATCCGTTTGCGCTCGAGGGGGAAGAAAACATAATCGCGGAACCACGTGGAAAGCGAGATGTGCCAGCGCCGCCAAAAATCGCCGATGGATTGCGCGAGGTAGGGGAGGTCGAAGTTTTCGACGAAGCGGAAGCCCATCATCCTGGCGAGTCCGATCGCCATGTCGGTGTAGCCTGAAAAATCGAAATAAATTTGCAGGGTATAGCCAGCCAATCCCAGCCACGCATACGCGGGCGTGAGCGCAGGGGTTGGCAAGTTGAAGACCGCATCCACGGTGACGCCGAGCGCGTCGGCGATCAATATTTTTTTGGCGAAGCCTTTCAAGAAGCGACGGATGCCGTTTGCAATCTGATCCGAGTCTATGGTTGGGTTGGGCAACTGCGCGGCGACGCTCCGATAGCGGACAATGGGACCGACGAGCAATTTCGGGAACATCAACACATAAAACGCGAAAGCAATGAAATTCTTTTCAGGCTGAACCGCGCCTTTGCGAACATCGACGAGATAAGCAATGAGTTGAAAACTGATGAAGGATAAGCCAAGGGGAAATGTCAACGAATCGAGCAGGGTCGTTAGACGGGCGGGGAAGAATCTCTCCAGTCCGAAAAAGAGCGCGTATTGATAGGCGGTGAACAGTTTGAAGAAGGCGAGCGCGCCGACGTTGACGAGCAAACCGAGAGGCAGAATCCATTTTGAGAAGCGGGAGGCGAACAGACGCGCGAGCGAGTAATTAGCGACAATCAACGCGGCGATGAAAACCAGATTGACCGCGCTCCCCCACGCGTAGAAGAGTCCGCTGGCGAGAATCCCCAGCGCGGGACGCCAACGCGGTTGGGCAACGAAATAGGCGATGAGGAAGAACGGGAGGAAGAGAAATAGAAAGAGGGCGGTGTTGAAGTTCATGGCGAAACGCGGCAATTATAACGGAGAGGGTTTCGCGTCGTATATCTTGGTACCACTTGTTTGATACGCAGATTTCACGGAACACGCGGACATTAATGATTTTCCCGCGCCTCTCGGGATACTGCGCGTCGGCTGTGTCGAAATAGTGAGGTCGGACGTGTTTCGTTTTTTATCTGCCGATCAACAGCACAGTTCCCTCTTCCCATTTGAGCGTAGAGGATGGCGCTTTCTGTCGGCGGACTCGTTCCGCCATGTCTTTCACAATCTCCATGCGCCGCCCCGCCGCCCAGAGATATTGTTTATCCCAACCTGAATCGTTTTTCGGAAATGAAATGATGGCAACCGCATCGCCTCCGCCGAATTCCCAGTAAAACTCGCACATGTTCTTTTTGAACAACGCGCCTTCGATGTATTGGATTTTGCCTGAACGCCCTTCGGTGATAATGTTGATCTTCGCCATATTCAGATTCCTTCGGTCACTCCGAACCGCCCAGCCAATTTTTCCAAATCCCCGGCGTGGAATCGGGGATTGCCACCGCGCCCGCGACTTTGGTATAGAATTCCTGCGGACCCGCCCAGCCGACAATGGCATACCCGTAGCCTTTGATTTTCATTTCCACGAGACATGCCAGCAATAACGCTTTGCCGATCCCTTTTCCTTGCATGGATTCAAGCACACCCATCGGGCCGAAGAGACCCAATGCCGCCGTGTCGTAACAGGCAAAGCCGACCATGTTGCGTCCATGTTGGGCGATGTAACTGGATGTGGGAGCGCGCGAGAAGCTGACTTCCATCTCGGTTCCCCAGCCCTCCTCAAAGTTTTCGCGCACCCATTTCACCGCGAGGGATTTTTCCGTGCCGATCGGTTTGCGGATCGTGATGCCGGGCGCGACAAGATTCGAAAACGTGGATAGCGTCTCCGTCAGGTCGTAGAGTTTTACAAGCATATCGGTCATGGAGGCTCCTGTCTCGCCAGAATTATACCTATGAGCCGATTACTTTACACGTTCAAAATTGGGACGCAGATTCACGCTGAAAACGCAGATTTTTCTTTCTTTCAGATCAGTGAAATCAGCGTTTTCCGCGTCCATCAGGCATGGTGCAAGATAATCAGCCCATAGGTCTGATTATCTTACACATTCAAAATCGAGACGCAGAAAAACGCGGACGAACGCAGAGGTTGAAAACTTCCGCGCGCATCCGCGCTTGTCCGTGCCCAAGTAACATTCTGTGAGGTAATCAGATTCTTACACGCCGCTAGACCACGTTGAAATCACTCATCTTGCGGATGCGATCCTTCACTTGCGGGTCTTTCAATTCTTCGGCGGTGTAGTTCATCTTGAAGTCCACTTGATCTTCGTAGCCGCCGGGTTCGTAAATGAGCATATTGCGGCTGTCTTTGCCGCCTACGACTCTCACGCTGTGGACGGTGTTCGGCGGGACGTAGAGCGCGTCGCCCGCGCTGAGGATGCGGGTCTCGCCTGCGACCGTCCACTCCACTTGACCATCCAGCACATAAAAAGTTTCGGAGTGATCTTTGTGAAAATGCGGCGGCACTTCAAACGTGGACAGCCAGCGCGAGATCATGATGGTGTAGCGGTTTTCGCTTTGTTTCGTCGTGACGACGAGTTCCATATCCGTTACACCGTCCTCCTCGAAGGAGGGACGTTTGCCCGCCATGGAAAATACGTGTTTTGCGCTCATGATTTTTTCTCCGATGTTAGTACGCCACAGTGACGCGCTTACGGATGAAGCGCGGCGTTTCGATTTCATTGACCAGCGCAACGGCAAAATCTTCGATGGAGATGGCGCTGTTTCCCTGCGCGTCCACCAGCAGACGGTTATCGTCGCCGATGCGGAACGCGCCGGTGCGATTGCCGGGGGCGATTCTATCGGCTGGGCTGAAGTACGTCCAATCCAAGGTGGTGTTCTGGCGATAGGCTTTCAGCGCGTCGCCGTGCGCGCTGGCGAACGGTCTCCAGTCCGGTGGAAATTGGGGGCTATCCATCAACAAAAGACCGGGCGACACTTCCAAGCTTCCCGCTCCGCCCACGATCAGCAGGCGATTCATTCGAGCGGCTGATAGCCCTTTCATTAGGGAGTTGGCGGCGTCTGTCAATGTGCCGGGCGCGGAAAAATCGGGCGCATACGCGCTGACAACGGCATGGTGACCGGCTACCGCAACAGCGACGTTGTCCGCGTTCAACACGTCGGCTTTGTGAAAGGTGAGGTTGGGGTGGGAGGCGTCTCCGCTTTCAGGATGGCGAACCAGCCCGGTGACGGTATGACCGCGCGTCAGCGCTTCCTGTGTGATGACCTTGCCGATGTTCCCCGTCGCGCCAAAGATGGCTATTTTCATATCTATTGCTCTCCTTGTGATAAATTTTGGTCACTATAATAGACTAACACTCTTATCGCAAGCAGGCACTTTGGAGTGATATACTTACCGCATGGAAACCAGAATTACAAATGGAAATGTGTATAAGAAAGCCTGCCCCACCCGTTTGGCGTTAGACCGCATCGCAGATAAATGGACGACTTTGATCGTGGGGCTGTTGGATGGCGGCCCGCGCCGTTTCTCTGAATTGAAACGCGAGATCGAGGGGATTTCGCAAAAGATGCTGACGCAAACTTTGCGCGATTTGGAACGCGACGGACTGGTGACGCGCACGGTGTACGCGCAGATTCCGCCGCGCGTGGAATATGCGCTCACGCCGCTGGGGCAAACGTTGTGCGAGCCGATCGCCGCCATCCGCAAATGGGCGGAGATGAACATCAACGAAGTGGTTGACGCGCAGTTGATCTATGACGCGCAACGCCCGACTCAAGGTCTCGAAGGTTTGTAATCTTCATGTACAACGTCCCGAAGGTTCTGTAACCTTCGGGACGTTTTTCAAAGCTCAGGGCAAGCAGACTATCTACGTGTAACGTCCGCAAAGCAGAGAGTAGATATTCGAGAGCAGGAAGTAGTTTGCTTTCTATCGCAAGGGATTATATCGGGTAAGCGTCCATGCCTGCTTTCATTGCGCCAGTGACCGTTCCATTCACTTTGTTTGCGCCAGGGAAGAACCATTCTTCGGGGTCGTAGCGACCGACAGAGAATTTGTAAATAGCAAATCCCCAGTTATCCATTGCGCCATTCCACGCCAAACGACAGATCGGCAATGTATAGAGTCCATCAAATCGCTCCAGATACAGATAGCCTCCCCTGAACCTCGCAGAATAGCCAGGGTTGGGAGTTCTTCCAAATAATGCCCTCATAATCAAGTTGGGTTTTTTGAAATGTTCCTTATTGAATTCGTCCACCGGTTTCTGGACTTCCGCATGGATTTCAATAGGAATAGTCGGTTTTCTTGGCATGATTACTCTCCGAAAGACTGTGTCAACAAAGAATTGAAAAAATCTCCGCCTGCCGCTCGGACTCAGATACCATCCCCGAAGGGGACATCCTCCCTCGCACGAAGTCCCCGAGCGCGGCGAGCGGGAGACCCTCGATGTCTCGATAAACTCGACACGACGCCCACGCCGCCACGCCCGCAAAGCAGGAAACCATCCACGAATGGAACCACGAATATACGAACCGCGAGTCTTTCATTCGAGTATTCGTGAAAAATTCGTGGACGGTTTTTACGCAAACGACTCCGCCAGCAGACTCTCAAACAACCCCTCCCCCTGCCGCTCCGCCTCGGACATGCGCCCGCGCAGCCCCTCGACCCGCACACAAACAACCGTCCGCGAATAAAGCCACGAATTCACGAATATCGTGCCGCCCATTCGTTTATTCGTGAATAATTCGTGGACGGTTTTCACGCTGACTCTGCAAACTCTCAAACAACCCCTGCCTCTCCGCCTCACGAGCCTCAAACGGCGAGTTGCGCCCGCGCAGACCCTCCATCCGCGCCACCACGGACACAATTCTTTGCCAGTTATGTTTCACTATGAAGGCGGCAAAGATGGATAGCGGGCTGTCTCTTCCCGTTTGAAACGACCTGATAGACAATGCCGCACTTATCGCCTCCGACGGAAATACTGCTGGCAGACTCTGCGACCGCGAAGGAAAAACGTCCCTGCGATATTACGGAGTTTCTTTCGCCACCCGCCACATTATCGCGGCAAAATGGCTGGCCGCATTCGTCACACCGATACACTTCCGATTCCGTAAAATGTGTTCGACCGCATATGACACACCGCAGACTGTTGACTCGACTCCAGATCGCAAAGCCCGCGATGACAAGAATGGCGACGATTATCAGAATAGGAACGAAATTCATATGAACTTTCCTCCAAAACATTCGCTCAGCAATGACTCAAACAACCCCTCCCCCTGCCGCTCCGCCTCACGAGCCTCAAACGGCGAGTTGCGCCCGCGCAGACCCTCGACCCGCGCCGAGACAACCGTCCGCGAATAAAGCCACGAATTCACGAATATCGTGCCGCCCATTCGTTTATTCGTGAATAATTCGTGGACGGTACTTTCGAAAGAATCCTCCGCATCTGCCAGTTTGGATAGATTGGGGAAGCGCCGCGCTGAGCTTGTCGAAGTGGGCGGTGGGATAGGTCTCACGGCAAAAGCGGCAAGCCGAGTTCTTTGAGGAAGGCGTTATGCTTTTTCTTCGCGTCCGCGATCTTCCCTTCTAACTCTTGTAGTTGACCATGCACAGCGCCGAGGTCTATTTCCTCTTCTTCTGTAGCCGTGCTGACGTAACGCGAAATGTTCAAGTTGTAGTTATTCTTTTCGATCTCGTCCAGCGAGACGCGCCTGGAATAACGAATATCTTCCGTGCGATTCTTGTAGCTATCAAGAATCTTTTCGATGTGTTCGGGTAATAATTGATTTTGACGCTTGCCCTTCTCGAAGTATTCGCTGGCATTGATGAATAGAACATCGTCATGCTTTTTGCATTTTTTCAACACCAAAATACAAACAGGGATGCCCGTGGAGTAGAACAAGTTGGCGGGCAGACCGATGACGGTATCAATATGGTTGTCTTTCAACAATTTGGTGCGGATGCGCTCCTCCGCGCCGCCGCGAAATAAGACGCCATGCGGCAGGATGATCGCCATTGTGCCTTCTTGCGCGAGGAAGTGGAAGCCATGCAGAAGAAAAGCAAAATCGGCGGCGGATTTGGGCGCGAGACCGTAGTTCTTGAAACGGACATCATCGCCAAGCGAATCGGTGGGTTCCCAGCGGTAACTAAAAGGCGGGTTGGCAACCACCGCGTCGAAGGTTGGCTTTTTGAGGGGGTTGGCTTCGCGGAGCATGTCCCAATCGTTGAGCAGGGTATCGCCGTGGAAAATCTCGAACTCGGAATCTTTGACGCCGTGCAGAAGCATGTTCATGCGCGCCAGGTTGTAGGTGGTGATGTTCTTTTCCTGCCCGTAGATTTTGCCAATGCCGTTGTCGCCGATCCGCTTGCGGACGTTGAGAAGAAGCGAGCCAGAGCCGCAGGCAAAATCCAGCACGGACTTGAGTCGTTTCTTCGCGCCCGTTTTCGGTTCCTGACTATCCAAGATGACAATGCCAGAAAGGATACTGGAAATCTGTTGCGGGGTGTAGAACTCGCCCGCTTTTTTGCCAGAGCCAGCGGCAAACTGACCAATGAGATATTCGTAGGCATCGCCGAGGGTGTCGCTATCGGTGGAGAAATCTTTTAGACCTTCGGCAATTTTGGTGACGACCGTACAGAGTTTGGCATTGCGGTCAGTATGTTTTTTGCCGAGTTTTTCGGAGTTGAGATTGATTTCGGAGAACAGCCCTTGAAAGGCGCTGGAGAAAGATTCGTTTTCGATGTATTTGAAGCCAGCTTGCAAGGTTTCCAATAATTCTTTATTGTGCGTGCGCGCCATTTCGACAATACTGCCCCATAGATAGGGCGGCTCGATGACGTAATGCACTTTGCGGCGCATTTGTTCCTCAAAGACTGTAATATCTTTGGGGTTGCGCTCATAAAAGAGTTGCAGGGGCGTGACGAGCGGAATTTGCTCCGCTTCTTCTTCATCCTGCTTCTTTTTCTTTTTGGGCATTTGCGCCACAGCCTGCGCCCGCGCCGCTTCCACTTCGCTTTCGGTGGGATATTCCTTCCCTAATTCCTTTTTGCAGGCGGATTCATAGTTATCCGAAAGGTAGCGCAAGAACAGAAAGGAGAGCATGTAATCGCGGAAGTCGTCCGCGTTCATTGCCCCGCGCAGTTGGTCGGCGATGCCCCACAGGGTGGCGCCGAGTTGTTTTTGTTGTTCGTTGGTCATAAGCGGTTCCTAGTTGTCATTGCGAGGACGCTCTTGCTCTTCGTCCGAAGCAATCTCCTTTCGTCATGTGTCACCGCGAGGGACGAAGCGGTCTCCTGTTGTTGGGGGATTGCTTCGCTATCGCTCGCAATGACATCGTCATGTGTCACCGCGAGGGACGAAGCGGTCTCCTAATTGCTGGGGATTGCTTCGCTATCGCTCGCAATGACATCATTCTCTCCAAAATACTGCTCGAATAAATCTTTCCATTCAGGGTTGAGGCTGTTGATGAGGTCAATTTTCTTTTGGCGCGAGCCTGCCTTGATTTGTTTTTCGCGGAAGAGTGCCGCGTTTACGTCTTCGCCGCTTTCGTAATAAACCAGCTTGTGGACGTTATATTTTTTCGTAAAGACGCCGCCTTTGCCTGCGCGATGTTCCAAAACTCTGCGCTGTAAATCGTTGGTAACGCCTGTGTAGAGGACAGTATGATGTTTGTTGGTCATGATGTAAACGCAATATTGCCTTTTTGCCATAGATCACCTGCTTGTCATTGCGAGGAGGGCGCTCTTCCCGACGAAGCAATCCCCTCATTGCTAGATGTCACCGCGAGGAACGAAGCAATCTCTCCTCATCCTTGTTTGTCATTGCGAGGGCGATGCTCTCTCGCCCGAAGCAATCTCTTCTCATCCTTGTTTGTCATTGCGAGGGCGATGCTCTCTCGCCCGAAGCAATCTCTTCTCATCCTTGCTTGTCATTGCGAGGGCGATGCTCTCTCACCCGAAGCAATCTCCACACTCGCAAGGGGATTGCTTCGCCGCAAAGTGCAAGAGCGCGGCTCGCAATGACATTAGGGGAACAGCCCCTGCAGTAGCCCTTTCTTATGGACTTTGAGCGCCGCCACCGCCTCACCTTGCGCGTGGATTTCCTCATCCAGCGCGGACAGCAATTCCGCGATTCTTTGTTGTTCTCGTTTATCCGACGGGAAGCAAATTTCAATACTTGACAACCTTCCAGATGAAATTCCTAAAACTTTTGCGCCTTGTGCTTCTTTCTTTATTTGAGTTCTAATTCTGTCAGACTTAAACAAGTAACCGCCAAAGCCAATTGCAAGTCTGGGCGTTATTTGTCTGGCTAATAGCGTGTGCATACCTGACACTACTTTTTCATTGTTTAGATTAACAATCTCTATGCTTTTTCCTACATCGTTCAAGTCTTCGGACGCATCTGCAAATATCATATCTCCTTCAACACAGTAAGAATCCATCTTGATTGCTTCAATAGATTGCGAAGGGTTTATGTAAGGTACTGTTTCTTTCGTAATATCGAACAGCGTAGAAAACTTCATGTGTATATCGCCATAGTGAATGTTTTTTACTGAACCATTTTCGTAATTCAATTGGTCTCTTGAAAACGAATTAGTGACCTTGAATGAATACACTTCGCTTAATACGGCAGTCTCCCACCCCCCAGCGGACTGAAACTCCCCAAACCGCAACCTCGGCACGGACTCGCCTTCGGCGGGGAAAAGGTTCTGCAGTAGCCCTTTTTTATAGGCTTGCAGTGTCTCCACTTTTTGGCTTTGGGCGGCGATCAGGTCATCGAGCGAAGTCAGGCAGTCCGCTATTTTTTGTTGTTCGGGAAGTGAAGGAAGATAAATCAATGTTTCAAGAAACTTTTCAGGAGAAACTCGTTTTAGGGTACTGCTTGTTCCTGTTCTCTCAATATTTAGTTTGAGATAATTCGCCTTCAACCAATTCAGGAAGAAAAACGAACTGTTTTTATTTTTGAATCTAAATGCAGGCACATCTGTCGAAGAATAAAAACCATCCAACGCATTTGGCACTAAGCCAAATGCTCCATTCAACAAATCAATTTTTGAAAAAATAAATTCGCCAGCACGCCGCTTGAAGTAATTCGTTCCTCCTGTGAGTGTGCTATTTCTTTCATTTTTTACTACGCCAAGCGCATGAAGTTTGACAGTAATTATTTTCTGGTTGTCAAACGTTGTTGCTTTTTCTGGCTTTTCATTAACATCAAAAATCTCATTTATTGTTTTTTCTTCCCACTCGTCTTGAAACTCAGGGAAGCGCAACTTGGGCGCGGCGGTCTTATTCATACGCGCTCAATCCCGAAATCTCGCGCCCACCCGCTAGTTTCTTCAAAAGTGGAATCAAGTCGGTCATCAATTCCCCTTCTTTTGGGGCGCGCTCGCGCCAGTTCAACTCCAGCGGGGCAAGCAGGTCGGTCAGCGCTTCGCTATCGAAGACCAGTCGTTCGATGATCTCATCCACAAAGGCGCTCAGGGCGTTATGTTCCAACCCAAACTTGGCGGCAATCTCCGCCAATTGGCGGGCGTTCTTCTCCGCTTTGAAGGCGGCATAGCCCGCGCGGATGGCGGCTTCACTGGTCTTGGTCTTGCCTGCTTCCAGCGTGTGGATGTATTCGGTCATGTCTTCGCGCTCGTCCAAAAACTTGGCGTCCGAAGCGATCAGCCCGATCAACTGCTCGCGGGTCATCTTCTGTTTAAGACCTGACAGGTTTCCAGAACCTGTCAGGTCTGCGATTAACTTCATAATGTAATCGTAGTCAATCGTCACCGAGGCAAACAGCACAAACTCAAAATCGAGTTGTTGAAGTTGCGGGTTCTGCTTTTCTTTGTCCTGCCGTTCTTTCAGGCGCGCGGCGGTATCAAGATACGCCGCGCGGAAGGCTTGCAATTGCTCGGGCGGTAACGCCTGCTCCACCTCCGCGTGGTGTTCGGCGGTCAGGTCGGTGTACTGCTCCAATTGAGTCTTATATTTTTGGACTTCCTTGAAGCGTTCGATGAAACCGCCGCGGGCATGGTCGCCTTTCAAGTTGGGCACATCCTGCGGGACACACGCCAGCCCGTTCGACTGCATGAACAGGTCCAGTTTTCGGATGGCTTCTTTCAGTTTGCCGATGACGACGGGCGCGGAATCCACCAGCCAGATTTCTTTGGATCGTTCGACGGTCTCGCCAGAGAAGAGTTGGATCGCTTCATCCACCGCCCCAGCCTGTCCCCGAAAATCGAGAATATTCCCCGCTGGTTTCGAGTCGTTCAAAATGCGGTTGGTGCGCGAGAACGCTTGGATCAGTCCATGCTGTTTCAGGTTTTTATCCACATACAACGTGTTCAGGTATTTGGAATCGAAGCCCGTTAATAGCATATCCACTACGATCACCAAGTCCACCCTTTCGGCGTGGGGCAATTGAAATTCCTGGTCTTTGATTCGCTTTTGCACATCCTGATAATACAAATCGAAAAATGCAAGGCTGTGATTCGCGCCGTAGCGGTCGTTATAGTCCGCCATGATGGCTTTCAGCGCGGCTTTCTTCCCTTCGGGGTCTATGGCGTTATCGGCTTTTTCCTGCGGCAAATCTTCTTGCAGTTGGCGCACATCCGAATCACCCTCAGCGGGCGGCGAAAACACACAGGCGATATTCAGCGGCTGGAAGGTTTCGTCTTCGCTCTGCTTCTTTTCTTGAATCTGTTTGAAAAGGCGGTAATACTCAATCGCGTCATTAATGGAAGCGGTCGCCAACAGCGCATTGAACTTGCGCCCGTTGCTGGCGGCATTGTGCTTGTTCAAAATCGCTTCGATGACGGCTTGCTTGGTCAATGCCTCGCCTGCTTTTGGGGTCTGCTCGCCTTCAGGCTTGAAGTAATCCACATGGAAGCGCAGTACCGTATCATCCTCGATGGCGTTTGTGATGGTGTAGGCGTGCAGTTGCGTTTGAAAGAGGTCGGCGGTGGTTTTGTAGGAAGCCTGCGTACCCTCCACTTGGGTATAGGCGGCGTTTTCCTTGAAAATGGGCGTACCCGTAAAACCAAACAACTGCGCTTTGGGGAAGAATTCCTTGATCGCTTTGTGATTCTCGCCAAACTGCGAGCGGTGACATTCATCAAAGATGAAGACCACGCGCTTCTCGCTCAACGGGGCAAGTTGCTCTTTGTATCCTGTCATTGCGAGCCGCGCTCTCCCTGGCACCGCCCGCCAGGGCAGGTGTGCTCTTTGCGGCGAAGCAATCTCCCGTTGCAGTGGGATTGCTTCGCTGTCGCTCGCAATGACATTAGGTCTGTCATTGCGAGGGCGCTCTTGTTCTTCGCCCGAAGCAATCCTTGCGCTGAGCGCAGTCGAAGTGTCCTCATCGCTGGGGGATTGCTTCGCTCCGCTCGCAATAACATTCTTATTGCCGCCATCCAATGCCAGCCCCAACTTTTGAATGGTGGTGACGATGACCTTATCGGCATAATCATCCGAAAGCAATCTCTTCACCAGCGCGGCGGTGTTTGTGTTTTGCTCCACACAACCCGCTTGAAACTTATTGAACTCTTCGCGGGTCTGGCGGTCGAGGTCTTTGCGATCCACAACAAACAGCACTTTTTCAATCTCGGGGTTGTCCTTCAACAACGTGGACGCCTTGAAAGAAGTCAGCGTTTTGCCACTGCCCGTCGTATGCCAGATATACCCATTGCCGCTGTTGTCGTGAATGCAATCCACAATCGCTTTCACGGCGTAAATCTGGTACGGGCGCATCATCAGCAGTTTCCGCTCGGTTTCGATCAAGACCATATAACGGCTGATCATCTCGCCCAAAACGCACTTGGCAAGGAACTTCTCCGCAAACTCATCCAGCAGGGTGATTTTCTTATTGTTCTCGTCTGCAAAGCGATAAAAGGGCAAAAAGCGTTCTTCAGCATTGAAAGCAAAATGCTTGTTATTGTTATTGGCGAAGTACAGCGTGTCACTGCGATTGCTCACGATAAAAAGTTGCATGAAGCATAACAGCGTGTTGGTGTAGCCGTTGCCTGGGTCGGTCTTGTAATCCACGATCTGTTGCATGGCGCGGCGCGGGCTGATCGGCAAATCCTTCAACTCGATCTGCACCACAGGCACACCGTTGATCAACAAAATCACGTCGTAGCGGTGATAACTGTAGGCGGTATTGATCCGCAACTGGTTCACCACTTCAAAAGTGTTCTTGCACCAATCCTTGATATTCACCAGCGTAAAAGTGAGCGGCGTGCCGTCGTCGCGGGTAAAGTTGTGCTTCTCGCGCAGGTTGCGCGAGGCTTCAAATACGTCTCTTGTAACTATCTGATCCAACAGGCGCGAAAACTCGCCGTCCGTCAAAGTCACGCGGTTCAACGCCTCAAACTTCTCGCGAAAGTTCTGCTCCAGCGCGGCGCGGTCACGAATGTCGGGGCGATAGATATATTTCAAGTCGCTCAGCGCCCCACCCTCCACGCGGTAATCGGCTTGCGGTTCACCCAGTTTTTTAATCAGTTCTTGTTCGATTTGTTGTTCGGTCATTGGTTATCGTTTTGAATTTGAGTGACTAGATTATACCCGCCGCGCCCCACGCGTCCTCCCGAAAGAACACACCGCACTGGCGCACGGTGCAAGTGTCGGGACGATGCGAACGAATGTGAAGGGCTTGTTCCCGATTTTCAATAACGCAAGCATACTTGCAAATTCCATCATCCGCAAGCCTTCCACTTTCTACTTTCCTCTCACCAACGCCTCCCTCACCCACTCGATTGGATGCCGCGCCTCCACGCCTGCGCCATGCTGAAACTGCATCCTACACGCCGCGCCTGTTGATGCAATTTCCACACTTCGACTTGGCTCAGTGTAAACTTTCCACTCACTACTCTCTACTCCTCTACTCTCTACTCCTCTACTCACTATTCCTCTATTCACCGCCATCTCAAACACCTTCATCGAAACCTCATAATGCTCCGCCTCGAAGCCGAACGTGCCTGCCATGCCGCAACAGCCCGCGTCGCTTAACTCCACGTCGAAGCCGCACGCGCGCAACAACTCCACGCTGGCATTCGCGCCGCTCGCGATTCCATCGGCAGACAAGCCCTCCGCGCGTTGATGGCAATGCGGATAAAATTTTATTTTCCGATTTCGATTCCCTTCACCTCCCAATTGATCCCCCAGTCTGCCTACGCGCAGGGCGCCAAACTCCGACGAACGCAACAAGAACTCATCCAACAACCAGACTTTCGACTCACGCGCGCGAATCTCCTCGGCGGATTCTGGAAGCAAATCAACATACTCATTTTTCAGAAGATAAATTTCAGGAGGCTCGACTCCGACGATAAACGCTTCGCGCGACGGGTCGATCTGATTCATCCACCTCAACATTTCTCTAGCGTGACGCCGCGCCGCATCCACGAATCCCTTCGAGAGCAAAGACGCCCCCGCGCCAACGATCGGCAACACGCGGACATCATATCCGCACATCGTCAACACCTCCAACGCGGCTTCTTCCACTTGAGGTTCAATGTAACGGGAAAATACATCGGGTAAATAAATGACCACATGTCGTTGCGAGGAGCCGCGTAGCGGCGACGAAGCAATCTCCTGTTCTTCACCTAAATTACGGTTTGCGCGGAGATTGCTTCGCTTCGCTCGCAACGACATAGTTATCTTCGGCAACGCCCTCTCCTCCGCCAAGCCCAACACTTTTGCGATCAACTTCCTCGTCGGCGCGAACTCCATCAACCCATTCGCCAGCGGCGCGACAAGTGACATCATCTTCGCCGCGACGTGGAAATACCCGAACACATAATCCCGCAACGGACGGCGGTGAGTCTTGTAATATTCATTCTCGAATTCATACTTCAACTTCGCCATATCCACCCCGCTGGGACATTCCGCTTTGCAACCTTTGCAAGCCAAACATAGATCGAGCGCTTGGAATGTTGATTCTGCAATCTCATCCTTACGCAGTACGGAGTACGCAGTACCTACTTCGTATTTCGTACTACGTATCAAATCTCGTAGCAGATTCGCCCTCCCCCTCGTGGAATACATCTCGTCTCTCGTCGCTTGAAACGATGGACACATCACGCCTGTGGATTTCCTGCACACGCCTTGACCATTGCATTGCTCAACAGCAAGTTCAAATCCTCCTTGACGAGCAAACGATAGATTTGGTTTCCATGTACTCGTTTTATAGTCAACACCGTAACGCAAATTCGTATCCATCTTTTGCGGGTCAATGATCTTGCCTGGGTTCAAAATATGATTCGGATCCGCCGCGTTTTTCAGCAAGCGCATCGCATCCATCACCTCCGCGCCGTATGCGCGCGCGAGATGCTCGGAACGCGCCAAACCGTCACCGTGTTCACTGCTCATCGCGCCGCCCAGGCTCAACGTCAGCGCAAGAACCGCCTCGCTGATCGAGCGCAGACTCTCCACGCCGCGCGTCGCCTTCAAATCCAAAACAGGACGAATGTGCAAGCATCCCGCCGACGCGTGTGCGTAAATGTTTCCAACCACGCCGTGTGCGGATAAAATTTTCTCCACCTCGCGCACAAACTCGCCGAGCCGCTCGACTGGAATCGCGCAGTCCTCGATGAACGCAATCGGTCGCGCCGAGCGCGGTTGCGAATCCAGCAGACCCAGTCCCATCTTGCGGACATTCCAAATCCGCGCCTGATCTTCTTTCGATTCGGCGATAAAAATATTTCCGCCCTTCCGCGCTGAGCGGAGGTCTGGGCGAAGCGGAGCGGAGACGAAGACCGAAGTCGAAGCGCTTTGCGGCGTATCGAGACCACGCGCTCGCATCAACAATTCTTTCGGCTCACCACCGCTAAACTCTACAACCAACAACGCCGCGGGGTCATCATCAATCCAACTTGCCTCGCTCGCATATCCCGCCGAACTCCGCGCCGCGCGGATGATCGTATCGGGGATCAACTCAATCGCCGATGGGTTGTGAGTCAGCAATCGCGGCACATCATCACACGCTTCCGCCGCGCTCGCGTACGTCAGCACAACCAAGATCGTATGCTTCGGCTTCGACACGAGATTCACTTTCATCTTGCGAATCACTGCCAGCGTACCTTCTGACCCTGCAAGTAAGTGTGCCAAGTTCCATGTTCCACGTTTCAAGTTGGCTGGATAACATTCGCCAGTCCATTGAGGCGGCGTAGAAGGACTCCACGGCAATAAATAATTCAACCGATACCCCGCCGCATTCCGCCAAGTTCGCGGATAATTTTGCCTTATCGCTTCTGTGTAGTTCTCACGAATGTCGAACACCGCGCGAATTACCTCATCCTGCATCCCGCCTACTTTCCTCTTTCCACTTTCTTCGTCATCCACTTCTCCCCACGTCGCAAGACTCCCCTCCCCCAAAATCACCTCCGCTTCCAAAATATGATCCGCGCTCATGCCATAGAGGATCGAATGCGCGCCCGTCGCGTTGTTGGCGATCACGCCGCCCATCGTCGCGCGCTCGGCAGAGGCAGGGTCGGGACCAAACATCAGTCCGTGTGTTGAGGCGGCTTTGTTCAAATCAGACAAAACAACGCCAGGTTCGACGATGGCAAATTTTTCCTCGGGGTTAATTTCTACGATCTTATCCAACCAACGCGAGCAATCGAGTATCAACGCTTCGCCAATTGCCTGCCCCGCCAGCGAAGTCCCTGCGCCGCGCGGCAAAATGGGAATCTTGTACTTCGCCGCCAACTCAACCGCCGCGTGCAACTCCTCCTGATTGCGCGGAATCACAACTCCCAGCGGCTCAATCTGGTAGATACTCGCATCGGTGCTGTACAAAATCCGCGAAGCCGAATCGGTGCGAATATCGCCAGTGAAATGTTTATGCAGTTCGTATAAAAATTCGCGCGAAAGGGGCATGAGATGATTTTAACGGAGAACTCCGAGTTCTTAGAGAACTCGGAGTTCTGATCATTTCGCCTTCCCCTGCCCCGCCACTGCCGCGGCTTTCTTCGCCGCCTCCTCTGGATCGCCGAGATAATAATTCTTCATCGGCTTCAAATCTTTGTCCAATTCATACACAAGCGGGACGCCCGTCGGAATGTTCAACTCGGTGATCTCCGCATCCGAAATGTTATCGAGATACTTCACCATCGCGCGGATGCTGTTGCCATGCGCGGCAACGATCACGCGCTTGCCCGATTGGATCGCGGGACTCAATGTTGAATGCCAATAAGGGAGGACGCGATCCAGCGTGAGTTTAAGCGACTCGGTGGCGGGCAACTGTTCGGGCGTCAACGAAGCGTAACGCGGATCGAATTTCGGATGACGCTCATCCGTCAGTTCCAACGCGGGCGGCGGAACATCATAACTTCGCCGCCAGATCTTTACTTGCGCTTCGCCGTATTTCTCCGCCATCTCCGATTTGTTCAATCCCTGCAACGCGCCGTAATGGCGTTCATTGAGTTGCCACGCTTTCGTGACGGGAATCCATTCGAGATTCGACTCCTGCAAGATGGTCCACAACGTTTGGATCGCGCGTTTCAACACAGACGTGTACGCGACGTCAAAAACGAATCCCTCCGACTTCAGCAGGCGACCCGCTTCGTGAGCCTCCGCCCTACCCTGCTCGGTCAGACCGACATCCGTCCAGCCTGTGAAACGGTTTTCGAGATTCCAAACGCTTTGTCCGTGACGAACCAAAACAAGTTTATACATTGTTCTTCTCCAAAAAAAATGTTTCCTGGCAATCGACGGGAAAGAGCCTCACCACAAAGGGCACAAAGGAAAAAAGGATAACCTTTTGGGTGTTCCCTCCTTAGTGACCTTCGTGTACTTCGTGGTAAAAAATATTTCTCTTTACAAGTCACAAAACTCCAAATATTCAAACGGATTATACAACCTCATAGTAAAATCACGCCATGCCCAACGACGATGTCACTCCGATCCGCCAGCAATATCTTGAGATCAAGCGCGAGTACCCGAACACGATTTTATTTTTTCGCCTCGGCGATTTTTACGAAACCTTCGACGAAGACGCCGAGATCACCGCGCGCGAACTCGACATCGTCCTCACCTCGAAGCCCATCGGCAAAGGCACGCGCGTGCCGCTCGCGGGCATCCCCTATCATGCCGTCGAAAATTATCTTGGGCGGCTCATCGAAAAAGGTTATCACGTCGCTATTTGCGAACAAGTCGGGGATACGCCGGTCAAGGGACTCTTCCCGCGCAAAGTTGTGCGAGTCGTCACGCCGGGGACTGTGACCGAACCGGGACTTTTGCCGGGCGACGCGAACAACTACCTCGCCTCGGTTCTTCTCGACTTTCAAACTGCTTCAGTTGCGTATGCCGACGTGACCACTGGAGAATTCGCCGTCGTCGAACTCCCCGTCGAATCCCTCCGCGCCGAGCTGACGCGGTTGCATCCCGCCGAAATTTTGCATCCCGATAATCAAATTCTGCCAAACGAGATCGTTGGTCATCTCACCTCTTGGGCATCGTGGAAATTTGAACCGGGCAAATGCAACGAGACTCTGCTTGCTCATTTCAAATCCTCCACGTTGGATGGATTCGGTTTAAAGCCAAACAGTCTCTCCGTCCGCGCGGCGGGGGCGTTGGTGCAATACCTCAAAGAGACTCAACCCGACGCATTGAATTTACTCACCTCACTGCGGACATATCATCTCTCTGATTTTATGACGCTCGACGCATCCACGCGCCGCAACCTCGAACTCGATGAAACCCTGCGCGGCGAACGCAAAGGCTCCCTGCTCGGCACGCTCGACCTAACGATCACTCCGATGGGAAAGCGCCTCATCCATCAATGGGTCAGCCAGCCACTGCTCGATGTGGCAAAGATTCAACATCGCCAACTCGGCGTGGAATATTTCGTCCAGCAGGGCATGGTCCGCGCGGAGGTTCGCGCCGCGTTGAAGCCAATCGCCGACCTTGAACGACTCGTCAACCGCGTCATTGCTGGGCAGGCTCAGCCGCGCGATTTGGTGGCGATGAGGGGCACGTTGATGGCGTTGCCGATACTTGTTGAGACGTTGGGGGAAAGAGGAAAGTGGAAAGTGGAAACGCTACCGAGAATTGATCTATTGCGTGAGCAATTGACTCTATTGGAAAACGCGATTGATGACGATCCGCCATCCACGTTGCAAAACACGGGCGTGATTCGCGCGGGATATTCGCAAGAGTTGGATTCGGTGATTGACGCATCGAAACATGCCCGCGATTGGATCGCCAATCTCGAATCGGTTGAACGAGAGAAAACGGGAATCAAGACTCTCAAGGTTGGCTATAACAAAGTCTTCGGCTATTACATTGAAATCTCGCGCGGCGCGGCGGAGAAGGCTCCCGAACATTACATCCGCAAACAGACGCTGGTCAATGCTGAGCGATTCATCACGCCCGAGATGAAAGAGTACGAAACGCTGGTGTTGAATGCCGAAGAGCGGATCAAAGAAATTGAAACGCGATTGTTCCGCGAGGTGTGCGCCGAGCTCGCAAAGTCTGCGCATCAATTGTTGTCCACGGCGCGGGCAATTGCCGAGGTGGACGTTTTGTCCGCTTTGGGGGAGGCGGCGGCTTTAGGCGGGTACACCAAGCCCCAAGTCCGCGAAGGAAGCGGGTTGGAAATCCACGAGGGCAGGCATCCAGTTGTCGAACATCTGTTGAAAGGCGAGCGCTACATCCCGAACGATGTCATGTTTGAAAAAGGCGAAGTGGTGCGCGTCATCACGGGACCGAACATGTCGGGCAAGTCCACATATTTGCGGCAGACCGCGCTGATCGTGTTGATGGCGCAGATGGGATCGTTCGTGCCAGCCGCGTCGGCAGACATCGGACTCGTGGATCGAATCTTCACGCGCATCGGCGCGCAGGATGAAATTCACGCGGGTCAATCCACGTTCATGGTCGAGATGGTGGAGGCGGCGAACATTTTGCATCATGCGACTTCGCGCTCGCTGTTGATCCTCGACGAGATCGGGCGCGGCACATCCACGTATGATGGGCTTTCGATCGCGTGGGGCATGATCGAGTACATTCACAATCATCCGCAACTGCGCGCGAAAACTTTGTTCGCCACGCATTATCACGAACTGACTCAACTTGCCGACCTTTTGCCCGGCGTGCGGAATTATAATGTGGCAGTCAGCGAAGCCGATGCGACCGTGGTCTTTTTGCACAAGATCATCGCAGGCGGCGCGGATCGTTCGTACGGAATCCATGTGGCGCAGTTGGCAGGCTTGCCCGCGCCCGTCATCCAACGCGCGAATGAGATCATGGCGGAACTCGAAAAGACTTCGGGGCGAGCGGTGAAGATCAATCCGCACGCCGCGCAACAAGCCGCGCTGTTCCCCGAATCGAGTCCGTTGCTGGATGAGTTGAAAGAGATGGACGTGAACAGCCTCTCCCCCATCGAGGCGTTGAATAAGTTGTTCGAGTGGCAAAGGATTTATGGAGCGTCAAACAAATAAAGGCACATTATCCGCGGACGATATCGGATCGTTGCTTCTTCTCGCCAGCATTCTCCTCGGAGCATGGTTCCGGATTTTCCCGCCGCTCGAGGCGGGATTTCCCATCAACGACGGGGGACTTTTTTATGCAATGATCGAAGCGCTTCAGAACAATGGGTTCAGAATTCCGCAATTCGTTGAATACAATGGCTTGCAAATTCCCTTTGCGTATCCCCCATTAGGGTTTTATATTGCCGCAGGCGTCGGAACCGTCTTTGGAATTGACATCTTCACAATTCTGCGCTGGATGCCCGCAATCGTATTGATCGGAACTATCCCGTCAATGTATGCTTTATCAAAAGCAATGCTTAACTCGAACATGGAAGCGGGGCTGGCGGCATTCATCTACGCCTTGTTACCGCGTTCCATCACCTGGCTCATCATGGGCGGCGGGATAACGCGAAGTGTGGGACAATTATTTCTTATTCTCGCCACACTTAATCTTTATAGAATGTATGCCGAAGGGAAACGGAAATTCGCAATCGGAGCCGTGATCTTCTGCTCCTTGGTGGTCGTGACGCATCCCGAAGCGACCATCCATACCATCGGTATCGCAATAGCCTTGGCGCTGCTTCATGCCCGGAATCGTCGCGGATTTCTTCAGACTGGGCTTGTCGGCGCCGGCGCGCTGGCGGTCACCTCGCCGTGGTGGGCTTCTATGCTTGTCCGCCATGGGCTCGCGCCGTTCGTGTCGGCTTCGCAATCTGGATTTCACGATTTCAAATATTTCTACGCATTCTTTATAGACTATACCCAGGAAACGTTCATACCTCTGATCGCCGTCTTCGCATGGATTGGCGTCCTTTATTTTGTATCAAAGCGCGAGTATACGCTGCCTCTCCTTTTTGCGCTTCCGTTTCTAATCGAACCTCGAAACGCGCCGAATGTGGGCATGATCACAATTCCCATGCTTGCCTCTCACGCCATATTTCAAGTCTTGTTACCGGCGCTCAGGGGGAGCCAAACCAAAGACCAGAAAATATCTTCGTTGATCGGCAATACATCACAAAAATTGTGTATAGCGGTTGTAACATTCTGTTTGTTCGTCGGGATGCAGATCTTTGGTATGGAAATGAGCGCCAAGCGGATTCACCCGGAGACCAGGCTCGCCTTTGAATGGGTAAAAGCCCACACCCCCCCAAGCAGTCGGTTTGTCATCCTTAGCGGAAACCGCAAGCCGCTCGAAGACTTCAACAACGAATGGTTCCCCATACTAACGGATCGCGTCAGCCTGACAACATTGCAGGGCTTGGAATGGGACAACAGCATAGACTTTAATGAGCATACCATGTGGCTGAGCAACGCGCAGAATTGTCGATTCAGCTTTGACGCCCCAGCCTGCCTGCGCGCCTTAGGGCTGAGCGGGCAACTACAATTCGACTATCTGATCATCCTGCGCGCAACGATAGATCCGCCACTGTACCTTGCAGATCTTCCATCATGGGCAAATGCAGAAGGTCGATCGTTGGTATACGAATCGAGCGAAATTTTTATCTTGAGATTTCCGTAGCAATCCGATCGAAAGCGCAATTCGGAGAATACAAGAATTCTCACTCGTTAGCGCATAGCACAGGCTTGATCGAGCCGCAATCCTACATCAACATCGCGATAGATATAGAAGGGGTCGGCAATATAAAAGTACCTGTTCTCCAAAAGCGGAAAATCGCCTCCAAAATATTTGTTGAACACCAGTCTAAAGAGGTTTACGGGGGTAAGATCGTCGGGAATATCCGCCGCGCGCATGCCCGGGAAGTAATATGCGGCAAATGGGGATAATCGTTCCCGAACACACGTCTTTTCCACCGATGTGAAATAGGTCAACAACCCCGACCCATGGTCTGCCTGAACAATTATGATCGGAGGAGTATCCGATTGTTGAAGGATCGTTGCAAGTATTTCCTGTAAACGCGTGTTCACAAATTCAACCTGGTCTGTATAGCCTTTTGTATATTGCTCCGGTGAACCCTCAAAATCCTCCGCATCCTTAAAGCTAAAGCCAGCCGAGGGCTGGACAGGTTTGCCATGCGCGTCAAAGACAAAAGGAGGGTGCGGCAGGAGGATATGAGCGAAAACAAATACGGGGTTCGGGTCAGATGCGAAATCGTCCAGCGCGTCCAAAGTGTGCAGGATGGTCTTGCGCTGAGTCTCAACTGTAAACACCGAAGCGCCATCCTGTATGTACGGCTGAGACAAACGCAAGGGCGATGTGTGAATCATATACTGCTCAAAATCGGTCAATTCGACCGGATACGCCGATTGATGCAGGGTTGCCGAAGCCATATCGGTCAAACTCCAATTTGTGCTGAAGGAAACGGTCGTATATCCTTGAGATTCAAGAAGTGATACAACCCTGCCGCGGTCGATATATGGCTCCATCAGCCACCAAAATTTGGAGTTATCCAAGCCAGGCGCAAAGGCATACACATACTCCATGTTTAGGGTCGAAGTGATCGAAAGGATCGTTTTGGCATAATTGGAGCGAGCCTGTCGCGCTACAACAAATCCTTCCTTCTCTAATTCGCCCACAAATTCAGAATTATCATAACGATAAAGGTCTTTCAATACATCGGAACGAACGTATCCGTCTAAAACGATGTAATAGATGTCAGGTTTTACAGCGGTGGTGGCTTTCAAGCGATTCGCATCCAGGGCGTTAAGACCGCGCAAAGATGAAAAATAGATGGACCAGGGCGCGTTCCCATATTCAGAAACATGCAGACCAATCGAATAGAATACAAGAAACACGCTAACGGTCAAGGAAAGCGGGGACTGCGCGCTTTTTCGAGAACCAGGTCTCTTTCGATACTGCCCAATCCGCCAAATAACATAAACAGCCACAAACAGGCGGACTGCGATCCAGAAAAATTTAGGCGGGAAGGTGAACAACAAAATCGTTACCACCAAGCATTCTTCCACCATCTTCCAGTCGGCGATGAATTGCTTCAAGAGCGCGGCAAACAATCCGATGATCAACCAAGAGACAAGCAACGGTCTCAAAAGATAATGAGGCGGAAATAAATGTTGTTCCGCGTGAAGCGACAGGAGCATGTTTCCAAGGATCAGCAACCATGAAGAGACCAGATATCGAATTTTCATTTTTTATCAAGCGTCAACCGCAAATTATAAACGGTTCATCGGAATGAAAAATCGCCCTCGCAATCCACGAGGGCGATTTGAACTGCTGTAGCCTTGAAAAACTTACTTCGTCATCGACTCCGCCGGCGCCTTTGAGCGCATCACCGCCCAGGCGAGGACAGCGACCAACGCCGCGGCAACTGCCCAGACGCCAATTGAACCGCCGCCGGAGTATTGCACCACGATCGGAGCGACGATCACCGCGACGAGGTTCACCACCTTGATCATCGGGTTGAGCGCGGGACCAGCCGTATCCTTGAACGGATCGCCGACCGTGTCACCCACCACCCCAGCCTTGTGACGTTCGGAGCCTTTGCCGAGATTATTGGCGGGGTCTTTCGGCTCGTCTTCGATGAGTTTCTTCGCATTATCCCATGCGCCACCGGAGTTATTGAGGAACACCGCCAACAATTGACCGGAGACGATGATGCCAGCCAGCATACCGCCGAGAGCTTCCACTTGCAGGGTCAACCCGACCACGATCGGCGTGACGATGCCGAGCAACGCCAGCGAAACCAATTCTTTCTGGGCGGCAGTTGTGGAAATGCCAACGGCTTGTTTGTAGTCGGGAGCCACTTTACCTTCCAGCACGCCCAATTTGAACTGGCGGCGGACTTCCAACACGATCAGCGAAGCCGCGCGAGCGACAGCCTGAATGGCGAACGACGAGAACAGCCACGGCAACGCGCCGCCGACCAGCATGCCCACGAACACTTGCGGCACATCCGCGCGGATGCCGATGGATTGAATCTGCGCTTCGAGAGGGATGCCCAGCGCGGTCTGCGCGCGCGAAACGTCCACGAGGAACGAGCCGAAGAGCGAAACAGCCGCAATGACAGCGGAACCGATGGCAACGCCTTTCGTGATGGCTTTCGTGGTGTTACCGACCGCGTCGAGATCAGCCATGATCTGCTGGGCGGCTTTGGTTTCCTTGTCGGTTTTGCCGTGCCACGCCATTTCGCCGATACCATTGGCGTTATCTGAAATGGGACCGAATGAATCCATCGCCACGTTGTTACCGGTCAGGGTCAACATGCCGATGCCGGTCATCGCCACGCCGTACAAAATGAACGTCGCGCGTTCCGCGGCAGTCACATCGGGGATCGTGCCGAAGATAAAGATCGAGGCGACGATGGTCAACGCAATGACCAACACCGACCACACCGACGATTCAAAACCGACCGAAACGCCGTTCAAGATCAACGTGGCGGGACCTGTGTCGGCAGATTTCTTGATATCGTTCACAGGCTGGGCATGCGTGCCGGTGAAATATTCAGTGAGGCGGTCAATAACGATCGCGAGCAACACGCCAACGCCCACAGCCGCCGGCATTCTCCACCAACCGCCAAACTCAGCCATTGTGTCTTTCATATATAAGAAGCCGGCAACGAAGAACAGAACAGCAGAGATCACAGCGGAGGTCAAGAAGCCGCTGAAGATCGCCTTCATTGCGTCGTGGGCTTTCCCGGTGGCGCCGGCGCGCACAAAGTACGTGCCGATGATCGAGGAAAGCACGCCGATACCGCGCACCATCAATGGGAAGATGATCCACTCGAGGCGCCCGGTCGTGTGCCAAAGCGCGAGACCCAGGATCAAACCGGAGACGATCGTCACTTCGTAGGATTCGAAGATGTCCGCCGCCATACCGGCGCAATCGCCGACGTTGTCGCCCACGAGATCAGCCACCACAGCGGGATTCCTCGGGTCGTCCTCCGGGATGCCTGCCTCGACCTTGCCGACCAGGTCCGCGCCCACGTCAGCCGCTTTGGTGAAGATGCCGCCGCCCACGCGCATGAACAACGCGAGCAGTGTGCCGCCAAAACCGAAACCGAGCAACGCGTCCGGCGCGGCGATGCCGAGAACGATGAAGATCAACGTGCCGCCCAACAGACCCAGTCCATCGGTGAGCATACCGGTGATCGTGCCGGCGCGATACGCAATACGGAGCGAGTCGCCGAACGAGCGTTTCGACGCGGAAGCCACGCGCACATTGCCTTCCACCGCCATGCGCATGCCGATCTGCCCGACCGCCAGCGAGAAGCCCGCGCCCATCACAAAGGCGAACGCGCGCGCCAGACCGATCCACAAGCGGACCGTTTCTGCCGGCACGCCTTCAAAGCGTTCGAGCGCTTCGGGGGAGGGCGGAACAATATACACGGAGAAAAAGAGCGCGATCGTCAAAACGCCGATTAACGGCAAAATGGAGCGCAACTGCCTTTTCAAATAGGCGTCCGCTCCATCCTTGATCGCGTTCCAGACTTCCTGCATCTTCTCCGTGCCTTTATCTTCACGCAGGATCTGGGATCGAAGAAAAATCGCATACAGCAAGCCGAGAATGGCAACGCCAAACACAGCCCAAATGGCAATTTCCTCCAGCGAAGTAAGTCCTTGCATAGCGTACATAGGGGGTGATTCCTCCCGAACAAAGTTTTTTCCGGGCATCTGCCCGGCAGAGCAGACGGATTTTACAGGCGCAAAGTTATTGTGTCAAGAAATTTGCCTCTCGGCGCCTTGTCTCAGCCCTTCTCGCCCATCTCCGGACGGGTATTCAAACCAATGGCGGACTAACAGACTGGGACGATATACCCTTTACATGTTACACTCGCGCAAGTTTAAACCTTTGAGGTAACCATGCGGATAAAAATACTCTCGCTTCTTCTCGCCACGGTCAGCCTGCTTCTCCCAACTTCGGCGTTCGCCGCCTCCCCAGCCGATGTGACGAATGACCGCGTCACGTTCGACTTCCCCATCTCAGCCACCTTCAGCGCCACGATCACCGCCAACGCGGAGATCCGCTCCATCGTGCTGGAGTATGGCAATGAACAACAAACCTGCGGAGATGTGGTCGCCAAAGCCTTCCCTCAATTCACCCCCGGCGCGCGCGTGGACGCGGAGTGGGTTTGGGAAATGCGCCAAAGCGGATCATTACCGCCCGGCGCAAAACTCTGGTGGCGCTGGCGCGTGACCGACATCAACGGCGTGGAGACTGTCAGCGAAACGAAGACCGCCACCTGGCTCGACGACGACCACAATTGGAAAACGCTCGACGAAGGGCTGATCAATTTTCACTGGTATCAAGGCGATGAAGCCTTCGCGCGCGACCTGATGAACGCCGCGCAGAACGGCTTAAAATTCAACGAGACCGAATCCGGTCTCACCGCCGAATCGCCGATCGATATTTACATATACGGCAACACCAACGACCTCAAAGACGCGATTCTCTACGAACCTTCGTGGACGGGCGGGCAGGCATTCCCCGATCAAGACATAGTGATTCTCGGCATCTCGCAAACCGACCTGGACTGGGGGCGCAATTCCATCGTCCACGAATTGACGCACGTGTTGGTGGGTCACCTCACATTTTCGTGCCTCGGCGACGTGCCCACATGGTTAAACGAAGGATTGGCGGTATACAGCGAGGGCGAACTCGACCCCGCCTCGCAACAGCAGTTGGATGAAGCGATTCAAAACGACACCTTGCTCAGCATCCGATCGTTGAGCGCGGGATTCTCCGAAGTATCAGACAAGGCGTATCTTTCATATAGTCAATCCTTCAGCGTGGTGAAATTTCTTGTCGAAACCTACGGGCAGGAAAAGATGACCGCGCTCCTCACCTCCCTGCGCGATGGCGTGACCATCGACGAAGCCTTGACCAACACATACGGCTTCAACGTGGAAGGCTTGGAGGATGAATGGCGCGCAGGCATTGGCGCCAAGCCGCGCGCGGTCTCCGCGCAACCGACCGCGCAACCCACGGCTACATTCGTGCCAACCATCGTTCCCGTTTCGGGCTTCCAATTTTCACAAATCACCACGCCGACCGCCATTCCCACCTCCTCGTTCGGCACACAGCAACCGACAACAGAAGCGCCCCAGCCAAGCGGACCTCCGCTCTGGCTGACATTATCCCTGCTCGGTATGTGTTGCGTATTTCTCCTCTTGATCGGCGTAGTTGTGCTTGGATTCATCGCTCGCAGAGGGAACCAACAACAAGGAGGCAACCATGGCTAAACTCAAACTGCGGAAGTTGGCTTCCGCCTTGTTCGCGATCGTAATCTTATCGACGATCACTGTCGCTTCCCCGCGCCGCGCGTCGGCGTTGCAAGTGGATATCCCACTCGACCAGGCGTTGGTGTTGGCGGGAGGCGAATCAACCAACCCGCGTAGTTACGACCCGGCTACCACGCACACGTCCGGCGATAAACTCGTCTTCAGTGGGTTGGTCTCGTTCGACCCAAATCTGAATCTCACGCCCGACCTCGCCGAATCATGGGATATCAGCGCTGATGGCACGGTCTACACCTTCCACTTGCGGCAGAACGCCAAATTCCACAATGGGCGCGCCGTCACCGCGCAGGACGTGATCTACTCGTGGCAACGCGCCGCCAGCCCGGCGGTCGCGTCCGACACGGCGCTCACGTATCTGGGCGATATCGTCGGCGTGCGCGAGGTGAATGCGGGGCAGGCAGACTCCATTTCCGGGTTGGTCGCGCTCGACGACCACACCGTGCAAGTGACCATCGACGCGCCCAAGCCGTACTTCCTCTTGAAACTCACCTACGCCACCGCCTTTGTGTTAGACAAGGAAAATGTGGAAAGCGGCGAGGAATGGTATCGCGCCCCAAACGGGACGGGACCCTATCGCCTTGCCGAATGGCGCAGGTTCGAGATCATGGTCTATGAAGCCAACCGGGATTTTTACCTCGGCGCGCCAAGCATCCCCTACGTGGTTATTCAACTCTACTCCGGCGACGATCAGCGCTTGTATGAAACCGGCGAAGTGGATATCGCCGGCGTGTATTCCATCGAACGGTTCACGGACCCCTCCGAACCGCTTCACAACGAACTGTTGACCGGCGTTTCGCTTTGCACCGGCTACGTGAACTTCGATTCCACCCGCCCGCCGTTCGACGATCCCAAAGTCCGGCAGGCGTTCACCATGGCGTTCGACCGTCAAAAATTCATCGACGTGGTCATGAATCAACGCGCCCTGCCGGCAAAAGGACTCTACCCGCCCGCCCTGCCGGGGTACAGCCTTTCGCTCAAAGCCTTGCCCTACGATCCCGAACGCGCGCGTCAACTGCTGGCTGAATCGAAATATGGCGGACCCGACGGCTTGCCTCCCATCGTCTACACGGATGGCGGCACCGGCACGTATATCAATTCCGATGTTGCCGCGTTGGCTGAAATGTGGGAACAAAACCTCGGCGTCACGATCACCATTGAGAACCTCGAACCGAACTTCTTCACCGAGCAGATCTATGCCGGCAATCACGGTCAACTCTTCAGCGGCGGATGGTGCGCCGATTACCCCGACCCTGAAAACTTTGCCGATGTGCTCTTCCACACCGGCTCGCAACAAAACGGCGGCGGATATTCCAACCCGCAACTGGATGCCCTCCTCGAGCAAGCGCGCACCGAACGCGATGTGGCAACCCGCATCGCCCTCTATCAGCAAGCCGAGCAGATCATCGTGGACGATGCCGCCGCGCTATTCACCGCGCATTATCTTTCGTATCAATTGGTCAAGCCCTACGTAAAGGGCTACGTCTACACCCCGATCGACATTCCCATCGAACGATATATGTGGTTGGATGGGAAATAAAAGAATTCACCGCGAAGCCCGCAAAGAACGCGAAGTTTAACTGTTTTTCTTTGCGGGCTTCGCGTTCTTGGCGATAAAAAATTTAAGGACGCGCCTCCACCACAAACTCAACCCGCGCGATTCGCCCTCCCACGCTCGATACGAAAAAATTAAATGACAGACTCCCGCCGGGCGGAAGGCTCGTAACCGATTCCCAACGGCGGACGCCAACCACGCGTCCCGCGTCATCGTACGCCACCGCCGCCACCCACACCTGATTCGCCGTAGCCGCCTGGCTCTGCGACAAGACCATGCCGCTCACCTGCGCGCTATGCCCTTCCGCGCTCACCTGCGCCAACGCATTGTTGACCGTGGCTGGCAGATAACGCGCATCGCCTACCTGCAAACGGATCGCGGTCAACACTTGCGTTTGAGGCTGCGCGTCGAACGGAACATCGGGAGGAAAGAACACCGCCATCGGCGCGGATGCGTTCGGCGGCAAAATGTTCAATACAAGCCAGGCGGTTTGAGAGGCAACGACCGCATTCTTTGAATCGACCAGCGTCACTTGCGCGCTGAGATTTTCCAGCATATCATTCGAATCATTACGGGCAAGCACAAAACACCACATTCCTTTATCGACGGTCGGGTAACATTCGATCTGCGAAACGATGAACGGCGCGGGCGTGGGCGTGGAGTCTCCGGATGGGTTTTCGGGGTTGCTCGGTATTTTAATCACGAGTCCCACCGACATGGAATTTGCGTCGATCTCTGGATTCGCCGCTTGCAAATCATCCAACGACAGGTTGAATTTTTCGGCAATCGCGCCCAACGTATCGCCTGTTTGAACGGTGTACGTGAAAGGCGTCGGGCTGGGAAGCGGCGTGGTGAGCGGGACCAGCCCCACTGGCGTTTGAAGCGGAATCGAGGTGGAAGTCAAAAATGGAGTGAGAGGCATCGGCTGGGGAGTCGAATCCATTGGTTGAGGCGCGCAGGCAGTCAATAAAAGGAAAGAAGAAAGCGCCGCCCTGAGCACGATCGAGGGGATGGTTCTTTGCATGAGGAGATTATAATAGAAGGATATTTGTTCATCCCGCAGTTGAACGGCGGGATGTTCCAGAGGAGATAACAATGAACTATCGTCATTTGGGTCGCACGGGGATTCGCGTGAGCGAACTATCGCTTGGGTCGTGGGTCACGTTCAAAAATCAAGTGGATGTGGACGCGGCGGTCGAATTGATGGCGGCGGCGTACGACGCGGGCGTGAACTTTTTCGACAACGCGGAAACGTATGCGCACGGCAAATCGGAAGAGGTGATGGGCGCGGCGTTAAAACGCTTGAATTGGCGGCGCGGCAGTTATCTTGTAACGACCAAGTTCTTTTGGGGCATCCACAACAATGTGAACGAGCGTAACACGTTGAACCGCAAACGGTTGATCGAGGGCATCAACGGCTCGCTTTCGCGTTTGCAACAGGAGTATGTGGATGTGATCTATTGTCACCGCGCCGACAAAACCACGCCCATCGAGGAAACAGTGTGGGCGATGCACAACATCATCGAGTGGGGGAAAGCGATGTATTGGGGCACATCGGAATGGAGACCGGACGAGATCGTCGCGGCGATCAATATCGCGGAGAAGCATCACCTGCACAAGCCGATCACCGAACAACCCGAATACAACTTGTTCGCGCGCAACCGCTTCGAAAAGGAATATGCGCGCGTGTTTCAGGATTACGGCTATGGCACGACGATCTGGAGTCCGCTGGCTTCGGGGATGCTGACGGGCAAATATTTGAAAGGCATCCCGAAAGACAGCCGCGCCAATCTCAAAGGCTATCAATGGCTTCACAAGGATGTGAAAAATAAAGAAAGGCTCGCCCAAGTCCGCGCCCTGCAACCGATCGCAAAGAGCCTGGGATGCAGTCTCTCGCAACTCTCGATCGCATGGTGTCTCAAGAATCCAAACGTGAGTACGGTCATTTTGGGAGCGAGCCGCGTGGAGCAATTGCGCGAAAATCTCGGCGCCGAAAAGGTGGTTGCCAAACTGAGCCCCAAGGTGATGGAAAAAATCGACAAGGTCTTCGGCGTTGTAAAAGACGAAGACGACGATTAACGCGCGTATCGCGCGGATGGATTCAGCCGGAAGAGTTCCTCCTTATCTCACCTGACGCAGAACGGCCCGAAGGGTCTCGTGAATCGGGTTTGGTTTTTATCCGCTCCGGCGAGAGAGCGCGTAACATCACCTCCTTAACTCAGAAAAAACGCATGACTTTCGTCAGCCTCTTTCTCAGTGGAGGTTAATGTCTCCATGTACAATGAAATCGGACACAAGCAATAGGAATTCAAATCATACTAGTCTCCATGGAGCATGAACATGAAACTCAATAAATTTGTCATCGGTGGACTGCTGATCCTTGGCGCGGTGGTGTTTCTGATCGCCAACGCCACCAAAGACGCTTCGCAATACTTCATGACGGTGGACGAACTCAAAGCGGAGGGACCCGCCATCGTCGACAAGAACCTGCGCGTTTCCGGCGCGGTGATCGGCGACACGATCCAATATGACCCTTCCACGCTGACCCTCACCTTCGAGGTAGCGCACGTTCCGGCGGAAGATGCCACACTAAAAGATGAGGGCGGGCTTGCCGAAGCGCTGCACCAGGCAACCATCGATCCCTCGCGTTCGCGCATGACGGTGGTGTACGTGGGCGTCAAGCCCGACCTGCTCCGCAACGAAGCGCAGGCAATCGTCACCGGGTATGTAGACGCGGAGGGAGTCTTCCATGCCGAGGAACTTCTGCTCAAATGCCCCACCCGCTACGAAGAAGCCGTGCCAGAGCAGGCTGGATAGATAAGGAAAACCTTACAGGCGCGAACGACCTGTGAGGTTTGTATCGAGGAGATTTAATGATCGCCAATCTTGGGCTTGGAATCCTACTCGTCACATTTTTTGTCACTGTCTACAGCGCGGTTACCGCGGCGGCTTCAAACCCCAAGGGGTTAGCCCGCATGCTCCGCAGTATTCCCTCGCCGCGCCTCAAACGGTTTGCGGATGAGCTCGACAAACTGGAAGACCCGCAACGCGCCGCATCGATGGCGGAAAGCGCGCGGCGGGCAATGTTACTTACCTTCCCCCTGCTTACCGTCACATCGCTTCTATTAATTTACCTGCTCGTCAACGACCATTACGAAGTGCAGTTCGTGTACGAAGTGACGAGCCGCTCGATGCCTACCTACCTCAAGGTCACGGCTTGGTGGGGCGGGCAGGCCGGCTCGTTGCTATTCTGGTCGTGGCTCATGTCGGCGTTTGCCTCGCTGGTCACCCTGCGCAAATGGGACCGCGACCGCGAATTTCTCCCCTGGGTTATCTTCGTTTCCTGCGTCACGCTCGCCTTCTTTTTGGGCATGACCGTCTTCTTTGAGAATCCGTTCCGGGTGTTTTACCAAACCGAAACGGGAGTCTCGGCGCATTTCTTCCAGCCGGCGAACAGCATCCCGTTCACGCCGGAAGACGGACGGGGACTCAACCCGCTTCTTCGACATCCCGGCATGATCATCCACCCGCCTCTGCTCTACCTCGGATTCGTTTCCTACGTCATTCCGTTTGCGTTCGCCATCGCGGCGTTGATCACGGGACGCACCGACGACCGCTGGATCCGCCTCACCCGCCGCTGGAGTCTGTGGGCGTGGCTTTTCCTCACCTTCGGCCTGGTGCTCGGCGGACGCTGGGCGTATGATGTGCTCGGCTGGGGCGGTTACTGGGGTTGGGACCCGGTGGAGATCGCCGCGTTCATGCCCTGGTTGACCGGCACCGCCTTCCTGCACTCGGTGATGATTCAAGAAAAACGCGGCATGTTGAAACACTGGAATATGCTGTTGATCATCCTCACGTACGATCTCGTTATCTTCGGCACCTTCCTCACGCGTTCGGGCGTGTTGTCGTCGGTACATGCTTTTGCGCAGAGCGCCATCGGACCCTTGTTCTTTGCCTACATTGCCATGACGTTGATCGTATCGGTTGCTCTCGTGATCTATCGCTGGGGCGAGTTGAAATCGGAAACCGAGATGAACTCCCTGCTTTCACGCGAGGCGTTGTTCCTGTTCAACAACCTGCTATTCATGAGCATTCTGGTCGTGTGTTTCTGGGGCGTCATCTACCCGCTCACCTCCGAACTGTTTACCGGCGCAAAAGTGACGGTTGGGCCCGCGTTTTACGAGCGCGCAAACGGACCTCTATTCGCGGGGCTGATGTTCCTGATGGGCATCGCGCCGCTCTCCGCGTGGGGGCATTCCACGGTGAAAACTCTCGGGCGGGCAATGTGGCTCCCGACGGCGGCGGCGGTTCTCGTCACGGCTGTGATCTTCGCAACCTACACCAAAAATCCGTATGCGTTGATCGGCTTCTTCCTCGTGGCGTTCGTCATCCTGATCACGTTGTATGAATATTGGCGCGGCTCGAGGGCAAGGATGAAGATCCACAGTGAAAATATTTTCACCGCCTTCTGGAACCTCACCGCCCGCGACCGACGCCGCTATGGCGGATACATCGTCCACATCAGCATGATGTTAATGGCGATCGGCATCCTCGGCATCGAACTCTTCCAAATGGAAACGCAGGGGACGCTCGAGGTCGGTCAGCAAAAAAGCATCGGCGGTTACGATGTGGTATACAAAGACATTGCCCGCTTCACCGGTCCCGATGGGCGCGAAGTGACGCGCGCGGTGCTCAGCATTTATCGCGGTCAAGAGTATCTCGGCGATCTTCATCCGCGCATCGACTACTATTGGGACTCGCAACAATCCATGACGATTCCCGGTCAACGCGCCACCATGAAGGATGACCTGTACATTCTGCTCGTCAACTGGGAGCCCGCCACCGCCACCGGCGCGACGTTCAAGATCTACGTCAACCCGCTGGTCAACTGGCTGTGGATGGGTAGCCTGCTCTTCCTCATCGGCATCATCATCGCGGCGTGGCCCGACAAGGACCCGGAGCGAGTGGCGGCGAAGGTTGACAAGAGTGCGCGCAAGGCGGGAGTTGTGATTGGTGATTAGGAAGTGGAAAGTGGAGAATTAGAAAATTGAGACCGGAGATTGGAGACTGAGGATCAAGAAAGCGCTTCGTCAGATACATATGTTCAAGCGACCATTACGCAATACGCAGTACGCAATATTGATTTCCATGCTTGCCATGATGCTATTTGCATCTCTCTCTGTTGCCTCCGCCCAGGGAACCACGCCCACCGATGACGATGTGAACAAGATCGCCAAGAAGTTGTTCTGCCCGGTGTGCGAGAACACGCCGCTGGACGTGTGCCCCACCGAGGCGTGCCGTCAGTGGCGGGAACAGATCCGCCAAATGCTGATCGAGGGCAAGACAGAAGACGAGATCATCCAGTATTTCATCGACACCTATGGCGCGCGCGCTTCGGGCGATCCGCCGAACAAAATTGCGTCGTATCTGATTCCGGTGACAGCGATCCTGTTGGGGACGGCGCTCCTCCTGCGGGCGTTGCAAATGTGGAAAAAGCCGAAGGCGGCCGAATCAACCGTCCCTGCGGGCGAGGCGAAGCAAGTCCATCAAGATGAATATTTCAATAAACTCGAAGACGAATTGAAGAAGAGAAAATAGATGATTGAGACAACCCCTCCCCGCCGGGCAGTTCCGCTGTGGGTTCAGATCGTGATCTGGGTATTTTTGGCTGGCTTGCTGGCGCTGGTGGCATTGGGACTCAGCCGCCGACAGCAAGGCACCGTGCAACCCGGCGAAGTGATCGACGATTTTTCGCTCACGTTCTACAGCGGCTACGAGTTGGACGGCAAAACAGAGATCAAATTCAGCGACCTGCGCGGCAAGGTTGTGGTGTTGAACTTTTGGGCGTCGTGGTGTAAACCGTGCGAACAGGAAGCCGCCGACCTGCAACAAGCGTGGACGGAATACGCGCCGACCGGCGAGGTGGTGTTCCTCGGCGTCGATTATGTGGACACCGAAGCGGACGCGCGCGTGTACCTGAAAAAATTCGGCATCACATACGCAAACGGCGCGGACCTGGCGACAAGAATCTCACAATATTTCCGAATCAAGGGCGTGCCAGAGACGTATTTCGTGGACCGGGAAGGCGTGTTGCGCTATGTGCAGATCGGTCCCTTTTCCGGCGTGGATCAAATTCGGGAGCAGATCGATCTTTTGTTAAAGTAGAGGGCGAATGGATATTGCGGCAATTTTCCTGACACTGGCAGTGTTGTTTTTCGTTGGAATGTATCTATACGCGCCGTTCGCGCGCGGCTATGGCCGGCGTGTGACGGCGGAAGAGCGCGAACTTTCCGCATTGCTGGCGAAGCGCGAGCGCGTGTTGAGTTCTTTGCAGGAACTGGATTTCGACTACAAACTCGGCAAGATTCCCGAGGAGGATTACCCCATCCAGCGGACGAACCTCCTGCAAACAGGCGCGGATATTTTGCGCCAGATGGACGCGTTGACGATCGACGAAACCGACCTGCGGCGCAACAGCGCAAAGAAAGCGTCAGCCAAAAAGGAACTGACCGATTCCGAACTTGAGTATTTGATCTCGCAACGCCGGGCGTCGCGCAAAAAAAATTATGAGGGCTTCTGCCCCAAATGCGGCAAGCCGGTCCTGTCAAGCGACAAGTTTTGCGCGTCATGCGGGAAAGCGTTGAATTGATTTGCGATTCGCTGAATGCGAAGTACGGGATATGAGATACGAGATACGAGTTACGAGTTACGAGATACTCTGATAAGGCAAAACACGAATGAAGTTTCGCATTACTTTTATTGCAACACTCGCCATCCTACTCACCGCCTGCAACATGACGCTGGCGGAAGATATCACACCGCCGCCTGGGTACGTGGCGCCGACGCCGATGCCCACGCTGGCGTTGTATCCATCGCAACCCCCGAGCGTGGAAAACGGCAAACTGATCTACGTTGAAAAATGCGCGCCCTGTCATGGCGACACTGGTCTCGGCGACGGCGAGCAGGGCATCCAATTGGGCGTCACCGTCCGCGCGTTTGGGTTGGCAGAGATCGCCCGCCCCGCATCGCCCGCGCAGTATTACGCCGTAGTCACACGCGGGAACATCGAGCGCTTCATGCCGCCCTTCAATAGCCTCACCGATCAGGAACGCTGGGACGCGGTCGCGTACGTGATGACACTGCACACCAAAGCGGAAGAGATCGAAGCGGGCAAAAAACTTTTTGAAGCAAATTGCGCCGGCTGTTCGCTGGACCTTTTCAAAGACCAGCAAAAGATGTCGTCATTCACCGAAGTGGAACTCGCCCGCCTCGCCAGCCAGGGCGGCGATGGACTGCCGGCCTTCGGCTCAACTTTAAGTGAAGATGAACTCTGGGCGGTGGCCGCATACTTGCGGACTCTCTCCTTCGATACCGCGCCGCTTGCGACGCCCCAACCTCTCGTTCACACCCAGGGGACGCCTGTTTCAGCCGCCTCAACCTCTGTCGCCCCTAAGATAACGCCGCTGGCGACGAGTCAAGCCTCCACGGCGGGTGAAGCGACAGTCACCCTGCAACCCGGCTTCGGGATCGTCAGCGGAGTCATCGACAATCAAACCGGGGCAGATCTGCCGTCTGGTTTGGTCGTCACCTTACGCGCATATGATCACGACGCAAACGATCCAAACGCGGGTCCCGTTGAAACTTTTTCACTCGAAGGCGTTGTTGAACCAGACGGCGCGTATTCCTTTGAAAATGTCGAAATCCCCGCCGGCAGAATCTTTCTCGCGGAACTCACCTACGCAGGCGTGAAATTACAGTCCGAATTTCGTATTGTTGAGGAGGGCGCGCAACTTGTCAGCATTCCCTCGTTGACGATCTACGCCCTCACCGAGGATCCTTCGGGCTTGGTAATGGACGACGCGCAGGTCATCTTCGAATACGCCGCCGATTCGATCGCCGTGTACACGCTGTACTCATTCCGCAACCCGACCGATGAAATGATCGTCGTGCCGCAAGATGAAACGGGACAGATCCCGTTCATCAAATTCCCCAAAGGTTCGTCTGGTTTTGGTTTCGAGCCAACGCAAGACAGCGCCACATTCCTTTCCACTGCCAATGGGTTTGCCATCCCACCTAGCGACGCATCGTACGGGCTGGTGGCATTCTCCTCGCTGGCAAAAACGGATGAAATAAATTTCTCGATGCCGTTCGACCTGCCGATTGCGTCGGTGAATGTATTCGTCCCCGTGGGCACAAAAGTGGAACAGGCACAGTTAACCGATTTGGGTATTCAAACGATCCAAAACTTCACCTATCAAATTTACGAATCAGACTCCATCGCCGCGGGCGGGTCGCTTGCCTTCACGTTGACCGGCGAACCATCGGACGCGCCCGCGGCGACATCGAATAACACCGCCATGCTGATCGGGGCGGGCGTGCTGGGAGCCGCATTGCTGGTTGCCGGCTTCTGGATGTATCGACATGATGCTCGCAAAGCGCAAGCCACCGAGGAAGAAGACGCGGGCGAGTTCGAGTCTGCCGAAGAGGTGATGGACGCGATCATCGCGCTCGATGACCTGCGCGGGAAGAAAAAGATCGGCGAGCAGGCGTATCAGAAGCGGCGCGCAGAATTGAAAGAAATACTGAGGATAGAGAGTAGTGAATAGAGAGTAGAGAATAGAGAATCGTCGTATGGCTCATTTTCTATCATCAAGTCGGCTAATGGCATTATCGTTATGATCACCGTCAAAAAACTCGTTAAACGATTTGGGTTAAAGACCGTCCTGCGCGGCATGGATTTTGAAGTTAAGCCGGGCGAATTTGTCGCGTTACTCGGTCCGAACGGCGCGGGCAAGACCACTTTTTTGAGAATCCTCGCCTCGCTTTCGCGCCCATCGCTGGGAGAGGTGAACATCGCCGGCTTCAAACTTCCCAACGAAGCCGCTCAAGTCCGCGCGAGGCTGGGGGTGGTGTCGCATCTTCCGCTTTTATATGGCGATCTCACTGCGGAGGAAAATCTCCGCTTTTACGCCCGTATGTACGGAATTACGAATGACCAACTCCGCATTACCGAGGTCTTGGAGATGGTCGGGCTCGCAAACCGCCGCCGCGACCTCGTGCGCGCCTATTCGCGCGGAATGCAACAACGTCTCGCCATCGGGCGCGCGGTCCTACACGACCCGGAGATCATGTTATTTGACGAGCCATACACCGGGTTGGATCAAGACGCCTCCACCATGTTAGATGACGTTTTGAAAACTGTCGCCGCGCGGGGACGCACCGTAGTGATGACCTCGCACGATCTGGCTCGCGCGGAGGAACTGGCTACCCGCTTCGACATTCTCTCGCGCGGGGTGATCGCCGCCTCCGCAACACGCCGGCAGGTGAAGAAAACCAACCTGCTCGAATTTTACAAACAGGCATTGGCAGGGTGAGATGAAAAGGAGCGAGCCGTTATCAGCGAGTAGCAAGCAGTCGCAAAGTAGTTTTTTCAAGGCTATCGGCGCGATCGTGTGGAAGGATTTGCGCGCCGAATTCCGCTCGTGGGAACTGATCTCATCAATGCTCGTGTTTTCCCTGCTGGTGATCCTGATCTTCAACTTTGCGCTTGAGTTGGACGTAAAGACCCGTCAATCGGTGACGGCGGGCGTGCTCTGGGCAACCTTCGCCTTCGCCGGCACCCTCGGCTTGAACCGCTCGATGGCGATTGAAAAGGATCGCGGCTGTCTCGATGGTCTCCTGCTCGCGCCGGTCGATCGCTCGGTCATTTACTTCGGCAAATTTTTCAGCAACCTCGCCTTTATGCTCATCGTCGAAGCGATCGTCCTGCCGGTGTACAGCGTGTTGTATAACACCAACTTATTCCAGCCGGGATTATTGCTCGTTATCCTGCTTGGCTCGGTTGGGTACACCTCCATCGGCACGTTGCTCGCCGCCATGTCGGTGCAAACGCGCACGCGCGATATCCTGCTCCCCATCCTGCTGTTCCCGGTGGTGTTCGCGGTCCTGCTTGCGGCGGTCAGAGCCAGCGGCGGGTTATTAGACAACTCGACCATTGCCGATGTTTCGTTCTCGATCAATCTTCTGATTACCTACGATGTCATTTTCATCGCCGCCTCATTTATGTTATTCGACTCGATCGTGGAAGAATAAAACTAGAAACTAGAAAATAGAGAATAGAGAATAGAGAATAGAGAATAGAGAATAGAGAATAGAAAGTGGAAAGTGGAATCTCCCATCCCTTGTCTCCAAGAAAAAGGAACACCTATGCGCCACAAACCTGTCACCCTCAAAATTCTTGACCTTGTCTCGATCATCCTGCTGTTTGCCGCGGCGTATCTCGCCATTGTTGTTGCGCCGACCGAGAAAGTCATGGGCGAGGTGCAACGCGTCTTTTACTTCCATGTCGGCACGGCGTGGGTCGCGCTCATCGGCTTCGTGTTCACCGCCGTGTTGAGCGTGATCTACCTCGTCACCAAGAATCTCAAATGGGACCGCATCCAGGTCGCCGCCGTCGAAGTGAGCGTGGTGTTCTTCCTCATCACCATCATCCTCGGCTCCATCTGGGCGCGCCCGGCCTGGAACACCTGGTGGACGTGGGACCCGCGCCTCACCACTGCCGCCATCGCCGAGTTGATCTACATTGCCTACTTCATGCTCCGCCAAGGCATCGACGACCCCGACAAACGCGCGCGCTTCGGCGCAGTCTACGCCCTCATCGGCGGGTTGAGCGCCCCGATCACCTTCTTCGCCATCCGCCTGTTCCGCACCATTCACCCGGTGGTTATCGCCGGCGCCAACGCGGAAGCGGAAGGCAACTTTAGCATGTCGGGCGATATGCTCACCGCGTTCTTCTTCGCCCTATTTGCCTTCACCGTCATCTTCCTCGACTTGTTCTGGAACCGCATCCGCCTGGGAGAATTCCAGAACGAGGTCGAAGAAATGAAAATGAAAGCCTCGTATTAGCGCGCGCGGCAACGATCCCATTCCCCTCAATCAAGGAGTCAAACATGTTCTTCCAGGAAATCACCCCCGACACCTCCGGCTACATGATCGCCGGGTACGCCACCACATTCATCATCCTCGCAATCTACGTGGCAAGCCTGTTCCTCCGCCAGCGCAACCTCAAACAGGATATGGACATGCTCGCCGAGTTGGAGAAACCCGTCGAAAAACCAGCCAAGTCTGTAACCAAAAGAAGCAAAAAGAAATAGGGCAATCAGTACGGAGTCCGCTATAATGATGGCGGACTCTTTTCATTTATGAGACAGAACAATGGGATTCGGACCGGGTGGCGATTCAGGTTCCTACGCTGGAGCCTGCTAATCATCCTTGTGGGAAGCGGGTTCGCATCCAGCCCCAGTGAGTCTGCTTCGCCCGTGGCAGACCCGCCCGGCCCCGACCGGTTCTCCGTCACCCTCGTCGAATATATCGAATACACCTGGTGGATGATCCGCTGGGGGTCGAATCAATTCATCTGCGAACTCAAGACCGACCACGAGGGACTGCCGACCATCGCGGACGTATACTCCGATTGTCTCCCAGACGACTACGACGATTGGGTCAACCAGAAACCCTGCACCGAGCATGATGTCAGTTTATGCAAAGGGAATTACCTGGTGTTGATCGACAGCCAGCCCGCGCAAAAAGAAGTAGCCACCAAACTCCCCTCGTCTTCAGTGCAAGTATCGCTGGAAAACTGCAACCCCGTCTACACATCATCGACAAGCATCTGCGAAGCCGAACCGATCCTCATCCTGAATGGCATCGAGCCGCTTCCCGAACACCAAATCATCCGCATCGAGGGGTTATATGCGGGACAATCGTTTGTTTGCGACGCCCACTGCCGCTTGCGCCTGCCCATTACCGGCGAGAACGGCGAAACGTTACAATTTTGGGCATTCTCCAGCTATGGGGACAGCAGTCCCATCTTCAACGCGCTTGTGCGTGTTGCCCAAGCGGAGAGCAACGACCCCGACCAGGCTTTTTGGTATGTGGATGTGTTAAGCAGTCAATGGATGGGCGTGCCTGTGGCTAGTTGTGTCGAAACATGGAAGACACTGCCGCCCATCGGTGGTCCGCAGGAATGGCTAAGCACGCCTACACAAAGCGAAACGCTGGGAACCGACATTCCCTACAACTATCTCGCCGCGAACTTGATCCGCAAAGGTGTGGTCGACGCGGTGACTTGTGAAAACAACGGCTTACAGGAAGACGGCAACGCATCTTCCTGCGGCATGGACAAAGCGCGAGGAGCCGTCACCGCATGGCAAAACCAGTTCGATGAAATTATTTTAAATGTGGCAAAAGACACAGGCGCGCCGGCAAACCTGCTGAAAAATTTATTTGCCAAAGAAAGCCAGTTCTGGCCTGGCATCGGCGCGAAGGATGACGTGGGCTTGGGTCAACTGACCGAACAAGGGGCAGACACCACCTTAATGTGGAATCCCCCGTTCTTCAACCAGTTCTGCCCGCTCGTCATGGATTCCGAAGAGTGCAAAAAAGGCTACCTCGGCTTGGAAGAAGACCAGATGCGACACGCGCGCCTCGCCCTTATTCAGGCAGTCAATGCAACGTGTGAAGACTGCCCGCTCGGCATCGACCTCGACCGCGCCAATTTCAGCATCGGCGTGTTTGCCCATACCCTGCTTGCCAACTGCGAACAAGCCGGGCAATTGGTGAGAAACGTCAACGCGGCGCAAACGGCTGGTTCGGTTTCCACCTACGAGGACTTATGGAAGTTCTCGCTGGTCAACTATCACGCCGGTCCCGGGTGTCTCGGCGACGCGCTCGATCTCACGTTTGCGAAAAGCCTCGAAATGACCTGGGAGAACGTTTCATCGAATTTATCCGCCGGGTGCAGCGGCGCAGTAGACTACGTCAACGACATCAGCGAGTGAATCGTTTTCACTTCAACCCTGCGCGGAGGCGTTTGCCTCCGCGTTTTGTTTTGAGGTAAACTAGAAATCTCCCTCACCCCTAACCCTCTCCCGCTGGGAGAGGGGGATTCATGGAGTCATCATGCTCACCCTCGTCGAAAAAATTATCTTCGCCTTATTCATGATCGCTTCCGCTGTGTGGACGTATCGCGGCGCCCGGCGGATCGCGCGACAGATCTCCAGCGGACAGGGCAAAGTGGATTGGTCGCTCGCTTCAAAACGGACGGGGGAACTGGTCGCCAAATATGTATTTTTTACTCCCGTCTTTCGGTTCCGCCCGCTCCCCAGTTTTTTACACGCCTTCATCGGCTGGGGGTTTTTCGTTTATGTGTTCGTCAACCTCAATGAATTGATCCTCGCCTACACGGGCGTCAACCTGTTACACCACACCGGCATCCCCGGCGACATGTTCCGCTTGCTGGCAGAATTCATCTCGTTCGCGCTGATGTTCGGCATGATCGGCATGTCCATCCGCCGTTACATCCTCAAGCCTGCAACGCTCACCACACGCGACACAACCCTGCTCAACCCCAAAGCGCGCGCGGGCATCACAATCGATTCCATGATCGTGACCGGCACATTCTTCACCCACACCTTAGCGCGCGTGTTCGCCGAATCGTTCTATCTCGCCCGCCACGAAATTCACGACGCGTGGCAACCCATCACATCCGCGCTGGCGGGCTTGTGGATCAATCTGCCCGAGCCGCAACTTTTGTTCAATGAGCGCTTGATGTTTTGGATCTCATTGGGATTCGTGTTTGCCTTCCTGCCATATTTCGCTTATTCAAAACATATCCATTTATTTGTCGCGCCGTTAAATTTCGCGCTCAAGCCCGAACGGAAATCCATCGGCGCGTTGAGCTTCGTCAACCTCGAGGACCAGTCCATCGAACAGTTCGGCGCGGCAAAGATGAGCGACCTCGGCTGGGAACAGATCATGGATGCGTACGCCTGCATCCAATGTTTTCGATGTCAGGAGGTCTGTCCCGCATACAATACGGGGAAAATTTTGTCGCCCGCCGCGCTGGAGATCAACAAACGTTATCACTTGAAAACTGGCGACACCGATGTGCCGATGCTCAATCTCATTTCGGAAGAGGCGGTCTGGGCGTGCACCTCCTGCGGCGCGTGCGTAGACATCTGTCCCGTCGGGAATGAACCGATGCGGGACATCCTCGACATCCGCCGAAATCTTTCGATGATGGAGAGTCAATTCCCGAAGCAACTCGAGAACGCGTTCAAAGGAATCGAGCGCAACGCGAACCCGTGGAATGTGCCGCAGTCTGACCGCCTGAAATGGGCAGAGGGACTCAATGTGCCGACCATAGAACAAAACCCCGAACCTGATGTTTTATGGTGGGTTGGCTGTGCCGCGTCAACGGATGCGCGCGCGCAAAAGACAGCGCAGGCGTTCGCAAAAATTTTGAACGCGGCGGGAGTCAACTTTGCGGTGCTAGGGCGAAACGAATCCTGCACGGGCGATCCCGCTCGGCGCGCAGGACGCGAAGATATTTTCTTCGCGATGGCTTCGCAAAACGTGGAAGTCCTCAACGAGGTAAAACCGAAACGGATCGTCGCCACCTGTCCGCATTGTTTGCACACCATCAAGAATGAATACCCCGCGTTTGGCGGAAATTACGAAGTGGCGCATCATACGCAATTTATCAATGAATTAGTCGGCGCGGGGAAGATCAGTTTAGAAGTAAGCAGTGATCAGTTATCAGTGACGTTCCATGACCCGTGTTATTTGGGACGGCACAACAAAATTTTCGACGCGCCGCGCGAGACGGTGAAGTCCACCGGCGCGTTGACCATTGAAATGCCGCGCAATTCCGCCAAGTCGTTTTGTTGCGGCGCGGGAGGGGCGCAAATGTGGAAGGAGGAGGAAAGCGGCACAGCGCGAGTCAACCAGACCCGTTTTGCCGAAGCGAAGTCCACGGGCGCATCTACGCTCGCGGTGGGATGTCCATTCTGCATGGCGATGATGACCGACGCATCCAAAGCCGATGGAGGGGAGATCCAAGTGAAGGATGTGGCGGAACTGGTGGCTGAACGGCTCAAGGGCTGACAGAACCAGCATGCCCACGTTTCAAAACAAAGGCGAGTATTTATTGGTTGAGTTCAGCGAACCCTTCTCGCTGGAGATGATGATCTCGGCTGTCCATGAAGTGTTACGCCAATGTGAGGAACAAAATTTGACAAAAGCGCTGGCAGACTTGAGAAACATGCCCGGCGACCCAAGCATGCTCGACCGTCATCAAATCGGGATTGAAATCGCCAAAACGTGGGGAGCGCGAATTAAAGCGGCTTTGATCCTGCGGCCCGAAAGACTCAGCCACATGACGGAGAACACCGCCGTCAACCGCGGCGCGAATTTATTGTCCACCTCCGAGCTTGCGCGCGCTTTGGAATGGCTTGGCGTCGCAGGGTAGCCCTCCGCTTGACGCGATGCTTGTCAATACAGTGGAGAAATAACCAAAAACACCCTGAGGGCATTTATGTGTACCTGTCAAAACAAGGGCGATTATTTGCTTGTAGAAGCCAGCGGAAACTACTCGCTGGATTTGTTGATATCCATCATTCATGACCTGGCTGATCGCTGTCGGAGCGAGAATCTACATAAAGCATTGCTCGACTTGAGAAATATGGAAGGAAATCCCAGCATCCTTGACCGCTATCGCTTTGGTGTCGAAATCGCCAACGCATGGGGACCAAACATAAAGGTGGTTACCGTTGCAAGGCCGGAGGCGATCAACAAAATGGGAGAAAATACCGCCGTCAACCGCGGGGCAAATGTATGGGTTACATCCGACATGGATATCGCGCTCCAATGGCTTGGGATTGAACATACATGACAGGAGAATCATCATGCTGAACTTGAATACCAAATTCGGGCGCGTTGCCAAGAAACATTTGAAAAGCGAATACTTCGCCTGGCTGACGACCGTTGACTCAACGGGCGCGCCTCAACCCAGACCGGTGTGGTTCATCTGGGAGAAGGATTCGTTTCTCGTCTTTAGCCAGGCGAAGGCGTACAAACTACAACACATCCGAAAGAATTCGCAAGTTTCATTGCATTTCAACTCTGCAGATAAAAAAGCGCAAGAGCATCTGATCATTTTCATAGGGACAGCGCTTGTTGAAACGAGTTCGTTGCCCGCGCATAAGATCCGCGCGTACATGAAAAAATACAAGGCGGGGATCTAAGGTTTGGGCGCGACCCCGGAAGAATTCTCCCGCGAATACTCAGTCGCCATCCGAATTACTCCCGCCAAGTTGCGCGGTTGGGAGTAAAATACCCCACCAACGAGAGGAGGCTGGAATGAAAGATTTGGTCAAAACTCTGCATCCTGAAAAGAAACAGGGCGTGAACATCAGCAGGGAAAAATACGACATGATACGAAAAGCAATTATGAGCGAACTTCGCAGCAACAAAGAAATGACCTTTATGAAACTCTCGCGCGCGGTGGAAAAAGAAGTGCGCGGAAAATTCGACGGCTCGGTGATGTGGTACGTCACCACCGTCAAACTCGATCTCGAAGCGCGCGGCGAGGTGAAGCGCGTGCCCAACTCGCGCCCGCAACTCGTTCGGCTGGCAAAATAGGAATCTTCATGGCAGACACCATCCCATTCGACGTTTCAGCCGCGCACAAATATTTCTCAGCCGAAAATTTCAACAGAACTTGGGAACTTATAGAAAAAAGCGAACGCACCGACGAAGAAAACCTGGCAATGTTGCACAATGCCATCGCATCGCTATGGCATTGGTCCCAGCGCGAGGACGTCTCTGCGAAACCACTATCAGTCGGGTATTGGCAGGTCTCGCGCGTGTATAACATCATTCAACAACCCAGCCTCGCGCGGACGTATGGTCTGCAAGCGTTGAAGCACGCGGCGAGTCTCGATCCGTTTTATAAAGGCTATGCCTGCGAAACCCTTGCCCGCGCCGAAATGCAAAGCGGCAACCGCGTGATCATGCTTGAATATCTCAATCAGGCGCGCAGTTTCGCGCAACAAGTGACACAAGACGAAGACAAACAACTTCTCCTCCGCGATCTGGAATCCATCCAATAAATGACCTATCCGCGATCCTTTCTGCTGTGCGCGATGCTCGCCCTCCTCTTGCTCTCTGCCTGTTCCTCGAGCGCCACGCCCGCGCCAACCCTGACGGCGTTCGAACAACTGGGTCAATCGGTCTTCAACTTGCGATGCGCGCAATGCCACGCGCTTGTGCCAGACACGGTAATCATCGGTCCGCCGCTGGCAGGAGTCGCCACACGGGCCGGAACCCGCGTCCCTGGGATGGAGGCGACGGAATATCTCGAAACGTCGATCCTGTTTCCGAAAGATTTCCTCGTCCCTGAATATACAGACACCATGCCGACCAATTTCGGGAAAGAATTAACCAGTGAAGAACTCGAAGCGGTGGTCGCGTTTTTGATGACGTTGAAATAATATGATAGACCTCGCAGGTCTTAAAGACCTGCGAGGTCTTCTCAATTCCCGGTTGGGGATGCAGTTCGATTTACTTGGCAAATCGCGCATCCCGCTCGCAGTGCAACTGCGAACGAACAAACATACGGAAGTTATGAATTTACCCACCCTAACGACCTGTGAGGTCTTCTCGGAGGAGAAATGAAAATCTGGATTAAACGCATCTTCCTTATTTTGGGCTTGCTTGCCCTCGTCGGCATCTTCTACGCCGCGTTTGCCCCCCTGCCCTTCGACGAACTGCCTCCCGAAGAGAAGTGGGGCGCGGGCGCGAGCAGTGTGCTTCCCGCGTATAGCGGGTTGCAACGCGAATTCCCCGCGCTCAACGGCGATACATCGCCTGAAAAAACGAAACTCGGTCGTTTGTTATTTTTCGACCCGATCCTTTCCAAGAATCAAGATATGTCGTGCGCCACGTGCCATAACCCCAGCCTCGGTTTCAGCGATGGCTTGCAAACGGCAAAAGGTTCCGATGGTTCATCCCTACCGCGCAATACGCCCACGCTATGGAACGCCGGCTACGCAACAAAACTTTTCTGGGACGGCCGCGCAGACTCGCTGGAAGCGCAAATGTCTGTGCCTCTGCACGCGGAGAATGAAATGGCTGGCTCCGACGCGGAAACCGTCGCGCGCTTGATGAAAATCCCCGAATACGTGGAGTTGTTCAACAAGGCATTCGGGAACAATGCCATCACCGTCGAAAACGCGCAAACAGCGATCGCTTCCTTCGAGCGGACTCTGGTTTCAAACAACAGCCCTTTTGATAAATACGCCGCGGGTCAATTCGACGCGTTGACATCGCAGCAACGGCGCGGCTTGAATCTCTTCCGTTCGGCGGCGACGCGCTGTTTTGAATGTCACGCCGCGCCAACCTTCGGCTCGGATGATTTCTTCGTGACCGGTTCGCCCGACCTCGAAGGGTTCCCGCACGACGAGGGTCGCGCCGCCATTGCCAGCGACGGACAGGATGGCGCATTCAAAGCGCCGACGTTGCGCAACGTCGCGTTGACGGGACCGTACATGCACAACGGCGCATTTGCCACGCTGGATGACGTTCTCTGGTTCTACGAAAAAGGCGGCGGGAGTCAATTCGGGTTGGAGGTGGATCGCCACATCATCCCCATCGAGTTGAGCGCGCAGGAACACGAAGATTTGGTCGCGTTCCTCTACGCGTTGACCGATGAAAGCGCAATGCCAGAAGCTCCAACGTCTGTGCCTTCGGGCTTGCCGGTGGTGGAACAAGTCCCCAACCTGGCGCGCGAAGTTGTCAGCCAGTTAAATGTCGAGGTGACTGAATCAGGCGTCCCTGCGCATGAACCGACTATCGTCCGCGTGGGCCCAAAGGAAACGATTCAACAAGCCGTCGACCGGTCTGGTCCGGGCGATACGATCGAAGTCCCGTATGGGATTTATCACGAGTCGGTGGTGTTGGATTGGAGCGATGTCAAACTGGTGGGCATCCCGAATGATCAGGGCGAGTGGCCCGTGATCGATGGCGAAGGAACGCGCTCGGATGGAGTCATCGCATCGGGAAATAATTTCGAGATGTATAACTTCGCCGTAAAGAATTACACATCGAACGGCGTGCTGGTGGAAGGCGCGACGGGCGTGTATTTGCATGATCTGTATATTGAAAATACCGGCGTGTACGGCGTGTACCCCGTACGCTGTACGGATGTGTTGATCGAACGCATCGAAGCGACGTTGATGAACGACGCGGCGGTTTATGCAGGCAAGTCGGAGAATGTGGTGATCCGCGATACGTTGACCTACGGCAATGTGATCGGCGTTGAACTGGAGAACACGGTTAACGGTGAAGTGTATAACAACGTGGCGCGCGACAACACCGTTGGGATTTTCATTGATCTTCTACCGCAATTGCCGTCCAAGGTTTCGTTATACACAAAAGTGTACGATAACGTTGTTGAAAATAACAACGGCGAGAACTTCGGCAAACCCGGAACCGCCGTGGCGCTCGCTCCCTCTGGGACGGGCATCTTGATCCTCGCCGCAGACGAGGTGGAAGTGTATAACAACACCATCCGCGGCAATAAATCGGGCGGGTTGGCAGTGTTCAACCTCACGATCGGGTTCGACGTCAACGAGATTGACGTGGGTCCAAACCCCGAGCATGTGTACGCGCACGATAACATCTACGAGAACAACGGCTACGACGCCGATCCGTTTGTAAAGAAGATACTTGGCAGGGGGTTCGATATCATTTGGGACTCGAACGGCGCGGATAACTATTTCGACGAAGAAGCTTCATCGTCTTTCCCGCCTATTCTGCCGAAGACTTCGTGGCCCCAGCCGCTGTATAACTTGTATTGGAGATTCTTCAATTTTGTGGTTGGGTTGGCGGGGTGAGGAAGAGCAGAGGATTGGAGAATTAGAGAATTGAGATTGGAGATTGGAGACTGGGCTGGGAGGCTCGGTCTCCTTTTTTGTTTATAATGAGTAAAGGTTTCGTAGTGACGACTTTAGTCGTCTCAGCGCAGGACGACTGAAGTCGTCACTACGTTTTATTGCAACGTTTATAGGAGTTTGGTTTCATGCATCGCCTCTTCCCTGTTTCTATAAAAGACGACATTTTCCCCGAATACCAAAATACCCCTGTTGGATTATTGCTTGAATACAACAATCTCAACAGGGAGTATGAAGCGTACACACAAGCGCAATTGCTGATCGGCATGTGCATGGATAACCGCAAGCATTTGCACATCCCAGACAATTTCGCGTACATCATCCGCGCGGGCGGCGCGAATTTGCGCTACAGCGAGTTCAAGGTTTCATACGCCATCGCGGTGGGAGGCGTGACGTGCATCGCGTTGATCGGTCACAACCAGTGCGGGATGGTCAACTTGATGTCGCGGCGGGAGGCGTTCATTCAAGGTTTGGTCGAACGCGCAGGCTGGGAGCGCGAGCTGGCGGAACAACACTTCACGAACTTCACCCCGATGTTCGAGATCGGCAACGAAATCGATTTCGTGCTCAGCGAGGCGCAACGGTTACGATCGCGTTACCCGAAGATCTTTGTCGCGCCGTTGTTTTACAAGGTGGAGGATAATTTGTTGTATCAGGTGAAAAATATCTAGGGAATTCTACGCCGCCGCTTTCAACGCCGAGCGGATCATCAAAAATTCGGTGATGTTTTCCGCGGTGATCAAGCCGACGAATTGACCGGCGTGCATGACGGGCAGAGTCTTCGCGCCCGTTTCTTGCAGACGAGTGAGGGCTGATTCGACCATGTCGTGCGAATCCACGCCGGGGACATCTTTCCGCATCACGCCGACGACCGGCGCGCTTTGCCCCTGGCGCGATAACGCGGCAATGAACGCGTCGCGTTCGAGGATGCCCATCACTGCGCCGTTGGCGTCCACTACGGGGAAATCATGCTGTGAACCGGCAAGGATCAGTCCCACAACTTGCGCGAGCGTGTCGCGCGGCGAGAGGGTTTTGAAATCCGTCAGCATCGCGCGCGTGACGGGGATTCCGCTGATCGAATTTTTCATCAACGCCATGCTGGCTTCCTGCGACGCGCCGATGTACACGAAGAAAGCGATGAACAGCAGGAACGGATTGCTGAACATGCCGATAAACCCAAAGATGAACGCGATGCCTTGACCGATGCTCGCGGCGACCTGCGTCGCGTGGACGTAGTCCATGCGTATGGCAAGGATGGCGCGGAGGACGCGTCCGCCGTCCATGGGGAAGGCGGGGATCAAGTTGAACAGCACGAGTGAAATATTGACGATCATCAAGCGCATGAGAAAAGAGCCTGAGGCGATGGTCAAGCCGGTGAGGGGAGTCAGGTTGCCCGTCGCGACGAGAAGCGCAAAGAGTATCCCAGCGATGACCACGTTGACGGCGGGTCCCATCAGCGCGACCCACAGTTCCTCGATCGGTTTATCGGGCATGCGCTCCAAACGCGCCACGCCGCCAATGGGATACAGAGTGATGTCGCGCGTTTTGATGCCGTACTTTCGCGCGGTGAGGGCGTGACCATATTCATGCAAAACCACGCAAAGAAAAAGCGCGAGGATGAAGAGGATGCCGTTCACCACCTCGGCGATGGCGCCATGCTCAAGCCAATAACTGTACCCCACCCAGCCGATCAACAAAAGAAAAGTGGCATGGACGTACACGTCAATGCCGAGAAAGCGACCAAGTTTCCATTGCCATTTCATTTTTTATCTCCTTCGGTTGAAATGAGTTTACTCTCTACCTGTTAGAAGATCGTTGTAGTTTTATGAAGATAACATGAAAATTTGACTCTACCGTTTTTAACGGGAAGTCTTTTTTTTCAAACACAAAGGACACGACGGTCACAAAGGAAATACTCAAGGACTCGGGGTTCTTTTTTGCCATTTGTGTCGCTTCGATGAACTCAGCGCAAGACTCTGTGTCTTCCGTGGTGAGGCGCTTTCCCGTTGATTACGAGGGATTCGAAAATTTTCGACGAAAATAAAGACCCGCCCAGATCACCTTGCATTTTCAAAATCGGGACGCTGATTCACGCAGAAAACGCAGATTTTCTTTCTTTTGAATCAGCGAAATCAGCGTTTATCTGCGTCCAAATGTATTCTGTAAGATAATCAGAGACCCGCCATGCTGGCGGGTCTGGTTCGATGTTATTTGATGATCCCCAATTTCTTCCCTGCTTCGCCGATGACGTCCATCGCGCGTTCGATCTCGCTTGGGTCGTGCGCGGCGGTGACGGTTGCCCTCAGCCTCGCCAATCCCTCTGGCACGGCGGGCGAAACGACCGGCAGGACGAACACATCGTTGTGTTGCGCTTCGCGCGTCATGGCGAACGCCGCTTCATCCGTGCCGCATAAGACAGGGACGATTGCCGTCTCGGTGAGCATGGTGTCGAAGCCCATGCTTTTGAGCCCGCCGATGAATTGTTTGGTGTTCTGATTCAAGCGTTCGATGCGCCAGGGTTCATCGAGGATCACTTTGAAGGCTTCGTTCGCGGCGGCGGCTTGCGCGGGCGGCAGAGCGGCGGAGAAAATATACGCGCGGCTCGCGTGACGCAGATAGGTGATGATCTCTTTGCTCGCGGCAACGTATCCGCCCACCGAGGGGATGGTCTTGCTCAAGGTGCCCATCTTGATATCGATGCCCTCGTAGAGGTCGAAATATTCTTCGATGCCGCGCCCGGTCTTACCGAGCACGCCGATCGAGTGCGCCTCATCGATCATCAACCAGGCGTTGTATTTTTTACACAGGGCAACCATCGTAGGCAGGTCGATGATGTCGCCGTCCATGCTGAAGACCGAATCGGCAATGACGAGTTTGGCAACGTCGCTCGGCGCGTTTTTCAGCAAGCCTTCGAGATGATCCATTTCGTTGTGGCGGAATCGACGAAACTCCGCGCCCGACATCAAACAGCCGTCCACGATGGAGGCGTGATTCAATTTATCGGAGAAGACATAATCGCCGCGTCCCATCAACGTGGAGACAACCGTCAAATTCGTGGCGTAACCCGATGAATACGTGATCGCAGATTCGGCGTGTTTGAAATTTGCGATCGTCTCTTCGAGTTCATTGTGGATCGTCAACGTGCCAGCCAGCGTGCGCACGCCGTTCGTCCCCGTGCCGAATTTGTCTACGGCGGCTTTGGCGGCGGCGTTAATGCGCGGGTGGTTGAGCAAGCCCAAGTAGCCGTAGGAGGCGTACATCCCCATCACGCGCCCGCGCACGCGCACTTTCGAGTCATCGAGCAGTTCTTCCACAGGCTGGTTGTAAAAATACAAGTCGTTTTCTTTGAGCATGGCAACGCGATCGTTCATCGCTTTGATGCGGCGGGTGACGGCGTCGTCGGTGTGATGCAAATCCATACAAATCCTCCGGGAAAGAATGCGGCAAGTGTACCAGACTGTGAAGCGATTTAGAAATCATCCCGCGACAAACGAACAGGCATCGACGCGCGGGACGATTCGAGCAAAGCGCGGATCACGCGGATATTGGCGCGCGAATCATCCAGTGAGACGCGCGGTTCGCGCCCCAGCAGAATCGCGTCCGCCATATCCTCCACCTCGCCGATATACAATTCGCCGCCGCGCACGCGGATCGATTCAGTCTTGTCGTTCCGCGTGAGATAGATCGTTTCATCGACGCCGGGTTTAAACGGATGCGGAATATTCAACGCGCCGTCACTGCCGACAATTTCCATGAATGCGTGGAACGGGATGACGAAACTGGAGTCAAACTGCGCGTGGAGGTCTCCATCGAAACGCATCTGCCCGACGAAGGTCTCGTCGATTCCTGTCGGACCTTCGACCTGCCAGCCAAATACTTCGACCGGCTCCAAGCCTGTGACCATTCTTGCGTAACTGATTGGGTAACAGCCCACATCCCAAATGCTTCCGCCGCCCCACTCGGGAGTCAAGCGCGCATCGTTTTCGCGGGTCAGCACGAAGCTGAACGAGCCGCGGATCATTTTCAACGCGCCGAGCGAGCCGCTCCGCACAATCTCCCGCGCTTTCAACGTCTGCGGATGGTGACGGTACATGAACGCCTCCGCCACGATTCGTCCATGCGTATGCGCGGCATGTTTGATGGCGTCCACTTCCTCTACGGATAACGCGAGCGGCTTTTCGCAGAGCACGTGCTTGCCTGCCTCCACCGCTTTGATCGTCCATTCGGCATGGAGGTGATTCGGCAACGAGTTGTAAATCACGTCAATGTCGGGGTCGGCAAGCAACGCCTCATACGAGCCATGCGCGCGCGGGATCTTTTTCTCTTTGGCGTAGGCGTTGGCATTCTCTGGCGAACGAGAAGCCACAGCCAACACATGATTCCGCTTCGAAACTTGCAACGGCTGGATCAATGCGCGGTTGATGCGCGCCGTGGAGAGTAATCCCCAGTTGAGAGTTTTGGTCATTGCTTGTATACCATCAGCCTTTGCACAGCGGGTCTAACACGGCGGAAAATTCCTTCGTTTCCACCGTACCAAACCAGCGATAAAGAATATCATTCTGCGAATCGAGAAGCACAAACTCGGGCGTGGCGAAAGGAGACAACAGGTCGCGCCATGCGGTTTGCTCATGGAAGTTAACGCATTCCACCTTCATACATCCATTGTACTGATTCTTGATCCCATCCACGATGGGCTTCATGGCGCGACATTCCATTCAAGCGCCAGAAAAGAACTCGATGAAAGTGAGGTCGTTCGGCTGAATGCGCGGGGCGGAGGTGACGGCAACCGACGGCGTAGAGACAGGGTTTGTGGCGCGCGGAATCGGAGTCGCCGACGCCTCTCTCGCGCAGGAGGACAGGAGAATCGAAATAAAAAAGAGGATTCTCAATCGACGGATCATGATGAGATTATATCGGATTGCCAGCGCAATCACTATCAGTATTTCGCGAAAGTTCAGGCGGCAGTTCGATTTACCAAGCAAATCGTGTTGCCTGCCCTGACGCAGTACAACTGCGTCAAGAACCTGTTTTCGCGCTTTACTGCCTATCCACCGCCAGAGCAATATTTACATCCCCGCTTCTCTGCCGCGACGATTGCCTGGTCGCTGGACCAAAAGAAATTTTTCTCCCCGATAATTTCTACGAGTCCGCCGCGCTTCATCATGTTGTAGGCATTGTCATGGACTCCCGCGAACATGAGCGTGCCGCCCCGCTGATGCAAGCGTTCATGCAAGCGATGGATCGCCTCGATGCCTGCCGTGTCTATCAGTGAGACGCCGCGCATCGAGAGGATCAACGCGTGTGTGTCTTTCAAATTTTGAAACGCCTCGTTGAATTGTCCCGTCGCCGCAAAGAACAACGGACCCGTGAGGAAGGCGACCTTCACGTGTTTGCACTTCCTCGCCGTTTCGATTCCCTTTTGTTTGAGTCGTTGAACGTCTACTTCCTGCACTTCGATGTCAATGCCCGCGATCTTGTTGAGGAAGACCGCGCCCGCGAGGAAGGAACCGATGAGGATGGCTTGCGTCAAATCGAGAACGACGGTGGCAAGCATCGTCACGATGAACGCGATCATGTCGGTCTTGAAGCGTTTGCCGAAGATGAACTTGATCGCTTCCCACTCGTTCATGCGGATGGCGGTGACCATCAACACGCCCGCCAACGCCGCCAAAGGGATTCGTCCCATGAACGGCGCGAGCAGAAACATGGACAGCAACAACCCGATGGCGTGGACAATGCTGACGAGGCGCGTCTGCCCGCCCGATTTGATTCCCACACTGGAGCGAGCGATCGCCGCCGTGGCAGGGACTCCGCCGAAGAACGGGATGAGCATGTTGCCCACGCCTTGCGCGATCAACTCTTGATTCGCCTGCAAGCGGACGCCCGTCATGTTCGAGCCGACCGCGCCGCACAACAACGACTCGACTGCGCCCAATGCGGTGATGGTGAGAGTCGGCGCGAGGAATTCGGAGAGGTGAGTCCAGGGGATGTTGGAAAGAGAAAGTCGAGATTGGAGAATTAGAGAATTGGGAATTTCGCCTATGGTTTGGGCGGACCAGTTCAACGTCGAGGAAAGAAGCGTGGCGAGGATGATGCCGAGGAGTGACGCGGGGAAGCGCGCCGTCCATTTTTTTGGCATGAAGAGCATGGTCGCAATGACGACCAAGCCGAGAATTACGGGTTGAAGATTGGGGACAAATCCGCCTTGAAAATATCCGAGAATTTTTTGTGCGGCGGTGTCTACGGCGGGAGTTTTGACGCCGAGCAGGTTGTCAATTTGACCGATGAAGATGATGAGCGCGATGCCCGAGGTGAATCCGCTGATCACGGCGGAGGGGATGAACGCGATGAAACGCCCGAGCCGCAACAGACCGATGACGAATAGGATGATGCCCGAAAGCAAACCCGCGACCCAGATGCCTTCGAGTCCGTAGCGTTGGACGAGGACGATCAACACAGCAGACATCGCGCCTGTGGGTCCGCTGATCTGGAACGGCGCGCCCGTAAGCGCTCCCATCACGAAGCCCGCGAGGATGGCGGTGACGAGTCCCGCGGCGGCGGTCGCGCCCGATGCGACTCCGAACGCCAGCGCGAGCGGCAATGCCACCGCGGCAACGGTGAGACCCGCGAGCAAATCCTGTTGAAATTTGGCAAGCGAATAGCCAGTGAACTCGTCCTTGTACAGGCGAGCGAGACTTCTTCTTGGCATAAATTGTTCTCCGAAAATAGTAATTTCACAAAGGCTCGGTGCTCCCCCAAGGCGTCCTTTGTGTTAGTGGCGGGATTGTATCATAAGGGCTAAAGACCTCGGAGATTTTGTAAATCTCCGAGGTCTGTTTGAGTCTCAGGTTATAAGCCTAATAAATCCTTCATCTCCCGATTCACTTTTTCAATCAAATCGTTTTCTAAATGACCAATCACTCTTGAAACTCTTTGTTTGTCAATAGCGCGCAGTTGGAACACGAGCAAGACAGATTGTAAAGTTAAACCGTTTTGTTTTGACGGTCGCACAAGGATCGTATGGGGAAATCGCTCTGCCTTTAAATTGCTCGTTAGCGGGACGATCATGATCACCGACAAGGTTTTGCTCGTGGAGTCATCGTGAACAATAAGCGCTGGTCTCGATCCCACCTGTTCGTGACCAGCGCCATCCGCCGTTTGCGGCAGGTTGACAAGAACGATGTCGCCGCGCTTCATAACTTTTCCAATCCCTGTTCAAAGTTCTCCAACGCTTCGTCGCTGGCGGCATCCCACGCGTTAAATTCGGCAACAATTTCCATTTCAACCAGATCGGGGTCATGCGCGGACGTCTCGGCGACATACACGACATCGGGGGTCTCCGCAATATTTTTCATTTTATGGTCGGCAACATAAGCGGTCAGCGCGTCGGTATACAACTCGCTCAAGGAAACGCCAAGTTCTTTGGCAAGTTTTTCGGCGGCTTGATAAACAAGGTTGGGAACGGAAATATTAGTTTTCATATTTCACCTTTCGTACAAACGACAACCGCCTCGAATTATACACCTCCTCAAATTCCCCTCACTCCACCCACTCAAACAAATACTTCACATCATGTTCGACTTCGAACTTTTTGAGGAATTCCATGTATTCATCTTTGAATGTCTGCTTGGCGTGATGTTGTTCCTGATTCAAAATATAGTTGTACACATCCCCGATCTGCGAATGTCCGTATGAAAACGCCCCGTAGCCTTCCTGCCAATTGAACCTACCCTTGATCCATGCGTGGTCGTTGATGAAGTTGGACGAATTATTTTTGATGTCCCGCACCAGATCAGAGATCGCCATCGCGGGTTTGAGACCAACGAACACATGGACATGATCCTCCACGCCATTGACGATGATCGGCTTGTGTCCCTTGTTCTTGATGATCCCCGCCATATATTTGAACACTTCCTGCCGCCATTCTTTTTGGAGGAGGTTCTGGCGTCCCTGTACGGCGAAGACGATCTGGATGTAGATTTGGGAATATGTACCTGCCATGGTTGCCTCCGTTGGCTGTGAATCATGTCATCCCTTCGGGATTTGATTCGCGATTTCTTCCAAGCCTAGAATCCTGCCATCCCTTCGGGATTGCTAATCCGCTCGTATAAAATCTACCATCGTTACATTACTTCGATGTTTGCATTCAATCAATCCCGAAGGGAGGAAACTTTTATAGAATCAAAATTTCCAATTTACTAAACCTCTTCGGGGTTTCATGGTGTCAGAATGCGCTCTGTCATCCCTTCGGGATTTATTTCTTATGTTCCTCTATTCTACAATCCTACCATCCCTTCGGGATTATCTTCGTTTGTATGCAACCAATCCCGAAGGGATGAAATTATTATAGAATCGAGGCATCCATTCGCGCGAACCCCGAAGGGGTGTCATAAAATTTTCTTGACCATGACATTGCCTCAGGGTTATTTATTTTGAAATTTGTCATTCCTCTTTCTGGTCATTCTGCGCCGCAGAATCGCCAGACTGTTTATCAAACAAATCTCGGAATATTTGCATAATTTCCCTTCCGCCTGGACTGGTCTTGAGTGAAATCTCTTTTTGCGCGGCAGATTCTATCAGCGGAACATCGTCTTCATTCAGAAAGGTATCGTAATTTCCAGTTCGTGAAATGAGAAAGAACGCGCTGTCTATCACCTCTGGGTCGTCTGAATACGCAGATAAACCGCCGCATACCCACGCAAGCAAGGCATCATGAAACCCATCTACCATGGGTCCGACGTAGCCAGGCTCTTCGGGTTTGCGATTTTCAAACTCCCATGGCTCATAGTAATCATAAAATGTACTACCAAGGCAATAAGCCAAGTCAAAGCGCATTCGAATCGGATCTTTGGATTTCGATAGATACTCCTCAACTCGATTTGCAAAATCATCATCTTGATGTCCCACCGTTTTGGATAGACCATACATGATCGTCAATGGTTTCAGTTCCAACAGGTCAAGTTTGGTGCGAAATTCATCTCGCAAGGCGATCCAATCGAAAATCGTATCTGGTCCACTGACCGAAAAGGAATCCATGATTATTTCGCCAACTTCTTCAATTCCACTTCGCCGACGATCTTCACGCCCAGCGATTTCGCCTTATCAAACTTCGAGCCTGGGTTTTCACCCAGCACCAGATAACTCGTCTTTTTGCTGACGCTGTCGGTCACTTTGCCGCCATGCGACTCGATGAACGCCTTCGCATCGTCGCGCGAAAACGTGGGCAACGTCCCCGTCACCACGAACGTCATCCCATCGAACGCATTCGACTTGCGACCTTCGACTTTCGACTTTCCACCTTTCGGCCACATCCCCACCGCTTTCAACTTCTTCAACAACTTTTGATTCGACGAACGCGCGAACCAATCCACAATGGACTCGGCGATGTTCGGACCCAATCCTTCGATTTGTTGCAACTCCTCCGCGCTGGATTTGGACAACGCCTCCAACTCAGGGAAAGTTGCCGCCAGATCCCCAGCCATCACCTCGCCGACGCCGTGGATTCCCAGCGCGGCGATCAACCTCGCCAGCGACTGAGTCTTCGAGTTCTGAATCGCGGCCAACAAATTATCCGTTTTCTTATCTTTGAATCCTTCAAGCGCGAGCAATTGATCTCGCTTAAGCGAATACAGATCCGCCACATCCTTGACCAAGCCCGACTCGATGAGTTGCTCCACGATCTTGATTCCCAACCCTTCAATGTCCATCGCGCCGCGCGAGACGTAATGCTCGATGTTGCGCACCAACTGCGCGGGGCACGCCGCGTTGACGCAATACCACGCCACCTCACCCTCGAAATGCTCCACATCCTGTCCGCACGCGGGACACTTCGTCGGCGGCTTGTACTTTTTCTCCTTGCCCTTGCGCGCATCCACAACGGGACCGATCACATACGGGATTACCTCACCCGCGCGTTTGACCAGCACCCGATCTCCCACGCGGATATCTTTCTCCGCGATGTAATCGAAATTATGCAACGTCGCGCGTTCGACGATCACGCCGCCGATCTCGACCGCTTCAAGCACCGCATACGGGGTCAACACGCCCGTGCGTCCCACCGCCACGCCGATGTCGTTGAGAGTCGTCGTCACCTCACGCGCGGGGAACTTGAACGCGATCGCCCCGCGCGGATCCTTGCCCACGAAGCCAAGTTCTGCGGCGAGAGTCAGATCATCAATTTTGATGACCATGCCATCGGTTTCATACGACAAATCATCGCGTTTCTTTTCCCATGATTCAGTGTAGGCAATCGCTTTTTCAAAATCATCGAACCGCTTTGCAATATCCGTGACGGGGAACCCCAACCCCTTGAGATATTCCAAAATCTCCCATTGACTAGTTGGAACCTTCCCGCCTTCCGCATGAACGATCTGATACACCAAAATCGTCAGCGGACGCGACGCAGTCAATTCCGAATCAAGTTGCCGCAGCGATCCCGCCGCCGTGTTGCGCGGATTTTGATACGTCTTCTCGCCCGCTTCTTCCAGTTTGCGATTCAACGCCTCAAACTCTTTCACAGGCATGAACGCCTCGCCGCGAATCACCAGATACTTTGGGGGTCGAAGGTCAAAGGTCGCAGGTCTACTTTCGACTTTCGACTTTTGACCTTTGACGGGAATGCGCAACGGAATCGCCCGTATCGTCCGCAAATTCTGCGTAATATCCTCGCCCACTTCCCCATCGCCGCGCGTCGCGCCTTGCACAAAGACTCCATCGCGATAGTGCAGGACAACAGACAAGCCATCAATTTTAGGCTCGACCACGAACTTCGCTTTCTCAACGCGATCATCAATTCGTTTGACTCGTTCCAACCATGCGCGCGCGTCGTCCGCGCCGAACGCGTTGGCGAGCGAGAGGATCGGCGCAGGGTGGCGCACCTTGTCGAAGCGGTCGGCAGGCTTCGCTCCCGCGCGACGCGTCGGCGAATCCGTCGTGATCCAGTCAGGATGATCCGCTTCGATCCGCTTGAGTTCGATCAGCAGTTTGTCGAATTCCGCGTCGCTGATGATCGGCGAATCCATCACATGATAGCGATGGTTATGAAAATGGATTTTTTCTTTGAGTTCTTCATAGCGGGATTTGGTTGCCATATTTGAATTATACTTCCGACATGCCGCAACGCATCGGTCTCTTCGGCGGGACGTTTGACCCGCCTCATCTTGGACATTTGATCCTCGCTTCGGAAGCGCAATCGCAATTGGAGTTGGATCGCCTGTTGTGGATTCTCACGCCCGAGCCGCCGCACAAGTTGGATCAACGCATCACGCCGACAGAACATCGCCTTGCAATGGTAAAACTTGCAATTGCCGATAATCCATCGTTCGAACTTTCAGATGTGGAAATCAATCGTCCCGCTCCGCAATACACATCCGACACGATCAAATTGATCGCCGAGCAAAATCCACACGCCGAAATTGTTCCCATCATCGGCGGAGATTCACTGCGCGATTTGCCAACGTGGCATCAACCGAAAGAGATCGTCTATGCCTGTCACTGGATCGGCGTAATGCGCCGTCCGCACGAAAAAGCAAGTTTGGATGAACTCGAACGCGAATTGCCTGGCATCCGCTCGAAGGTCCATTATGTAGACGCGCCGCTGTTGGAGATCGCCTCACGCGAGATCCGCAGTCGCATCGCGGAGGGGAGATCGGTTCGTTACTATCTTCCATCGTCCGTGTACGAATACATCGAACAACATCATCTTTACCAGCAATGAGCCATAACATCAACACAACATCAAAGACCTTGCGGGACAACTCAACTATCAACCCCCAATCCAAAATCGAAAATCGTAAATCCAAAATCGTAAATCCAAAATGTCTCTCCTCCTCGACTCCCTCTTCTCCTCCGTCGCGCTCAGCCACCTCATCGTAGACGTGTTCAACAGCGCGCGCCCCGTCCTGCTCACATATCTCGGGCTGAACGAAACACAAATCGCGCTCATCACCACGATCTACATCTGGACGGCATCCATCACGCAACCATTCTTCGGCTGGATGTCCGACCGCGTCGGTCCGCGCTGGCTGGCGGCAGGCGGCGTTTTGTGGATGACGATCTTTTTCACAGGCGCGATCTATCTGACGGGGACGGGCGGACTCATCTGCCTGATCATCGCCGCACTCGGTTCTTCCGCCTTTCATCCTGTCGGCACAGCCCAAGCGACTCTACAGGGACGCCTTCTCCTCAAGGGGCGCGACACCACCTCCACATCGTTATTCTTCATGGCAGGTCAACTCGGGCATTTCCTCGGTCCGATTCTCACAGGCTTGATCCTTGCTCGACTCGGCTTGCATTGGCTTGCGATCATTCCCATCGTTTCGATTCCCATCGGTGTTTCGCTCGCGTATCAATTGAGGCACAACCATCCGCATCCCAAACCAAAACATGACGATGGCAGAATCCGTTTGCAAGCGGGCATCGGCTTCATCCTCATCCTCGCGGCGGTTGCGACTTTACAATCATGGGCGCAATCGAACATGATGGCGTTCGTGCCAAAATACATCAAGGACTTGGGTCAAAGCGCGGTCACCTACGGCAACATCGCGGGTTTGTACATGGGAGGTTCTGCGATTGGTAACGTCATCGGCGGGCATCTCGGCGACAAATACACAAAACGAAAAGTCGCGGCGACCGCGTTGTTCCTCGCCGCATTCCCCACCTACATCATCAGCCAGATCGGATGGTCGCCGTGGCTGTACGCGTTGATTCCGCTCGCGGGGGCTTGCACGGGCGCGGTGCACAGCATCATGGTTGTGCTTGCCCAGCGAGTCATCTCAGGCGGCATGGCTCTCGCCTCGGGACTCATCCTCGGCTTCATCTTCTCGGCAGGCGCGTTGGGGCTGTTGCTCACGGGTCCGCTGGCGGAAAGTCACGGCTTCCCCACTGTGCTTGTGATGACAACAGGCTTGGTCTTGCTCGCAAGTCCGCTGGCGTGGATGTTGAGGGAATAATTTGGCTGTATAATCGAGTTGCGAGGTGAAATATGACAATCGCAGAGATTTTGGAAAAGCTCGTCGATATACTCGAAGACCTCGAAGATGCCAAAGAAATGAAACAAGCAAGGACAATTCAAGAAGAGACGATCTCTTGGAAATTGGCAAAACTGGAGTTGCAATTATGAACGCCTCAGCACAAACCGCTCTCAAATATGATGTCGAAGTCGCTGAAAACGGACAAGTCGAATTGACCGTCCCATTCCCTGCTGGCGCGCATGTGACCGTTTTCATTGTGGAAGCGGGAGAATCGTTCAGCGATTTACTCGGCGCGGCGGAAAGCAGTCTCGCATTTTGGGATAATTCATACGACGATGAGGATTGGAACAATGCCTGAGCAAGGGGACATTTTGCTGGTTCCAATCCCATTCACCGACCTTTCCTCCCAAAAGCGGCGACCTGTTATCGTCATTTCCAACAATGCTTACAATAAAAAGACAACGGATCTCGTCGTTGTCGCTATGACCTCCAACCCTGCGGAGACTGAATATAGTTTCACCATCACTTCAGGCGATTTAGAAAAGGGGACACTCAACCACCCTGGCAAAGTCCGCGCCGATAAGATTTACACGATAGCAACATCTATTATCGTTAAAACCTTTGGGCAAGTGAATGAAAATGTGTTGGAAAAAATTCGTGGGGAACTTCAATCTTTAACCGCAAAGAAGGCAAGATAAGAACGCGCCTGCCGCCATAACCCACAAACATCTTTGTAACCTCCCTCCTCCTAAAACTTCCTGTACACAAAATTATATATAATTTATAATCTGCCCACCCACTTCCCGAAGGAGGCAGATGGCTAGCCGCTCCCCTATTATTGAAGAAAACGAGTTCATCCAGAAACGCCCGCTCAAAGAGGACATCTTCGACGTTCTGCACGACAAGATCGTCTCGGGCAAGTACAAGCCTGGCGAATGGTTGCGGCAGGACGAGATCGCGACTCAACTCGGCGTGAGCATGACCCCCGTCCGCGAGGGACTCGATCTGCTCGTGTCGTCGGGTCTGGCGGAACGCGTCCCGTATCGCGGCGTCCGCGTGCGCGAGATCGTGATGAAGGACGTGGTCGAAGCGTACGGCTTGCGGCTCATGCTCGAAGTGGTCATTGCTCAGGAGGCGGCGAAAAATATAACGCCTGAGCAGGTCGCCCGTCTGGAACGAACGATTGCCGAGTCGAAAAAACACAACTCGCTGAAAGAAATGTCCGTGGCGCGGAAGTTGAGTCGAGAGTTCCATTCCGCCATTGCAGACATCACGAAGAACGAGTTGCTCATCAAGTTATACAGCGTCGTTGCCAACGCCTTCCCCGATTGGATTTTGTACGAAGCGATCTTCCGCAAGCCTGAAATTTTGGCAGGCAGTATGAGCGACATGCACGACGAGCACACACTGATCGTCAACGCCCTCAAAAAACGCGACGGGCTGAAAGCCGCGCTGCATTCCGTTGAACACGTGATGGAGTCAGGCAAGTGGCTGGAGAAATATCTCGAACATCCCGTCCCTGCGGAGTTGTTGCGCGAAAAAGAAGAACAAGTATTGTCGTTGTTACGAAAATAAGTTAACCGCCAAGAGCGCAAAGCGCGCGAAAAAAAAGTTTTTCTTTGCGGTCTTAGCGGGCTTCGCGGTAAACGGTTTTGAATTCATACGAGGAAGAGATTCATCTGCCAAGTGCGCGAAGAAGAAATTAAATCTTAGCGACCTTCGCGTTCTTAGCGGTAAACAGTTTTTAGAAATCATTCAAGGAGTCTATTCATGTCGGAAGAACTTTATAAGCAAATGGCACAGTCCATCATCGAAGGTGAAAAGGAAATTGCCATCGAACTCGCCAAGAAATCCATCGAGTTGAACATGCACCCGCTCGACACGATCACCAAAGGATTCGTCGTCGGCGTCAACTACATCGGCGACCAGTTCGGCGCAGGCGAAGCCTTCCTGCCTGAGTTGGTCATGGCAGGCGAAGCGATGAAAGCCGCGGTCGCCGTGCTTGAACCTGAATTGCTCAAACTCGGCGAAGCCCGCGAAGTGATGGGACGTGTTGTCCTCGCCACCGTCGAAGGCGACATTCACGAGATCGGGAAAACTCTCGTCGGCACGATGCTCTCCGCTTCGGGATTTGAAGTCACCGACCTGGGCGTTGACCAGCCCGCCGAAAAGATCATCGGCAAAGCGCTCGAAATCGACGCGCAGATCATCGGCATGAGCGCGTTGTTGACCACGACGATGATTCGTCAACGCGAGGTGATCGAAGAACTCGATAAAGAAGGTTTGCGTCCGCGCATCAAAGTGATGGTTGGCGGCGCGCCGATCACCAAAGACTGGGCAGAGAAGATCAAAGCCGATGGCACAGCCGAAGACGCGGTCGGCGCGGTGCAATTGGCGAAGAAGTTGGTTGGCAAAGAGTAATTTCACATTACACGATACAAGATACGAGTTACACGCTGCATGATAGGCGCTCCCTGTATCCCGTAACTTGTAACCCGTATCCTCAAACCTTTTGCCAATAGATAATATTCCGAATTCATAATTCATCATTCTGAATTCAACCACGGAGGTTCTCATGCAACCCAAACTCACCCTCCTCACCGACGACATTATCCAGCGCATCCTCGACGAAGCGCATCAACTCCTGCTCAAGCCTGGAGTCAAAGTCAACAACGACGAAGCGCGGGAACTTCTCGCCTCCGCTGGCGCGCAAGTGGACACTGAAACCAACGTCGTCCACATCCCCGAACAAATCGTGCGTAAGGCGTTAGAGTCCGTTCCGCGCGAGTTTTATCTCTACGATTACGACGGTAATCCCACGGTCAAATACGGCGGCGACGCGGTCCACTTCGACCCTGGCTCGTCGGGCATCGCCATGCTCAACCCCGAAACGCTCGAGCATGACACAACAGAGACTCCTCATCTTCTCAAACTGATCAAAGTCGCGGAACAACTTCCGCAATACGACGCGCAATCCACTGCGGTGGTCTGCCATGATGTGCCGCAGTCCATTCAGGATTCGTATCGCCTCTATCTCGCCCTGCTTTATTCCAAGAAGCCGATTGTCACTGGCGCGTTCACCAACAAAACCGTCAACGAGATGATCGACATGCTCGCCATCCTCGCGGGCGGACGCGACGCCTCGCGCGAAAAGCCTCGCGCCATCTTCGACGTGTGTCCTGCCCCGCCTCTCATTTGGAGCAACTTCGCGGCGGGCAATCTCATCGCGCTTGCGCGCGCGGGCATCCCTGCGGAGATCGTTTCGGTTCCGCTTGCTGGCGCGGCGGCGCCCGTCACGTTGCTCGGCGCGGTCACGCAACACACCGCGGAATGCCTCGCGGGCATCACGATTCATCAACTCGCCAAAGCGGGTTCGCCCATCGTTTGGGGCGGCGCGGCGTGCATCTTCGACATGAAAAAAGGAGCGACGCCCATGGGCGCGGTCGAAACTGCGATGCTTGATTGTTCGTACGCGCAAGTCGCCAAGTCCCTCAACATGCCCACCCACACCTACCTCGGCGCGACCGATTCAAAACTTGTCGACGCGCAAGCGGGACTCGAAAGCGGCATCACCGCCATGATCGGCGCGCTGAGCGGCATCAACATGATCTCTGGTTCGGGCATGTTGGATTTTCTCTCGTGCCACTCTGCCGAAAAACTTGTCATCGACGCGGAGGGTATCGCGATGGCAAAGCGCATGATCGCTGGCGTGCAACTCCACACCGAAACGCTCGCCACAGGTTTCTACGACGACAACATCAACTTCAAAGGCGGCGACTTCCTCAAGCAACGCATCACGATGCAACTCTTCCGCAAAGAACAGCATCTGCCCAGCAACGTCATTGACCGCGACTCGATGCGCAACTGGAAGGAAGCAGGCTCATTGGATTCCTTCGCCCGCGCAAAAGTGATCGTGGATGGACTGCTCGCTTCTTACTCCCGACCTCGGCTTGATGAGGCTAAAGCGACAGCGCTCCACGCCTTCATGCTGACCCTCGCCCAAAAAGCTGGCATGGATGCGTTGCCCCAGCTGGAAGAATATGAACGAACATAAAGCATAAGCTTTCGAGTCATGCATAGGATAAAATCGTCTTAACGCCTTATAATGAAGCGCAGACCGTATATTTTTTGAGGAGAATGTCATATGCGCAGGATAATTTCAATATTAATTGGAATCGTCGTTATGGTAGTCGTGTTCCTATCACTCGGATTACTCGTCTCATCGCTGGCTGTCCGCTGCGATTTGCAGAACGATCAGGTCTATACCTGTCAAGCCCGCGATACGCTGTTCGGTGTCACCATCAGGGAAGTAAGTGCCGAACAGGTTTACGATATATCACGCGAACTCACCTGCAAAGGAGCCGGTCCCAATAAAGGATGCAGCGCTCACGCGGAATTCAATACCGCCACAGGAGAGACGATCATTTTGAGCACGTTATATACCAACCCCGACCAAGTTCAAAAAGCAGTAAACGCGCTCAAGCCGCTCATGGCAGACAAATCCACGCCTATTGACATAGTCTTCCTGCCTTCGACTTTTACATCGGTCGTCATATTCTCCGTCGTTTCGTGCTTGTTTATCCTGTTCGTATTGATCGCGCTCATCTTCCTGTTTGGTAAGGATCCGAAGGATCTTAAAGCACGCACGATTGACTTGAGAAGGAAAAACTAACGTTTCGGCGCAAAGTTGTTTCCTGCGCTCCACGCCTTCATCTTCATGCTGGCTTCGCCCAAAGAGTGGGCATAGAGGCGTTGCCATCATTGGACGAATCGCCATCTATCGTAACTAGCTGACGAGTATACAAGTATACAAATACACACGTAAACAGGTAAACGCGTGTCCACTTGTGTACTTGTTTATATGTTTCCGTGTCCGCCTCCACCCCATGCTCACCCTCACCGACCTCCTCCGCGTCCCCCACGTTGACTCCCTTTTCGACATCTCCCCCGACAACACCAAAATCGCCTTCGCTTGGAACAAAACGGGCGCATGGCAAATTTACGAATTGGAGTTAGGCAAGCCCAAGATTTCGCCACAGAGCGCACAGAGCGCTTTGAGTTTTTTCTCAGAGAACTCAGTGGTCTCTGTGGCTGAGCAAATCACATCAGGTACAGGCGGAAAATTCAACCCGCGCTACTCCCCCAACGGAGGACAACTCGCCTACGTTCTCGACACTGATGGCGGTGAAAGTTACCACCTCATCGTCCACGACTTCGAATCAGGACAACACACCGACCTAACCCCCAACATCTCCCATGCCCTGCAACCCAACTTCTGCTGGTCTCCCGATGGGACACAACTCGCCTTCCTCAGCAACGAGCAGGGACATTTCAGCGCGTACACAATTTCAGCCAACGGAGGTACTCCAAAATTTATTTTGGATACTGGTCACCCTGCCTGGCAAGTGGAATGGTCGCCTGTCGGAAAACATCTCGCAGTATGTTGCGAAATGCACGGGCAGGATTATGGGATGTTTATAGTCGATATCGAATCAGGTCATTCTGAGGACGCTTCAGCGTCCGAAGAATCTCTACCACTGAGTCGGAGACCCTTCGTGGCGCGAGGCGCCACTCAGGGTGACATGCCCTTGAATGCCCACGCACCGAAATGGTCACCTGATGGAAAGCAACTTGTATTTCATTCCGATGTCAATGACTGGTTTGACATTGGACTGTATGACTTGGACTCAAAACAAATCACATGGCTGACAAACAACGAAGGAGATTCGCAATCGCCAATCATCTTTTCGAAGGAAGAAGATTTCGCCACCAAACACCAATTTGCCTACGCGCTCAGCAAAGGCGCGGTCAATTGGATTGAGATCGAATCCGTAGGTCAGGCTTTCAGCCTGACAACAAAAGGCGGACTAGAAGTCCGCCCTACGAGGAAAAAATATCAGCTTGGAAAAGGCATCCACAGCGGAATCAGGTTGACGTCCGATTCGAAGCGGATGGTGACGACGTTCAGCAGTCCATCCCAACCATCCGATCTATGGATGATGGAGGTTGAGTCAGGCGAAGCAATCCAGTTAACGAATTCGATGCCCGACAATTTATCGCGCGAAGAATTTGTGATGCCCGAAGAAATTTTTTATGAGGGCATGGACGGAGTCAAAATCCCCGCGTTGTTGTTTCGTCCTGAAAAATTGCCCGCGCCTGCGGTGGTGATGATTCACGGCGGACCGAATTGGCATTATGCGATGGAATGGAATGTGGCGATGGCGCATTTTGCGAGCCGAGGCTATGTGGTGCTTGCGCCGAATTATCGCGGCTCGACGGGTTATGGGCGCGCGTGGCAATACGCGGCGCAGTTTGACATGGGCGGCGTGGACACGCGCGACGTGGCAGCGGGCGCGCAATACTTGATCCGTGAGGGGCTTGCGCTGAAAAATAAAATCGCGGTGACGGGGCGGAGTCACGGTGGGTATTTGACGATGACGTGTTTGACTCAATTCCCCGAGTTGTGGTGCGCGGGTTCGGCGTTGGTGCCGTTCATGAATTGGTTCAAGTCGCACGATGATTCGCGCGAAGACTTGCAACACTGGAACATCGAGAACATGGGCGACCCACAGGAAAATTATTCGCGCTGGTATAACGCCTCGCCCTATTTCTTTTTGGATCGGATCAACGCGCCCGTGCAATTGATCTGCGGAGGCAACGACCCGCGCTGTCCCGCATCTGATTCGATTGACGCTCGTGATAAACTTGTTTCACTTGGGAAGGATGTTGAGTTATTGTTGTACGAAGATGAAGGGCACGAGTTTTTGAAGATAGAGAATGTGTTGGATGCGGAGTCGAGGAGAGTGGAATTCTTACAAAGATATCTCGGTGGTTGAGCGCAAGCAGTCGAAACCACAGGTACGCATACAAATTTTTGTTACAAGTTTTACTTTACGGCGTGGTGGTCTCGATACGCCCCGCGAAGATCATGCGGGGCTACTCGACCACCGCGTATGAATGGAATGAGGAAGCCCATGGAACCCCTCAAGTTCTTATCCGACGAAGACATCAAAGCCATGCACGAAGCGACGATGCGGATCATGCAAGAGATCGGCATCATCTGGACGCACAAACCCAGCCTCGACATCCTCACCGACGCGGGATGCACGCTCAAAGAGAATCGCGTGTGCTTCCCGCCGACTCTCGTGATGGATAGTATCGCAAAGGCAAACAAACGTCCCGTGATTCGCGGACGCAACGGCACGGTCAACGAACTCGGCGGCGGGAATTTATACTTCCATAATCTCGGCGGCGCGCGCGATGTGTTCGATGCGCGTACAGGCACGCATCACACCGCGACGCAGGAAGACTGCATCAACGCCACGCGCGTGCTGGATGCGCTTCCCAACTGCAACACGGTCACACCGTTTTTCACTCCGCCCGATGTGCCGAACGAGATGATGGCTCTGCACATGTTTCGTCACACACTTTCCAACACAACGAAACCCGTTCAGGGTCCTGGCATTCAATTTGGGCACGAGGCAAAATACGCGGTCGAGATGGCGGCAGTGGTCGGCACGCCCGCGCGCGAACTCACACTCTCCCTCTCCCCCGTCAGCCCGCTCACCATGCACGATGTCGCCGCGCAAGCCGTGATGGACATGGCGCATGCGGGCGTCATCCATTCCAATTTGCCCGCGCCCACTGGCGGCGCGACTTCGCCGATGACGATCACGGGCAGTCTCGTCCAACAAAGCGCGGAGACTCTCGCGCCTCTCGTTCTCGCGCAATTAATTAATCCAGGATGCGGCGTCGTCTATTGCGGAAGACTCGGGATGCTGGAGCCGCGCACGGGATTGATCTGGGGCGGCGTCGAACTTGGCATGTCATCCGCCGCCACGGTTCAACTCGGACATTTTTACGGGTTCGCCGTTAACGTATATGGATTCTCCACGAACGCGCACACCCTCGACGCGCAGAACGCCTTCGAACGCGGACTCAACGCCTCGCTCCCCGCCCTGGCTGGCGCGGACGAACTCTCGGGCATCGGCGAAATGGAAGCGGGCGTGATGGGCTCGTTCGCGCAAATGGTCTTGGACAATGAACTGGCGAAGAGTGTCCTCCGTCAACGCGCGGGGTTATCGGCTGACGCAGAACATCTTGCAGTTGAGATCATCAACACGGTGATGGACACCAACCGCAACTATCTCGCGAGCAAGCACACGCTCAAACACCTCCGCGCGGGTGAAATGGCGCTCACCAAACTCGCCGAAAGAAATTCGTGGGATACTTGGGATGAAAAAATGGGACGCAAGCAAATGGCAGATTACGCGACGGATGAAGCGGAACGAATCTTGCGCGAACATGTTGTCTCTCCGCTGGAGCCGCAACAGGAGATTGAGTTGGATCGAATCCTTGCCGCGGCTGAGAAGGAGACGGTGAAGAAAAAGAAGTAATCGCTGGTTGAGTAGTCCCGCGTGCTCTTCGCGGGACGTATCGAAACCAGCAGGCAACATGCAAATATTATGATTCATGAACGCTGGTGGTTTCGATACGCGACGCCAACGAACGGCGTCGCTACTCAACCACCGAGGTTAGGAGATTATTATGCTCAAACAATCACACGCAATATCAGAAGAACTCATCGAGTGGCGGCGCGACTTCCACATGCACCCCGAGATCGGTTTCGAGTTACATCGCACATCGAAGATCGTCGCGGACGAGTTGGAGAAGATGGGATACCGAGTCAAACGCAATGTGGGAAAGACCGGCGTTGTCGCCGAGATCGGCGAGGGCGGCAAGATGATCGCCATCCGCGCGGATATGGACGCGCTCCCCATCCTTGAGATGAACGACGCGGAATATGTCTCGCAGAACAAAGGCGCAATGCACGCCTGCGGACACGACTCGCATACCGCGATGGCATTGGGCGCGGCGTTATTGTTATCGAAAGAGAAATTGCCTGGGCGTGTGCGATTCCTTTTTCAACCCTGCGAAGAGACCGTTGACAACGAGGGCAAAAGCGGCGCGCAGAGGATGTCTGAGGAAGGCGCGATGCAAGGCGTGGACTACGTCATCGCCCAACACGTTGACCCGACCAGACCTGTCGGCACGATCAGCATCAGCGCGGGACCGTCGTCAGGCGGAGTCGATTCGTGGCACGCGGTCGTCAAAGGCAAGGGCGGGCATGGCGCGCATCCCGACAAGACCGTTGATCCGTTTTATCTGACGGCACATGTCATCATCGCATTGAACGCGATCATCTCACGCAAGATCAATCCGTTCGAGCCTGCGGTGGTGAGCATCGGCTCGATCAACGGCGGGTTTGCAGAAAATGTTATTCCTGAAGAAGTGAAGATCACTGGCACACTGCGCTTCACCGACGAGGCTGTGCATCAACAAATTTATGCCGAGATCAAACGCGCCTTCGACATTGTCAAAGCGCTGGGCGGCGACTACGAACTGGGCTACGATGTGGGAGGTCCGCCGATGATCAACGATGGGTTCGTTTCCGACATGATCGAAAAAACTGGCAAAGATTTACTCGGCGCGGACAATGTCAGCGAACTCCAAAAAACCCTCGGCGCGGAGGACTTCGGCGAATTCATGAAACACGCCCCCGGCGCGATGTTCACGCTCGGAACACAAAAGGCTGGGCATGAGGGCTACCTGCTCCATCATCCCAAGTTCGATATTGATGAACGCGCCATGCCCATCGGCACAGCGATGCTGGCAGAAACAGCGAAGAGATTTTTACAGGGATAAAACCTCAAAACAAGCGGCGAACAAAAAGCCTCCCAATTGGGAGGCTTTATTTCTGTGACTCCGGGGGGACTCGAACCCTCAACCAATTGATTAAGAGTCAACTGCTCTGCCAATTGAGCTACGGAGCCAAACGTGCGGCGGGAATTATACCCGAGGCGATAAACCTGTCAATAATAGAAGTAGGCAATCCCGCGCGATGAAGCGGCACACTTCATTTTAGAGAGACGGATTCTTTGGTAATTGCCGTAATTCTGTACACGGATTGGGCGGATTTCGCGGAATATCACGGATAAAATCCAATAAAAATCCGTGTGATACCGTGTTATCCGTGTCCAAAGAGTTCGTGATCACGACGATTCCTAGAGAGCCCAGAGACGCAGTTCCCATTCGCGCTTTTATCCCTGTATAATTGCCACGATGGAAATCAACGAACCGACACCACAACCTGAACCCGAATTTGTCTCCGCGCGCGCCCGCCGCCGCCGCGCCTTACGCCGAGCCTACTTCCCATCGGATGAAGCGGGACGCGCCGCGTTGTTTGAACATCTTGCCCGCCGCGCTTATCCATCGTATGAACTCTTCGTCTTCTCGCTTGTGGCGGGCGTGATCATCGGCGTGGGATACTTCGTCAACTCGCTGGCATTGATCTTCTTCGGCATCCTCGTCGCCCCTGTGCTTACCCCATGGATCGGGCTTTCACTCGCCGCCATCGCAGGCTCGTTCCGACTGTTCGCGCAAACGTTTGCCGCCTTGCTCTTGAGCGCGTTTCTCGTTTTCGCAAGCGGCTTGCTCGCGGGATACGCCTCGCGCATTTTCGGCCCGCTCAACTTTAATGAAGCGTTCACGCTCAGCCGCTTATGGTGGCCCAGTTTCGTCATCCTCACCATCGGCTCGATCATTTTCACCATCTCCTTCGTGCGCTCCGAAACATTGCCCTACCTTCCCAGTGCGTTGATCTCATCCGTGTTGTACACGCCGCTCTGCGCGGCGGGCTTCGGTTTGGGGAGCGGAATCGCCGCCGCGGAACTCTGGCCGCAAGGCTTGCTGGTCTTCGTCGTTCACTTTGCCTGGGCGACATTCTTCGCCCTCGTCACACTCTTCTTTTTACGGTTTTATCCCACCACCGTTAGCGGCATAGCCCTGACGGGATTCGCGCTTGCGACGATTCTTGCGACGACGATATTTTTAACCGGCTTCGATCAATGGATAAAACTACAGACGGGTCTTTCCACGCCTCTGCCTGCCCCACTCACCCAGCGGACTTCCACGCCCACGCCGCCGCCGTCCACTCTAGCCACGAACTCCGCCACCAAACCTGCCGCACCCACAGTGTTCGTGGGCGTCCCCACAATCACTTCTTCACGCACGCCGCGCCCAACCGCGCAATCCACATTGCCGCCCACTGAAACATCGACATCAACTATCACAGCCGAACCCACCCCCATCATTGCCCAAATTCGCGCGGCGGAAGGAGGCGGGGCGTTCATCCGCGAAAAGCCGGGCGGGAAAGTCATCGCAACTCTGGGCAACGGCGCGACCGTCACCATCGTGCCGAATGATTTTCAAGATGTCAAAGGAGTTATCTGGGTGCGCGTGTTCGCCACCGTCAACGATGCGCGCGTGGAGGGTTGGATGATCCAGGCGGTGCTCGTCACCGCCACGCCCATCGCCGATTGGCAACCTTCGCCCACGCCGGACGTAACCTCAACACCTTGAAATTTGTATCGCGAAGAGGGCGAAGAAATTGCTTTCTTGGCGGTTCGCCAACTTTGTACTTCACATAAAGGAATGTTCATGCCTATTCATTTTGGAACCGACGGCTGGAGAGCCGTGATCTCCGACTCGTTCACGTTCGACAATTTGCGCATCGTGGCGCAAGCCATCGCCGATGCCGTTGACTCAGAACATTGGGACAAGGGAGGGGACGACGAGCATATGCCCGACCCAAAAAAGATCGTGGTGGGATTCGACACCCGCTTCCTCTCCGATCGTTTCGCCGGGGAAGTTGCCCGCGTGCTCGCCGCCAACGGGTTCACCGTTCTGCTCGCCCAATCCGATTCGCCGACGCCCGCCATTTCGTACGCGGTGAAACATAACCACGCGATCGCGGGCGTGATGATCACCGCCTCGCACAACGCGCCTCGATATAACGGGGTCAAACTCAAGGGAGCGTTCGGCGGCTCTGCCCTGCCCGAACAATGCCGCCGCGTGGAAGTCTACATCAACGACAACGAAGAACAGGCGCGCGGACCCAACTTGATGGATTTCAAAAAAGCGCGCGAGGCGAAGTTGATCCAAAAGTTCAACCCGTTGCCCGCGTACTTCGATCACTTGCGAACATTGATCAACACAGACGCCATCGCAGACAACCCACAACGGTTTGTTGTGGATGCCATGTTCGGCTCGGGTCGCGGGGTCATCAAGTCATTTTTGCAGGGAACAGGTTGTGAAATCTCTGAGATTCGCGGCGAGATGAACCCCGGCTTTGGCGGCGTTCACCCGGAGCCAATTGCGAAAAATCTTGGCGCGCTCGCCTCCGCCATCAGCGCGGGGATGGGAACCTTCGGCGTGGTGACCGACGGCGACGCGGACCGAATCGGCGCAATGGACGAACGCGGCGCGTTTGTTGATCCCCACAAGCTTATGGCTTTATCGTTGAAATATCTCGTAGAAAAACGCGGCTGGAGCGGCGCGGTGGTGCGCACGGTCTCCACAACGCGCATGATCGATCGTCTTGCAAAACGCTACGGCTTGAAACTTTTCGAAACGCCCGTTGGGTTTAACCACATCGCTGACCACATGCTGCGGGAAGATGTGCTCATCGGCGGCGAGGAATCGGGCGGCATCTCGTTCAAGGGACATATCCCCGAGGGCGACGGTCCCATCATGGGGCTGTTGTTGGTGGAGGTGATCGCGCAATCGGGGAAAACATTACACGGCATGGTGGAAGATTTACTTGCGGATGTCGGTCCCGCCTTCTACGAACGGACCGACTTGCGCCTCAGCCGCCCCGTCGCCAAAAAAGAGATGACCGAATTCCTCACGAATCAGGCTCCCACTGAGATCGGAGGCGAGAAAGTCGCCGAGGTGAGTCAACGCGACGGCGTCAAATACATCATGGCGGATGATTCGTGGTTGTTGATTCGCCCGTCAGGGACGGAACCCGTTCTGCGAGTCTATGCCGAAGGGCGGACTCAAACGATGGTGAAATCCTTGCTTGGTTATGGCGAACAGGTGGCGAAGAGCGTGGTGTGACAGTCAAGACCTCCGTGTCGATGAAACACGGAGGTCTTTTTGCGAGTTGTTGTATTCAATAGATCACGAAAACAAGTTCTTGACGCACGATTTGCGCGGCAAATCGTGCGTCAAGACAGGCGACAGTGCAACTGTCGCCTGAACTCTGTGAAACACGGAGGTCTTTTTGCGAGGGGAAGTTCATGGGCTGGCTTTTCGTTTCGCAAGCAGTTTTCCATTGTGTGAGATTTCCAGCGTGCCGCCAGAGAGAACGCGGACGGTGAAGACGTCTCCCGCCGTGAACTTTGTGGGAATATCCTTCCCGATCTGCGTCCAGCCTTTGGCGGGATCATATCGCCACACTTGTATGCGCTGGTTGGGAACATCGTACAACACTTGAACGGTGTTCTCTCCCCATATCCCGTTGCTCTGCGGTTTGACGCTGGCTTGCAGGTTTGCAAACGTGACGCTCGCGATTTGATTTGTTTTCAGCGGAATGCCCTGCCAGAATGGAGACGCGGAGTTTGTCTTCACATTCCGTTGCGCCGCGGTCATGCCTGTTTGACTTGTTGACGCGGGCGCGTCTGCCATCAGCGCCTGCATTCCGCTTGGAAGCGTGCCGCCGCCGAAGTCATCCAGCCGAGCGCCGTTCGCGCCGACGAACCACAAGCCGATGTAGCCGCCCTGGGCGTAATACGACCAACTCGTCACGTCGCGTGTGCCCAACAGTTCACCATTCTTGTACACTTCCACGTTGCCATTAGCGAGGGCGCGCGCGCCGAAGGTGTCACCATTGACGAAGGTGACGGGGATATCCGCGCCGTGCTGTGCCCAGCCTGCGGGCCATTCCCACGTCCAGACTTGGACGCGCTGGTTCGGGGCGTCGTACAGCACTTCGATCATGCCGCTTCCCCACGTGGTACTGCTTTGCGCTTTGAGGATCAAGTCCTGTTCTGCCGCCGTTGCGTGGATGTTGGCAAAGGTGATGTACGCTTCCTGGTCCGCGCCGAAGGCTTGACCGCTGAAGTAGATATCCGAGTTGGAGTCGTTGGAGGTCACCAGCAGTTGGTTGGAGGCGATCGCATATTTCGAGGGGTTCCCTGTCCAGTTCCCCCCGATCGCGCCGTTGGCACGGTTGTAGTCGTCCAGAACCGGGGTGGAGGGGAAACCACCTTCTAGAGCGGGCACACTGGCAAATCCGAAAATAACTTCCTCGCCTGCGGCTGGAACATTCGCTCCATACAAATTCACCTGCCAAATACCTGCTTCCGGATTTGCAATCGTGTAGACCTCATAAGTAGACCCATTTTCATGAATTACATCAGGCGCAACCGTATTTCTATCAATCACACGACCGGAAGGAGATGTTAATGTCATCACCACATCACTGCCGGGCCAACCGGTTGAGAAGGTTGCTTGTGCTTGTCCAGGAGCGACTGTCTGTGAGAAGAATATCGAAGCCAATTGAGGTACATTGTACGGAAGACAAGGTGGAGGCTCGACATTCGCTATCAAGGAGCGAACTCGAATAAATTCACAGGTCAGGCTGTTCAAGTTACTTACACGCTTATATCTTCCTCCCGTATTGAAAGCGATCTGTTGCAGTTGTGTATCATTCGCCTGTCCAAAACCAAATGTGAAGATGGGCCAGCCTTTATTCTTAAAGCACTGATCTTGACCGGAGAAACTGCCTATGCCATCGGTCAAGAGGATCGCGCCTTTTTTATAGTCTGAGCGATCAGATAAATTGAGAATGTCACATCCACTTTGGACACCATTGCCAATATTCGTTCCACCCGACGAGTTAATGGTGTTAATAGCCGCGATAACACTGGCATTATTCTCGTGCAACTTCTGGAGCGGTGGATTGGTAGCGACTCGAGCAGAACTGTCAAAATCCACGATACCAACATAATCACCTTGAATTGCCGCGCTTGTGACGAAAAAGCGCGAGGCTTGCAGGCGTTTGTTTCCCGGATCGTTCGACCCCATACTACCTGAACTGTCAATGATCAGCGCGATGTCAATATTTCTTGACATCGTTGAAACAAATTTAACAGCATCTGCCATAACAATTGGATCTGCTGCTGTTAACCATTCATCTATATATGGGACCCAGCTAATTACATTTCTATATAAAGACGGTCCATATCGAAGATTGGTTAACTCAACATAGTTTTGGTCTTCCTGTGCAAAATTGTAATTCCCAATATAAATCCAACCTGCTTCGACAGTTACGTCATTACTTGCACCACTTGCCATTAGCACGTATTCACTAATTTGTTGTTGATTGATAATAATATCTCCAGAGGTGTTTTCACCTGCGTGAACTCGATAAACAGCACCATCGATTGGCATATTATTAGAAGAGATTGCTTCTGGTCGTGGGATACGAATATAGATTCCGTATTCCCCCGTTGGTTGTGATAATGGCAAGGTCCATTTAGCTGTACAAGTTGGATTAGGATGATTATCAGGATCAGCCAAAATAGTCTCACTATGGTATAAGTTTCGACCATTTTCAGCCCAAGCAACTGAGACTGGGTTTGACGAAGACCAACATCCAGTTGGAACTTGTGAAAAATTAGGTGAATTCCCATTTGCATTATCATCGACAATAACTCCCCCTACCGGGCCATCAGATGGTGGTATTGCATTTCCAGAACCTAATGGTAGGACTGTTGTGTTCGCAGTTTCAACAGAAATATCTGGAATCACTACCCAAAGTGAATTGGGTTGATTGTATTGCCAAGGATCTTCCGGCACAGTACTATTAATAGTGCCACTCCAACCGTATGGATCGACTGGCTTAAAAATTGCTCCGTCTGGTTTTCGAACTTCGAAGTGTAGGTGTGGACCAGATGAATTTCCTGTGTTCCCACTGATACCGATCGTATCACCATGAGCTACACTAGCACATCCAGGCGTAGTGCAGGCTTGCACAGCGATTGCGCTTAGGTGACCATAGAGTGTCTTATAGCCGTTCTGATGATGGAGTTGTACGAATAAACCCAGGTTTGCCCCTCTATGATCCAGCGGATTATCCCACCCGGCATAATCCACTAGATTACTGTCAGCCGCGGCTAAAATTGGCAGGAAGTTTGTACCGTAATCAATTCCAGGGTGTCCATCGTAACTCAAAGTAGTATTTTGGACCCCATTCCAAGCCACTACATAATCATTTCCATCTGCATTATAGGTTGGAGAACTGTGATCAAAAATTGAATTTTCTGCCACCGAACCTGGGTATGGTGGGTAAAGGAATGCAACAACTCCTTGCTGAAAGAGCGAACTGGAAGCAAATGCAGAGGGAGCTCCTGTCCCTAATATTCCAAGTAAGAGGAATACAATGGTTATCAAGTTGAACATGCGACGATAACTCGAAGTGCCCAAAAATATCCTTAACATAATAGCCTCCATTAACTAGTTATGGTTTGATCAATTGTTGCCATGTTGGTCGTCCAACTGCAAATATATATTTACCCATTATTTCTGCCAACTCACTTCCATCGGCATTCATCACAAAAAGCTTATAATCTGATAAAAAGGCAATGTAACGTCCACTCGGTGACCAAACGGGCGCAAAATCGTTGACCGTATTTTGTGTAAGATTTACCAGATTTGTCCCATCAGCAGAGATTAGGTATATTTCATGATTCCCCTCGCGATTACTGACAAATGCTAGGGTACTGCCATCGGGAGACCAAGCAGGATAATAATCTTTCGCCTCATTGACTACTAATAATTTAACCTCATTATTATCAACATTGACCAGTGCGATATCTGATTGTTCATTGCCAACAAGCACAGCAAGCCAATTTCCATCCGGAGACCAAACAGGGGCATTGTAAGGAAGATGGTCACCACCATCACCTGCCTCAATACGAACATCATCAATTAGCAATTTCAAACCTGTCCCATCCGGATGAATGAGGTATAGACTGGCATGGTTACAATCTAAAATGAGTGAAGGGACGGGTCCGCAGCGCGGTAAATCTGAGGTATAGCGAAGAAAAGCGATCCAGTTGCCATCAGGAGACCAGGCAGGGTATATGTCACTTAAAGTTCCGCTAGTTAATTGCTGGCTTTGTCTGGTTTTTATATCATATCTGAATAAATAACCAGTCCCGCTTTCCAGATTTTTTGGGTCGGCTTGAAGGTCTTTCCTAGAAATGACAATGTATTGACTATCAGGCGACCACGAAGGATTGGTCAACGTGCCTTCCAAGTGATTGGTAATTAAAGAGTTTTCCATGTCTGCAATAGAAATTCCATAATTTGTCTTAAAACAATCCGTGCCTACCGGGATATTGCATGAATATGTTTCGTTTGCGCCATCAAATGCTAGATACCGACCATCCGGAGACCAAGCCAAGTTTCTACCAGCATTTCCAATTGAACGATAAGGCTCAAAAAGAGTGGGCATTTCCAAGCCCGTTCCATCGGAATTAGCAAATGCAATTACCCAATCAGGGCGTGAAACTGCTCCACCTGCCGCTACACTGAACCATAATCGTTCTACAGGAGTCGTCTCATCTTGTTGTGGAGTATTTGTGATGGTGAGCGTAGGCAATACTTTAGCAGTCAAAGTGGCAATAGGTGTTTCTGCAATTGGAGAGGGTGATATCAAGGTTGCTGCTTGGAGATGTTGCGTTGCTGTTTCTGAGGGCGTAGAAACCTCACCCGGTTGACAAGCCAATAGAACGGGGAATAAGGCGAGTAACGACACTATTGCTTTCAAAACAGATCTTTTCCACCACATTTTCTTTTACCCTGACTACGGAACAGACAACCAGGCTGGGTGGCGAGCATTCGCGCCATGAGTCACTTGATTCAGCTTGTTATTAAGTATATCAAGAACCCATATATCCATTCCACTACCGCCTGCTGTCGTGTTGAAGGCAAGATATTCTCCATCGGGTGACCAGACCGGGGTTTCAGTCAATGCTCCTTCAAACCGAGTCATCTTCAAGATTTTTCGATCTCGTAGATCAGCGATATAGATATTGCTAATCAACTTATCGGCAATATAATCGGCGTCATAACCTGTTGAATCGATTTCCTCGCCATTTTGTTCTCGCACAACAAAAGCAATTTGTTGGCTATCCGGTGACCATGCGGGTCGGTGACCGTGTCCGGCGTCTGCATAGCCTAACAATGCAGGATTCTCTCCATCACCTCCCATCACCCAGAGTTCGCCAATGGTAAACGGAATATTCGAATCGGGCATGCGAATATAGGCGATCTCTTTTTCAGACGGTGACCAATGAGCAAAAGCGATGATATGATTTGGCTCTACCAGTATGCGCTGCGCATTCCCGCCGTCAATGTCTGCGATCCAGGTTTCACTGCCATAGCCCAAACCCTGCGTGAGGGAATAGATCATACGCCTGCCATTCGTTGAAAGGGCTATATCATATGTATTGCCTGGAACCGATAATTGCTGATGCTTGCCACTATTGATTTGGATCTGGTAGACACGGGAGTTTGGCAGGTTTCCGTCTCTCAAGATAATTTCATTTCCAGTTGGAGCCCAATTAAGAAAAGAACTGTCCTGGGTTAGATTTAAATCTAAATCAACACCCTTGCCTGACGCAACATTAATTACTTGCACAAACCCGCTTGCCTCGCAGGTTATGTCAATTGCCAGCCACGGTCCATGCGGGGACGCGTACATGCCGAGAGTCGCGCAACCAGCGAAAGTACAATTGCTCACAGAAATGACACTGAGGTGCCCGTAATATGTCTCGTAGTTATTTGGGTGGTGAAGACGAATATACAAACCTAAACGTGCCCTATGGTCTGTGGGGGAATCCCATCCAGCGAAAAGAACTTGATCAGCATCAGCAGCAGCAAATATGGGCAGGTAGTCAGTACCGTAGTCAATCCCTGAATGACCGTCATAGGAAAGGTAGCGGTTGAGGCTAGTGCTATGACAGACTTTATCAATACATGAACTTGCAGCTATATGCCCAGTATAAGACAAGACTTTACTATTTTCATCGTAGGTTGGAATATCGTGGTCAAAAATCGAGGCCTCTGATACTGCGCCTGGATAAGGTGGGTAAAGGAAAGGCGCTACGAATTGACCTTGCTGCAACTCTGCACGAAAAGCAGACACTGTCTTTGGCGTAGGTGTGGCCACAAGCACAGGCATGAGTAAAACCAGTGAAAGGATGCGGGCTAAAAATCGACGAAATTCTTTAGAATACTTAAGCATAATTATCCTCCATTCCGAAAATCATTCATTTCCAAAGCCGAAATATTTTTTCAAATCTACACCGATCAGGGGAAACCAGGCTGGCCGCGTGTAGACCAAGCCTTCATAAGCTTTTGTTTGGTTACTTCCATCAGCGTTCATCACGTATAGAGAAAACAGTCCATCCCGAGTGGAAAGAAAAGCAATATATCGCCCGCTGGGCGACCAGACCGGGTTGAAATCATTTCCCGGATTGTTGGTGAGATTGACGATGCCTGTTCCATCTGGTGAGATTAAATAGATTTCCCGATTTCCTTCACGCTCACTTACAAATGCTAGCCTGCTTCCATCGGGTGACCAAGTCGGGTAGATATCAAGTGCTGGATGAGAGGCAAGTATACGCGTTTCACCACTCTCGATGTTCACTAGTGTAAGGTCCGGTTGTTCATCGCCAGTTAAAACTGCCAACCACTGACTATCCGGGGACCAAGAAGGAGTGTTATGAGGGTGATCAAATACTCCCACATCCTGTTGTACTAGGTAAGCGAATTCCAGAAGCCGGGTGAGTTCCGAGCCATCGGGGTGAATAACGTACAGTTCGACTTGATTGCAGCCAGGAGGATAGTGACTTGGAAACAACGGGCCACATCTCTTTTCGTCCTCCGTATAGCGGAAGAAAGAAATCCACTGCCCATCAGGTGACCAAGCGGGATAGCTATCACTATAAGGATTCGTTGTCAGTCTTGTATATTTCTGCGTGCTAACTGTATAGATGAACAGATCGTACCCATTTTCATCTCCTCCTTGGATGAGTGTTACCCGGAGTGCGGCTACAAAATGCTGACTGTCTGGCGACCAGGAGGGTCTTCCTAAATAGGCTAAAGAGATGGTACTACGTGCTGGGCTTATGCCTGAAAGAGCACGCTCCACAGAGTCAAACAAATAAAGTCGTTGTGTCTCCTCTTGTCCTCCTCCATCAAATTGGAGGAACCGACCATCGGGTGACCAAGTTAGATATAAACCAGGGAGTCCTTGGTTGGGTTCAAAGAATTCTGGCTGGAGTACAGTGTTCCCATCACTCGTTGCAAAGAATAGTGTTTGATCATCCCAATATTCAGAACTCTGCTTAAGGAACGCCAACCACTCTTCGGGGTAGGTAGCTACTGAGGTAGATAACGGAGTAGCGGAGGGTATTAAGATAGCAGTTATAGTGGGTGTTGGTGTTGGCATCATCGGTGAAAGGTTGATTGGAGTTACAGTGGAAGTGCGTTGAGTTAGGGCTATTGGTGTGGATGCTTCACTTGGCTGGCAAGCAATCAAGAAAACCAGCAAAATATACAATGCTACTAAATTCGATTTATTGCTTATTAGTTTGTTGATTAACATCAATTTACCTATGGAACAGATAACCAGGTTGGATAACGGGTATTTGCTCCATGAGTCACTTGAGCCAACGTGTTATTTTTTACATCGAGAACCCACACATCCATTCCATTGCCGCTTGCCGTTGTGCTGAAGGCAAGGTATTCTCCGTCCGGCGACCAGCTTGGCGACTCAGTCAGAGCACCATCAAAGTTCGTTACAGGCGATATGCTTTTGTCACTGAGGTTGGCAATATAGATATTGCTAATTAGCTTAGTCGCATCGTAATCAGCTTCACCCTCACTTGAATCGGTGCCTGCATTGTTTTGCTCCCGAACCACAAAAGCAATCTCCTGACCATTTGGTGACCAAGCGGGCCGGTAGCCATGCCCAGCATCAGCATTACCTAACAACGCAGGATTCTCTCCATCACCGTCCATCACCCAGAGTTCGCCAATGGTAAACGGAATATTCGAATCGGGCATGCGAATATAGGCGATCTCTTTTCCAGACGGTGACCAATGAGCAAAAGCGATGATATGGTTTGGCTCTACCAGTACGCGTTGCGCGTTCCCGCCGTCAATGTCTGCGATCCAGGTTTCACTGCCATAGCCCAAACCCTGCGTGAGGGAATAGATCATACGCCTGCCATTCGTTGAAAGGGCTATATCATATGTATTGCCTGGAACCGATAATTGCTGATGCTTGCCACTATTGATTTGGATCTGGTAGACACGGGAGTTTGGCAGGTTTCCGTCTCTCAAGATAATTTCATTTCCAGTTGGAGCCCAATTAAGAAAAGAACTGTCCTGGGTTAGATTTAAATCTAAATCAACACCCTTGCCTGACGCAACATTAATTACTTGCACAAACCCGCTTGCCTCGCAGGTTATGTCAATTGCCAGCCACGGTCCATGCGGGGACGCGTACATGCCGAGAGTCGCGCAACCAGCTGGGATAAAGGTGTCTTCGATTTCAGAATCTTCATCGTCTAATGGTTCTGATTTATGAGTTATTTGGGAACGGCCGGGAGCATCAGACTGGAGATAAAGCAATCCATCACTCATCGGTTCTGGCTGTTGTCCGTATGCTTTCTGAGGGACAAATAAAAACCCTAACCCAATTATCAAGAGAACAACTACACCTACATTTGTCAGAAATCTTTTTCTGAGGCGAAAATGATCGCTTTGCATCTTCTTTTTTGTACTTAAGTGAGTTCGCATAGAATCCTCCTGAATATGGAAGTTGCCAGTATCAAAATTTTCCTGTCTTTGTCAATGAACAGCGTACCAAAAACCAAGCGCAAATACAACTATCTAAATTGATAGTCTTTTCAAGTACCTATTGCTTTGAAGCAATAGGAGCTAGGGCTACGCGATCCATCCATTTTTTAAGGCAAGGTACACAGCCGCGGCACAGTTCCTTACCTTGAGTTTACTGAGGATATTTTTGATGTGAAAGCGGACTGTACATTCCTCAATTCCAAGAACGAATGCGCTCTCGCGAGCGTTGCGCCCATGTGCAGTCAATTCCAATACCTCAAATTCGCGGGCGCTTAATGTCCCTTTCATGGTTGGGTTGGGTTGGGTTGGGTTGGGTTGGGTTCATTGGTCACGTTCCTCCTTGCCACAGGGTAGTAGTTTTTGTTTTGCGAATCATTGTCCCACACCCCAGGCTACAAAACAGGCTACAGAATCTGTCTGACAACTTCGATGAAAAACACAGACCCTAAAGGATGAATACCTTTAGGGTCTGTGCATTTCAATAATAGGACTTACGCAAAACCCAAGATTTATCCACTACTCTTCGCGAACTTTCGCTACTCCTTTGAAAATTCGCGGGGATTGGCGTAGAGTAGCGGACAAAATACTCATTCTGCGTAAGTCCTGAATAAGAACTTTATCTCCCCGGCGCGGCTCTTAACCTTCTCGCCAAAAAGATCACAACCACCAGCGCGAGCGCGGCGAAGAACAAACTGGGGATACCCACTTCATCGGCGAAGCCGGTGTTGGGTAAGGCGGTCGAGGTGGGAATGACGGTCTGGGTGGTATTGGCGATCTGCGTGAACGCCGCGCCCACTGTTGCCGTGGCGGGGACGTTCGGGGTGAAGGTGGGCCCGCTGGGGGTGAAGGTAGGCCCGCCGGGGGTGGCAGTGGCGGCGCCCGGCGTCCCGGCGGTATTGGTCGCCTGAGCGATAACCGGCGTATTGGTGGGAGGCAAGGTGGCGGTCGCGCCGGCGGTGGCGGTCAGCGCGTTGGCTACCCCGGTCTGAGTCAACCCAGCCTGGATCGTCGCGGCTTGGCGCGTCGATTCTGCCAACGCCGTCTGCGAAGCGGATTGGTTATTATTCAACGAGTACCATACATACGCGCCGAGACACAGCAAGGCAAGCAACACCAGCAGACCCAACCCGCCCGCGGCAAACAGGAACGTGCGGTTATTGGATTCCTCCGGCGGATTCTCGTCGTCGTAATCGATTGAGGTTTCGTCGAATGTGGACATCGTTCATTCTCCTATGCAAGTCATCGTCATTCGGCTAACATTCGTTTTGCCTCAGACGAATTTTAAATATTATCCCACAACTTCAAGATTTACCAAAGGCGCGATCACGGTCTCGCCATTCTCCAGGCGCACATCCGCCGCCGCCGCGCGCAATCCGCTGGCAAGTTCGCTCAACCCCGGGCGCAAGTTCGCAATCGACCCGATCATTCCCGCGTGAGGCTGGCGCTTCATACGCACAGTTTGCCCCACCGCAAATGTATCGTATGAATTCGGCTCCTCGGGTTCATTGGTCACCGGCAATGGGATGATCACCTCGGGGCGGTTGCCGTTATACCGATCAAAATGTTCCGCGTTCACTGTGGCGTCGCGTTTATCGTTCGTGGTGAGCAACTTAAATGCCGCTGAGTTCATCGGCATGGCGCCGAACCCATCCAGAACAAGGATGGGATATTTCATTTGGTACGCCAATTGTAATAGCGAAGAATACATGCTCGAGAGGACAAGCCCGCGCACGGGCACATCTGCCGCCGCTCGCAGAGTGTCGGCGTCGCGCACATGCCCGCCGAGGATCACCGAACCGCGCACGCTCACATCGAGTCGGTCGGCGGTCAAAACATCATCGGGCTTTTCGATCAGGCTGATCATCGAGCCGTTGTCGATCCGTCCGTTCCCCCACACTCCCTGAATGAGCGCGCCCGCCGTGCGAATCACAACGCCCTTTTCAGGGATGATCTGCGTCACCACGCCGGGCAAACCCGCGCGGAGTTCGATCTTCGCATCGCCCACTTCCATCAGAATCTGCCCCCCGCCCGCCACCATCACGCGCCCAGCGCGAGGCGCGCGGATACTGCGCGAGAACATCCCGCCGCTTTCGGCAACCAATGCGCCTTGCGCCACGCGGTCGCGTTCGTTCACCTTGATCATGCGGTCGGCAAGTTTCGCCGGCACATTGAACGTTCGCGCCACATCGATCAGCGCATGTTCGCGCGCGAAGTTCGCCTCCGCGATCACATCCGTAGGGCTCACGCGCTGGTTCAAATGCGCGTTCACCTTGCCAGCCACCGGCAAGAGGCGTTCGCGCACGATCGTGGCAAGCGGCAGAATATGTAAAACAGGCGCAAGCATCGTCATTAACCTCCCACCGCATGAGACCAGCGCTTCATCAACTCGCGCCGGCGCACCGCATCGGCTGGAAGATTCAACGGGCGCCCCCGCGCATCGATAACGACGCCCAACGCGCCGCCCGTCACAGTGACGGTTCCGCTTCTTCCCGCGCCCAAGCCTGCGTCTGCCCGTCGAAGCGGACTCAACGCCAGGCGGGCAGTCTGGCCGCTTGGCAGGGGAATGATCTCCAGCCCGCCGAATTTCACATCCGCTCGCGCCTCGGTCTTATCCGCATAGGTAAGTTTGGCGCGGAGGATGGTCTCGCCGTAGTTCGCCGAGGCGATCACCGACACAACCGTTCCCATGCCGATGAACGCGCCAGATTCGATCACCTGCACCGGCAGGTAATGACTTCGTGTTGCCGCCGCGCCCAGCATCGGCAGAAGGTTATTCTGATCGAGCAAAAACGGCATAATGCCGACGGGTTGAATCGCATCCAGCAATAACAATAGACTTTGCCCCACCGAACCGCTATCGGCAATCGCGCCGCCGCCTGCGATCAGCAAGTCGAGCTTCGGCATCAGGTCGGCGCGCGAAGCGCGCGCGCTGGCGGGGAAGTTTTTCTGCGCGGAGCGCACAGCAAGATACAACGCCTGTCTCGCAATGGCTTGCATAATGGCGTGTTCATCCTGCGTGGCAGGGATGGTGGACGGATACAACGATTTCTGAAAGAGGAACTCGCGCAACGTGTTCGACGATATATCAAGCCGCATCCAACGCATGATCTGTTCGATCTCGGTATATTGCAGGAGCGCGCCGAGGTTCTCGCCCAACCCAAACTGAGGGTACACCCCCAGCGCCAATTCGCCATTGAAGCCCGCCGCAACCGTCGCCGCCGAGGCGCCCATGTTCACACTCAACAACCCGCGCGTCGATTCGTACAGCCGGCTCAAAAAGCGGATCATGCGCCCTTGCGCATACGCGGTCGGCAGTAAATTTCCCGATGTCGAGTTATACAACTCGTCCACGCCTTTGATCTGCCGCTGACGGAGGTTCGTCACCAATGACGCGAGCACATTGCTGGCTGGTTCCAGGTCTTCCACTTCAAGCGACGGGCGCACGTTCGGGCTGACCTGCAATTTCCCGGCATGACCGCCGAGCAATTCCCGCACATCGTTGGCAAGTTTGTGATTCCCCGCGTAAAGCACCATGGGACGTTTTTCGCCGGGCATCAGATAACAGGCAAGCCCAACGGCTTCGAGCATCTTCAGCATCGAGCGCGAGGCGCCGCCATCCGTGCCGCCGGTGAGGATGACGAGGTCCGGTCGCGATCTCACGATGGAATCCAATTGCTGGTCGGGGCGGCGTTTGTCCGAGAGGTCGAGGGTGTCGACCACGCGGCTGTATGTGGATTCAGCCAAACGTCGCGCGCTCTGAAGCGAAACATCCGAAAGCAAGCCGGCGATCACAGTTTTCACCGCCGGTCCCGCCGACATGGTGGCGACCACCCCATCCACGCCGGAACCGTCGGGTTGCGCGGGCGTGATGATGTTATTATCTTGTGAACCGAGCAAGGTTGCGCCGGTCACAGCCTGCAAATTTTGTATCGCTTCGCGCACGCCGATGCCGATATGCTTGAATGGCGCCTCCGCGGTGGAGGGAGCCTGCCCGGAGGCGACAAAACGATACTCGCCCTCGACCACATCAAACAACACGGCGCGCGTTACAGACGCGCCCACATCGATGGCGAGGATGGATTCGGTTTGGACAAGGGATGCAGGCATACGTTATATTCCAGCCAACTGGCGGATGAAATTGATCATCGAACTCAACCGTTCGATCATGGCGGTCAACGCCGCCATGTACACACCGGCGAATAATGTCCCAAAGGTGATGGCAATGAAAACTTTCCCGAGCCACGCCACGCCCTCGAAGAAGGGATTGCGTTTAGGCGTTCCATCTGGAGCGCGCCCGGCGCTGAACTGAAAATATCCCAACACCGCCACCGTGCCAGCCAGCATGACCGCGCCTTGCGCCAAACGAGTGAACGCCTGCGCGGCGTCCAAGCCGCGCACATCGAACATATCCATTGCCGCCAGCGACTGGGGGATCAACGTGCCGAGCATTGCCCCGCCTATGGCGGTGGCGGCTCCCACCCCAGCCAAAATCGCCATGGCAAAGTTGCCGATCCACGAAATGCGCGGCAAAAGTTTGGTAAACAAGGTGAAGCAAAGGATGAAGGGAATGACCGCCAAAATCAACTGGGCTGGGTCGTTGTTCCTCAATGGATTGAACAGTTTTGGGATCAACACATAATGCCAGATGGCGGCGGCGGCATAACCGGACGAAACGCCGATGAATAGGTATACCGCCAAACGAAATAACGGATTATCGCCGATCAAATAACTGAAGATCAGCAAAGTGAGGATCAACCCAACAAGCCCGGCGAGAAAATCGATGGACATGGCTATCCCGCCTCCGCCGCGTTACGTCTTGCGCGCAAGCCCGCAATCAGGCTCCACAGGCTTCCAAAGACCATCATCACAACGCCCAACACCATGCCAATTCCGAACGCGTCCCAATAGATGCGCGCGATGCCAGGACGGCTGTTGTTGACAAATTCATAACGAGCCGCGTCTGCCAGCCCGCCCACCATCCCATTGATCTGTTCCGAGTCGACGTAGGGTTGCAGTAACGGCGTTGCCTGGGCGCTTGCCGCGAACAAAAGCGGTTGAAACGCAAAGTAGCCTGTATCTGCCTGATTCCTCGCCACCAGTTGCTCCACCCACAACCGACCGGATTCTCCGTTATCGGTGAGCACAACCACAGCGGCATATTCTGAGAATGCGGCTTCCACCGCGCCGGGCATGGCAGTAGATGGCGCATTGATAAATTCACGCACCCCGGAAGCGCCGCCAGGCAGATAGCCTAAATTCACGTAGTTGGCGCCGGGTTGGTAATTGATCCCCGCCGGCGAACTGATCCCGGTATTGAGCAGAAGTCGATTCACCAGCCCCGTCCCGCTCGGCGACGTGGAAATGAAAACCAACCGGGCGCGCGTGGTCAGCACGAGGTGATCGAGCAAGGGTCCGCTGACCGCCTCCAGTTCAGGCGCGAGCGCCGGCTCATAATCGATGACGACCAAAATGCTGGAGTTTTGCGGCAGGCGGGTAATAATGCTCACGATCGCCCGCACCGGCGCCGGCAGGTCGGTGGAGATCGGCAGGTTCTGCGTTCGCATAAAAATCATCGCGCTCAACACAATAAGGAAGAGACCAGACAACACCCAACGGAGAATCCGTTGCGATGTGACGATGGATTGCGCGCCGATTGCCCGCGCGGTAGTTTCGCCTGCCAGCACAGATTCAAGGATCGACGCCGCCGATTGTTGCTCGTCGGAGGCTTGCAATTTCAGCGAGATCGCTTTGGGGCGGCGCGACGAGCCGATCGGGGCAACGGGGATGACTCCCTGCAACCCCGCCAGCGGACCTTCCCGCTCCGCTTCGTCCGACATTGAAACTGGCTCGGCAACTACAGCCGATGCGGCGGGACGCATGGCTTGCACCCATGCAGGCAGGCTCTCCGGGGCAAGCGATTCATCGGACGATTCAGATGGCGCGGGCATTTGTTGCGGCGCATCTGCTTCAAACTTCGATTCAGACTCAGACAACCACGCCGGCATCTCCACAGAGAATAACGAGTCGATATCCTGGTTCGATAACGATCCCGCATCCATAGGGGCTGGGATAAAGCCCGGGTCGATGGGAACAGGTTGAAGCGGGGAATGAGCCGCCGCATCATCATCCTTGAACCAATCTGAAAGCGCGCCGGGCGCCGGCATTGATGGTTCCTCGGTCGCGCTCTTCAGCCAATCGGGAACCGCATCACCGCCATCGAGCGACCCGGTGGGAATCTTTGTGAACGGCGAAGTGGATTCGGCGGGCGTTGGGTTGATGAGAGTTTCCTGCCCGCCGCCTTTCAACCATTCGAGATTGTTTTCGGACGGCTTCTCCTCAAACGGCGACACTTTTTGACCCTCTTGCGGCGTCAGCCAATTGAGGGCTTCGGCGGGCGAAACCGGCATGGATGATTCGTCTTGCGTGAGCGGCATCTCTACACCGCCGAGATTGTTCAGCCATGAAAGATCATCGGGAGTAGAGGCGGGTTTTTGTACTTCGGGTTGAGCGGGCGTTGGCGCGTCGAACGCGATGGCAGATGAGCCGCCGAGTTGATTCAACCAGCTTAGATCGTCCGGCGTCGAGGCGTCCGCGCCGGGCAAAGAATCTGACGCGAACGCCGGAGCAGACGATGATTGTTCGGCTTGTTTTGTTGAGTCTTCGAGCTCGTGAAGCCAACTCAGATCTTCCGGTTCTTTGGCAGTCTCAGGCTGGTTAAAAGCAGGCAACGAGGCGGCATCGGTCATCCAACCCAGTTCATTGGGTTCGATTTCAACGGAAGGGCTTGCCTCTGTCGAAGCTTGCGCGAACCATTCCGATAGTTCGTCTTTTGATTCGGTTTGCGCCGAATCGGTAGAACCGCTCATCCACACCGGCATGTTTTCCGATTGCGGGGCAGGCTCTTCTTCGGCGCGCGGGAGTTGCGGTTCAGAATCGTTTTTTTCAAATTGGGCGAAAAAGTCTGAAATCGATTCCGGCGCGGATGGTTTTTCAGCCTCGCTTGTTTTCCCAGGCGGATTGATCCCCGCCAGCCAATCGGGCGTTTCATCTCCATCATCAGTTGCCTGCGCGGCAAGCCCAGCTAACAGATCGGGCGGCTCATTGCTGACTTTGGGTTTGGCGGCTTCTTCCGCGGCATTTTCCTCCGCCGATTCCCGCGCCTGTTGCCGGACATCCTTCAACCATTGCGGCAGGATCGGCTCGAGTTCGCCGGTATGTTTCTTGACGGGGCTTTCTCCAAACTGGACAGAAGACTCGGCTCTCAGAGGCGCCTGGCAGAACTGGCAGTTATCCAGAAAATCCGGGTTTTCCTTTCCGCAGTTGGGACATTGCAAGCCGTCCATGGTTAATTCCCCCCATACGGGCGGTCGATGCCGAACAGCACGCGCAACCCGGTCAACAATGTTCCAAGCGCAATGCCAAGCAACAAACCGCGCGCGCCGCCACGCGAGAAGGCGTTCACGAAATCGAGCAATTGCTGGGCGCCTGGCAACTGTCCTATCGGCGTGGGCATGATCAGGATCAACACTAAAATTGCGACCACTAAAAAGATGGCAGACATTAAATCTGCGCGCCGGCGCAACAGCCGGATGCTGGCGTAGATCAGGGTGACGACAAGGATCGCCATCAGCGCGCTTTCCACCGGCACGATGATCGCGTCTATTGCCAGGCGCATGAATGGGTTTTCCGGGCCGAGGAGCAAGCCAAACCCTGTGGTAAAGATTAGAGCGATGACAAGAAGCACGCTATAGATTCCACCGGCCTGACGGGCGCGAAATTTTTCCATGTGAACGAAAATGAGGTTGATGATGCCGATCAATGCGGCGAACGCCCCTATGATGATCGCCCAATCGGTAATGAGCGACCCGATATAGCTCAACGCATCCGCGTCGATGAAATAGCCGAGCAGAACCAGAATACCAGCCGCAATGGCGAATGCCGCCGTAAAGACTCGCATCAGAAAGCCAGCCCGATCAGTTTCAACAATGAGCCGCCAAGAATAACGACGATCAGGATCCAGCGCAACACATCCTGTGTGTTCAAACTCGCTTCATGAGACAGGCCTGCTCCCACGTACGCGCCGGAGGCAAATAATTCTTCGCCGATCAGTGGGTCTTGTGAAGCCGCGTAAAAGATGGACTGCGCTGTGAGGTTGTCGCTTGCGCCGATGAGACTGGAGTCTTGCCGGTCCGCGCCTTCGGCAACGAGGGCGGCTTCGGGACCCAGGTCGCCGATGATGATGTTGGCGGAAACGTTGTCGTCGCGGGAGATGGGAATCGTCCCTGCGGCGTAGGCAAAAGGCGAGAGACCAGTCACCCGTCCGGCGGTGACGCGGAATTGTTCCTCTGCCCCAGCCGCGCGATACCCGGATTGCGACGTGTCTTGTGAGAGGATCGTGATGGCGGCATCCCCAGAGGTGACGATTGGCGGGCGATCGCTGACCGAAGTCCGTTCGGCGATTCGTCGCACGAGCGCCAGCCCTGCCAGAGCCGAGCCGCCGCGCGCGGTAAAGAAGTTGCCGCGTCCCAGTGAGATGTGAAGCCGGGTTCCGTTTTCAACCGCCAAGCCGATCTCGCGGTTGAGACGATCAAAAGCAGGGATGCGCCGAAGCGTGGCTGGCGATCTCCGCCGCAACGCGAGAAAGATAACGAAAAGCAGGACAACGATAACGACGATTCCCAGCGCGATCATGCCACCCTCCCGCCGCGCAAGATGCGAGCAAAGGCTTGAGTCTCTTGATCTGATTCGAGCATGCGAGCAATCGCCGTTGTGTGTTTCCCGCCAATGAAAGGTTGGGTGATGTACATCACCTGCGCACCAAACACGGTTAGAGGAGCGCCTGCATCGAGGACCCATGCAACGAGTCCGTCGAGTTTGAGTCTCTGCAGGGATTCAGCCCACTGAGTCCAATCCGTTTCCGATTGCATGGTCAAAGTATAGCATATTTTGATTCATGAGCCGGCGCATGGAACGCGCTGTGAATTTCAAAGTCGTTGCGAAGAAGCGGAGGTCGCTGAGTGAAAAACCCAACAACCCTCATAGTATAATCACGCCAGATTTCATTCGCGGAGGACGCATGAGCGAGCAAAAAATTCGTGTTTTGGTTGCCAAACCCGGTCTCGATGGGCATGATCGCGGAGCAAAGGTTGTGGCGCGGGCATTGCGAGACGCCGGCATGGAGGTCATTTATACCGGCTTACGCCAGACTCCGGAAATGATCGCCGAAGCGGCATTGCAAGAAGACGTGGATGTGGTCGGGCTATCCATCCTTTCCGGCGCGCACATGGCGCTCGCGCCTCGCATTGTGGAGTTGCTCAAGTCTAACGGGCAGGACAAGGTGAAAGTTTTTATCGGAGGCATCGTCCCTGACGAAGATATGCCCCGCTTGAAAGAGATGGGCATCACCGGTATTTACGGTCCCGGCGCTTCGACGGAGGATATCGTCAAGGATATCCGCGAGGCGATGAAGTAGTTCGTACTGCGTGTTGCGTATTGCGTACCTTCGAGTGGAGAACAGATGCCTAAACTGACGATCCAAATACTAAAACGAGAAGCTCAAAAGTTTTCGCAAATGGAATCCAGCCACAAGGAGAAAAGTTTGTTTGGGGTGACAGACGGGAAGGCTGTCGGAACGTATCTTGAACATAAATTCAAACAATATTTGAGAGGCAAGTATGAATTTGAAGAGGGCAGTTCCGCGAGCGGGATAGATTTTCCTGAATTACAGGTGGATGTAATCTCCACAAACCTTCTTACGCCATACCCTTCTTCCCCACTCAAATCCGCCCACCAAAAAATATACGGTATGGAACATTCGCTGATATGGTTTCTTTATGAAAAAACAGATGATCGTGAATCAAAACGCGCAAAGATAAATATCATCAGCGCGTTTTTCTTGGACAGAAATAGCACGGCTGATTTTAAAACTACCTCGGGGATTATTGATGTTTTGAAAAACGAAGGCAATAAAGACGATGTAATGGCGTATATTCTTGACGCGCGCCTTACAAACGACGAAATCGAAGCAAGCAACTTTGCAGACGAGATTCTAGCCAACCCGCCAGAATTAGGATTCGTTTTTACAACAAGTTTTTGGCGACAACGCGCTCAATATTTAAAGACGATCAAACAATCCAAGAATTCTGCCATGGTTTATCAAGCAGAGAGGTGGGCGTTTTGATTACTCCCATCCTCGCAGGCAACCGCCTCGCGTTGGCGCGACTGCTCACACAGGTGGAAAATGATTCGCCCGAGGGACGCGCCGCGCTTGCGGAGTTGTTTCCTCACACCGGCAAGGCGCATCTCATTGGAGTGACCGGCGCGCCGGGGACGGGGAAATCCTCGCTCGTCAATCAACTCGCATTGCACTATCGCAAAACGGACGCTTCGCGTAAAAGAGTCGCCATCATCGCAGTGGACCCGTCGAGCCCGTTCACGGGCGGAGCGGTGCTGGGAGACCGCGTGCGTATGCGCGATCTCTCCGGCGATGACGGCGTGTTCATCCGCTCGATGGCTTCGCGCGGTTCGGTCGGCGGAATCGCGCAGACGACCGCCGCGTTCGCGCAGGTCTTCGACGCGGCTGGCTACGAGATCGTCATCATCGAAACCGTCGGCGCGGGGCAAAGCGAAGTGGATATTGCAAGACTCGCGCACACCACTATTGTTGTCGAAGCGCCGGGCTTGGGCGACGATATCCAAGCCATCAAAGCGGGAATTTTAGAAATCGCCGATGTGCTTGTCATCAACAAAGCGGATCGCCCCGGCGTGGAGCATACGGAGCGCGCGCTTCGTTCCATGCTTGCGCTTGCTCACCCAACCCCGCGCGTCTATCGCCATCACGGGCAGGCGATGACGGTTATGGTTCCAGCCGGGTCGAAAAATCTCCCAGCCCTCGAGCCAGCCTCTTCTGCGGCTCAAAGTGACTCGGTGATTTGGATTCCCCCCATCAACAAAACGGTTGTGACCGAGGGCAAGGGAATCGCGGAGGTTGCCGAAGCGATTGCGAAGCACGCCGAGCATCTCCGCATCACCGGCGATTGGGCTTCCCGCGACCGCGCCAGGTTGAGGTCCGAGTTGGAAACGGCTTTGCAGGGGGCGTTGATGAGTCGCTTTTTCAAGAATATCCAAAACAAAACATATAATGAAGTCGTCGAACAAGTCGTCGAACGTACTCTATCACCGCATGAGGCGGTGAAGAAATTATTGAACGGAAACTCAAAGCAGGAGAAGGTATGAACCAGCAAGGACATCATCACGATATGAAAATGTACGGCGAGATTAAACTGTACTCGGGCACCGGCTCGCCCGACCTCGCGCAAAAGATCGCTAATTATTTGAACCAGCAACTCAGCCCGCGCGAGGTGATCCAGTTTCCCAACGAAAACATCTTCGTCAAGTTGACGCGCAGCGCGCGCGGGCAGGATGTGTATGTGATCCAAACCACCTCCTCGCCGGTGCATTACAACCTGATGGAACTGCTGATCATGATCCAGACCATCCGCCTCGATTCGGCGGCGCGCATCACGGCGGTCGTCCCGTATTTATGTTATGGGCGTTCGGATAAAAAAGACCAGCCGCGCGTGCCGATCACCGCGCGCCTCGTCTGCGACATGATCGAAAGCGCGGGCGCGGACCGCTACATGACCTTCGACCCGCATGCCGGTCAAATTCAGGGTTTCTTCTCGATCCCCGGCGATGTGCTGACCGCCTCGCACATGATCACCGCGCACATCAACAAAAACATGCGCGCGCAGATGAAAAAACTCGTGGTGGTTGCCACTGATCTGGGTTTCGCCAAAAAGGGACGCAACTATGCCCGCGACCTGAACGCGTCGATCGCTTTCATTGAAAAAAGGCGCACAGCCAACGACTCAAAAGCCAAAGCCTTAACGCTGATCGGCAACGTAAAAGATAAGGACGTTTTGATCGTGGACGATGAAGTGCTCACCGGCGGCTCCATCGAGCAGGCGGTCGGCGTGGTCACAAAGAACGGCGCGCGGAATATCTATCTGGCGTTCATCCACCCGGTCTTTTCGGAAGACGGCGCGAAACGACTGGCAAAACTACCGATCAAACACATAATCACAACCGACACCATCCCAATCGCTCCGAAAATATCGAAACTACTCAAGGGACGGCTCACCGTTCTTTCGATCGCCCCCATGCTGGGAGAGGTCATCCGCCGCGCGCACGAAGGCCGGAGCGTGGGCGAGATGTTCAACGAGTAAGACAAATAAACAGCCATCAGTGGACAGTAGACTGTTCACTGTTCACTGTTCACTGTTCACTGCTCACTGCTCACTGCTCACTGCTCACTAATAACTGGCTACTGAAACATGCCCGAACTTCCCGAAGTTGAAACCATCGCTCGAAAACTAAGACCTGAACTCGTCGGGAGGACGATCCTCTCCGCCGACCTGCGCTGGGCGCGAACGCTTGCAACCCCCTCGCCGAAACAATTCGCCCAACAGATCAAAAGGCAGAAAATTCTAGCGGTTGGCAGGCGCGCAAAATATTTCATCCTTCATCTTTCCACTTTTCAACTCCTCATCCACCTCCGCATGAGCGGCGACCTTCATATTAAAGACAGTGCAAAACAAGCCGAGAAACACGACCGACTTATAATTAAACTATCTGACAACAAGTCGCTGTCATTCAACGACACAAGAAAGTTCGGGCGCGTCTGGCTCCTGGCAGACCCGGCGGAACTCCTCAACAAACTCGGTCCCGAACCCCTCAGCAAAGACTTCACTCCGCAGTGGCTCCACGCGGCGCTACATAAAAGACATCGCCACCTCAAACCGCTCCTGCTCGACCAAACCTTCCTCGCCGGGCTGGGCAACATCTACACCGACGAAGCCTTGAACATCGCAAAGATTCATCCGAGGCGCGAGTCAAGTTCGGTCACGGCGAAACAGGCTGAACGTCTGCATGACGCGATCCGCGAGGTGTTGAGCGAGGGCATCCGCCGCAACGGCGCATCCATTGATTGGGTCTATCGCGGCGGAGAATTTCAAAATTATTTTCGAGTGTACGACCGCGAAGGAAAGCCGTGCAAAAACTGCGGCGCGAAGATCAAACGCGTCACAGTTGGTCAACGCGGCACACATTATTGCCCGAATTGTCAAAGGTTAAAGTAGATCATGGAAATCAACTGGTCAATTGCTGGATGGATCATCGCCGTTTTGGTCTTCTACACCATCGGATTTTACGAGGGTCGTAGTACGGGATATAAAAAACGACAGCGTGAAGAAGAGCAAGAATCCGCAAAGACCCAACCGACCCCTGTTGCGGTAGAAGATAACCCCGCCGTTTTGAAACCCAAAAAGGAAAATGAAAATTTCACGCGGGAGTTCGACAGCCCGCCCGCGCTCACTCCTGAATACGACCAGCGATTGAACTATGCGGCGACTCCGCCTGCGCCTCAACCGCCTCTCTCCCAGCCTCTGCCTGCTTCGACCAACCCGGCATCCACTCCTCTTTCGCCAGTTTCCTTCAAACCCGCGGCGAAATCTGCCGAGCCTGCCGCGGAAAAGAAACCCGCCCCGCCGCCGACCAGCATCGTTGGGCAGATCAACCTTGTATTGCAAGAAAAACTTGCCGGGTCGGCGCTGGCAGACCGAGACATTTCAATGAGTCAATCCGCAGAAGGCGGGGTGATTGTCACTGTCGGCGCTTCGCAATATACCGGGGTGGACGAAGTGCCAGACGCCGAAGTGAAAGCGTTGATTCGCGCCGCGATCGCCGAGTGGGAAAAGAAATACACGCCGGGATTGCGCTAGTCGCATCGACGAGCCGAGAAATCAGGTTCGCCGCGTGAACCGCGCGGTTAACACCGGACAAGGCGACGAGTCTGCCACCTCGGCGGTAACATTAGGGGCATAATATTGCCGCAAGGTATTCGCGCTGTACGCCGACCCCATGCAAACAAGATCGTACGCGCCCTCTTTAATCTCAGCCAGAATTTCCTCCACAATAATTCCCTGCCGCGCTTTGGCTGTTGCGTTTAAGCCCGCTCCTTGCGCGATCTCCAATGCTTTTTTGAGACTGCGCCCCGGCAAGGTGTCGGTTTCTGCCAGGTCGTTGACATGCGTTTGCACATTGCGCGTGCTGGGATAATCCAAATCGGTGGGAGGAACCACATACAGGATTGTGACCTCCGCATGGTTGGCTTGCGCAACTTGAACAGCGATGTTTTCCGCGGCTTCGCCATATCCCAGCCCGCCCACGGTGACCAATAATTTTTTCACCGGCAAGCGCGCTTGCGGCACGTACATGATCGGGTTATGAATCTGCTCCATCAACAATCGAATAGAGCGACCCGTGAGCCAGCGCTTGAGTTGCGGTCTTCCCAATGGGCTGACCACCGTGATGAAATCTCCGCGGTTAGCAACCTGGGGGATGATGCGCTCGGATACGCCGTTACGAATCTCAAGGGTATACTCCACTCCCAACCTTTGAAACAACTCCACGGCTTGCGCGAAGATATCCTCCAGCGGATGATGATCGTCTATCGCCGCAGGGTTCAGTTCCTCGGTCACGCCGAGAAGCGTGGCTTTCATTCGCATGGATGAGGCGAGCGCCGCGCCATATTCAATGGCAGACCATGTCCCTTTGAAGCCGTTCGTTACGATGAGAAATTCGGATTTCATTTGAAGCCTCGCCTGCCAAACAGGATAACGCCGAGGATGCCCGCCCCAAGCAAAACGAACGGCGATGGAATTTCAAACCAGAATGCGATCGCGCTGAGAAGCGCGATCAGGATCACGCGGCGGTCTATTTTTTTCTTCGAACCCGCGCGGAACAATTCCCACGCCACCACCACGATCAACGCGGCGACAGCGGGACTCATCCCTGCCACGAAACTAGCAAGCCAACTCTCTTGTTGAAAACGCTGTAACAACGATGCAACGATCAACATCAACACCGTGGGCGGCAGGATCGCGCCGAGCAGAGCCGCAAACACGCCGGGGATTCCGCCCGCGGCAAAGCCGACGAACATGGCAAGTTTCAATGCCTCGCTACCGGGCAACACATTCGAGAAACCCACCGCCTCGACAAATCGTTCCTCGGTCATGATCTTGCCCACCGCTTCCTCGTATAAAAACCCCACCGATGCGGGTCCGGACGGCGAGAGCACGTTCACCTTGAGGAACATCCATAACAAACGAAGCCAGACGGATACTTTTGTTTCGTTCATCGCAAGAGAAAGACCCCGATCAAACCCGCCAGCACGACAACAATACGCGCGGGGGCGTTAAGAAACATGGCGATCAGACTGACGATGCCGATCGCCCAGCCTTCCCATCCGGTGGAGCCGCCCTTTTCAAAAATTTTCCCTGCCACGAAGAGCATCAATACCGAAATGGCGGGGGTGAGTCCCTCGATGAAACTGCTCAACCACGCCTCGCGCCGCAGACGGTGCAGGATCATCGTCACACCGAGGATGATGAGCGTCGGCGGCAAAATGGATGCGAGCAGAGCGACAAATCCACCGGGGATGCCTGCCACGGCATAGCCGACATACATCGCCAATTGAAGCGCGTCGCTCCCCGGCAACACGGACGATAACCCCACCGCCTGCACAAATTGTCCCTCCGTGACCAGTTTGCCGACAACCTCGTGATACAACAAACCAACGGAGGCGGGACCCGATGTGCTAAGCAGGTTTACTTTGAGAAATATCCAGAAGAGTTCGAGAAGTTGATCCACACACTTTCCTTTGTTAGGATAATTCTAACAGAACATATTTGCCTAAATTTTTAGAATTTGGAACAAAGCGGGCCTGATATTTGTCATTGCACAAGTAGCCCTTGACAAAAAAAAAAAAAACGGTGATAGTATAATGAAACAACAAAGGAGGAAAGTATGTCAGACAAACCTTCAAACAAAATAACAATCGTAATCGCCGATGACGAGGAACTTGTTCGCGCTGGTATCCGAGAAATTCTTTTGCAAGCCGATGATTTCGAAATCATTGGCGAAGCGAAAGATGGCTTTGAAGTTCGAGACCTGATCCCAAAACTCCAACCCAAAATTCTTTTGTTGGATTATCGAATGCCAGGTCCGCGGGCATTCGAGCAAGAGAAATGGGTGCGCGAAAATCATCCGGAGACCCTTGTGCTGGTTCTGACTGCGCATGATCGTGACGCTTACATAACAAAAGCAATTGAATCGAGAATGGCTGGATTTCTATTGAAAAATGAAAATGCCGAGCAACTCATATTAGCCATCCGTCGCGCCGCAGAAGGGACAGTCTATTTCAGCGATGAACAGATCGAAAGAGCGCGCCAGTGGAAACAAACCGTTGAAACGAAATGGGAAGCTTTATCTCAGCGCGAACGCGAGGTGCTCCAACATTTGGCGGCAGGCGAAGACAATAAAAGCATCGCAGCGGCGTTATCCATCTCACTTAAAACGACAGAGTTTCATATAACAAATGTCTTGAAGAAACTCGAACTAGTTTCACGTAATGAAGCCATTGTATGGATACTCAAGCATCAACCTGACGATCCGTGGGCGGCAAAAGACTAGGGGTTTCCCCAGTGGTAATTCAATCCAAAAACAATAGAATCATTCTTGATGAGCAACTTTTCATTCTCAAGCAACACTGAGAGTGAAAATGTGATATTTCGATTCGTTTCAAAGGAGTAAATATGATACTAGATCGAAAAAAAATACTGTTTGGCTTAATGGTTGCCCTGGTTATTGCTTTGATCGCTTCGGTCTTTTACTCTCCGGCAACAGCGCAACCGGTCAACGCGGATGATGTAATTAAGACCATACGCGAGTGGGAATCTAAATACCTGAAAAACGGGCAATGGGTGCATCTAGTTTATTCGGTTACATTAGCCGAACCCCAAGGAGTCATATTACCAAACGGGGAGCCTATGCCATCATCGTACACTGTCGACGATTGGTACTATGTCAATGATGTAGGGTTAGTAGAAAAAGGCGTATTTAGTGTGAAAGACAATGATGGTAATCTGCTTCAACAATCGGCTCTTCAGGATAATGTGATGATCAATTTCACATTTGAAGATCGACAGGAAAATCTGGAGCGATTCCCATTAAATATAGACCTGGGTTTTGAGCAACAAATCATGGAAGCCAGTAACAAGGGCATTGGGATTAAGAAATCAGAGGTAACTGCTGACGGGAAATCAAGCCTCGTGTATTCATACATCGAGGAATTACAGCTTCCTACCCAATTGGGCGCAGAGCAAATGGTTGTGTACAGCATCACAAAAAAGGGATTCTTTGATGCAAAAACTGGAGATTTGACACAAATTCAAATCATTTGGGTACTAAGTGATGGTACTGAGTTGATTTATGACACTGTACGCATTGTCAGCATTGAGAGTCAACCCAACCCCAGCAGTGATATTCTGAAAATATTGGAAGGTGTAAAATGAAAACCAGAATCTTTTCACTTACGCTCCTGATCATAATTATTTCCTTGTTTCCAGTACAAACTACCTTTGCAGGTTCTTGGACAACTTGGTGTTCAGGATTGAAAGTGCAAGGTAATAGTTATGGGTGCGGTGGAAAACGAGTCTCGAAACCATCCAGTTCGTTATGGTTGGCAGAAATTTCAAGTTATACAAGTCCGGGTATAACAATTCCGGTCGGATGGACATACTGGACTTCGAGAGAAAGATGTAACGGCGCAATTAGTCAACAAGTGGTACACGGCGGCAGGTCGGTATCAACATCATACACATATGACTATCAATATATGACCATTTTACCGTGTTCAAGCACAAGAACGGGGCAGGTACTGGGAAAGCATGAGGTAAAAGGCAATCTCTTTGTTTGGCGTTATGATTGGACACAATCTGAAACAATCCCATAGTGTTTTTCCTACTCACTCCAACAAAAAGGACTGCCTGTCAAACGGCAGTCCTTTTTGTTGATGAAAGAAGGGAGTAAAATAGAAAAAATTCATTTTCGGAGTAGGTATGACCTCAAAAGAATTTCGCAAAGAAAAAGATTCGCTCGGTGAACTGAACGTTCCAGCAAACGCGCTCTACGGCGTGCAAACCCAGCGCGCGGTAGAGAACTTCCCCATCAGCGGACTGCGTCCGTGGCGCGCGTTCATCTGGTCTATCGCGGCGGTGAAACGCGCGGCGGCGTTGGTGAATTTTGAGCTTGGATTATTCAACGACCGCGAAGTGGACGGGAAAAAATTCACCGCCAAACAGTTGGCAGACTCTGTCGCGCAAGGAGCAACCGAGGTGATGGACGGCAAATGGGATTCGCAGTTCGTCGTCGAACCGTTTCAGGCGGGCGCGGGGACGAGTCACAACATGAACGCGAACGAGGTCATTGCCAATCGGGCGACACAAATTTTGGGCGGCGAACTTGGAAAATATTATGTCCATCCGAACGATCACGTCAATATGGCGCAATCCACGAACGATACGATTCCCACGTCGATTCGATTGGGCGTGTTGTGGCGCGTGGATGAGTTGCTCACATCGCTGAAAAATTTACAGTCCGCGTTGGAGGCGAAGGCAAAAGAGTTTGATTCAGTTGTCAAATCGGGTCGCACACATTTGCAGGATGCGGTGCCGGTGAGATTGGGTCAGGAGTTTTCCGCGTATGCCAAAGCCATTGAACGCGATGCGGAACGTGTGCGCCGATCCGCTGAGGGGTTGCGCAGGCTGGGGATTGGCGGGACAGCCGTCGGGTCCGGGTTGAACGCTCATCCCGAGTATCACGCCCGCATGGTGAAGAAATTATCCGAGATCACCGGGCTTGAGTTGCAGACATCCGATAATTTATTTGAATCCATGCAATCGATGGCGGATGCGGCGGACTTTTCATCTTCACTGCGAACTCTCGCGTTGACGTTGATCCGCATCGCCAACGATTTCCGACTGCTCTCCTCTGGACCGTCAACCGGATTCGACGAAATCAGATTACCCGCCGTTCAGCCGGGTTCGTCCATCATGCCGGGTAAAGTGAACCCCGTGCTGGCTGAGATGTTGGATCAGGCGATGTTCCATGTGGTGGGATGCGACACGACCGTGGCGATGGCGGCGCAGGCGGGTCAACTCGAATTGAATGTGATGATGCCGATCATCGCGCACAATTTATTCGAGATGATGCAAGTGGTCATCGGCTCGGTGAACGCGTTTACCGAACGCGCGGTGAAAGGCGTGACCGCCAACCGTGAAAAAGCGGAAGGCTGGCTGGCGAAGAACGCGATCATCGTCACCGCGTTGAATCCCATCATCGGTTATTCGCAAGGCGCGGCGTTGGTGAAAGAGGCGATGTCGTTGAATGCTTCGATCAAGGAACTCGCTATCGAGAAAGCCAAGGCTGGCACATTGAAACACCGCGATGAAGATCGTCCCGTGAAGCCTGAGGAGATCGAGTCGGCGTTGAGTGATTTGCGTAGGTTGACGGAGGGTGGAATTGTGGGAGGGGTTGGCGGAGGAGGCTAATTCTCTGTGAGATTGAATCTTTCATGCAAACGAAAATTCGCACCTTCTTATTCTTCCTAATCGCAGGGACAATTTTCCTCTTCCCCAGTTTCAACGGCGATGGCTGGGAAATGGTGCGTGAATACAATTATCGCGGCTGGCAGACGACCTCCGAACGCGTGGTTGTTGCGCGGCTGGCAAAGTCGCAACAGGATGGGTTATTTTCGGCGGGAGGTCTCCTTGGACTTCTCGATGCACCGGATGGATGGGTCTTTGGAGAAGAGATCGCAAACCGGCAATATGAATTGTACGAGACGGGCGAGCCAATTCAATATTACCTAATATATAAATCTCACCCTGGGTTTCAAGGAATCGTTTTTGGTCTGTTCGATAGTTTGACAAACTTCCCTGCATCCACAAATTTAAAAATTTTCAGAGGGACAGTTGCGTTTGTTTCTGCGGCGGTTATCGCACTGATCGCCGCGGCAATTGCAGTCGAGTTCGGTTGGATGGCGGCAATTTTGATGCTGATCTTTTCCGCCATTTCCCAGTGGATGATCCTGCCAGCGGGCAGTCTCTATTGGAATCTATGGTCGTTTTTCCTGCCATTCGTCTGCGGAATGTGTCTGCTGGCTGACGCCTCAAAAAAGAATAATTACCCCGCGTTCAAAATTTATTTTGTCGTCTTCATCACTATCTGGGTCAAGATCCTATTCACGGGGTTCGAGATCATTACAACCGCGTTGATCATGGCAACCGTGCCGTTCGTCTATTTCGCAATTCGAGACAAATGGAAATTGAAACCGTTTCTCCAACGAGCAACTATGCTCGGCATCAGTCTTACGCTGGCAACAATGGCTGGACTCGGAACGCTCATTTTACAAATCACTGTGGCAGATAGGAGTCTTAAGAGCGGAATCTATTACGTTAGAGATACATTCATTCGGCGCGCGGCGGGAAACCCCGATGAATTTCGCGGCCAGTATGCCGAAAGCCTCAAGGTGAGCCATTTGGAAGTGATCGGGAAGTATCTAAACTCTCAAGCGTTTTCTGTTGGGCACACATCTATTGTCTACTGGCAATTGATCGCGGTGTTCGCAGTGTTCACTCTGGTGTATTTGTACAAGCGCAAAACAACACTTCACAAGGGTTTCTCAACCACAGGAATGGCGCTGATCATCACAACCTGGTATTCGATCCTTGCGCCGTTGTCTTGGTACATCATCTTCAAACCCACCTCGTACATTCACACGTTTCTATTCCCCATGGCGTGGCAGATGCCATTTACCCTGCTTGGGTTCGCGTTATGCGGGTTCGTAATTCAGGATTTGTTCCGATCAAAAGCCACTCAGCTTACCTGACCGCCCTCGCCCTCATCACGAACCGATTCACGCCACCCATCCGATATTTATATTCCTCATCGCCGCGCATGAAATCGAATTCGTAGCGACCGTTGTCGCAACACCATTGAATATCGTATGCCATGATGACCCAGCCGGGGGACACTTCTTTGAAGTCGAAACTCACGCCGGAGTTATAACCCCAGAGTTTATTCTTGTAATCGAAGCAAAGAGTGGATGCGGCTTTTACGCCGTCCACTTCAAGGAAAGCGAGCCAGAGATATCCGTCTTTGTGCGCGGCGCGCAGGGTGGCAGTCATGTGTTCGCGCATGGCGGGATGCAGGAAGGTCGCTTTGTTGGGGTCTTGCACCATGAGACGAAAGAACGAGTCCAATTCAGGTTCGATGTCGGCGTTTTTGTCTACAACATAAAAATTGACGCGTCCGCTTTCGGCGGCGCGGCGCATCTTGCGGCGCATCTCGTGGCGTTGCTTTTTGTCAATGCCCTCGAGATATTCATCGAAGGAGCCGTTCAATGCGATGCGCGGGGTGGGACGATACACTTCTTGATGATGCGTCCAGCCGCGTGAGTCGGATTCCGCTTGGAGAGCGGCGAGGGTGGGAGAATCGTCGGGGAGGTTGTACCAGTCTAGGGCGGACCAAGCCTCCCCGTGGGATGAAGCGAGAAAGTCCAGCAGGCCGGAAAGGAAGCGCGGCAGATCCTCTTTGCGCACGATCAAATCCAAATAATCGGAAACTTCGATGCTTCCGATGAGGAGAAGCGCGCGTTGATTTTCATAGTCAGCGATGAACAGCGGGGCGATGCCAACGAGTTGATCGTTTTCTGCGGCAGATACAAGAACCAATTCGGCATGCTCCCACTCGCCGCCGCCGAGGGTCTTCCACCATTCGCTGAGATATTCGTAACGCGAGAACGGGGTGTCGGCGATGCTTTGTTCGACAAGCGCGTTCCATGTTTGTGATTCAATTTCAGAAAAGCCCGCGTGTAACTTAAAATTCATCCTTCGTCCTTCCGCCTTCAGCATTTGTCCAAATTTTACCAGTATAATGATAGCCATCTTCCGAACATTCTTACGCCGTGACAACTTTCGACCTCAACATCCTCCCGATTCACAGACATAACGGTCAAAACTTTGCGAGCTTGCCGGGCTTGCGCGATTTTACGCCGCCGAGGCGCGTGGCGCGCGGGCGCGAAAAAGACAGCCTGATCCTCTACCTCGCATTTTCGGGCACTGCGGAGTATTCGATCGAAGAAATCGACGCGCTCCATCATCAAGCGGCGACGGCGTTCTATCAATCGCCCGGCGCGCAAACCAGCGCCATGCGCAAAGCCGCAGAGAGCCTCAACGCGGCGATGCTCGAGCGCAACTTTGCCACAAGCGGGCAGGGGAAATACGCCAACGCGGTCCTGGTCATTGCTGTTGTGCGCGAGGAGAAATGCACGCTTTTGCTTAACGGACCTGCGCGCGCGGTATGCGTCAGCGAGGGACGATCGCGTCACATCTACGAACCGTCGCTTTCGGGCAAAGGCTTGGGGTCGAGTCAGAATATTCAAGCGTATCTTGCGCAAGTCGATCTGCATCACAACGATCTGCTTGTGTTGTGCGGAAAATTTCCAAGAGACTGGGAAGACGACCTGTTAGGCGAGCGCCCGCTCTCGTCGCTGGATGCGGCATACCGCAAGTTAACGTTTGCCAAAGGCGACTTGAACGCGGCTCTCGTTCACCCGAAAACGGGAACGGGCGTCATCACCATCCTGCGCGCAGATGTGGGTATGCCGTCTCCCTCCGCAAGTGAATCTGCTTCGCCTCCTGAAACGGATTCGCATCCCCAACCTTTTGAACTGCAGGAGAATGAGGAAGCGCGCAAGAAGGAGGTCGTTGATGATATCCTCATTGAATCGCCGCAAAGTTATCAAGTAGATCTACACAACGAACCGCCGTCGACGAAAAACGACCAATCTTCAAGCGTCGAGTCTCAACTCAACGATCATCCTCTCGCGGAAGAACGCCCGGTCATTACCGAGGAGGAACTCGACCGCCTGGCAGACTTCGGCGCGCACATGCTTCAACCTTCGGCGTATGCCATCCCTCCGCAACCGCTGGAAGACCTTCCACCCCTCCCGCCGCCAGTCGCATCCGACGTCCCGCGCGGATTTCCATCTTCCATTCCACGGCGCAAACCCGACGAACCCATGCCGGAGCCGGTTAACGTTGAGCCAGCCGGGATTGTCGAATCTATCGCCAAAGAAGAAAACATTGACGCAATCGATGAGCGGGAAGAAACAGAAGAGATCATCGAGCAAACCCCAACACCGTTATTCGGCGGGTTGTTCGAGCGTTCCAAAGCGGAGACCAACGCCAATGCCCACGCCGAAGCGACGCGGCAAATAGCGAAAGTGATGATCGGCGGAATTCAGATCGCGCGGCGGGCAAACGAGGGCGTGAAGTCGTTCTTCGCGCGCTTCCTCCCGCGGCTATTGCCCGGGGGTGAGAATACAGATGTCCCTGCGGGAGAAGCGGCGCAACAACAAATGTCGTTCGTGCCTCAGCACATCCAAATCTTCATCGCGCTGATCGTCCCGCTGTTGGTCGGCACGATGGCGGTGGTCGTCTATTTGCGCTTCGGTCAAAGCGTGCAATATGACGAATATTACAAGCAGGCGCTCAATGCGCGCGCGCAAGCCGTCAGCGAAACAGACCCGATCCGCCAGCGCATGGCGTGGGAAAATGTCGCCGCCTCGATCGACAAAGCCGAAAGTTATCGTGAAACCGATGAATCGAATTTGTTGCAAGCCGAAGCGCAAAATAACCTGGATACGATCATGGGCGTCCAGCGACTTGAATTCGTCCCAGCCTTTACGAACGGGTTGACCGGCGTCGCGCAGATCAGCCGCATGGCGGCAAGCGAAAGCGACCTGTACATGCTCGACGCTGAAAACGGGAAGATTCTGCACGCCACATTTACCGGACGAAGCCTTGAATTAGATTTGACTTTCAGGTGTGAACCCGGTACGTACGCCGGTTATCAAGTGGGCACGCTTGTGGATGTGCTTGCCCTGCCCAAGGTCAACCTCGTCAACGCGACCGTGCTTGGCATCGACGCCAACGGAAATCTATTGTATTGCTCGCCCGGGCAAGTGCCGCAGGCAATTCCGCTCCCCTCCCTGCCAAACACCAATTGGGGGCGCATCACCTCGTTCGCCCTCGATAACGGAAATTTGTACGTGCTCGACGCCACCTCGCGCTCGGTGTGGGTTTTTGCCGGCAAAGATAGCACCTTCACCGACACGCCGTATTTCTATTTCGGCAACCAGATCCCCAACACCATAGACTCGGCAATCGACCTGGCAGTGAGCGGAGACGATCTGTACCTGCTCCACGCCGATGGGCACCTCTCCACATGCACGTTTAGCCGCATCACCGAAACGCAAACCAAATGTATCGACCCGATCAACTTCCTTGACTCCTACCCCGCGCATCAAGATATCAACATTTTCGCGCAAGCGCACTTCACGCAAATGCTCCTCACCTCGCCTCCCAATGTCATTATGCTCCTGCTGGATTCTGAAAACCAAAAAGTATTCCGCTTCACGCCGCGCTCGATCGAACTGCAAAACCAACTGACCGGCTTCGCCGGCGACGCCAACCCCTTCCAACCCGGCGCGGTGGGCGCCATGGCGGTCAGCCCGAACTACGTGTTGTACTTCTCGATCGGCAATCAGGTATATTTTGCAACGAATTTGCCGTGAGGCAAGAAGAAAGTAGATAAGTAGATAAGCAGATAAGCAGATAAGTAGATGAGCAGATAAGTAGATTTGTAGATTTGTAGATTTGTAGATTTGTAGATTTGTAAACCGCTTCTTTGCAAACGTAGACTTCCGACATGAGTCCCTTTTCCCTCTTCCGACGAAAATCGCCTCCCGCCCCAGCGATGCCTGCTTCAGACTCCTCGACCGAGCCGCCCATTCAGACGATCCTCCGCACCCTGGTCATCGTCTACGACCCGGTGGTAGATCAAGCGACCGGCAAAAAATTGTCGGAACAAATGCGCTGGAATAAGGTCGAAGACCTCGCCGTAGGATTCATGTCTGACATTCTGCAAGCCAGCGGCGAACTCCTCCGCTACCAGATCACCCAACGCATCGACGTGGACGCCTTCCCCGCCAAAGTGGATGGCTACGTGTATGACGCGGAAACATACCTCGATGTGCGGCGCGGCACCCTGCCGCCCTACATGCCACAAGAGGCGGATTATCACGCCATCATCAAACAATTTGACATCTTGAAGCGCGTGGCGCGCGATGAAATTGACGAGGTGTGGATCTTCAACTTTCCCGATGCGGGCTTTTACGAATCCATCATGGGCGGACCCGGCGCATTTTGGTGCAACGCGCCTCCGCTTCAGAACACCGAAGCCTCCAAACGACGCTTCGTCATTATGGGGTTTTCCTACGAACGCGGCGTGGGTGAAATGCTGGAGAATATGGGTCACCGCGCCGAATCCATCATGCAGAAGGTTTTTGAAAATATCGAAGGGGAGGAAAATTACTGGAAGCGTTTCATCCGCTATGACCGCAGTCATAAAGGACAAGCCGCGCTGGGCAACGTTCACTTCGCGCCGAACAGCGCCAGCGACTACGATTGGAATAACCCCTCGGTTGTCGTCAGCGAATGCGATGACTGGCTCTACAACTTCCCCAACTTCAAGGGGATCACTCGTCAAGTCACCGCCGCCGACTGGGGCTCCGGCGACACGCGCAAACATCACCTGTGGTGGATGAGTCACTTCCCCAAAACGCTGGGGCGTCGAAACGGGATCAGCCATAACTGGTGGCAGTACATTGCCAACCCAAATCATATCGTCACATAAAGAACTCGGAGGTCTGTTAGACCTCCGAGTTCTTTTGTTAACTCGAAACCTTCAAAGCCACCATCGTCACATCGTCTGCCAGCGATCTGTGATTTCCAAACGCGCTTGCTCCTCGATATACAGTTTGAAGAATATCAGGCGCAGCCAAATGCGCGTGTTGCGCAAGCAGGTCGGCAAGGCGGCTATGGCCAAATTGCTCATTTCCAGTCGTGTCCACAACTTCGGTCACGCCGTCGGTGTACAGCAGAAGCGAATCGCCTTTTGAAAGCTTCACCGATTCAATGCGCGGACGGAAAAATTCCGCCAAGCCGATCGCGGGCGCGGTCGGTTTCAACCAAAGGATTTCATTGCTCCCGCCGCGATGAACTGCCGGCGGATTATGCCCGGCGTTCACGTACGTCAACTCAAGGCTGACAGGATCGAAACGCGCGAGAAAGACCGTGACGAACGTAGTGAAGTTGACGTTGTGGATGTAAAAGCGATTGATGCGTTCCAATATCTCGGCGGGCGAATCGGTGTCGGGAGCCATCGTCCGCAATGCGGTTTGCAGACTGCTCATCAGCATCCCTGCCGAAACGCCGTGTCCGCTTACGTCGGCGATGACCAACCCATGAGCGCCGTCGCGGAAATGGAAAAAGTCGAAATAATCGCCGCCGATGATGTCGGCAGGCCGGCTGAACGCGGCGACTTCCACGCCTGAGATGACCGGCGCGTTTTGGGGCAACAACGCGCGCTGGACGATCTGCGACAACTCCAGCTCCGATTCCAGCCGCCGCATCTCGGCTTCGGAATAATGGTCCAAGCAAATGGACGCGGTGTAATCCATCGCGAGTCGGCTCGGCTCCACGTAGCCGTGACAAATTTCGCACACCCCAAGCGTGTGGTTTTCAAACTTCTCGAGGCTTGATTCGATCACATGCAAATGATCCTGCACGCAATGATCGTCCTCATACAGGCAGACCTCCCTCTCGGCATCCGAAGCCGTTTCAAGGAACTCCGTCACCGCTTGCCGCTTTTCGACCAGGCTGGTTTCGATCCGTTCAAGAATTTCGAGCGCCATAGCATTCTCCGTGAAAATTATCCCGCGTCAGATTTAATCCAAAAACCTGCGGGACGTTCAAATTAGAACATTTGTTAGATATGACAGAAATAAAGATTCTTACATCGTGCCGCAAAGTTCACTTTGCGCTTACGAGGCGAAAGAGAACAGGCACGCGCAAGATAAATCTTGCGTTACACAGAAATCTTCCACACCTGATACAACCCCAAATTCCCCGTTTCGCCATCGGATGAGAATGTTTCCACCACCTGAAAGCCCGCCGCGTCTGCCAACTCGCCCAACTCGGATTCGCTGAAGTGGTGGACGTAACGCAGACCTTCTCCCCCGCTCCGCCAGTCAAGCAGATAATCGCCCGCATCCACTTCGGACTGGGTAACTGATACGCCCTCCCAAGCCTTGATCCTCCCTTTCAGCTTTTCGCTGTTGAGGAACTGCCAGTTGGAATGGATAAACAATCCATCAGGCTTGAGAAGTTGACGAACAGTTCGGAGGATGTTTAGCCGCAGTTCGATCGAGGGGATATGATGTAAAACAGCAAAGGCAGTGATCAGTGAATAGTTATTGGTGAACAGTGACTGATGACTGATTACTGATAACTTCGTCAGGTCAACCTCGATAAACTTTGCAGAGAATTGTCCCTCGGTCGCCGCAGCGACAGCCTCAGGCTGAGACTCCGCCTCACGCAGGAGAGGCAGGCTGAAGTCGGCGCCGAGATACGCGCCGCGGTGTCCGCGCTTCGCCAGTTCGCGGGCGAATTCTCCGTTGCCGCATCCCAGATCCAAAATAGATTCGTCCCCTTTCAGCGTTTCAAGCACTCGACGCGCGCCGGGTTGAATCCGATGGCGGGTGGCGGAAAACGAATCGCCGAAGCGAGTGTAAAAATCCTTGTTGAGTTGAATCAAGCGCGCGGCGGTGGCTGAATCCATGCGAAGATTATAACGGGTTGTAAGCGGGTATAATGCCGCCATGTTTACGCCGTTGGAGATCGAAAAACTTTCTGAAGAGTTTGAGTCGCGCGCGCCGCAGGAGATCATCGACTGGGCGGTGGATGCGTTCTGGCCCCAGGTTGCGCTCAGTTCTTCGTTCCAAACACAATCGGTTCCCCTGTTGCACATGGTCTCGCAAGCCAAGCGCGATATCCTGGTTTACTTTCTCGATACGGGCTATCACTTTTGGGAGACGTTGACCTTCCGCGAGAAACTCGCCTCCGAATGGAAACTGAATGTGTTGGACTTGTATCGCGACGCGCGCTGGGATGTGTTCGTGCGAGGACAGGTCCGCACCCTGCCGCTCGAGGACCCAAACTTGTGTTGCTTCATTCACAAAGTTCAACCCATGCAAAGAGGCATCAAAGATATGCTGGCATGGATCAGCGGCATCCGCCGCGACCAAACCGCCATCCGCGCTCAGGCGAAGATTCTGGAATTACAGGAAGATGGACTGCTGAAAATTAATCCGCTCTTGAATTGGACGAAGGCGGATGTGAAAAAGTATATGGAAGAACATCGCCTTCCATCGCATCCATTACTTGAAAAAGGGTATCGGAGCGTGGGATGCTCGCCATGCACGGTTGCGATCGGCTTGAATGACGATGAACGCGCGGGCCGTTGGCAGGGACGCGGCAAAGTGGAGTGCGGTCTTCACACCGACATGTTCAAGCACAAGGATTTTTCGAAACTGCAGAGCGAATTTCACGTGGATGTTTCGTCCATGGAGCGAAGGAAAGTGGATCGGTAGGCACGTAAACAAGTAGACACGTAAACAGGTAAACACGTGTGTGCTCCCTAAAAATAATTATGAATATCGAACGACGTGAATTATGGCGAGCAACTCACTTGCTCACCCCCGATAAGAGAGAACTGGCGCGTTTCGTGCTGGAGGAGATTCAGCGCGGGAGCGATGTGACGAAGACCCTGCGAAGTCATCCCCTCGCGGATGGGAGCGGGTATCTCAACAAGTCCATGCTGGTGACGTTGTACAACGAACTCGTCGCATCCGGCGAAATGGACGCGGACGCGCGCCTGCTCGAACGACTGCGCATGAAGCCGATGCGCACGCTTTCGGGCGTGACGACGGTGACGGTGTTGACGAAGCCGTATCCCTGCCCCGCGAAATGTATCTTCTGCCCCACCGATGCGCGGATGCCGAAGTCGTATCTTCCCGATGAGCCCGGCGCGATGCGGGCGGTGGAACATCAATTCGATCCGTACGCGCAAGTGAAGTCGCGCATCACACAGTTGCAGGCGTTGGGACATCCCACCGACAAAATTGAATTATTGATCCTCGGCGGCACGTGGTCATCGTATAAACGCGATTATCAGGAGTGGTTTGTGAAGCGGTGTTTTGACGCAATGAATGATGTCGCTCCTAACGAATATCCGATGGAGGAGCAGAGATTAGAGATTAGAGAATTAGAGAATTCCCATTCCATCAATGAAACTGCAAACCACCGCAACGTGGGATTGGTGATCGAGACGCGACCGAACGAGATCAACCCCGATGAAATCCGCTGGCTGCGTCACCTCGGCGTGACGAAGGTGCAGATGGGCGCGCAGAGTTTCGACGACCGCATCCTTGAAATGAACAAGCGCGGACACGATGTACAGCGCACGCGTGAAGCCACTGCCCTGCTCCGCGCGGCGGGATTCAAGATCGTTCTGCATTGGATGCCCAACCTGCACGGCGCGACTCCCGAATCGGACCGCGAAGATTTTGCGAAGTTGTGGAACGATTTCTGTCCCGATGAAATAAAAATCTACCCGAATCAATTGCTGGCAAATGCCGAGTTATACGAATACTGGCAACGCGGCGAGTTCACGCCATACACCACGCAAGAGTTGATTGATTTGATCGCCGACATCAAGCCGACGATCCCAAGATATTGCCGCGTCAACCGCGTGATTCGAGATATTCCTTCGACAAATGTTGTCGAAGGGAATCGCAGAACCAGTCTGCGTCAGGACGTGCAGGATGAGTTGAAGCGGCGCGGGACGAAATGTCAATGCGTGAGATGCCGCGAGGTGAAAAGCAAGTCGGTGGATGTCGAGTCGCTGAGACTGGACGATCTCGTCTATCAAGCAGGCGCGGCGGAGGAACATTTCATCTCGTATGTTACGCCTGACGATAAGATCGCGGGGTTTGTGAGATTGTCCCTGCCGAAAGACGAGTCTCCGCAAACTGAGATCAACGATTTAGAGGGCGCGGCGTTGATCCGCGAAGTGCATGTCTACGGACAATCGCTTCCCGTCGGCGCGGAGAAGGACGGCGCGGCGCAACACGTTGGGCTGGGGACTCGTCTGCTCGAAGAAGCGGAACGAATCGCAACCGCAAACGGATTCAAGCACATGGCGGTCATCTCCGCTGTTGGCACGCGCGGATATTATCTCGGTCGCGGGTTTGAGCGGGGAGAACTCTATCTGGTGAAAAAACTTGACTAGGCTGAATCAGCCGTCCCTGCGAAAGAGGCGGGGGCGTCCACTAATCCCCGCGAATTGACGCTAATCTTTTAAAGATTGGCGGGGATTAGCGTAGATTAGTGGATTCCATTTGCGAATTAGAGTTCCGTTAAACATCCAAACGGATGCTTGACTTACATTCGGCGCGGTGTAAAAATACAACTATGGATTACAAAGACTACTACAAAATTCTCGGCGTGGATCGCAAAGCCAGCGACGACGACATCCGCAAAGCGTATCGCAAACTGGCGAAACAGCATCACCCCGATTACAACCCAAATAATAAACAAGCCGAAGAACGCTTCAAAGAGATCAATGAAGCGTATGAAGTGTTGGGCGATTCTAAAAAACGTTCGACGTACGACAGGCTTGGCTCCGATTATTCGCAATGGCAGAGAGGCGGCGGAACGCCAGGTGATTTCAATTGGGGTCAATACGGCGGCACGCGCGTCAATGTAGATGACCTCAACGATCTGTTCGGCGGGAGCGGCGGAGGCTTCTCCGATTTCTTCCAAACCATTTTTGGGATGGGCGGAAGACAATCGCCGCGCGCGCAAACCCAGGGTTACCAGCAGGAACTGGAGATCACACTTGAAGAGGCGTACAAAGGCGCAACACGCCTGATCGATTCGGATAGCAGAAAAAAACAGGTCCGCATCCCGGCGGGCGTGCGCACCGGCTCGAAAGTCCGCGTGGCGGGAGCAGGACCCAACGGGATGGATTTGTACTTGATCGTGGATGTTCAGGAAGATAAACGCTTCGAACGCCGCGGGGACGACTTGCACGCCACAGCGACAACCAGCGTGTTCACCGCCATGCTCGGCGGCGATGCCGATGTGGAAACGTTCGAAGGCAAGATCAAACTCAACATTCCCGCCGGCACGCAACCTGAGCAGGTCTTTCGCCTGGCTGGGCGGGGAATGCCTCATTTGAAAAATCACGCCGCCAAAGGCGACCTGTATGTTCGCTTGAAAGTTCAAATCCCCAAATACCTGAACCCCAAACAACGCGAATTACTCGAAGAAATTTCAAAGATCAAATTCTAACGTTGCGCATCCTTCGTTCTCGTTAACCTCCATTCAGTTAGACTTAACCACAGGGCAGTACCATCCTTCCGATTCCAATCCCCGTCAACATAGAAAGGGACAAAATGAAACGACCTCTATTCGCATTTTTGATTCTGACACTCGCGGCTATGGCGTGCCAACTTCCGGGTCTCTCGCCTCTTCCCCCAGCCGCGCCCGATTCGCCCGCGCCGGCCGCATCCACGCTTGTGCCGGTCTCCTCCAACCCCATCCCCTTGGACGACTCGCTGGCATCGTTGTACCAACAGGTCATCCCCGGCGTGGTCGCCATTCGCACCGCCACAGGCATGGGCTCCGGTTTTGTGTTCGATAGCGCAGGACACATCGTCACCAACCAGCACGTGATCGACGGGGTCTCCACCGCCGAGATCGCCTTCTCCTCCGGCTATAAAGCCATCGGAACCGTCATCGGCTTCGATGTGGATGCGGATGTGGCTGTCATCAAAGTCAACGCGCCCGGCGAGGAACTCCATCCCCTCCCCATCGGCGATTCGGACGCGCTTTTGGTTGGTCAGCCCGTGGTTGCCATTGGCAATCCCTTCGGCTTGAACGGCACGATGACCCAGGGAATCATTTCCGGGCTTGGGCGCACCCAACCCGCGCACGCCGCCCCCGACGGCGGATTTTTCAGCACCGCCGATATCATCCAAACCGACGCGGCGATCAACCCCGGCAATTCGGGCGGTCCGCTGTTCAACCTCAATGGCGAAGTGATCGGCGTGAATCAATCCATCCGCACAGATAATGTCAACGAGGTGACCGGCAATGCCGTGAATTCAGGGGTTGCCTTTGCGATTTCGATCAATCTGGTCAAGCGCGTCGCGCCCGCCCTGATCCGCGATGGGAAATTTGAATATCCTTACCTTGGGATTTCATCGAACAGCGATTTGGGCTTGGACGAGGTGGAGGCGCTGGGGCTGTCACAATTCACCGGCGCGTACGTTGTCGGCGTGGTGGCTGGCGGACCTGCCGACCAGGCTGGCATCCGCGCGGGCGATTCGCCGACCAACATCCCCGGTTTGAACGCCGGCGGCGACCTCATCATCGCGTTAGACGGCAACCCCGTCATCACTTTTGACGATTTATTGAGTTATCTCATCACGAACAAATCCCCCGGCGATACGATCATCCTCACTGTTCTCCGCGATGGAAAATCTGTGGACGTTCCGGTAGTTTTGGGAACACGCCCTAGATAAAAAGATTGCGCGGCAGTTGAACTGCCGCGCCATCTCCTATCATTTCACCCAAACCGCTCTTCCTTCCAAACATCTGCGCGATTGTGGTAACCCGCCTGTTCCCAAAACCCGCGGCGATCGCGCGGCATGAACTCCAGCGAGCGGAGCCATTTTGCGCCTTTCCAGAAATACGGCGTTTCCATCTCCTCCCGTCCGGGGAGGAAACCCACCACGCCGCGCAAGGGATAGCCATGATCGGGCGAGATCGGCTCGCCGTTCAGGTGGGTGGCGAGTAAAAAATTATCCTGCAAAGCGACTTCCAAGGGGATGTTGACCGTGAACCCGTATTCCGCGTGTTGCATGAGGTGGGTGGCGGTCGGCTTGATCTTGATGAATCCCTGATCTACCAGAGATTTGATCGAGACGCCCTCCCACACGGTATCGAACTTACTCCAGCGCGTCACGCAGTGAATGTCCATTTGAATTTTGGCGCGCGGCAATTTGTTAAACTCATCCCACGTCCAGCGTTTTTCCTCTTCCACTTCGCCCCAGACATGGAAGTCCCATGTGGCGGCGTTGAAGCGCGGCACGGGTCCGTAATGCAAGACAGGAAATTTGAACGTGAGCGCCTGACCAGGCGGAAGACGCCCTTCTTGTTTGATGCGTTCCTCTTCCTTGCGCCGATCGGGTCCTTCAAATGAAAACATGGGCAACTCCTTGCGCGATTATATCAAGCCTGACATTGATTAGACTCGGAGTTGCGAGGTTTCTTACGACAGGGCGGAACGCCCATCTGAAATACACATGGCGCCATCAGTACTATGAGGAGTTTGTAAAGTGGTTCACTAGACAGGAGTACGGGTTTATAATAGGATTAAGATTTGAAACGGATTTATGATCCCATTTAACCTGTCGTTATCTTTTGTTTCTCCGCTGAAGACCCGGGAAACCGCGGATGTGTTCTCATGAACGACGTTGTTTCCCTGCTCAAAGCCGCCCAAAAATTGGACGAAGAAGCGCTCACCGCCATCTTCGACCAATATGCCCCTGCCATTTACAAATACACGCTCCGTTTATGTCACGACCCAATTCAAGCGGACAATATCGTCGGCGATGTTTTCGCTCAACTGCTCGAGCAATTCGCCGCGGGGAAAGGTCCGCGCACGAACTTGCGTTCCTACCTTTATCAGACCGCGTATCACCTCGTGGTGGACCGGTCGCGCGATAACCAGCATACCGCCCCGCTGGAAGTTGCCGTAGACCGGCTCGACAGAGGGCAACTCACCCCCACCCAGACCCAGATCGAAGAGCGCGTTATGATGGAAGCGTTGATCTCAGCCATGAACTCGGAACTCACCGACGACCAGCGGCACGTCATCATCCTGCGGTTCCTGGAAGACTTCAGCCTGAAAGAAACTGCGGATATCGTTGGAAAAGAAGTCAACAACATCAAGGTGATTCAAAACCGGGGGATCGCAAAATTGAGAAAAGCGCTTGGGTTGCAACTCGAGGAACTGTAAATGAGCCTCGAAACCAGAGACGCCGAGATCGCTCGAATTTTTGCAAGGCTGAAAGTATCTGAAGCGGGTTATCCGCCCCGCTTGTTTAACGCCCGTCGCGTCGAATTCAGGAAACAAGTCGTAAAAATTTGTTTGGAACTGGGGTGTTCGGCCGCATGGATAAGCATGCGGAACAGCCACGGGAACGGCGGCGATCGACCCAGCTGACGCGACCCGCGCCAGCAAAGAAAAACGATTCCCTTGAAACCCCACAGTAGAGAGACACGAAAACGCTCGTGTCTTTTTATATTTCGCTAATACTCGCGTGCTACGATAACCCGCCGCAGGAAGCAGTATAATTCCCGTCCGTAAAGGTAACCTAATGCTGAAAAGTTTCGTAAAACTATTTGGGGGCGACCCCAATCGAAAGACCATCGAACAATATAGCGGAATCGCAAACGAGATCAATTTGCTCGAAGCGCAATTCGAAGCGTTGAGCGACGACGCCCTGCGCGCCAAAACCGACGAGTTCAAAGAGCGGATCGCGCAAAGCCTCGGAGAGGCGGATGGGCTGACGGAGCGGGAGCAGTTCGAGGCTGGGCAAGACGCGCTGGAAGACATCCTACCCGAGGCGTTTGCGGCAGTGCGCGAAGCCTCCAAGCGGACCATCGGTTTGCGTCACTACGATGTGCAATTGATCGGCGGGGTCGCCCTGCATCGCGGCTCGATCGCTGAAATGCGCACAGGCGAGGGGAAAACACTCGTTGCCACATTGCCGATCTATCTCAACGCTCTGCTTGGCAAGGGCGTTCACCTCATCACCGTGAATGATTACCTCGCGCGGCGCGATGCGCGTTGGATGGCTCCGATCTATTCCATGCTTGGGCTTTCGGTGGGCGTGTTGCAAATGGCGGCGGCAACCGAAAACGGGAAAAAAGCATTGCTCGTCGACCTGGAGCGCGAATCGACGCATGAAGACCAGCATCAATTACAGTTGGTGGAGCGCCGCCTCGCGTATGAAGCGGATATCACCTACGGCACAAACTCGGAATTTGGGTTTGATTACCTGCGCGACAATATGACCATGCGCCTGAGCGACCGCGTCCAGCGCGGACATTATTTCGCCATTGTCGATGAAGTGGACAATGTGCTGATCGACGAAGCGCGCACGCCATTGATCATCTCCGGTCCCGCTTCGGGAAACCTGGAATGGTACGGGAAGATGGCGCAGGTCGTTCGTCAACTGAAGCCCGATGATTATGAGGTCAACGAGAAAGACCGCAATGCGCCGTTGACCGAATCGGGGCTGGCGCATGTAGAGCAACTGCTCGGGCAAACACTGACCAACCCCGACCGCCCCGAAGATATTTCTCCCGAGCAAGCGCGCTTGCTTGGCTATCTCGAACAAGCCATGCGCGCGCAATTTTTGTTCCATCGCAACAAGGAGTATCTCGTGCAAGGCGGCAAGGTTGTGATCGTGGACGAAAACACCGGGCGGCAAATGCCCGGTCGGCGCTGGAGCGACGGGTTGCATCAAGCCGTGGAAGCCAAAGAGGGTCTGAAGATCGAGCCTGAAAATGTGACCTATGCCACAGTTACCCTGCAAAATTATTTCCGCATGTACAAGAAACTCGGCGGCATGACCGGCACCGCGCTCACCGAAGCCGAAGAGTTCAGCAAGATCTACGAACTGGAAGTTGCGCCGATCCCGCCGAACCTCGAATATCAAGCCTTCGGAAAAGACGCGCCGCTCATCGAAATTAAAACAAAGGACGACGACGGCTATTCGTATTCCTACTTTTCAAAGCGCGACGATACCCAGGAAGAGCCGCTCTTCTTCCGTCGCAAAGATTATCCCGATGTCATCTACAAAACGCTCGAGGCAAAACTTCGCGCCATCGTTCTCGAAGCCATTCGCGAACACGCGCGCGGACGCCCGCTCTTAGTCGGCACCACCTCGGTGGAATCTTCCGAGCGGCTTTCGTCGCGGCTTAAAGCGGAACCTGTCCGACGGTTGATGCAGATCGCCCTGGCGCGCGAAGCGTGGTTGAAGGCGAACAATCGCGAACAAGGCGAGTTCGCCATCCCTGAATTGCAATTCCTCAACGATCCCATCGAAAAAATCACAGCCGATGCCCTGCGGAAATTCATCCAGCCCTTCGGCGTGACGAACATCAACCCCGAGGACCCGTCGAACATCAACATCCTGCTTGATGTGTTGCGATTGGATTCGTCGGATAGCAACCGACTGAAGTCGGTGTTACAGGGCGGCATTCCTCATCAGGTGCTTAATGCGCGCAAACACACCGAAGAGTCGCAGGTCATCGCCGGCGCGGGCGCGTTCGGCGCCGTGACCATCGCCACCAACATGGCGGGGCGCGGCGTGGACATCAAACTCGGCGGCGAGATCGCCGAAGAGGTGATCTCAGCCGCGAATCGCGTCTTGCGCAAAGCGGGCTACGAGAACCCCTTCGACATGTCGTTGGAAGAACGCCGCGTTGCCCTGCAACACAGCGACCCTTCCATCTTTGGAATTTACGAAGCCGAGGTCAAACATTTCCTGCAATACTTCGAAGACATGGAGCGCGTGAAAAATCTCGGCGGCTTGCACGTGATCGGCACCGAACGCCACGACGCGCGGCGGATCGACAACCAGTTGCGCGGTCGCGCCGCGCGCCAGGGCGACCCCGGCTCCTCGCGCTTCTATCTCTCGCTACAAGACGATCTCATGCGCATTCAGGGCGGCGCGCAAACCAGCGCCATCATGGATCGCCTGCGCGTGGACGAATCGCTTCCCCTCGAAGTGGGCATGGTCAGCAAACTGATCGAACAATCGCAACACCGCATCGAAGGCGCGAACTTCGACGTGCGCAAACACCTGCTCGAATACGACGACGTGCTCAACAAACAACGCGAACAGATCTACCATCAACGCGATCGCATCTTCGAAAAAGAAGACCTGAGCGACGATATCGCCACCCTGCTCGAGACCGAAGTGAAACAACGCGTCGAAATCGGATTGGCTGACGAAGAGGGACCCTGGAAGTTGATGGCTTGGCTCGAACAAGTGCAACCCGCCTTCATGACCGGCGAACGCCTCTTCCCCAGTTTCGGCTTGTCTCTGCTTCTTCGAGAGTTGTCTGCCACCGACGATCTTCGACATTCGACCTTAGACTTAATCTCCCGCGCCATCGAAGCCGAGAACGTCCATCATCAACGCGCCATCGAGCACCTCATCGACAACGCGGAACAGTCTTTGCAATCGCAACTTGCCAGCCGCGAAGACACCCTGGACGCGTACTTCGAAGGCTTGCGCGACCGCGAAGACGCGGACCGTTTGCGCCCGCAAAAGATGCTCGAAGAGATCAACAGCCTTGTCGGTATGCAATTGCGACTCAACAATGAACAAATGCGCGCGCTGGGCGAGGACCCGGCAGACGCAAAAGACACGATCCGCAAAATGGTGGAGGGGCAGTTGATCGCCAACACTGTGGCGCGGGTTGTCAATACCGCCGCCAAACGGACGGGCGAATCGCTCGGCGAACGGTTTGAAATCTCCAGCTGGGACAACATCGCCGACGAACTCATCGATGCCGCGCAAGCCGCCCTCGAGCGCAGGCGTGAACGCCTGAACAGCCAGATCGCGCGCGATATCGACACCTTGATGCCTTCCACCATTAACGAAACAACGACGCTTAAACTTCTAATTTCTCTGTCGCAAGAATCGCGCACCGGCTACGACCAGAAACACCGGCAGGTGAAGCAAGTGTTCCCTCGTTTCAATTATGTCTTCCTCATCGCCCAATTACTCGAAGGACAGGCAGCCGAAACGATCACCGAAGATGTGCTGACGCACCTCGAAGAAGCCGAGACCGCCTTGCGCGCCGCATGGGGCGAACGCGAATATACTCGTCTCGCCGCGAACGCGCAAAAACTGGGCGATTTCGGCATCCCCGCCAAACAGGCGTTTGGGGAGGGGCGGCTGAACGAAGCCGTATCAGGCATCCCTGAGTCTGATCGCGAGGCGTTGATCGAATCCATCGGCAAGTACGTGCTCAATGAAGTCCATCGGCAATTACTGCTCAGCGCCACGACTGAACTGTGGGTGGATTATTTGACGCGCATCGAAGCCTTGAGGGTCTCGATCGGCATGGAGGCTTACGCCCAACGCGACCCGCTGGTACAATACAAAGGACGCGCGTCGGAAATGTTCGCGCAACTGATCGAAGATATTCGCGGGCTGGTGATCGGGCGCGTGTTTGCTTATCAACCCCGCCCGGTTGAAATCGCCGCGCTGGAAGCGTCGGACGCTCCCGCAATGGAGATGCAACAGGAAAACAGGGATGAAAACCGAAAGAAGAGACGTCGAAGACACTAACGCATGAGCGCCGTCGAACGAGTCACCGCTTCGCTGAATACGTTTCGGGCATTGCCCAAGGTGGAGTTGCATCGTCATCTCGAAGGCTCACTGCGTCTCGACACCATGCTCGACGTCGCAACGCAACACGGCATCACCATCCCGGCAGACGTGTTGCGGCTAAGCACGTTGGTGCAGATCCAAGAAGAAGACAAACTCACCTTCCAGAATTTTCTCAGCAAATTCAACACCCTGCGGCTATTCTATCGTTCGCCCGATGTGATCCACCGCATTACGCGCGAAGCCGTCGAAGATGCGGCGAAGGACAATGTGAAGTACATGGAATTGCGCTTCACGCCCGTCGCATTGAGCCGCGCGGAACGTTTCCCCCTCCATGATGTGATCGATTGGGTCTTGTCCAGCGCAAAGGATGCGGGGGAAACACACGGCGTGACTGTGCGGCTGATCGCCTCTGTCAACCGGCACGAAAGCGCGGAATTAGCCGAACAGGTTGCCTGGCTGGCGGCAGACCACGTGAAAGACGGCTTGATTGCCCTCGATCTGGCAGGCAACGAAGCGGACTTTCCTTCGCAACCGTTTTACGGGATATTCAAAGAGGCGAAGCAGGCTGGTCTGCATGTGACCATCCACGCGGGCGAATGGGGACCCGCTTACAACGTGCGCGAAGCCATCGAAGAGATCGGCGCGGAACGGATCGGTCACGGCGTGCGCGTGATGGAAGACGAATCCATTGTGGCGTTGGCGCGCGAACGGCAGACGGCATTCGAAGTGTGCATCACCAGCAATTATCAGTCGGGCGTTTTCGAATCGCTCGAAACGCATCCGCTCATGCAAATGCTCGACGCGGGCTTGAACGTCACCATCAACACCGACGACCCCAGCATTTCGCGCATCACCTTGAGCCATGAATATTACGCCGCCTGCGAGGACCTGAAAATGCCGCAAAACACATTGAAGCAGCGCATCGTGGCGGCGGCAAAAGCGTCTTTTATCGAAGAAAATGAAAAAGAAAAACTTGTGAAGCAATTGGAAAAGGATTTGAAGTTATAATCTAAACCATAGCAAGGATGGCAAAGGCGCACCTTTGTGTTCTTCGCAAGTTTGTGTGGAACCGGTAACGCTGACTTAAGTCGGCGCTCCGGAAATACAGACCACCAAAGGAGAACCCTATGAACGATTACTTTAAAGCGCGCGATGTTTTGAAAGTGGGGAATAAGGAATACACCTACTATCGCCTCGACGCATTGGAAAAAGCGGGTCTGACCCAACTCAAGCGGCTTCCGTTTTCGATCCGCATTGTGTTGGAGGCGGCTCTGCGTCAATGCAATGATAAAGAGATCACACAGAACGATGTAAAAAATATTGCGTCATGGACCCCCCTCCCATCCCCCCTAAAGGGGGGAAGCCGCCCCGGCATCCCCTTCCTCCCCGCCCGCGTGATCATGCAGGATTTCACCGGCGTGCCAGCCATTGTTGATCTTGCCGCCATGCGCGCGGCGGTTGCCCGTCTCGGCGGCGACCCGAAGAAGATCAATCCGCTTGTGCCGGTTGATCTCGTCATTGACCACTCCATTCAAGTGGATTTCTTCGCCACCCCGGAAGCGTTGCAACGCAACACCGAAATGGAATTTTTGCGCAACAAAGAACGCTACGAATTCCTCAAGTGGGGACAACATGCCTTCCAAAACTTCCGCGTCGTGCCGCCGATGACCGGCATCGTGCATCAAGTTAATTTGGAATATCTTGCCGATGTGGTGATGACGAAAAAAGACGGCAAAGAAACAATTGCATTCCCCGATACTCTCGTCGGCACAGACTCGCACACAACGATGATCAACGGACTCGGCGTAGTTGGCTGGGGCGTGGGCGGAATCGAAGCCGAAGCCGTGATGCTTGGTCAACCGATGGACATGCTCCTGCCGGATGTGATCGGCTTCAAACTGCATGGCAAGCTCAAAGAGGGCGTCACCGCCACCGACCTCGTCCTCACCGTCACACAGATGCTTCGCAAAAAAGGCGTGGTGGATAAATTCGTCGAGTTCTTCGGGCCCGGGCTTGAAACCATGTCCCTGCCCGACCGCGCAACCATCGGCAACATGGCTCCCGAATACGGCGCGACCATCGGCTATTTCCCGGTGGACAAAGAGACGCTTCGCTACATGCGGCTGACTGGACGCTCGGAAGAAACCATCGCGTTGACGGAAGCCTACGCGCGCGCGCAAGGACTTTTCCACGACGCGTCCATGCACGAACCTGAATTTACTGACACGCTCGAACTGGACCTTGGGGCTGTTGTGCCATCGCTGGCTGGACCCAAACGTCCGCAAGACCGCATCCCGATGGTCGAGTTGAAAGAGACGTTCAACAAAATATTGAGCGCGCCGGTCAAAGAGCGCGGCTTCGAATTGAAACCTGAAGCCCTGAACGCCGAAGCCACTTATGGCACGAATGGCGGTTCGATGAAGATGAAGCATGGCGCGGTGGTCATCGCGGCGATCACGTCCTGCACTAACACAAGCAACCCGTCTGTGTTAGTGGCGGCGGGATTGCTCGCAAAGAAAGCCGTCGAAAAGGGACTCAACGTCAAGCCGTATGTGAAGACCTCGCTCGCGCCCGGCTCGCGCGTGGTGACCGAATATTTGAAACAAGCCGACCTGCTCGATCCGCTCGCCAAACTCGGGTTCAACGTCATCGCCTACGGATGCACCACCTGCATCGGAAATTCAGGTCCGTTACCGGCCGAGGTGGCGAAGGCAGTCACAGGGTCCGATCTTGTAGCGGCGGCGGTGCTTTCTGGGAATCGTAACTTCGAGGGCAGAATCCACTCGCTGGTGAAAGCAAACTTCCTAGCCAGTCCGCCGCTTGTCGTCGCGTATGCGCTGGCAGGGACGGTTGACATTGACCTCGACAAAGAACCGCTCGGCACTGGCTCCGACGGCGCTCCTGTGTATTTGAAAGATCTGTGGCCCACGCAAAAAGAGATCAACGATGTCGCGTCGTCAAGCGTGCGCGCGGAAATGTTCAGGGACAAATATTCCGATGTGTTCAGCGGCTCGGACATGTGGAAAGATATCAAAGTGACCGGCGGCGATCTGTACGAATGGGACGAGAACTCCACGTACATTCATCATCCGCCGTATTTCCAAACCTTGGCGCTCGACGCCAGCGATGTGAAAGACATCAAAGGCGCGCGCGTGCTGGGCATGTTCGGCGACTCGATCACCACCGATCACATCTCCCCTGCCGGCAATATCGCGGTAGATAGCCCCGCTGGAAAATATTTGCTAGAACGCGATGTCGCCGTGCAATACTTCAATTCGTACGGCTCGCGGCGCGGCAACGACCTCGTGATGGCGCGCGGCACGTTTGCAAATATTCGTTTGAAAAATCTTCTCGTTGCGCCGAAAGAGGGCAACTGGACAAAGTATCAAACGACCGGCGAGGTCATGCCCATTTTCGATGCGGCGATGAAATACCAGAGCGAGGGCGTGCCGGCAATCGTCATTGCGGGGAAAGAATACGGCTCAGGCTCCAGCCGCGACTGGGCGGCGAAAGGTCCGATGTTGCAAGGCGTGAAAGCGGTCATCGCCGAATCGTTCGAACGCATCCATCGCTCGAATTTGGTCGGCATGGGCGTACTGCCGTTGAAGTTCATGGATGGGCAGACTGCCGAGTCGCTCGGATTGAAAGGCGATGAAGTATTCGACATCGAGGGTTTGAATACACTCACACCGAAAGCAGTGTTGACCGTGAAGGCAACCAAAGCCGATGGATCAGTGGTCGAATTCCAAGCCACTGCCCTGCTGAACACTGATGTAGAGGTGAATTATTATCGCAACGGGGGTATTCTTCATACCGTGTTGAGGAATTTGGTGAAGTAGTTCCTACTGCGTATTGCGTACTTCGTAAAAGAGACTCGCTTTTGGGCGAGTCTCTTTTTATAAAACCTCTTGCTAAGGGGTTGTCTAAAAAGGGAAAGAACAAGTTGAGAAAACGGCGTAAACGGAGCAAGAGACAAAAAAACTGGCGGTCATTGGATCGCCAGTTTTCGTAAATTGTGCGCCATGCACACC
>WBZR01000074.1_pt1 | contig 170839 bp, 122 predicted proteins | sample 5204231 | NCBI WGS metagenome assembly WBZR01 (sample SAMN12412403, study PRJNA552823) | activated sludge metagenome | isolation source: activated sludge from anammox sidestream of wastewater treatment plant... | place: USA: Virginia | collected 2017-08
AGTTCCCAATCCTTTAATCATACCCATAATAGCCATAAGGTAACATCCGCCTACTATTAAATAGTGCTTGCAAGAATATTCACAACAAACAGACAATCAGTTATATATTCGCCAAAAAATGTTTGAATGTCTTTATATAAGGCGCGAATGTTTATCATAAATATTTCATATCCATATTCATATTCATATTTATATATATTATTAAATACAAAATATATTCCTTGAAGCAAAAAAGATTCGAACAACATAAGACCATAGGTAAAGTCGCTATACCAGTGGTAGAAATACCGGATAAAATAGAAAGTGGATATCTACTGACGATCGAATTGTTTTAAAAAGACGCTTTTTCTTACAGACGCTATAATAACAGTATCAAGAGCTACAGGCACGACCTTCCTCCATTCTTTCAACAGCCAACAGCTTCAGAATACATAACAGTACCAAGTGCTGTAGTCACGACTTTCGTCCATTCTTTCAATTGCCATCAGTCTCAGAACAGAATGACTGAACAAGAGCTGTAGTCACGACTTTTGTCCATTCTTTCAATTGCCATCAGTCTCAGAACAGAATGACTGTAACAAGTGCTGTAGGCACGACCTTCTGGTAGAAATTAAGTTTCGCCGGAATCCAAGCGCCATAGGTGCGACCTTATAAAATCAACTATTGAATGTCAGGTAGATATAATTATATAGCAGCATAAGGCCCGTCCAAAATGATTAGCTTTCCCTAAATTTTAGAAGAAAAGTACAATTGTTATACACACATTATTTCTCCATTCCATGAATTGCCCTAAACAATCCGTATCTTTGCACCTCAAAAACCAAAACATGCTGAACAGTATCCCGGAAGCAATCGAGGCCATCAGAAATGGCGAACTTATAATTGTTGTGGACGATGAGGATCGTGAGAATGAAGGCGACTTCATTGGTGCCGCAGAATTGATCACCCCCGAAAAGGTCAATTTTATGGCAACAAAAGGGCGTGGCTTGATATGCACCCCATTGGAGGCCGACAGGGTAGAGGCGCTTGGCCTGGATATGATGGTCAATCAGAATACGGCTATGCATGAAACGGCCTTCACAGTGTCGATCGACTTGATAGGTCACGGCTGCACGACTGGAATCTCTGCCTATGATCGCGCCACAGGCATCAAGGCACTGACAGATCCCAAGATTACAGGCAATGATTATGCCAAGCCGGGACATATTTTTCCACTGAAGGCCAAGGCCGGCGGTGTATTGCGCAGGACAGGCCATACAGAAGCCGCTGTGGATCTTGCAAGGTTGGCAGGCCTTTATCCGGCGGGTGTCTTGGTAGAGATACTCAACCCGGATGGCACCATGGCACGCCTTCCGCAATTGACAGAAATTGCAGAAGAACATCATCTCAAGATCATCTCCATCAATGACCTGGTAGCTTATCGGCTGCAGACAGAGAAATTGGTCCGCAAGGAATTTGAAGGTCCCATCGATAGTCCATTTGGAATGGTCATGGTGCATGTATATCGTCAGGCCAACAGTGATGACGTACATATCGCTATCCAGTATGGTGAATGGAACGATGACGATATCGTACCTGTCCGCGTATTCAGTGAGTATAAAATGCACGAAACAGCCGCCTTCCTATTTACCGGCTGGGGAAAACAACTTGAATCTGTGATGCATTATTTCAAAAACCAGGGTAGGGGACTTGCACTCTTCATGCGCCAAGCGGAACGTGCTGCCGAATTGGTCGAATCCATCTCCAACCTCTCCCGCGGCATCAAGGTAGAACAAAGGCCGGAGCAGCGTGACCTTGGTATCGGGGCTCAAATCATCCGCGACATGGGTATCACCAAGATGGACCTGCTTACCGCCTCCTCCACCCGCCGGATCGGTATCATGGGCTATGGTATAGAGATCGTACAGACGACAGGTTTGGAAAGTATTTGAGGATAATTTTCCCTAGAGCATAGGCTTTTGGGGATATGGATGGTTGTTGAGGAAAGAGGGCATAATGTCGGCATATCGAAGTAGGTAGGAAATTAATACTCCGGATCCTTTACCTAAGGGAGTCTTGGAAAGTCGATGAATTTTCCGGATCTGAAAAACCGGATATTTTTTGATTTGGTTTTGGGAAATATGCACTGTTACTGATTCAACGGGTATTAATCATCTACCTAATTCATGTTGCCCCCCACATCCATCAATTCACACCCTTTACACCTGCCTGATCGACAGATTAATCCGCTGCCGCTCCCTGTCCACCTGCAATACTCGTACCATCACATGCTGGTTGAGCTGTAATTCATCCGCTGGATCCTTTATATACTTGTTGGCAATTTCCGAGATATGCACCATACCGTCCTGCTTTACGCCGATGTCCACAAAAGCTCCAAACTTGGTGAGGTTGGAGACTTTACCGGGAAGGATCATGCCCTCGTACAATTCATCGATGCTATAGACTGAGGCAAATTCAATAGCCGAAGCTTCCGTCCGCGGGTCTAATCCGGGTTTCTTCAGTTCGGCGATGATATCCTTAAGGGTCAATTCTCCGCGATTTTCATCCTGATAACGGGCAGTGTCGATATTGTCCAGAACTGGATTGCCGATCAATGCTTCGATGGGAAGCTTGAGATCCTTGGATATTTGCTTGACGATATCGTAGGATTCAGGGTGTACGCCACTGCTGTCCAATACGTTCTCTCCACCCTTGATGCGCAGGAAGCCTGCCGCCTGCTGATAGACCTTCGGGCCTAAGCGCGGCACTTCAAGCAATTCCTTTCTGGACCGGAATGCACCGTGTTGTGTGCGATAGCCGACGATATTCTTCGCCAGCACCGGCCCGATACCGCTGACGTAGGCGAGAAGTTCTTTTCCTGCTGTGTTGAGGTTGACTCCGACGGCATTGACACAGGATTCAACAGTACGGTCGAGCTTCTCCTTCAGTAAGGTTTGATTGACGTCGTGTTGATATTGCCCCACGCCGACACTTTTTGGGTCTATCTTGACAAGCTCTGCCAGCGGGTCCATCAGCCTCCGGCCGATGGATACAGATCCTCGATAGGTCAGGTCAAGATCCGGGAACTCCTCCCGTGCCAGTTCTGATGCCGAATAGATGGAAGCGCCGTCTTCATTGACTAAGAAGACAGGGATGCTAACCGGGATGTTCCTGACCAATCGCTCCGTCTCTCTGCCTGCCGTACCGTCACCGATGGCGATGATCTCAATACTGTATTTCCTGATAAGCGTTTCGATGGTGTTGCGGGATGCTGCCAGTCGGTTCGCCTCGTGGACGAATATGATGTCTGTGGCCATCAGGTTGCCATTGGCGTCCAGAATGGCTATTTTGCAACCGGTGCGATATCCCGGATCGATGGCCATCGTGCGTTTTTCACCTGCCGGACCGGCGAGGAGCAGCTGACGAAGATTCTGGGCAAACACCTCAATGGCTTCCTTGTCCGCCTTTTCTTTCAGCTCATTCCTGAATTCGGTTTCCAGAGACGGTTGTATCAGTCGCTTGTAAGCGTCATCGATGGCTTTTTCTACCTGAGAAGCAGCGTCGTTATTGGCTCGAAGATAACGCCGGTCGATCCTTTCGATTGCATCCCGTGTTTCTGGTTCGATGCTCAGCCGCAATAAGCCTTCATCGGCACCCCGGTTGATGGCTAAGAAGCGGTGCCCTGCTATCCTGCGGATATTTTCGGTAAAGTCGAAATAATCCCGGTATTTGCCGGCTTCCTCAGATTTTGTCTTTACAACCTTACTGCCTACCATGGCTTTTGAGGCGAAGAGGTTCCTCAGGTTGGCCTTCAATTGCACATCTTCGGCGATCCACTCAGCGATGATGTCGCGTGCGCCTTGAAGGGCATTTGCCACATCTGGTACTTCTTTGCCGGTGTATTTAGTGGCAATTGACTCGATATCGAAGTCGCGCTGGCTCATGATGGATTTGGCCAGTGGCTCCAGACCTCTTTCCCGGGCCATATCAGCCTTGGTCTTTCTTCGTGATTTGTAGGGTGCGTACAGATCTTCCAGCGTCTGGAGGTCGTGTGCCTCCCTGATGGCAGCCAATAGCTTTTCATCCTGGATGCCCTTTTCGGCCAGGCTCTCGAGGATGAAGGCTCTGCGCTCTTCCAGGGCGATTATTTGCCTGTTCAAGGTTTGGATCTCCGCTATCCTGACCTCGTCCAAGCCACCGGTCCGGTCCTTTCTGTATCGGGCAATAAAGGGAATCGTTGCTCCCTCCTGCATCAGATCAAGGACGGCTTTTACCTGTTGTTCCCGTAAGCCAGTTGCCCGGCATATCTTGTCAATCATCGTCATCTTGTTTTTGGAAATACTGCGGATACAGGCAGTATATGAGTGTAAAGATTCATCCCATCCTGGTCACTGATGGGCCAGTCAGATTTGTGTCAGAAGGTCGGACACAACAGGTCGTCATTGGCATAGAGACCGAAATACGAAACAGTTATCTCTATCGTTCCCTGGTTTTTACTGTAATAAATATAGCTTGGGAAGCCGATGTCATAGCTGACGCCTACTTGCCATTTATTATATTCTATTCCCAATAATAATCCGGCTGAATCAAAATTATATTTGTTATGGACTCCCGCTGCTCTGGCAAAAACACCCGTATGGACGGTCCAGAAATATACATCGGTCGCCAGGGTCAGCCCGAGCGTAGCCATGTCAAACGGCTGCTGACGCTGATACATCAGACGGGGATATACCGACATATAATCGTCGAGGATAAGCCGCCCGCCGGCGTGAAGGGTATATTTCATCGGCAGCCTGAAGGACGGTGTACTTTCTTCGGAGTTGGGATCGCGCTTGTAGAATGACGCTTCAGGCCGGGAAAGGTGAGCTACGGCTATGCCCACATTGAAACCGTTTTGCTTATCCGGATAGTTTGAATAATTGACACCTACACCCTGATCGAAGTAGGAGAAGTTGTTTTCCGCCAGGTTTTCTGCTGTTGGCTGCGTGTAACCATCTTCACCGTTAAACTGGTCTTCAAAGGTGACATTGGTAAAGTTGCTGTTTCTTTGGTTGAGGCTGAGGTAAAGACCGCCGGACAGGAATTGTTTAGGACCCAGAGCCTTGTGATAGGAGCCGGAGAGCCCCATCTCCGTATTGCCGAGGTCGAGTACACCGGCTTTGTCATGGGCAAAATACAGTCCTGCTGATACGATATCATGCACTTTTTGATTTTTCAGGCCGAGATCAAAATTTAAGTCCACACTGCCTAAGAAGGTGGAAAATGGCTTCTCAAAATTGTTTGACCATTGATTCCTGTAGGCAAGATTGACCCGGTAATTGCCGTCGAAATTACCGGTCAGTGAAGGGTCGAGCGTGATCGGAGATCCATAGAATTGTGTCAGATAGCGCTCTTGACCGAATAGACCGGATGCCGAAATTGTTATAAGAACGAAAATGAAAAACCTCACCGAGTGCTTATTTTTGTGAATAAATGTGGTGCAAAGCTACACACATACCGTAAGTAAACGAAAAAATGAAGATTAAATTATTAACTGTATAATCTAAAAAGTGCATTTTAGCTGGGGAATGATTCAGGGAAAATTTAGAGGACGTACTACATAAAGCTCCACTATTTACATAACCAATATTTATATTTGATAGTGAAATGGTTGAAACGTTGTAGATATTATGCTTCTAACCCTTTTTTCAATTTCCATATTGAAATGGTCTGAGCTAAAAACTTTTCTTAACAATTTCTTCATAAAATAGTAACATGATTACGAAAAATACTTTTTACCTATGCATTATTATAGAAATTGAAGGATAAATGAGGAGATTGTACATCCCATTGGTTATAATTGGAAATATGTTGATGGCACAGAGCCCTAAAGAACATTTATCCGGTTTCGTAATGTCTTCCGTAACTTATAAGCATAACCCGCAATGGAGCGCCTACCTGGAGTTGCAGGCTCGCAGCATTGAGGAATTTTCAAAATTTGATTATTACGAGATAAAAGGAGGCGTGGGTTACCAACTGAATTCTAAAAATCAAGTGTTATTGGGAGTTGGAAGGTATTGCACCTATCGTGAATCTAAAATTTTCCAGAAAGAGCTTAGGGTGTGGGCACAATACATTCTTTCTCATAATTTAGCTTCTTTAAAGATTGATCATCGGATACGTTTGGAGAAGAGATTCTATACTTTCCCTCAGTCATCAACCCACGATCAGGACGAGCGGTTTAGATACCGCTGTTTACTCACCTTGCCTTTAGGAAAAGACAAATTAGCACCCAAAACATTTTTTGTAAATGCTTATGATGAAGTTTTCCTTACCCTGGAAGATCCTGTTTTTAGAAGGAATAGAGTCTTTGGGGGCGTGGGCTATCTCTTTAATCAGTCTGTCAATGTGAATTTAGGCTATTTATGGCAGCGAGAATATTCTCTGAATGGAAATAGGAATTTACATTTTCTATATATGGGATTGAATTTCAGTATCGACCGAATGAAAACGCACGATTTTTATCCGACACATCCGGCAGATTAAACAATGGAATATTTACATAAGATGAAATAAGTTTATTTTAACATTTCTGATTATTTTAGAAATTTGTATCGAAAAATTAGCAATCAATATTAAAATTAAAATCAAAACAATGGGATTAGGAAATATATTTAAAGCCTTTCAGCCAAAGGACAAGGTGTTTTTTGTGCTGTTTGATCAAGTAGCTGTAAACTTAATTGAGATGGCTAAATTTTTTCATGAAGGAATTATGGAATACAATCAAAATGACGAAACATTTCTTCAGAGAATCAGAGATTTTGAACATAAAAACGATGACTTGACCCACAAGATATTTTTGGAATTGGGCCTAAATTTTATCACTCCTTTTGATAGGGAAGATATCTCTGCGTTGGCATTTAAGTTGGATGATATAGCAGATTATATTTATGCCTCCACTAAATACATTTATTTGTACAAAACGCCTAAAATGGAGGAATATTCGGAGTTTACCACACTTATCTATGATGCGTGCCTTGAAATCCAGAAAGCCATGATAGCGATGAAGGATTTTAAGGATCCTAAAACCGTGAAAGAGTCTTGTATCAAAATTAATTACTTTGAAAACGTTGCTGATGACTTGCATAGCAAAGCTTTGGTTAAGTTGTTTGAAACCAATGACCCTATGAGAATCATCAAAGTACAGACAGTCCTCAATAACCTGGAAGAAGTTACTGACAAGGCAGAAGATGTAGCCAATATTTTAGACAATATTATTATTAAGTACGCCTAAAATATTAAGTAAAAATGGACTTACCTATCCTGTTGATTGTTATTATTGGCCTTGCTTTAATATTTGATTACATCAATGGTTTTCACGATGCAGCCAACTCTATTGCAACCATTGTTTCTACCAAGGTTTTGACGCCATTTCAGGCTGTATTGTGGGCTGCCTTATGGAATTTTGCCGCTTTTTTTGTGGCGATGTATATCATTGGAGAATTCAAAATAGGAAATACCATCGCCAAATCTGTAAATGAGGATTATATCAACCTCCATGTTATTTTTGCGGGCCTGGTGGCGGCTATCATCTGGAATCTTCTCACCTGGTGGTTTGGGATACCATCCTCTTCATCACATACCTTAATCGGAGGATTTATTGGAGCGGCACTGATGTATGCCTGTCTATCCCAGTATCATACGATAAGTGCGGCAGATCCCAATCTGAGTTTTTTGAATAAAGTTGTGTATTCTGTTAAAGGTGTGACCGGGCTAAGTGTCGTCAAATACAGTAAAGTAATCCCCATAATATTGTTTATTTTTTTAGCGCCCATTATCGGGATGATTATCTCCATCATTATAACTCTGATCATTGTCAATTTGAGTAAAAATACCAATCCGCATAAGGCTGATGTCCGGTTTAGGAAGTTGCAGTTGGTTTCTTCGGCGCTTTTCAGTTTGGGGCATGGCACAAATGATGCCCAAAAAGTAATGGGGATTATAGGTGCAGCCATTATATATTTCCATGTACAGATGATTCATGATCCGGTATATATAGCTTTAGATTCCTCACATCAATTTACTTACTTTGTAGAGCATTATTGGTGGGTTCCATTGGTCTCATTTACCATGATTTCTTTGGGAACTATGAGTGGGGGCTGGAAGATAATAAAGACTATGGGGACGCGAATAACCAAAGTAAATGCCTTAGAAGGGGTTAGTGCCGAAACTGCCGGAGCTATAACGCTTTTTATTTCAGAGCATTTTGGGATTCCGGTCTCTACAACCCATACCATTACAGGATCTATCATCGGTGTGGGGCTAACCAAAAGGGTATCTGCTGTACGTTGGGGCATTACATTTAATCTTATGTGGGCGTGGATACTTACCATTCCCATTTCTGCATTGATGGCAGCCATAACCTATTTAGTATTGAATTTTGTGGCGTAGGTCTAATTTTGTGGAATTGATATTCTAAGATTTAGTGTACTTTAAATGACTCACAGCCTTTGAGGCTGCCTTTTTGAAGGGTTATCAATTGTTGTTGGATGGGTTGCCATTCGTTTTGATTCAGGACGCCTGCTGATAAGTTAAAAGAGCTGGAGTGAAGTGGAAGTCCTGTGCGACAAGGGATTTACAGGAGAATACTATATTTGATTCAATATCAATGATATATAATGGCGCTGAGGCGGCATACACAGATTAATTTACCACTGCAATAAAATTCCAATTAAAATAAAAACTAATAAATAACGGACAGATTTTGTCCGATGTCGGAAATACCTTTGTCCCTTCACCGGGGATGGTAAGTACCATCAGGCGTTTCTCTTAATATAAAATGCCGGGGATTTGCTCTGCTATAGGAAAAATCTCCGGCCCCTTCATTGATGAATACGATAAATGTATTATGTTTAACTGTCTTAACCTTATAATGCAGATGCAAGGCAATAACGACCAAATTGAACTATTATGGATGATATCAGGCCTGTCCGGACACTCAGATTATTGATGATGCTTTCCGGTTCGCGCCGCTATACGATGGCCGAACTGATGGACAAATTTTCTATGTCGGAGCGTAACCTGCGACGGGACTTATTGTTGTTGGAAAATGCGGGCTTTGTCCTCGACCGAAAGAATGGCTATCGCATTTTGACTGAGGGCAATCGTTCAGTGGTGCTCAAAAGGATTCTTCACTTTTCAGAAGAAGAGGTTGCGCTTATATATGGTGCGCTGACAACCCTCGATGCGGCTTCCTCTGTCAAGGCGCGGCTTCTGAAGAAAATGAATGCCTTCTATGATCTCAAAGTAATCGAAAAGATGAAGGAAAAGGATGATATTCAGAAGGTCGGCCTGTTGCGCCGCTCGATGGAGCAAGGCAGGCAAGTGATACTTAGTCAATACCGGTCGTCCAACAGCCAGACGATCGAAGACAGGCTGGTAGAGGCGTTTGACTTTGGGCCGGATTATGAGACAGTCTGGTGTTATGATCTCCGTGACCATGAATGCAAGCAATTTAAAGTAACGCGCATGGCAGGTGTGCGCCTTACGGATGATGGGTGGAAATATAAAAGCAGCCACCGGCGCCCATTTACCGATATATTCCGGGTCTCTGCACCGCAAGCCATCGATCGGGTGAGGCTTCGGCTGAGCCTGCGTGCTTATAATCTGTTGATGGAAGAATATCCGGTCTCCAGCCATCACATCGAGCAATCCGGCTCATCCTACCTGTTGGAAGCTCCCATCGCCGAATACAGTGGAGTCGGCCGTTTTGTCATGGGTTGTCTCGATGAAGTGCAGGTGCTGGAGAGTGAAGGGCTAAAGGCATACATCCGCCGATTGATCCGATCTTATGATGATGAGAATTATGGAAAATAAAATTAGATTTGTGCAACGGACATAAAAAAAGCCCCGCAGGTAGGCGAGGCGCTAGATGTCTTCACAACGAAAACAACCCGAGTGACACAACACCGACGTTGTAGCAAATATCAATCTTTCAAAGAACAAAAGCAATTCACAACAGGAATTTGGATATGTAGTAGTATTACTTGTTGTAGCAAATATCAATCTTTCAAAGAACAAAAGCAATTTATAGCTACAAAATTTCGATCATCACAGAAAAAATCTAAGCCCAAAAACGACCGGCCTTTTCGAAATGATAAACTTTCTGATTTGAACAGAATTTAGTAGCACAAATCGAACCGAAATATCCCAGGACAAACAGGACAGTAATTGGTTGCTAATGTAGTGCTCAATATGTAATAAAATAAGATAAAAAAGCCGGCATATCGGACTGTAGGCATAAACAAGGTTGATTGGCATTAAAAACTATAGTTCTATGCTTATAAGTTCGTCTCCAAGTTTATGTATTGCAGCTTCTATTTCTTGATTTGCGCCGGACGAGGTTTCTTGATACCGGAAGAATAATGGTGTATTTGTTTTTGATTAATGCCGGTCAAGCGTTCTAGAGCCGACTTTGATAATATGCCTTTGAAGTATTCAAGAATACTGCGTGTGTCCATATTAAAAACTAATTCCTAGTCTGATGTTAGCCATTTAGGCTGATCGGTACGCAGGAGCAATTTATGGGATTCTATATTATTCATGAAATCTTCCTTGCATTCAGAGACTGTGTCAGCCATGCCATGTATAAGGTCGTCGCCGGTAGAATATCCTACATATCCGTCCGATGTGCGCTCAATTACAATTTTTACTTTTTTCATATTTTTCATTTTAAATAAAAGAACTAGTGTTATGTTAATAGAGAAAAGTGAACAACGAAAAGTGATATTTAATTCATTATCAACGATATATTATTTTAATGATTAGACATATTATAACAAACATAACACTAGTGTTAAGTAAATCGAAAAATGTCGCATCACAAAAACATATATTACTGAAAATCAACTATTTGATGTCTCATACTATTCACTTCAATTTGACTACAATTCTTCTAAAACTTACCAATACCTGAGACGCCGAATTTATATTTAACCACAAAATTGCATAGCAAAACACGAAATGTCTTTTTTGCTGCATATTTCCCAGGACGACCGGGACAGACGTGGTAGAAAAAAGAAAGTATGCACTATTTCATTTCAGGTGAATAGTTAAAAACTGAAGTTTCTGAGTAACGATTTAATTAAGGAATTGGGTTTGAGAGTGCTTGTACTACATCGTTTGATAGCTTTGCTGTTTGTTGGCTTCGCAGTTTGATGGGCTACCGCCCGTTTGACACCTCAGTATTTCAGAATACCAAAGTGCCTCTAGTTGAGGCAGTAGGGCAGTTCATGAGAAATTACTGTTAGAATATTATTAGAAAATGTAAATATTAGCATAAATCACTTATAATCAGCATATTAATTATATATATACGAATATATAATAATTAATATAATATAGACTATCAAATAGTTACCAGCACAGAAACTTTAGTTAAAAAGAATGTAATTCAATAATTGAATTTTTATCCCTCCAAGTGGCTCACTTTGCTCCGGAATATTTGCTGGCTTCTGCCCGTTTCCGCAAATAATCCAAATTTTGACGATTTTTGTTGTTTGTCGCTATTTGAAATGTTGTAAGGCAAGCACCATGATTCCATTTTTGCCCGCTTAGCTCCATAGGAGTGCCACCGTAATCATCGAAATGTATTTCGGATTGCATGCTATTTGCAGGTGTTCAAAAATTCGTTGTATCCTCCCTGATTGTTTTGCCGTGGTGGATGCGCTGAAAACCTTTGGTATTCTTGTTGCCCCAAAACAAAACAGCCCGAAGAAAACCAAATCCTCCGGGCTGTTTCAACACTATTATGAAAAAAAAATTATTTTGCCATCCCTTCAGCCACCCACTTCTCAAGGGTCGCAATCTGCTCCGCATTCAAAGGCGCTTTCTTGCTCTTGAATGGCATGAATTCATGATCGGATGGGTCGAGCTTGACCATTCTGATCATTTCCTTGATGTGGCTTTTGGCGCCTTCGTAGTTGTCCAGATGCTCTTTTCGGCCATCAGGACTGACATGGCACGGGCTGCAATGGTTGTTGATGATGGGCAGTACATCTCGTTCGTAAGATACTGTTGCCACCACATCCGCTGCCGGTGCAGCCGTTGTCGTAGTAGTTTTTTGTGTTGACTTGCAATTTGGCAAGGTGACCATTGCAAAGAGGGCAAATGCCAGCAATGGAATTAATTTATTTATTCGCATAGTTTGATAGTTTGAATATTTGATTGCAAACTTAATTTTATTTTTTATCTAATCGTAATTATTTTTTTAAAATTTATTCTAACAGCTGTAGATGGTGGTCAACTTCCGGTTATCGCCGCGATTACCCCATTGGTAGAAAATTTTGACATTTCAATGTCCGAAATATCGTTACTTACGTACTTTTCACCATATTTGCAATAGTCAGCATGTGCAATATGATGAGGTTTGTTTTTACGATTGTCTTTCTCGGTCTTTTTTCATGCCTTTATGGGCAATCCACCTCTTCAGATTCTCTTTTCAATGGATTTAAGTCAGCTTCGATTTTCAGGATTCCTCCAGACGCTGAGAGGCCCAAAATCGATGGCGACCTTTCCGATGGCGTATGGAAGTCGGCAAGGGAATATTCTGATTTTACCTTGTTTGAACCAAATCCCGGTGCGCCATGCTCCCAAAATACCTTTTTCAGGCTGCTGTATGATGACGATGCAATCTATATCTATGCCCACATGCAGGACAATCCCGCTAATATCCTGAAGGAACTTGCACCGCGCGATCAATATAACAATACCGATTACATTGAATTTGTCTTCGATCCCTATGCATCAGGGACCGTTGCCTTCGGCTTTGCTGTGACGCCCCGCAACCTCCAGCAGGATACCAAGTATATCGGTACTGAAGAGGAAGATAAGTCGTGGGACGCCATTTGGGACAGTGCTGTCAGGTTGACTGACGAGGGTTGGCAGGCAGAATTTAAGATTCCTTTCTCCCAGTTGCGGTTTTCAAAGGACGATATCCGTCGGTGGCGTTTCAATGTGGTCCGCCTGATGAAGAAAGTCCGTGAAAAATCAAGCTGGCAGTTTATCAATCCCGCTATCAGCGGCGGCATCAATCAAAGCGGTTACCTGACGGGAATCAAAGGCGTGAAGTCGCCACCCAGGATTTCGCTTTTTCCCTATCTTTCTGCTTATTTTGCTCCTGGAGCGAATAAGAAACTGAAATTTGCAGGCGGTCTCGACCTGAAATATGGCATCAATGACGCTTTTACACTTGATATGACATTGATTCCGGATTTCGGCCAGGTGGCATTTGACAATATCGTGTATAACCTGACTCCCTTTGAGGTGCAGTATGAGGAAAGGCGGCCTTTTTTTACCGAGGGTTTGGAGCTGTTTTCTCGCGCAGGTCTTTTTTATTCCCGAAGAATAGCGGCTGACAATACATATTTTGAACGGAATGATGTGCCGGAAGGATATTCCATAGTTGATGCACCTGCCAAGAATAAGTTGCTCAATGCCTTCAAACTCACCGGCAGGGGGGCCAATGGATTAGGCGTTGGTATCCTGAATGCTGTCGAAGGTCAAAGCTACGCCACTATACGAGATGATAAAACCGGGCATACCGAACATATCGCAGTCAATCCGTTTTCCAATTATAACATCGTGGTGCTCGATCAAAACCTGAGAAATAATTCCTACATCTCATTTATCAATACCAATGTGATGCGGCAGGGTAACCAACGGGATGCGAATGTGACCGGTACAGAGATGAATCTTCGCAGTAAAAACCAACTATACTTTATCAAGGCAATAGGCGCTCTTTCCTACGTCAGCCAAGGGCAGATAGCCAAACCGGGATATAAATATTCAGTCAGTACAGGTAAGAATTCGGGCAACTGGACATCCATCATCAATTACGAGGAGATCTCGAGGCGTTACGATCCTTCCGACCTCGGCTACCTCAAGGTGTACAATACTCGAACTGCACAGTGGGACCTCGGTTATTCGACATACATTCCGCGCGGATTGAGGAACAAATCCACGACATCGCTTCGCGTCATCTATGACCGACTCATCCAACCTGATCACTTCACCAATTTGGCCATCGAATCCGAATATTTTTTCCTGGACAGGAACTTCAATGCTGTAGATCTTACATTCAGGCTGGAGCCGGTCATAACCTACGATTTCTATGAGACCAGGACAAGCGATTTTAGCCGATATTATACTTTTCCTACCGGCTATAGCTTTAGCGGCTTCATATCTTCGGACTATCGGAAAGCGCTGGCCCTTGATCTTTCATTTTCCTATCGCAAGGTAAATGAGACCGGCAGAAATATTTATAATGTGAATGGCAGTCCAAGAGTCCGATTCAATGACCATTTTTCGATTTTCGGCACCATCGGTTATGATAAGAGCCACAATGATGTCGGCTATGCCTATACCATCCGCCATGATGACCAACCATGGATAGTCAATGATATCATTTTCGCTCGCCGGGATGTACAGACCATAGAGCTGGGTATCAATCCCGTCCTGCTTATCAATCCCAACCTAAATTTCAGCCTGCGCGTGAGAAATTACTGGTCGCAGGTCAGGATCAAAACATTGCACCTGCTTCAGCGTGATGGTTATCTCTCTGAAAAAACAGTTGAGAGTGGTGATTATCCACTGTTTCAACTGGCGCAGTTTAACAATTTTGAGGCACGGGCCAACTGGCGTTTTGCGCCTGGCAGTGACCTGATACTGGCATGGAACAGCGGTTATGACGAATTTACCAATGAGGACAGCCGTTATTGGCGTTCTTATTACAATTTTGGAGACAAAATCCGGAACAACATCATTTCGGTACGCGTCAATTATTACCTGGATTATGCAAGGATGTTCAGAAAGTGATCTCTTTGCCATTTAAGTGCAACTTTAAAAATAGTAATATGGATGATCAGGAATTTTTGGATATTCTACAAAAGCGATTCCGGGACAATATGCACAGGCATGCCGGTACTATGTGGAAAGATGTAAAGACCAGGCTTGAAAAACATTCCGATAAATTAAAGTCCTTGTTTCAGATGGAAGTAACCGGGGGCGAGCCTGATGTGATCGGGATGGACCAAAACACAGGCGCTTTTTTGTTTTGTGATTGTTCTAAGGAAAGTCCGGCTGGAAGGCGCTCACTATGCTATGACGATGATGCCTTGCGTTCCAGGAAGACACACAAGCCCGCAGGCAGTGCTTTGGGCATGGCTCAAACCATTGGCATTCAGGTGCTGGATGAAGACCAGTACATGTATCTTCAATCACTGGAAAATTTCGATACGAAAAGTTCCAGTTGGCTCAGTGCGCCGGAGAGTGTCCGTCAGGCGGGTGGAGCCATCTTCGGCGATCATCGATTTGGCCGGGTATTCATCTATCACAATGGTGCAGAGTCATACTATGGAGTAAGGGGGTTTAGAGGGATTTTGCGGGTGTGACAAGGTAATTTTGATGTGAATTATTTCGATTTTTTACTCGCAATTCAGAAGGGATTCTAAATCCTAATCTTGCGATAGCTGTCAAGGCAACTATTCAGCTATTGAAAGATGGAGGTAATTATAATCCTGATAGGAATGGGTGCAGGTTATGTTTTTTGTAATACGCCTGTCCCGGCCGTCCGGGGAAATAAACGAAATGACACGAAAGAATTTCGTGCTGTTTAGTGCCATTTCGTGGTAGAAAACTGCCTTGGCGGGTATTCTTTGGTGGCAATGTGATAATATTCAACAGGCTATTTCTTGGTCTAACGAAAGATTTCAGGATCCTCCTTCCACCACGCCTGTCCCGGCCGTCCGGGGAAATATGCAGTGCGATAGACTTTTCGTGGTTTGCATTGCAATTTAGTGGTTAAATAAATTTTTGGAGCTTTAGGTATTGATAAGCCGTAGATTATAGATAATTTGAAGTGAATAGTTACCAAGTGAATAGTTTCCGTCATATTTCTGAACGGCTGAATAGCTACCTTTTTTGATCAGGTGAATAGTTACAAAAATTTTCGTGTTATGTAATATAATTTTGTGTTTATATATATTCCAGTTATTAGCTATTTATAAGCCTATTGAAGGTACAGAGCAATTTGACGTGAATAATTACCTGTAAAGCGCTAAATCGTAAAAAAATCAGCCGATTTTAGACATATCCCTGTTCTGTTTCAGTCGTTTAGCCATACAGCTTCTCAATCCGGTATTTTTAGGCATTTCCAGTTTAGGATCTTCAGTCAATATTTTGATGGCCGCCTCATTAGCAAGCTGGAAGATATCCTGATGTGTGGACAGATTGGCCAACCTAAAGTCTGGGCCACCGCTTTGGCGTACTCCTTCGATGCTTCCCGGGCCGCGTAGTTGCATATCCACTTCAGCGATGGTAAATCCGTTGTCGGTATCGACCATGGTTTTTAGTCGCTTCTTCGCATCTAATGAGAGCTTGAATCCTGTCATCAGTACACAATAGGATTGATCTGCACCGCGACCCACGCGCCCTCTGAGCTGGTGCAACTGGGAGAGGCCGAAACGGTCAGCATTTTCGATGATCATGACGGAGGCATTGGGGATGTCCACACCGACCTCAATCACTGTGGTTGCTACCAGAATGTTGGTCTGGTGCTGGATAAACCGGTTCATTTCATGTTCCTTATCTGCCGCCTTCATCTTGCCATGCACGACGGAAATCTGGTATTTGGGTGGTGGAAATGCCCGGAATATTCTGTCGTAACCCATTTGTAGGTTTTCAAGGTCCATCTTTTCACTTTCCTCTATCAATGGAAACACGACAAACACCTGTCGGCCAATGCCCAGTTCGTGACGCATCAAGGTTTCCATTTCGGTACGCTTTAGTTCGTGGTAGTGAATGGTTTTGATCGGTTTCCGGCCCGGTGGAAGCTCGTCGATGATGCTGACATCCAGATCGCCATATACCGACATGGCCAGGGTGCGCGGTATGGGTGTTGCTGTCATCACAATGACATGGGGTGGGAGTGGAGCTGCTTTTGACCAAAGTGCCGCCCTCTGTTCCACACCGAAGCGGTGTTGCTCATCGATGATGACGAGGCCCAGTTTGTGGAATCGGACAGCAGGTTCGATCAGTGCGTGGGTGCCGATGATGATGTTTATTTCACCCAAAGCCAATGCTGCCAGTATCGTTTCTCGTTCCTTCTTTTTGGTGGTGCCTGTCAGCAGGGCGATCTTCAGTCCCAAAGGCTCTGTATAACGGAGGATATTTTTGTAATGCTGCTGCGCCAGGATCTCCAACGGTGCCATGATACCGGCTTGAAATCCGTTGTCCACGGCTATCAGTGCAGACATCAGAGCCACGATGGTCTTGCCGCTCCCTACATCACCCTGAAGAAGGCGGTTGAGTTGGAACCCCGAGCCCATATCGGTCCGGATCTCCTTGATGACCCGCTTCTGGGCATTGGTGAGATCAAAAGGCAGGTGGTTATTGAAGAATTCATTGAAATAGTGGCCGATGACCGAGAAATTATAGCCTTGGATATAGTTCTTTCGATACAGCTTCTGCATGATGAGCGTGCACTGATTGACAAAGAATTCTTCAAATATCAGTCTTCTTTTGGCCTGTTCTGCGGTTTTTAGGTTGGTCGGGAAATGCATATAGCGGATACTGCCAAATCGGGTGGGCAATTGCATCGAGCGCATGAGCTCTTCGGGTATCATCTCCGGAAAGTCGTTGTGGGTAAGCTCATTGAGCCATTTGGCCATCAGTTCCCTGCGGAATTTCATGGTAAATCCTGCCCTGTTGAGCCCTTCAGTTGATGAATAGATAGGAAGGAGAAAATCAGGTTGTCCTTCAGTTGAAGGTGTCTCCATCTCGGGATGAGGCAAGTTGATTTTGCCATTGAAGACATTGATCTTCCCATAGAAAAGCCATTCCTTGCCTTTTTCGAGGAAAGTCTCGATGTACTTGATACCCTGAAACCAGACTAATTCCATGACTCCGGTGCCGTCACTGACGTGCGCGATGAGGCGGCCGCGTCCTTTGCCTGCGATTTCCGTATAAAGTACCTTTGCCTTGATCAATACCCACTCATCATTGATTGTGATTTGATTGATGGGCCTAACCGTGGTTTTGTCGATATAGCGATAGGGAAACTGCATGATCAGGTCTCCGATGGTAGTCACATTGAAGGCCTTCTTGAGCAATTCGGCCTTTCTAGGTCCGATGCCCTTGACGAATTCTATAGGCTGATTTAAATCCGGCAAAATATTTCCTGATTAGAAAGAACAAAGTAAATGATTTAAAGCGATATAGGCAAAAATTCAGGTGTGGATAACGAATTGCATTTTTCATCAATTATTATGGGATCAGGAAAACTTTAAACGAATATGATACCATAAAATAACTATATTTGTTTGACAATCAGCCTTAAATATATATTATTTGTGCTTTTACCTTGATGCAAAAGTACCAAAAAATCAAGGCTCCGTTATCCCGGAATTCAAGGATAACGCTGCTTCGGCAATGAACGGCGAGACCAACAAACAGCTAAGCCAACAAACGCCGTATTACAAGCACGCTCAAACCTAACTCCTGTATTGAATCGTTACTCAGAAACTTTGGTTAGTATGAACTAAACGGCATTGATTCCAGGGTATTGACAACTAATAGAAAGTTCAAAGCAATATGATGTAAATAGCTACGCTTTTGGGTCAGTGTCAAACAAATACAATGATGAGCTGTTAAATCACTGGCAGCCATTTTCTGAAATCTTTCATTAATCTTAAATTTTGACAATGAATTGGTGTATATTTTGGTGTAATGATGTTGATAGCGCACAAATAGGGACGAATAGCCATGGATGACGAATATCTGAAAGAATATCTCGACCGAATAGGCTTTACAGGTACGCCTGAGGCTGATCTTGGCACATTACGGCGCATTCAGCAATTGCATATTGTCGCCATTCCGTTTGAGAATCTCAATCCACTGATGCATATTCCGGTAGAGCTTGATGAGGAGGCCATTTTTGTGAAGATTGTAAGGAAACATCGCGGTGGTTATTGTTTCGAACATAATATGTTGTTGCAGGATGTCCTGAAGAGCATCGGTTATTCAGTCAGAGGCTTATTGGGCAGGGCGGGACAGGAGCCGGCTAGTGTGGGCAGGACGCACATGATATTGCTGGTAACGCTGGAAGGGAAGGATTACTTGGTGGATGTTGGCTATGGAGGTTTGGTTCCTACAGGTCCGTTATTACTCGAGCCGGATATTGTACAGACTACTCCCAATGAAGATTACAGAATTATTCGCTTCGATGGTGAGTATCGTCTGGAAATGAATCTCCATGGTCACTGGAAGCGATTGTATGAATTTGACCTGAGGACTCAGCTTTTTCAGGATTTTTATGTTGCCAATTGGTACACATCGACCAGCCCTGCATGTTCATTTACACACACATTGGTTGCCGCAAGGTCGGAACAGGGAGCGAGATATACGCTGAAGGATTATGAGCTGTCCATTTACCGGCCTGATAAGGATGTTGAAAAAAGGAAGCTCACATCAACCGGTGAGGTGAGGGCAGTTTTGGAGTCCATTTTTAAGATTGATATGTCGGAATTGCCTGAGCTTGGAGGCTTTATGAGTAATGCGTAACCAGCTGATTCGTATAGACTTTCAATTGCTCTCTTAATATATGGTTGAGCCTAAAGTACATTAATTCCCATTTTTGATAAATACGTTCCAGCCTCTGCTGTCAGTAGTGTTGGCAGGTGGGAGGCCGAAGTTATTTGCTTCTTTCAAGGTGGAGAATTCTTTTTTGAAGATAGTGACCCGATCGGGCTTGATATCCTTGAGAAAGATGACAGCGTATATTTCTTCTTTTTTTCGCACTGTTCGGGCTACGATCTTGTTTTTTATCCGGTCGAATGATATTACGGAGAGTTTGTAAGCTCTGTCCAGCACACTTCCCTTCATCGTGACATCTACGGCCTGTGCAGAAAAGACATAGGTCATCACTTGTGTGCCCATCAGGGGAATCTTGAATGACCAGGAGTATTTTCCACTGATAGGGATTGGTGAAATGGCTAAGAGCGATGCCGGCAGCCTTTCCGACTCATGGAAGTAACTTACTGACGACCATTCCATCGAGCGTGCAATAGACGATGCACCGGAGTTATTGGCCCATACAAGCAATATCATTAAAAGAGTGGATATCTTCATCTATACCTCATTGTTTCATGAAAATAACTGCCGTCAAACAGAGCAAGTCGTTATTTAATATCTTAAAACTTACCTTGTCGATTAACGATTGCACTTCCATTAGGTTCAATAAATATTTGGAAACATATATCAATTATTGTTATTTTTGCCCCTCGAATCTATAAAATTCTAATAATGTCGTATTTATTTACTTCAGAATCAGTTTCTGAAGGCCACCCTGATAAAGTTGCAGACCAGATTTCCGATGCGTTGATCGACCACTTTTTGGCTTATGACGAAAGCAGCAAGGTCGCATGCGAGACGTTGGTCACTACAGGCCAGGTTATCCTTGCAGGAGAGGTGAAGTCCAAAGCATATCTGGATGTCCAGGAAATAGCGAGGGAAGTCATCCACAGAATAGGCTATACCAGGAGCGAATATATGTTTGAGGCAAGGTCATGTGGCGTTCTGTCAGCTATCCATGAGCAATCGCCCGATATCAATCGCGGTGTTGAGCGGCCCGATCCTGAAAATCAGGGTGCAGGCGATCAGGGGATGATGTTTGGTTACGCTACCGACGAAACAGCTAATTATATGCCTCTTGCACTGGACCTCGCTCACAAGTTGCTTGAGGTGCTGGCGGAAATCAGAAGGGAGAACAGGGAAATCACTTACCTGAGGCCGGATGCCAAAAGTCAGGTAACCATTGAATACGATGATAATAACAAGCCTGTAAGGATTGATACCATAGTCATTTCGACCCAGCATGATGATTTTGATGAGGATGACAACCGTATGGTGGACAAGATTGAGTCCGATATCATCAACATACTGATACCTCGTGTAAAAAGTCAGTTGAAACCGGAAACTCAGGCTCTTTTTGATGGTACGATCAAATATCATGTCAACCCGACCGGGAAATTTGTCATTGGCGGACCACATGGTGATACAGGATTGACCGGAAGGAAGATCATTGTTGATACTTATGGCGGGAAAGGAGCGCATGGTGGTGGTGCCTTCTCCGGAAAAGACCCTTCGAAGGTGGACCGTTCAGCAGCTTATGCTATGAGACATATCGCCAAGAATTTGGTGGCAGCCGGTGTTTGTAGCGAGGTATTGGTACAGGTATCCTATGCGATTGGCGTTGCTGAGCCTTGTGGCGTCTATGTCAATACCTATGGCACCTCCAAGGTCAACATGACAGATGGCGAAGTAGCAAGGAAGATTCAGGAAATTTTCGATCTCAGACCATACGCCATCGAAAAACGCTTGAAACTACGCAACCCGATATACAGCGAAACTGCATCCTATGGCCACATGGGACGTGAAAACAAGACGATCGAGAAAATATTCAACGAGGGCAAGGCTAATGAGAAAAGGGTCACCGTCGAACTATTTACTTGGGAAAAACTCGATTACGTGGACAGGATAAAAGAGACATTCGGTATTTAATTACCACATCATCAACAAAAAACAGAATGCATCTGTCTGGCAGGCAATGACCGGGTAGATGCATTTTTTTACAGAATACGTTTGATTGAGCAAATAAAAAATACTGTCCGAAATCTGGTTGTCAAGACCGTCACATTCAACCTCAATACAGGGGATGATGATGGACGTGATATCTTTTTGGTTGGGACCTTCAACGACTGGAATCCACACGATGAGCGCTTTAAGATGGAGCGTGTCAAGAGGGGCAAATACAGGCTTAAAGTCAAGGTGGACGAGAATTTTCAATTTCCATTTGAATATAAATATACCAAAGGCGGCTGGGATAATGAAGAGGTAACTGCGCGTGGCCTTAAGACCAAAAATAGGGTGGCTGTGACACTTAAGCGGAGTTATACCGACCGGGTGGCGCGATTTTTGTGCAATGGATCTTGTTCGGAAGCCAGATTTCGGCCTATCATCGAGAAGTTTGACAAATTCCCTTTTCCATATCTCGGTGTTGTGAGGACGGTGCGCGTCATGTTGCCTTATAATTACAATGCAGATCCGCATAAACACTACAATGTACTATACCTCCAGGATGGTCAGAATCTTTGGGACCCGAAAGCGCCTTTCGGCAATTGGGATTTGGAACATAAGATGACTCAAATGGCCATGGCAGGGAAGGCAGAGGTTATCATCGTCGCCATCGACCATGGAGAAGCCGACAGGATCAGGGAATACACGCCTATCAACGGAACGCGTATCGGACGTGGTGATGGACAGAAGTATCTGAGTGATGTTGCCAAATCTGTGAAACCTTTTATAGATAATAGATACCGGACATTGCGCGGTCGCGAGTACACCGGATTGGGCGGCAGCTCGATGGGTGGACTGATCACATTGTATGGAGGTTTATTTTATCCGGATGTTTTTGGTAAGCTTTTGATTTTCAGCCCTTCATTGTGGTTGATTCGGGATGCGCAGACTGAAATTCCGCGTTTTTATACCCCTTTCCCGACCAAGGTTTACCTTTATGCCGGAGGGAAGGAGAGTGCATCGATGGTGCCGAGTATGAAGCGTTTGAAGAAGGCGTTGGAAGAGCAACACTTTTTTGAAAAACTCGTTGATGTAAAATTGACCATCGACCCCAATGGGCGCCACAATGAAAACAAGTGGGGCAGGGAGATCGTTGCTGCCATTACTTGGTTGTTTTATAAGTAATCGGCAAATATTAGCGTGGTATCGGATTAGATCCAAGGGGGGACGATTGGCATTGCAATAGAAGCAGCATGTGAATTTGTCTGGTTGTTAGTAAAAAAGTGGGGATGGTGAGGAGCCGCATCAATACAGCCTTTTCCTGAAGTAGGTAGATGATTAATAACCGGTATGACAGGCGGGATAGGCTTTCCCGGTAATCACTTTTGAAAAAATGGCTCTGTAATGAAATAAATTTGATTGTTGGTTTGTAAGAAAGCCCGTCACATCACGTTTTGGAGTTATTAAACAAGTACATACTTCGTTTTTTCTTTCCCGAAATGGCGAAAAGCCGCATCAATACAGCTTTTTCCTGAAGTAGGTAGATGATTAATAACCGGTATGACAGGCGGAATAGGCTTTTCCGGAAATCACTTTTGAAAATAGGTTCTGAAATGAAATAAATTTGATTGTTGGTTTGTAAGAAAGCCCGTCACATCACGCTTTGGAGTTATTAAACAAGTACATACTTCGTTTTTTCTTTCCTGGAATGGCGAAAAGCCGCATCAATTCAGCCTTTTCCCGAAGTAGGTAGATGATTAATAACCGGTATGACAGGCGGAATAGGCTTTTCCGGTAATCACTTTTGAAAATAAGTTCTGAAATGAAATAAATTTGATTGTTGGTTTGTAAGAAAGCCCGTCACATCACGCTTTGGAGTTATTAAACAAGTACATACTTCGTTTTCTCTTTCCTGAAATGGCGAAAAGCCGCATCAATACAGCCTTTTCCCGAAGTAGGTAGATGATTAATAACCGGTATGACGGGCCGGAAAGGCTTTCCCGGTAATCACTTTTGAAAAAATGGCTCTGTAATGAAATAAATTTGATTGTCGGTCTGTAAGGAAGCCCGTCACATCACGCTTTGGAGTTATTAAGCAAGTACATACTTCGTTTTTTCTTTCTTGGAATGGCGAAAAGCCGCATCAATACAGCCTTTTCCTGAAGTAGGTAGATGATTAATAACCGATATGACAGGCGGAATAGGCTTTCCCGGTAATCACTTTTGAAAATAAGTTCTGAAATGAAATAAATTTGATTGTTGGTTTGTAAGAAAGCCCGTCACTTCACGTTTTGGAGTTATTAAACAAGTACATACTTCGTTTTCTCTTTCCTGGAATGGCGAAAAGCCGCATCAATACAGCCTTTTCCCGAAGTAGGTAGATGATTAATAACCGGTATGACAGGCCGGAAAGGCTTTCCCGGTAATCTCTTTTGAAAATAGGTTCTGAAATGAAATAAATTTGATTATTGGTTTGTAAGAAAGCCCGTCACATCACGCTTTGAAGTTATTAAACAAGTACATACTTCGTTTTTAGTAACAATTCACCTGATCAGTAAGGTAGTCAGATGATCTTTCCAGTGACGCATTCGGCGCACAGAACCCAGCACTTAAAACTTTCCCAACACCAACATTCCGGGACTTTATTTTAAGCAATTCCCCTGTCCCTTAATCGAACTTCCTCTTCAGGAACCAATAATCATCGTTCAGGTTAAACCCTAACCGGATATTGAAATATTTCTCCTTGAAATTAGCTGAGTATGTTTTCTGTCCACCCTCAAAGGCGATGTTGACATGGGAGATTTGCCGATTTACATATACAGGGAAGCCATATCCAATTACACCTGCCGTAACTTTTGTCTGTTCACCACCAAGTGCAAGCGGCATTGTTCCTGTACGGAAGCCCAATCGGTATTTGGACCTTTTTAGGAATGAATTGAAGGAATTTGGCTCTGGACACCATTCCACACCAATTTTGAACATTCCGGTATTTCGGTAATCGGCCTCAAGACCTTTTACGGCATACTGATCGTATATCGCTCCGTCGTAATTAATATTCACCTGCCATTTGGCGCCATGCTGATACGACAAACCAACCCCGTAAGATGAATTGTATTTTCCTTTATACTCCTGATTGGATTCAAGGTAGGATAAAGTATCGGAGATGGCAGTTCCCAGCTGTCTGCTATATACATAATCCACCGCATCTACCCTTGTTTTAAGTTTTGACATTGGCTGGAAAGAAGCGCCGAGTGTGATTCGCTTTTGTTTGTCGTAATCCGTTTTCTTGCCATCCGTCATTGGATTGAGGATGTAATTGTACATGGCAGAGAAGTTGAACTGCAGACCTTTGACATACACTTCATTTTCTTTGGAGGTGATGTTGCCGAATGCGCCACTGTTGTCCAGAAATTCTACCTGATCACTCCGGATGATTTTGCCGAATATGTAATGCAAGCCTAAGCCAAATGAAAAATCCTTGTACGAAATACCGTTGTTATATACCAGCTTGTATGTTCCTCCATTACCGAAATGCTTGTTCCTAACCAATCCTGCCTGTGGATCACTCACGTCAAACTGATAATTGTATGCCACCTGACTGTATGGTTGAACGGCGATACCCATGCCCCAGTGCACCTTTCGATCCCTTTTTTCCAGCAACTCATTGTAAGGGCTGAAAACCGGGAATGCCAGAGACATGTGTGCCAACTGACCGCTCCAATATTTGTAGTTATCAGAGCCATTATTCAGCATATCGTATTTGGCATTGAGGCCGACTTCAAAGGATGTGCTTAACAAATAAGGATAGGAAGCTGCATTGCCGGTATTAACATGAAACCGGTCGTAAAACGTTTGATTGGCCCACCCGTTGGATATGACAGCCGTCGGATCTGTATCCTGAAATTCTCCCATACCGTATATGGAAAAAGGATTGTGTAATTGCTGGGCGAATCCTGCTGGCAACGCGCATATTGTAAATAACAAAAGGATAAAGAGATTCTTACTCATTGAACTTGATTATTTCGTTAAGGCCTTCCATTACAAGGTCCGGTTTAATAACGTATGGTTCCTTCAAATAGTGATTGATAAATACAGAATTTCCTCCTGCAAGTATAATTTTTAACGGAGAACACAATTCTTTATACTTCTGACTGTAATATTCTATTTCGGCCACGATACCATGTATGGCTCCGTTTCTGAGTGCCTGCTCGGTATCCATGCCATATAGGCTGAACTCTCCATCGGTACTCGGCAAGGGCAGCATGTCGGTATTGTTGTGCAATGCCTGTAACCTGAGATTAAGTCCCGGCGAGATATTGCCACCAAGAAATTCGCCTTTGTTGTTGATAAAGTTGATTGTCAAGGCTGTGCCGAGGTCTATCACGACATTATTGGCGAATGGAAATGCCATATGTGCCCCGATAGCTCCTGCCAACCTGTCCTTGCCTAAGGACTTAGGGGTGCGGTATTTGTTCTTTACGGGAATAGGCGTATTTTCATCCATGATGATGGTATTTCTGGAGTGGAGATACGCAAGGTTTTCAGGGCTCAGATTGCGGGAGGCACAGATGATGCTCCTTTTGATCTGATGCTCTTTGTACAACTCCTCAATATCCATGGATTGCAATGAGTCCCTGATGATAACTTTTGCTAATTCATCATCGGAAAAGATCCCGTATTTTACCCGGCTGTTACCGGCATCGATGGTCAGATTCATCTTTTTGTTTAATGTTTGAAATGGCGTGTGCCTGTAAAATACATCCCCAGACCGTGCTCATCACAGTATGTGACGGAATCTTCATCCCTGACTGAGCCTCCTGGCTGTACAATGTAATGAATGCCCGCCTTATAAGCTATCTCCACGCTGTCTGCAAATGGGAAAAAGGCATCTGATGCGAGAACCGATCCATCCATAGTGAAACCCATCCGACCTGCCTTGTCGATGGCTTGTTGAAGAGCGTCGATCCTGCTGGTCTGGCCGACACCGGCTCCGATCATCTGGAGATCCTTGACTATTGCGATGGCATTGGATTTAAGATGCTTGACACACTTGATACCGAATATCAAATCCGCTCTTTTTTCTGCCGGAATACCTTTCTTCGTTACCTGATTCAATGTCTCATTCTCTACGGGCGCCAAGTCTGCATCCTGTACGAGCGTTCCGCCCAACATAGATTTTTGCTGTTCGACAGCAGGTTCGAATGAATGTAGCTCGAGCAGAATTCTGTTCTTCTTTTTCTTGAGCCTATCGACAACACCGGCTTCATAACCCGGAGCTATCAGCACTTCATAGAATATATCGTCTATCGCACTTGCCGTCTCCGCATCGATGGCCTTGTTGCAGATGATGATGCCGCCGAATGCCGAGGTAGGATCACAGGCAAGGGCTGCACCCCACGCTTCTTTAACAGTATCGCGCAAAGCTACACCACATGGATTGGTATGCTTGATGATGGCAAATGCCGGCTTATTGTCCTTAAATTCCGACATCAGCGCTATTGCACCATCGATGTCCACGATATTATTGTAGGATATTTCTTTGCCTGCCAATTGGGTGAATACCTGATTGTAATCTCCAGTGAAGAACGCCTTCTGATGAGGATTTTCTCCATATCTCAGTACTTGCTGCCTGCCGGCTTTGTGTGCAAAATATCTGGAAATGGCCGTGTCATAATGTGCAGTCACGGCAAAGCTTTCATAGCCCAGCAGTGTACGTTGTTCCAGGGTAGTTGCGCTTTGGTTTGCATTGAGCCATTGCGCTACCAAAGGATATTGGGATTGCCGACTGATGACGACGACAGAATGATGGTTTTTAGCCGCGGCACGCAGCAGGGAAACGCCACCGATATCTATCTTGTCAATGATGGCCTGGTCATCGGTAGTGTTTTTTAGTGTCTCTTCAAATGGATAGAGATCCACAGCCACTAAGTCTATAACTGGTAATTGATGATGTTTCAACTGGCCCAGATGGTCTTCATTTCTTCTTGCCAAAATGCCGCCAAACACGGCTGGGTGCAGCGTCTTAACCCTTCCGTCCAGCATTGAAGGATAGCCGGTGAGGTCTTCCACCTTGATGGCCGGTACACCCATGGCTGTGATGTAATCATAGGTGCCTCCGGTGGAATAAATGGCAACATCATGAGCTGCCAACTCCCTGATCAGGACATCCAAGCCCGTCTTGTCATATACCGAAATCAGTGCAGAGGAAACTTTTATTAAATCCATGCCTTTTTAAAATAAGGTGCAAAAGTACATAAATTCTTTGTCAACATATTTTATTTTGAATTATTTAATGACACAATCAATAAAATGCCATTTAATCCACTCAATTCTGAAATTTCACCTTCTTTGCCTCGGGATTAAATGGTAAATCATATAACTTTGCACCCTATGAATAACAGCCAACCCATGACTTCAAGCCATGATAATCTATGGTATCAGGGTCTGAAGACCGTAATGCTCGGTGTGGTCATCAGTCTGGTACTGGTCATGGTCAAGGGTATAGCAGGTATTACCGGACACTCGTATGCCTTGGTAGCCGATGCACTGGAGTCTTTATCTGATGTGGTAAGTTCACTCATTGTGTGGGTCGGCCTCAAATATGCGTCCAAACCACCCGATATGGATCATCCCTTTGGGCACGGCAGGGCGGAAACGCTGGTTACTTTCGTCGTAATAGGTATGCTGGTGCTAACTGCCGCCTACATCATTTTTCAAAGCATCATCAATATCCGCACGCCGCATCAAATGCCGGCTTCGTTTACATTGGTAGTGATCTTTCTCGTCATCGTAGTCAAGGAGGCAATGTACCGTTATGTGCTCAGACAAAGCAAAAAGACCGGATCTACATCCCTGCGAGCCGATGCCGCCCATCATCGGAGTGATTCCATTACTTCGGTTGCCGCCTTCATTGGAATTTCTATAGCCTTAATCCTTGGCGATGGTTATGAAGCTGCGGATGACTGGGCTGCCCTCTTTGCAGCCGGAGTAATTCTTTTTAACTGTTATCGTATCTTCAAGCCCGCATGGGGAGAGATTATGGATCAGCAGATTTACGAAGAAATGGTGACTAAAATCAAATCCTTGTCCGCTTCGGTTGATGGTGTCTTAGATACTGAAAAATGCTATGTACGCAAGACCGGTATCAATTACCTGGTGGACCTGCATATCGAAGTGGATGGCAGGATTCCGGTGTTTGAAGGGCATGATATAGCGCACAGAGTCCAGGACAAACTGAAAGCTGCAGGCTTAGGCATCATTTATGTTGCTGTCCATGTCGAGCCAAAGGATAATCCACATATATTCTGACAATCATGGCATATACCATCGACACATCTCACGAAGCAGAAATAAAGGTCAAAGGCAGCAAGTTTATTGCACTGATCTTTCGGGTGGATAGAGTGGAGGATGCCATGAATCGCCTCAACGACGTCAGGGCACTTCATCCCAAAGCTACTCATCATTGCTGGGCGTACAAGGTGGGATGCCCTGTCACAGGTTATAGAATGAGCGATGACGGTGAGCCGTCCGGTACCGCAGGAAAGCCTATATTTGGACAGTTGGAGGCTTTTGATGTGACCAATATCCTGTGTGTGGTTGTCCGGTATTTTGGTGGTACACTTCTCGGTACGGGTGGCCTGATCAAGGCATATAAGGATTCTGCCAAGGAAGTCCTGATTATGGCCGGACTGACAGAGATCAAGCCGGAGTACCTGTATAAGGTGACCTTTGACTATCTGCGGATGCCCATGGTGATGGAGGCTGCAAAAAGATTTCCGGGTCGGATCATCGAAAAACAGCTTGATCAGAATCCCTTTCTTATCTTGTCAACCGAAAGGGAGGATGAAGATTATTTGATTCCCTTGTTTAAAAGCTATGTCCTTGGTGTGGAGGTGGATCATGCAGCTACTTTGGATACACCGGATTTCAAAATCGAAAAATATATCCAGGATGCTTAAAGTAGGTATAACAGGTGGCATTGCATCAGGCAAATCCTTTGTGGCGTCGATGTTTTCTTTGCTTGGCATACCCGTTTATTATGCCGACAGGGAAGCGAAACGTCTCATCGTGGAAGATAGCAGCATCAGGCACCGCATCATCGATTTGTTGGGTGAGGAATCTTACCGGGATAATGGCAGCTACAATACACAATGGGTAGCATCCATCGTTTTTTCTGATCAGCAAAAACTGCTCGCCCTGAACGACATCGTGCACCCCGTCGTAAAGCAAGATTACCTGCAATGGCATAGTCGGATGCACGCGCCTTATACACTACATGAATCCGCTCTCATCTTAGAAGGAGGCTTCAATACCTTGATGGATCGCATCATCGTAGTTACAGCCCCGCTCCAAATACGACTTGACCGCCTGATGCGCAGGGATGACATTCCCCGGGAGGTGGCCATGCAAAAGATTCGAAGCCAATCCACTGATGATCAAAAACTTGCCCTTGCCGATTTTGTCATAAAAAATGATGGTCGCCATTCGTTGATCCGTCAGGTGTTGAATATTCATCAGGCGTTGAGAGGGATTTCAGCATGATATATTGAATTTCGTGTATATTGATTCCGCTTGATTCAGTGAATTGCATCGCGGATTTTGGCTGTCTGGTTAGGTAATAAGCGATTGGCTCAATACAATCAGCGTCATTTACGTTCTATCCATGATAGACCGCTGATGACACAGATTTAACTGATCATCGCAGATAAAAAATCAGTGAAAATCCGCCCAATCAGCGTCATCTGTGTTCCATCCCAAATAAAAAATCAGTGAAAATCCGCCCAATCCGCGTCATCTGTGTTCCATCCCAAATAAAAAATCAGTGTAAATCTGCCCAATCAGCGTCATCTGTGTTCCATCCCCAATAAAAAATCAGTGTAAATCTGCCCAATCAGCGTCATCTGTGTTCCATCCCAAATAAAAAATCAGTGTAAATCTGCCCAATCAGCGTCATCTGTGTTCCATCCCCAATAAAAAATCAGTGTAAATCCGCCCAATCCGCGTCATCTGTGTTCCATCCCCAATAAAAAATCAGTGTAAATCCGCCCAATCCGCGTCATCTGTGTTCCATCCCCAATAAAAAATCAGTGCAAATCCGCCCAATCAGCGTCATCTGTGTTCCATCCCCAATAAAAAATCAGTGCAAATCTGCCCAATCCGCGTCATCTGTGTTCCATCCCCAATAAAAAATCAGTGTAAATCTGCCCAATCAGCGTCATCTGTGTTCCATCCCAAATAAAAAATCAGTGTAAATCTGCCCAATCCGCGTCATCTGTGTTCCATCCCCAATAAAAAATCAGTGCAAATCCGCCCAATCAGCGTCATCTGTGTTCCATCCCAAATAAAAAATCAGTGTAAATCCGCCCAATCCGCGTCATCTGTGTTCCATATCCATGATAGACCGCTGATAACACAGATTTAACTGATCATCGCAGATAAAAATCAGTGTAAATCCGCCCAATCAGCGTCATCTGTGTTCCATCCCAAATAAAAAATCAGTGTAAATCTGCCCAATCAGCGTCATCTGTGTTCCATCCCCATTAAAAAATCAGTGAAAATCCGCCTAATCCGCGTCATCTGTGTCCCATATCCATGATAGATCGCTGATAACACAGATTTGACAGATCATCGCAGATAAAAAATCAGTGTAAATCTGCCCAATCCGCGTCATCTGTGTTCCATATCCATGATAGATCGCTGATAACACAGATTTAACTGATCATCGCAGATGAAAATCAGTGTAAATCTGCCCAATCAGCGTCATCTGTGTTCCATATCCATGATAGACCGCTGATGACACAGATTCAACTGATCATCACAGATTTAAATCGAAGCAAATTTTCTGCTGGAAAATAATTCCTTATCCGGAATGAATGATAGCTAGAAGTGACAAACAGAACAACGGCAAATAATAATTATGGAATTCGCCACAAGTTGAAGCGTAGCTTGTAGTCACTCACCAATCAGGACACTGGCCGGAATTTGCAGGTTTTTGCTGATTTTTCGTATCATTATTAGACTTAGCGATCTTTTATGATTCAACACTTCTGAAACCCTGCTTTCGCTACCAAAATAGGGTGCAACATCCTTCTGGGTGAGATTGAGTTGCTTCATCCTTTCTTTGATTGCTTCGATAGGATTCGGTTGCGGTATCGGAAAGTGTTTTTTCTCGTATTCACTTGCCAAAATAGTAATAGCTTCTAGGACATCCAACGCCTTTTTCCGTTCGGCAGAATCTTGAATAAGGTCGGCATCTATTAAACTGTCAATGATTTCACACGCCTGCTCGAAATCTTCATCATTAGTAATCGGATGAATCTGTATAGTATCAATGTCAAGTTTCATTAGTAATTAATTACGATTAGATGAAGTTAATGTTTTTAAGTTTATCATATTCTCTATGTGTGCCAATAAATCTTACAAAAGCAAATTTTCTTTCGTATTCAAGTTTTACAATCAGTCGATATTTATTGTTTGTGATGTTAAAAACTATTCGATTGTTTTTAATAATATCAGCATTGCTGAAGAACCTTATGACGTGATTGGGATTCTGAAAGTCGGTTTCTTCGATGATCTTATACCAGAATTCCAGTGCCGGTCTTGAATCCGGATATTTTTCCCAAAATGCTCTTAACGTCCCTCTAGAAAATATTCTCATATTGAATAACAAAGTAAAGGTACGAAAGTTCCCAATATGGTAAGTGTAAAATTCGATTTAAATTTTCATAGGCTACAATGCCTGAGGAGCGAACTTGGTTTTTAGAGATTGGTGGAAGTGGCAAGGGAGTCGGGAGATAAAAGATAGACCGCTGATAACACAGATTCAACTGATCATCGCAGATTAAAATCAGTGAAAATCCGCCCAATCCGCGTCATCTGTGTTCCATATCCATAAAAAATCAGTGCAAATCTGCCCAATCAGCGTCATCTGTGTTCCATATCCATGATAGACCGCTGATGACACAGATTCAACTGATCATCGCAGATAAAAAATCAGTGAAAATCCGCCCAATCCGCGTCATCTGTGTTCCATCCCAAATAAAAAATCAGTGTAAATCTGCCCAATCAGCGTCATCTGTGTTCCATATCCATGATAGACCGCTGATGACACAGATTTAACTGATCTTCGCAAATAAAAAATCAGTGTAAATCCGCCCAATCCGCGTCATCTGTGTTCCATCCCCAATAAAAAATCAGTGAAAATCCGCCCAATCCGCGTCATCTGTGTTCCATCCCAAATAAAAAATCAGTCTAAATCTGCCCAATCCGCGTCATCTGTGTTCCATATCCATGATAGACCGCTGATGACACAGATTTAACTGATCATCGCAGATAAAAAAATCAGTGAAAATCCATTCAATCCGCGTCATCTGTGTTCCATATCCATGATAGACCGCTGATGACACAGATTTAGCTGATCATCGCAGATTAAAATCAGTGAAAATCCATTCAATCAGCGTCATCTGTGTTCCATCCCCAATAAAAAATCAGTGCAAATCCGCCCAATCAGCGTCATCTGTGTTCCATCCCCATTAAAAAATCATTACAAATCCATTCAATCAGCGTCATCCCCGTTTATTTGTTTGGTGAAGCCTGAAATTCACAAAATTATTCTCCAAAGCAACTTTTTTTTGAATTGAACAGTAATATATATATATTTATAACTTAAAATTCTTCTGTTATGAAATCCTTATTCCTTCTGCCATTCCTGTTTCTTGGCTTTTTTGCAAGTGCACAGAATTTTGAGCCGTTGCAGGCCGACAACCACAGCCTCTTCCTCGCAGATGAGAATCTCGATGATTTTATAGGTAAAAAGGTTGTCCCTATTGCATTTGATTCGATTGTAAATGGAGTCGATCAGACACAGTTTTTTCCTTATCGCACGCTCAAAACTTTCTATGGCTGGTATAGGGCAAAATCACATTCCTGGCTTGGAAAGGAAATCTTGGTCGATAAATCTTCCGGTACTTTTATTATCAGGAATGATTTTGTCCAATTCGATAATAAAGATAATCAACTCATCCACCTTGGAGAGGGTAGTTTTACATTCCATTACGACAAGCCGATTGGTTTTGAGTGGACGCCGGATGATGACGGAAAGATAGTTGCGGAAGTGACTGCTATTGAATCGTTTGACTATGAAGGTGAACCGGACTTGCAGAAGATAATTCGCCTGACTTCAACATCCAATGATTATGAATGGACGACAGGAGAGATTCGGATCAGTGAAAATCACGGCATCATTTCCATGCCCGATATGCAGTTTTTCCCGTTTGAATGGAGGAATTGTAATTTCATTTCTACCAATACAACAACATCCGGCTTTAAAGATCCAAGTAATTTCGAGATGTTCCATATGAATCCGGGAGACAAATACACTGTCCGTACGAATACTTTCAATTATTTTGGAGAAAAGCCTAAAGATACATATTTAAAATACCAATGCCTGCATATCAATTCCCTCAATGGCAATGCCGTGGATCGGGATATGCTTGTTACTACTATACAGTTTGACACAAATATTGGCAAATGGGAAGTGAAGGAGGATACAATCAATCAGGTGCTGGACTATGACACTTTTGAACAATCCGAGCGATCCATACAAGGCACGGCAGACCAATTTTTCAAATTTACTGATTATCATCCTTTTGGCAATTACAAGCATGTTGTATTGAGCGAGACCGGGTTGAAATACAATATTTATTTGAATGAACAAGATGATCTGTTCTCCCCGGTTGTTGATGGTTGTGACAACTATTATGCTTTTGCTTCCGGTTTTGATATTTATTCATGGTGTCAATACCTCGCAGGCGAAGGTTATTACCTGCCTGTCTATATCAAAGCCGGTGATCATGAGTGGGGTCAGGACATCAATGTGGACAGTCTCTTGAGCGTCCAGCCGATTGACTGGAGTAAAAACATTACCATTTCTCCCAATCCAAATGATGGCGTGTTTTCTTTAGACCTTTCGGATCATGTGGATTTGAAGACAATTGTTGCAATGGATATGCTTGGACGCAGTCAGGTCGTTGTCCGTCAAGGTAGTCAAATGCGGATTGAAGGTGGACAGGGATTGTATGTTCTGGTGGGCATGACGGAAGCGGGACAGTTGGTAATATTGGGAAAAGTGTTGAAATTATAGGCATAATTAGTGGAAATTCCCAATCTGGGCAACAGCCGGTATTGCGATTATCCTTGTTTGCTTGGTGAAAATTGCAGAAAATCAACAACTAACCTGAAAATGTGACTGGTTAATATACAATTGGAAATGGCTTTAGACCCGGTCTGTGATTAAACTAAAGCTGCTGACTCTTCTGTAAGCAAATGGCTTTATAGCGCAGATAATTTTTTCGTAAAATGAAGAAGCGTTCTGTTTTTTTCCCCCACAAATTACCTAAATCCAGGAAAAGATCTTGTCGTGTGATTTAGGCCATTTTGCAGTTAAAATATATTCAAAGTATCCAATTTGATGGTCAACAGGCTTCTATGGATCCTTGTATATTATTTTACTTAGGCCGTCCTCGCAGGCAGTGTTTTACATCGAGCTACCATTTGTCAGTATTGTAATGCATCAGACAATGATGACCCATAGGGGATAGTGGCCAAGCAGACCTGAATAGTTTTTTTCTATTCAGGAAAGAATCCCACATTTCTTGCCTTCTTTGTACTTTTGTCCTCAACATACTACTCACGGATGATAAGAAAGCTCTGTTATATACCCGACCGCTTTGTGGAGTTATTACTCGCAATATTTTTGCTTTTCCTGTCGTCATCCGCTGTCGCTCAATACGATACCTTGCTCCACAGGCCTTATGGAGAGACTGTCCTGGGTATTCACGCAATGTACGAAGACCTGATCAATATCCCGGACTCGACGGCGAGAGCCAAAAAGGCTGAGGAAATCAAAGCCTTTGCCCGAAAACACAAGGACAGAAGGTTGGAGCTGAATGTCGATTTTTTTCTGGTTTTCTGGAATGCATTTTTCCTCCATCAACCCAAAGAAGTGTCACACCGTACCTTGGTCGAACTGGTGGATCGGTCCACAAAGGAAAATGTGGACTTTCTGCGGGCAAGATCATTGCGAGCGTTGGCGGAATTTTACTGGAAGATCGAAAAAAATTACCAGCGGGCATTTGAGCAGTATCTGTTGCTCGACAATGAGATTTCCGGAGCCAATCCCAAAGACTATCCCGAGATGGCCAGAGACCTGATGCAGATCGGCAAGGCGTATTATTTTTTTCACGATTATCCGCTGGCAATCAAGTATTTCAAACGAGCCATTGCATTGCCGGAAAATACTTTTACCACAGGAGTCATCAACGATGCCCGGAATACATTGGGACTCAGCTATCAGCAGTTGAGCCGGCTGGACAGTGCGGACTATTACTTTAACCGGGTACTGAAGACAAAATTTGCCGAATCAGCCGCCTGGAAGCGCGTTGCCATCGGAAATTTAGGGGCTGATCTATACTTGGGCGGGCATTATGACAAGGCCATTCCACTGTTGGAGGAAGATTTTTATGGTGCTGAAAAAGATCATGATTTGGGTGCTGCTGCCGGATCAGCCATACCTTTGGCGGATATTTATCGGATGAAAGGCGATTTGAACCGCGCAAAAATCTTCTGGCAAAAAGCCATAGATTACATTGAAGAGGCGAAGCAGCCGGAACGTCTCCGTCTCTTGTATCCTGTGATGAGCAAATGGTACGCGGATATCGGAGATAAAGAAAATGCCAAGCGATACATCGATTCGGCCATTGTGGCTACCGACCGATACAACGCCGAATTTAGCGCCTTGAAGGTATTGAGAGCACAGCAGGAAGTGGACCGGCAGAAGGAAGAACTCCAAGAGGCAGCCTATACGCTGGAGTGGGAGCGGAAGGCTTCGGAACGGAATCTGCTTATCCTGCTGGTGATTATACTTTGTGTTGCTATTGCACTTACCTATTTTATCCAAAAGAAAAGACAGTTGACCAAAGACCTCAGCCTTCAGGCCGCCACGCAGGAACTGGAGATGGCCCGCCTTAGCCTGAACAGCTATACGGAAAGTATCCGGGAGAAAAATGAACTGATAGAACAATTGCAGCACCAGGGTCAGGAAGCCGAACAAATGGGCATTTATCAGCAATTACAGCAGAGTACCATCCTTACAGAAGAGGACTGGAATACATTCCAACAATTGTTTGACAGGGCGTATCCCGGCTTTATCCAGCGGCTCAAGGACAAATATGTCGAACTATCCGTAGGAGAATTACGGTATTTTGTCCTGTCCCGGCTCAACCTATCGACCCGAGAGATGGCTGCCATGCTGGGAGTCTCACCCAATGCAGTGCAGGTCATGCGCCACCGCATCCGCAAGAAGCTCGATCTTGCCGATGGTATTTCGTTGGAGGAAGTGGTTAAGGATATTTGAATTTGGAGGTTTCTCAGTAACGCTTTTCAAAAATAATTTGACACCTGAACAACTTACCAACCTTAGCTTAAAGGACAGACAAATAGACGCACTTTTGATTTTCAAAGAAAAAAGAGAAATAATTTCATCTGAATATGCTGAAAGATATAACGTTACTGGCCGTACAGCAAGATATGATTTGACAGAACTGATTGAGAAAAAACTTCTTATAAAGGAAGGGGATAGAAAATCTACAAAATATTTTTTCCGATAAATTTCCGATATTGAAGGCTTTGAGTATGTGAAAAATAGAGAAAAATTGCGAATAAGGGAAATCAATCGTTATTTGAAGTGGCGAGTATGACAGCAACAAGCGATTTAACGGAATTACCTGAATAAGGAATTTTTAAATCATCAGAAAGCAAAGGAGAAGGTTCATTTTATGAACTTTTTTGAATTACACCATAATTGCACCATAATTGCATCTTGATTGCAACATTTAACCGATTGAAACACACAATGACCCGTCCTGAAAAATGTTTATACGTAAATTAAATAATGTCACTCCATACGGGGTTGGGTTTCGTCTTTTTTCATCATTTTTATAATAATGTCATCCCTACCTGGACTTCAAGACATGACACCTTAACCCTTTTCCACCCAAAATATTCCTCAATTTCCTTCATAATACATAAAATGTTATCATAATTTATATATATCTGTTTAACAATAATATATAATCGTGAGATACAGATGTAAGCTTTTTGTAAGCCCCCATTTCTCGTTTTTTTGCACCCCTTCCCGTTAAGTTTGTCAGAAAAATAATCAGGTACATGCGTGAATCTCTTGCTCTCGACAAAAAGCTGCTTGCGTACCTGATTTTGATATTGATGCTCTTGATCTCTATCGGTCTTATCTGGCGACATTATGATATCGAATTGAAGGCGATCGAGAAGCAGAGAAGTGAATTAAAAGTGTATTCAAATTAAACCAACTATATGATATTCTATAAGTTTCGGAACGACTCAGTGAGAATTTCTCTTTTGAAAGTCAGATATATACTCACTTTCATCTTTTTGGCCGGATTTTTCTTGATGTCTCGTGCTCAGACACCCGACGGCAACAATATCCTGTATGTCAATATCAATATCTCGGGCGGAAATGGCAGCGGAAATAGCTGGAGTAATGCCATTCCGCAGTTGGCAGATGCCTTACTCTATGCGAGGCAGCAGAATAATTATACAAATGACAATCCGCTGAAGATATACGTCGCAAAAGGTACGTACAACCCCTTGTACAGCGCTGCTTACGATGCCTACACTGCTGATGGAGGGCGGGAAAACAGCTTTGTGATGATAAAAAATGTACAGATGTATGGTGGTTTTGACCCTTTGAATGGAATAAGCGATCTCGATGATCCACGTATATTTGGTGATGACGGAAGTATTTTGAGCGGTGACGTAGGAAACAGCGGAGTTGATTCCAATTATGTTTTTCATGTTTTAATTGCTGGTGGTGATCTTGATAGTGCCAAAGTGGATGGCTTTACGATTTCTCATGGTAATGCGGATATAAATTCAGTTACAATTGTAAGTTTAAATCCTCTTGCATTTGCCGCCAATATTAGGGGAGGTGGAATGTATGTTTACTCCTCCAGCCCGGTTGTTAACAATGTCATCATAAGCAATAATAAGTCAGATTTTTACGGAGGCGGAATATATTGTGAAAATTCCTGGCTGGTTCTAACCAATGTTACCATCAGCAACAATACAGCAACAAAAATTGGAGGGGGAGGATTATTTGCCACCAACTCGAGCCCGATATTTAATAATACCACGATCAGCAATAACACAGCATCTAATGGAGGTGGCATAATGGTACAAGGAAGTACCACAATAAGCAATGTAAATATAATAAATAATACAGCTAACACTTACGGAGGCGGAATAAACAGTATGAATAATGAGAATTTAACAATTAATAACTCTGTCATAAGTGGGAATCGTGGCATTGGAGGCGGTTTAAGTAACATTAATGGAAGTGCAACCTTAAACGATGTTATCATCACCAATAATAGGTCTCATATATCCGGAGGTGCAATATTTAACTGGAATTCAGGTAACATTACCATGAATGGAGGTGAAATGACGGGAAACGTTGCATGGGTAAATGGGGGTGCAATATCTAACAATTTGAATTCGAATGTCGTCCTCAACGATGTATCCATTCATGCTGATACATCCGTATATGGCGGTGGAATATATAATGACATTTCCACTCTTACGATAAATGGCGGTAGCTTTGTCGAAAATATTGGAGGTGGAATGTATAATGATTCTTCTACAGTAACCTTAAATGGGGTTGATTTTCTTAATAATTATTTTAATTCAAATGGTGGTGCACTGAACAACGTCGACTCGAATATTGATATGACTGACGTAAATATCTCGGGAAATTCAGCCTTCCAAAATGGAGGAGGTATATACAACAATAATTCCAATTTGACTATGAAGGATGTGACCATAAGTGATAATATTAGCGGTACCGGCGGCGGAATATGCGATGTCGGCACCACCACGCACACCTTAGAAAGGGTTATTATTAAAGGCAATGCAGGTTATGTAGCCGGGGGCATTGCCGGTTTGGGAACTTCTACCATTACAGGCACAGATATACTGTTTTCCGGAAATATTACATTTTCCAATGATGGAATTCCCTTCCCGAATGGCAGTGCGATCACCCTCTCAAACGCTTCATCAGTCATTTCTCTGATCAATGCCACAGTGGTCGATAACAATGGCGGCATGGACAATAATTCAATATCTACTCAAGGCAGTCTCTCGCTGGCCAATAGTATTGTTTTTGGCAATATGGCATCCGGCACACATCAGTACAATTATTCACTGATAGAGGGCAACACTGACACTTCCAATGGCAATATCGATGCTTCCGGTATTACACCCACTGATTTGTTTAGTGATTCTTTTGGCGGTAACTATACTTTAAATCCGGGGTCTCCGGCAATAGACAAAGGCCTCAACTCTCTGTATCCCAATCTGGATGCCTCGAGTACTGACCTGGCAGGGAATGCACGGGTTTTTGATTATTCTAATTCTGGAATAATAGATTTAGGCGCTTATGAAAGCTCTTATAGAGGTACGAGCCACGATGCTTTTGGGATAGTTTATGTTAAATCCTCCGCTACAGGCTTGAAGAACGGCAGTAGTTGGGAAGATGCGACGGATGACTTGCAGAGTGCGATTAATACTTTGGGCGCAATCAGGGTGTATGTCGCCAAAGGTACGTATCCTGTTGCTACCTCCAGCTTCATCATGAAACAAAACGTCGGCATATACGGCGGCTTCGACCCTGACAACAACATCCGGACGCTGGACGACAAGCGGATCGCCCCCACGCTCACCACAGGTTCCATCCTCGACGGGGCCAATACTCGTCCTGTCATTTGGAACGTCAACAACGGACTGACATCCTCTGCCACGCTGGACGGCTTCACGCTGACCAATGCAGCCGGCGTCAATCAGGGCAGCATCTACAACGATGGCGCCTCACCCAGACTGCGCAACCTGTTTATCGCCGGCAACAACACCAGCGGCATTTACAATCTAAACGCCTCGCCGACGCTGACCAATGTATGCATCAATGGCAACAGCGCAAGAGGGATTTATCATCATGGGGGCAACCCGACGCTGCTCAACACCACCATCGCCGGCAACACCGGGGAAGCAGCCGTTGTCATCACGGGCAGCATCACCGCCAACAATTCATTGATCTGCGGCACAATCAACGGTGCTGTCACCAATAATTATTCCCTCTTTACAACGGATATCCCTACGATCAACAGTTTGTTTGTGGACTATGCGGGCGGAGATTTCAGCCTTAAATACAACAGTCCGGCGGTGGATGCGGGCAATAACAGCCTGTATTCGGGCTTGTCCCCTGAAACAAGGGATTTGGCGAGCAATCCGCGCCTTTTCGGCACGACCATCGATATGGGCGCTTACGAGTTTAACCTCCTGCACGACGGCAACAACATCGCCTATGTAAGCACGACCGGCGCAGGAAAGCACGACGGCAGCAGTTGGGAGAATGCAACCACTAATCTGCAAGGCGCCATCAACTCGACAGGAACGATGAAAGTATTTGTAGCCAAAGGTACTTATACAGTGGGCGCCAACAGCTACATCATGAAGAATGGCGTGGAGATATACGGTGGATTTGATCCGGACATCAACATTCGTACACTGGACGACGACAGGATCGCCCCAACTGCTACAGCAGGCAGCATCCTCAATGGCAACAATGCGCGGCCCGTCATCTGGAACGTCAACAATGGCGTCACAGCCGGTGCCGTCCTGGATGGCTTTACCCTGACCAATTCAGCCGGAAATAATCAGGGCGCTATCTACAATACCGGCACATCGCCTACGTTGCGCAATCTCCTCATCACCGCCAACAATACCAACGGAGTATATAACACCAATGCATCCCCGACACTAATCAATGTCTGCCTGAGCAGCAACAGCACTGCTATGTACCAAAATGGCGGCACAGCCAATCTCATCAACACCACCATCGCCGGCAACACAACTGCTGCCAACATCGCGAGTGGCGGCATCACAGCCAAAAACTCACTGATATGCGGCACAGTCAGTGGAACTATCACCGATAATGCTTCGATAATCACAGCAGATGCCGGCATCATCAACAGCATTTTTGCCGATTATAGTGGAGGAGATTACAGCCTCAAATACACCGGCCCGGCGACAAACACCGGTAACAACAGCCTCTTCCCGGGCTTATCGGCACAGACCAGGGATCTGGCAGGCAATGCCCGCCTGTTCGGAACTAACATCGATTTGGGTGCTTATGAGTTTAATATCCTGCACGATATCAACAACATCGTCTATGTGAGCACAACAGGGGCAGGGAAGCACGACGGCAGCAGTTGGGAAAATGCGACATCTGTTTTGCAGGGCGCAATCAATACCCCCGGGGCAACGAAGGTTTTTGTAGCTAAAGGTACTTATACGGTGGGCGGAAACAGCTACATCATGAAAGACGGCGTGGAGATATACGGCGGATTTGATCCGGACATCAACATTCGGACACTGAACGACGACAGAATCGCCCCAACTGCGACAGCAGGCAGCATCCTCAATGGCAATAACACAAGGCCAGTCATCTGGAACGTCAACAATGGCGTCACAGCAAGTGCCGTCCTGGATGGCTTTACCCTGACCAATGCAGCCGGAAATAATCAGGGCGCTATCTACAATACCGGCACCTCGCCTACGCTGCGCAATCTCCTCATTACCGCCAACAATACCAACGGAGTATATAACACCAATGCCTCCCCGACACTGATCAATGTCTGCCTGAGCAGCAACGGCATTGCCATGTATCAGAATGGCGGCACGGCCAACCTCATCAACACCACCATCGCCGGCAATACAACAGCTGCCAACATCGTCAGCGGCGGCATCACTGCCAATAACTCATTGGTTTGTGGTACAGTCAGTGGCAGTATGACCAACAACGCTTCGATAATCACTGCCGACGCCGGAATCATAAGCAGCCTTTTTGCTGACTTTACCGGAGGCGATTATAGCCTTTCATACGACAGTCCGGCGATCAATGCCGGCGACAACAGCCTTTTCCCCGGCTTATCGGCACAGACCAAGGATTTGGCGGGCAGTCCGAGACTATTTGGCACTAACATCGACATGGGTGCTTATGAATCGGGCCTGTCAGCCGACAACTACGGCATTATCTATGTCAAAACGATAGGAGTGGGCGTGAAGAACGGCAGCAGTTGGGAGAATGCCACGAATGATCTCCATGCCGCCCTGATTGCAAAAGGTGTTCAGAAGATCTTTGTGGCCAAGGGAGCGTATCCTGTGGGAGGAGCAAGCTACACCATGAAAAACAATCTGGAGATATACGGCGGCTTCGACCCGGAAAACAATATCAGGACGCTGGACGACAACCGCATCCTGCCATCCGAGACTGAGAGCGGATCGGTATTGGACGGGCAGGGCACTAAGCAGGTGATAGTCAATCTATTTACGGCCGGAACAGCGTTGGATACAAGTGCGGTACTGGATGGATTTACGGTCAGTGGTGGTTTTACGATCAACAATGGCGGAGGCATGTACAATGAATACGCATCCCCTTTACTCAGGCATGTTGTGTTTGCATCAAATTCAACCGGAGCCATCCGATACGGTGGCGGGATGTACAATAGCAATTCATCGCCGGTATTGAGGCAATGCAGTTTTCTGTCCAACAGTGCCGGCTACGGTGGTGGAGTATATAACGCTTCGTCTGCACCGACCTTTGAAAATTGTCTGTTTGAAAACAATAACTCAAACATTGCAGCAGGTGCCTTGTACAATACCGGTTCTACGACAACGGTCACCAATACGCGATTTATCTCCAACACATCCTCTACCTACACCGCCGCCATCCATGCCGCTTCGGGAGACCTGACGATGATCAACTGTCTGTTTTCCGGCAATCAATCCCCACTGAACAGCACCGGAGCGATACACTTGCCGGGCGGAACAAATACCTTCATCAATATAACGATGGCGGATAATGGTGATTACGGGATATCGGGCAGCGCCTTGTATAGCCTGAAGAACTGCATCATTTGGGATGAAATTCAGGGTAATTACGATGCTGACCACTGTATGATAAAGAACAAGTCGGACGAAACGAATGGCAATCTGGATGCCACGGCATATACAGCGACGGATATATTTATGGATCCGACGGCCGGAGATTATGCGCTGAAATCTACTTCCCCCGTCATCGATCAGGGAGACAACAGCCTGTTCCCGGGCCTGAATGGAAGTACCAAAGACCTGGCGGGTAATCTGCGGCTTTTGGGCACAAAGATAGATATGGGTGCATTCGAGTTTGGTATGCCCTTGCCGATCAAGTTACTGTCTTTCACAGTACAAAAGCAGGACGGGAAAGCGGTCCTAACCTGGTGCACCGCCACTGAACAAAACAATCACGGCTTTGAAATCCAGCGCAGCACGGATGGAAAGTATTGGACACCACTGACCTTCATCCCCTCAAAGGCTCATGATGGAAACAGCCTATCCCCACTGCAATACAGCTATTCTGACGACACTCCGGCCAAGGCCGTCAATTACTATCGCCTGAAGCAGATAGACCGCAACGGCAGCTATGAATACAGCATCATCAGGTCGGTCTCATTTGACGGAGGCAGAGCCATCAATGTCTATCCAAATCCTGCTACTGTGCAGGTGACGGTCACCGGATTGCAAAAAGATGATCATATAGCGATAGTGGATGGATTGGGTAATAAGGTAAGACAGTATGAAAGTGATGATGAGAAAATGACCGTACCGATGGATCAATTGCAGCACGGCATTTACTACATCATCGTAACCAATGGGGACACGGCGGTTGCGACATTTAAGGTGGTGAAGGGGGAATGATTGTTAGCTTTTAGGTGTTGGCTGATAGCTGTTGACCTTAAACCATTGTTCTATAACAGTGAAACATTACAAATATTAAAAGTTTCGCCGCTATTTATAACAGCGAAACTTTTGTTTTTGTATATTTGTCGCTATTATGATTTTACGCAGTCAATATATCGATCAATTACAAAAATTAAAAGACATCAACCTGATAAAAGTGATAACTGGTATCAGACGTGTCGGGAAATCTACTTTGTTCAAGCAGTTTCAGGAAGAATTAAAAAAAGCCGGTGTAAAGCAAAAAAATATCATTTCCCTCAATTTGGAAGAAATGGAAAATGAGACATTGCTCGATCGCCATATCTTATATAATCATATCATCAACAACGTCAATGCGAAGCAAAAAAACTATGTTTTTATTGATGAAGTTCAGCATATTCCACAGTTTGAAAAATTGGTGGATAGTCTTTATGTCAAAGACTACATAGATCTATATATCACAGGATCAAACGCATATTTTTTATCGTCAGAATTGGCAACTTTATTAACGGGAAGATACATCGAAATTCAGGTATTACCACTTTCTTTTTCCGAATTTTCACAACCTTATCCGGAGAAGGTAAGCAAGTTGGAAATCTTTGAAGATTATATTAAATACGGCGGTTTTCCCGAAGTTTCAAATATGTTGCATGCCACAGCAAAGGACCAGATCTACAATTATCTTTCGAGTGTTTTTCACAACATTGTAGAAAAAGACATTTTGACACGAAATTTAATTCGTTCAAAAAGTGATTTTGAAGTACTTGCGAAATTTTTGTTGGACTCCACAGGAAGTTATGTTTCGCCCAATAACATTGCCAACACGATGACTTCCAACGGGAACAAAATCAATAAAGAAACGGTAGATAATTACATCCGAAATCTTACGGATAGTTTCATTCTGTACAAGGCATGGCGGTATGATATAAAAGGGAAAAAAATACTGCAAACTATCAACAAATTTTATACGGTTGACATTGGAATTATCTCAGCCATATTAGGAAGAAATGCACACATCAATCGAGGTCATTTATTGGAAAATTTGGTTTATTTGGAACTTTTGAGAAGATATAAATCCGTTTTTATCGGCAAGAATGCAGAAAAGGAAGTGGATTTTATCGCAATAGATATCAACGGAGAAATCACCTATTATCAAGTAGCACTTACCGTTCGTGAAGAAAATACTTTGAAAAGGGAATTAACTGTATTTTTCGGGATAAAAGACTTTTTTCCGAAATACCTCATCACACTTGATCCCGAAGAAACAGTGCATAGTGGAATAAAGCAAATCAATGTAGTAGCTTGGTTGATGAAAGGATGGTGAGAAAAGCCTGGGGTTGAGACTTCTGGCTGTCAGCTTTTGGCTGTTAGCTGTTCAAGCGACACCGGATATTCAAAAGCCTGACCGGCTTAGTTCTTTAATTTGGTAGGTTGAGGTGGGACTTTTGAATATTCGGTTTAATGTTATGGCTGTTTTCTTTTTCGTCATAGTCTGATTGACAAGTCCAAGTGTCCACCTAATCCAAGTTCAACTATTTTTTGAAGTGTCGAAATTCGAGCTTCTTTAATATTGTTCTCAATTTTTGAAATATAGGATTTGGTTGTACCAACTTTATGAGCAAGTTCTTCTTGTGTCAAGCCCTTTTCAAGTCTTGCTTGTTGACCCGTCCTGAAAAAAGTTTATATGTAAATTAAATAATGCCACCCCATACGGGGTTGGATTCCGTCATTTTTGATCATTTTTATAATAATGGCATCCCTACCTGGACTTCAAGACATGACACCTTAACCCTTTTCCACCCAAAATATTCCTCAATTTCCTTCATAATACATAAAATGTTATCATAATTTATATATATCTGTTTAACAATAATATATAATCGTGAAATACAGATGTAAGCTTTTTGTAAGCCCCCTTTTCTCGGTTTTTTGCACTCCTTCCCGTTAAGTTTGTCAGAAAAAAATCAGGTACATGCGTGATTCTCTTGCTATCGACAAAAAGCTGCTTGCGTACCTGATTTTGATATTGATGCTCTTGATCTCTATTGGCCTAATATGGCGACATTATGATATCGAATTGAAGGCGATCGAGAAGCAGAGAAGTGAATTAAAAGCGTATTCAAATTAAAAGTTATCTATATGAATACTTTCTATATTGTAAATCCATTCGTGACATCACTTTGGTCCGTATTTAGAAAATTACTTGCCTGCATCCTGTTGCTGGGAACCGGCCTCACTACCTATGCCCAGGTACCTGATGCCAACGGTATTGTGTATATTAAGGCCAACGGCACAGGCGATGGTTCTTCCTGGGCCAATGCTTCTTCCGACCTGCATAATGCCATTCATGCTGCGGGAGTAACAAAAGTGTATGTCGCCATCGGAAACTATAATGTCGGTAGCACCAGCTTTATCATGAAAAATGGAGTGGAGATCTACGGCGGATTTGATCCGGTAAACAATACGACCGACTGGAATACCCGTATTCTGCCGAATCACTATCCCACCATAGGAGGTACTGAAGGATCGATTCTTAATGGACAAAATACAAGACCAGTTTTCTGGCACGATTTTACATCGGTTACGGCTTTGAACAGCAGCGCAGTCCTGGATGGTTTTTCCATTAAAAATGGGAATGGGGATGATGGCGGCGGTTTTTACAATAATTATGCTTCTCCGACCCTGCGAAATCTGTTAATAAAGCAAAACGGTGCTACGTTCGGAGGAGGAATCTTTAACAATGCTTCGTCTCCTATCCTGATTAATGTGAAAATGATTCAAAATACTGCACTTACCGCAGCAGCAATGTGGGATTCCAATAATTCTTCCCCGGTACTGACCAATGTAGAAGTGTCAAGAAATTGGGCATCCGGATCTGACACAGAGGTAATTACACATCTCACAGGTACTCTTACCCTAAAAAATGTTACCCTTGTTGATAACAATACAACCGATGGATTGCTCGGTAGTGGCATCATAAACATTGATAACTCGATAGTGTATGGTGGATTGGTCGGAAGCGGCAATTTTGTCAAGAAAAATTCTTTGATTCAAGGCAATACTGACTTCACTAATGGCAATCTCGACGCCTCCGGTGTTACGCTTAATGATTTATTTACTGATACCTATAATTTCATCTACACCTTAAAATTTGGAGCGAAGGTCATTAATAAAGGCAGCAATGCTTTATTTCCCGGATTAAATGGAAGCACTACAGATCTGGCAGGAAATCTACGTGTTTACAATTATGCCAATGGAGGAATTATTGACATGGGTTGCTATGAAAGTGCTTTTAACTCTCCTCTCACCGCTACGAATGGCATTATCCATGTCAAACCAATTTCAACAGGCAATGGCAGCGGAGAAGACTGGAACAATGCGACCGAAGACCTCCATAATGCCATCCACACTACGGATGTACAAAAGGTTTTCGTGGCTATTGGAAACTATAACGTGGGTAGTTCGAGCTACATCATGAAAAACGGAGTTGCTATTTATGGTGGTTTTGACCCAGCTAATGGAATTACTACTCTGGACGATGACCGTATTCTTCCTACAGAAAGTGTATCAGGTTCCGTATTGAACGGACAAAACGTGCGTCCGCTTATCTGGAATGATGGCAACGGTCTCAACCATACCGCTATTTTAGATGGCTTTACTCTGACCAACGGATATACTTCAAACAACGGTGGAGCAATTTTAAATTCAAATTCAGCTCCTGCGTTTAATAATTTGGTCATAAAAAATAACACTGCCGTGACTTCAGGTGGCGGTATATACAATCAAAATGCACCTGTTTTATTAAGCAACACCATCATCACAAACAATACTGCCCTCTATGGCGGTGGCGTACGAAACAACAATTCGACTTCCGAATTTACCAATGTTATCATTAAAAACAATGCTGCGACTATGAATACCGGTGAGTCCGGAGGCGGTGGAATTTTCAATGAAAGTTCAAATCTTAAACTGACCAATGTGCTGATTGCCGATAACAGCACCAACCGGTGGGGAGGAGGCTTCAGGAACCTGTCGGGGGTGCCCGAATTGACCAATGTAACCATCGTAAACAATACTGCCGTAAACCAACCTGCAACTAGTGCGATGGATTTGAAAACGGGATATATTCCTCCGATTAATAACGCTGTCATTCTCGGGACAGTTTCGGGTGATTATACAGCGAATTATTCGATGATTCAGGGAAATACCGATTTTAACAATGGCAATATTGCTTCGGCTGATGTGATAGCTGTGTTTACCAATCCCTCATCCGGTGATTATACCTTGAAATATGGCTCTACCGCAGTGAATGCAGGAAGCAATGCTTTATTCCCCGGCCTGACAGCCGATACCAAAGATCTGGCAGGGAATCCACGTGTGCATAACTTCGGCACAGGCATTATAGACATGGGCGCTTACGAAAGTCCTTATACGCAAACCAACCCGACGAATGGAATCGTCTATGTAAAACAAGATGCCACAGGTGATGGATCTTCTTGGTCAAACGCTACCGGCGACCTACACAACGCCATCTTCACAACCGGTGTGACGAAAGTATTTGTCGCTATCGGAAACTATGATGTCGGCAGCACAAGTTTCATCATGAAGAATGGTGTGGAGATCTATGGAGGTTTTGATCCAGCCAACGGTATTACAGATTTAGGCCATAGTCGCATCCTGCCCAATGCCGCCAATTCGCAAGGTTCTATTCTCAATGGGCAGGGTATCCGTCCCGTAATATGGAATGTTTTTACTTCGGAAACAGCGATGAACAGTACCGCAGTATTAGACGGTTTTACGGTTTTTAACGGCTCTTTTACGGATGGCGCCGGTATTCGGAATGTTTATGCTTCTCCTACGCTGCGCAATTTAGTCATCAGAGGCAATGTCGCTTCTTCGTCCGGAGCCGGCATATTAAACAATTATTCCAACCCTATCATCATCCAGTCTATTATTACCGACAATACAGCATCGAATGTAACCGGCAATGTATTTGGCGCAGGTATATTCAACAACAATACCGCTTCTCCTCAAATCATTAATGCTATCATTGCAGAAAATAAACTAATTACCACCACCGGTAGTATGAATGGTGCCGGTGTATTCAATTCGGGCGGCTCTAATCCCACGATAGTAAACAGTATTTTTTGGAATAATCGGAAAAATGGCAATGCGGCCACGTCAGGTGCTGATATTGAAAATATAAGTGCGACACTGACACTTAAAAACAGCATCACACAATCTTACAACACAGGCAACGGTGGTGATAATAACCTAATAGGCGTTAATCCTGCATTTTCTGGAGCAGATTTTAAACTAAGTACATCTTCTCCGGCTATCAATGCAGGAGCGAATGTCTATTACCCCAATGCTGCCGATGCTAAGGATTTGGATAATACTCCACGGTGGAGTGGTACAGCAATAGACATGGGAGCTTACGAAGTGTTCGCCCTTACACCGAACCTTGGAACGATATACGTTCGGGAAGGATACACCGGAAATGGCGTTAGCTGGGCCAATGCCATGGGTGATTTGCAACAGGCGATTTATGCCGAGGGCGTACAGTATGTGTTTACTGAAATCGGTAATTACAATGCACCTTCCAATAGCTTCCGTTTGAAAAACAATGTAGAGGTCTATGGTGGTTTCGACCCTGAAAACGGAATAATTGATTTAACGGATGAGCGCATCTTGCCGACTATATCTCAGGAAGGATCAGTGATGAATGGTGAAAATGCAAAACGAGTGATCGAAAACGCTTGGAATGGACTCAATCATTCTGCCATTTTAGATGGATTTACCGTGAAAAATGGCTATTCTTCTAATAGTGGTGCCGGTATCTGGACATCGCTTTCTTCGCCGCTATACAGAAATCTCGTAGTCAAAAATAACCATGCCGATCTATCTGGCGGTGGCATTGTTAACAGAACTGAAGTAGGCAATTCCGGCACGACCAACCCCACTTTTATCAACTGCATCATTACCAATAATTCGGCCAATAGTAGCGGTGGCGGTATTTACAATGTAAAAACCAATAACAGCTACATGACATTTATCAATTGTCTGATATCTAAAAACACAGCTTACTATAGTGGAGGGGGAAGTGCCGTCGATAACGTAGGTTCAAACAATCAGGGGGCAGTAGAGTTTATCAACTGCACTTTCGCTGCCAATCACCAACAAGGGTCACCGTATTATCAAAGTTCCGGTACATCTTATATCAAAAATTCTGTAGTGTGGGAGACCGTTTCCAGTGGTGTCAATTATTCATATTCTCTTATAAAAAACAATAGCAATACTTCCAATGGCAATATCAATGCCACCGGCTTATTGAATACAGACATCTTTACCAACCCTGTTGCAGAGGACTTTACGCTCAAGGCCGGATCGCCAGCCATAGATGCTGGGAATGAAGACCTATTTCCCAACTTGAACGAAAATACCAAAGACCTGAATGGCAATGCGCGAGTATATGGCTATAACAGCGGTGGAACCATCGATATGGGTGCATACGAAGCCATATCGCCATATATCGCCTTGACACCCGATGCAAATGGCATTATCTATGTGCGTGAGACACCCACGGGTGATCAAAATGGCAGTAGCTGGGCACATGCGACCAACAAACTCAAAAGTGCTTCCAAACTATCCGGAGTACAACAGGTTTGGGTTGCGACCGGAACCTACAATGCGAGGAATATTATTATGAAAAACGGCTTGTCGATATACGGTGGTTTCGACCCCGATAATAATATTGATGATTTGTCGGATGAGCGCATTCTGCCCGACCCGAACGCCAACATTCAAGGCTCTGTCATCAACGGAGAAAACTCGGGCTCTGTTATTTTAAATGACAATAATGGTGCAGATGCCGGTGCAGTGCTGGATGGATTTACCCTGACCAATGGACGTGGTGCTTCGGGCGGAGGAATATACAACAACAATGCTTCGCCGACACTGAGGAATCTGTGGATAAAAGGAAATTCCACCGACAATGACGGCGGCGGCATATTCAATGGCAATAATTCGTCACCTGTCATGACCGACATTACCATAAGCAATAATACTGCGCGGTATGGTGCGGGTATGTTCAACAGGGCTAATTCTTCACCAATTATGTCAAGAGTCGTCATCAAGAACAATGCTCCCGTAGAGGACGGTGGAGGTATGTACAACGATGATGCCTCATCCCCCTCAATGACCAATGTCATCATCAGCGGAAACACTGCAAAAAATGGTGCCGGTATGTACAATCGTAACAATTCCTCACCGATCATCATCAATGGACTAATCGTAAATAATGCTGCAAATACCAATGGTGGTGCCATCCGCAATGAGTCTAACTCGGCACCATCCTTGACCAATGTCACCATTTCCAACAATACGGGTTCGACTTCAATATACGCTACCAATGGAACGACGTCTATCTCAAATTCAATCGTGTTTGGCAATACCTCAGCTGCTTATTCGGCTCAATATTCTTTGATTCAAGGAAATACCAACTTCACCAATGGCAATCTCGATGCCTCAGGAGTTACATTAAATGATGTTTTTTTCGACCCGACAAATGGCAATTACATACTGAAAAACGGTTCAGTTGCAATAAATGCTGGCAGTAATGCTTTGTTCCCCAATTTAGATGCGAACACGCTTGATTTAGCAGGAAACTCAAGAGTACATGACTTTGCATCAGGTGGAATTATAGATATGGGAGCTTATGAAAAAACACCGGTTCCCATTACTCCTGATGCAAACGGGATTGTATATGTAAGACCCGGTGCTTATGGTGATGGTAGCGGAATGGATTGGGACAATGCTACCAATGATCTGCACAAAGCCATACAAGCAACAGGTGTACAAGAAGTTTTTGTGGCTATTGGCAATTACAACGTGGGCAGTTCATCGTTTATAATGAAAAACAACGTTGCTATTTACGGTGGTTTCGATCCGGTTAACAATATCAAAACCTTAGCCGACGAGAGAATAATGATGGATACAAGCGGTGTTACCGGCTCAATCCTCAATGGCCAAAACATAAGACCTGTCTTCTGGAATGTATTCACTGCTGCCAATCCGCTGAACAATACGGCTGTATTGGATGGTTGTACCGTTACCGGAGGTGCAGGTGTCGGCAATGAAATCTACTTTGATGGCGGCGGCGGTATGCGAAATTCCTATGCCTCGCCAACAATTACTAATACAGTTTTCAGGAATAATACGGCTTTTCAAGGTGGAGGTATGCTCAATCATTTCTCAGGCCCTGTAATTTCTAATACCGCATTTGTGGGTAACACTGCCTCCAGCGCAGGAGGTGGTATCATGAACTATTCCTCTGCAAGTACTCAAATGGACAGTTGCTTGGTTACGAGAAACTCAGCACCAAATGGCGGAGGTATTTCTAATCGTTACACAGGAGGACAGACGTTCAAGAATATGCGGATTACAAAAAATAGTTCAACCGTCGCCGCCGGAGGAGTTGAAAATGTTTCCTCTTCATCTACATTCATTAATTCGGAGATTTCGGGCAATGCTTTATCTGTCTATACTTCAGGGGCCAATCCTTTTACTTTAATTAATGTAACGGTTGTAGGCAACTATAATCCTTCTTTACAGGAAATAGGTATATACACAGTTGGAGGAAATGCTATTTATAAAAACTCAATCATTTTTGGTGGGGCCAATGGCAATGGCACTTATACCGCTTACCATTCTTTTATACAAGGTTCTGCAGACACTACCAATGGTAATATTGACGCTACCGGTGTTACGAAAGCTATGATTTTTAACGAATGGGGTTTAGAAGACTATAGTTTGAAAAATACCTCTCCGGCAGTAAATGCAGGAAGCAATATGCTGTTGCCGAATTTAGATGCAAATACACTTGATTTGGCAGGAAATCCGAGAGTGTATGATTATGCCGGTGAGGGGATTATTGATATAGGCGCGTATGAATATCAAGGAGCGCCGCTGCCTATACAGCTACTCACCTTCACAGTACAAAAGCAGGACGAGAAAGCTGTTTTGACCTGGCGCACCGCCAATGAACAAAACAATCACGGCTTTGAAATCCAGCGCAGCACGGATGGAAAGTATTGGACGCCACTGACCTTCATTCCCACAAAGGCAGATGGTGGAAACAGCCTCTCCGCACTGCAATACAGCTATTCTGACGACACTCCGGCCAAGACCGTCAACTACTATCGTCTGAAGCAGATAGACCGCAATGGCAGCTATGAATACAGCATCATCAGGTCGGTTTCATTTGACGGAGGCCGGGCCATCAATGTCTATCCGAATCCTGCTACTGTGCAGGTGACGGTCACCGGATTGCAAAAAGATGATCATATAGCGATAGTGGATGGATTGGGTAATAAGGTAAGACAGTATGAAAGTGATGATGAGAAAATGACCGTACCGATGGTTCAATTGCAGCACGGCATTTACTACATCATCGTAACCAATGGGGACACGGCGGTTACGACATTTAAGGTGGTGAAGGGGGAATGATGAATACTAGAAAATCTTCGGATTCAGTGGACCGAACGTTAATACTTATTTTTATAAAGCCTAGATGACCAGGCTTTCAATATTAGGGTCGTAGTTTGCGATTTTCAATTATACAAGGGACTCTGAAATGGAGTTCCTTTTTTCTTGAAATAGCTCCCTTGAGACCGGTCGCTACCTGCGCTATGATCTGTGTTTGGAATTAATGCATCCCGGATCTTCTATGATATCAACCGGATTTTCCCGACAAAAAGCTTATATGAGAGCATTCCGAATTGGAAGTAGCATTGGGGATGCCACTGAACAACGTTCAATTCTTTTTAATCCCACATGCACTGACCTAAAGTTAAGCAATTCGAAAAATGTCGCATCGTAAAATCGTATATTACAGATAATCAACAACTTCACTATTCACTATTCACTATTTTTTAATAGCCATATATTTTGATTAATTTCACGAATAGTTACCTTTACGCAGAATTTTCACTATTATTTAAAGTCACTTGTGCATAAGGTTATAGCTAAATTAGAAGAAATTTTTAAAGGTGTGATCAAGGATGATAACATCGATATGTTCTCATCCGAAGAAATAAGCCGGTATTTTTCTTTTCTGGACGATTATTCGGTGCGGAACAACCTTTCGCTTGCTTTAGTGCATAAACACACCCTTACCTATCATTATCAATCGCCGGGCTTTTTTCGTCTTTGGCAAACAGACCCAAAAGATGTTTCGAATAAAGTCACTGATGTGATGACAACGGTGTTCGAAAACCCGGGTGATTTCATAAAAATTATGGAAGTACACGAAAATATATTTCGCAATTTTTCCTCACCCGAAAATATCTTGTTTACCTCCACATTCTGTGGCGTAAAAGCCAAAACCTTTGCAGGGAAATCCGTGAAGTTGTTATCGCACAACATTCCATTGAAGTTGGCTGGTGAGTGGCAGTATAAAATTCATTTTTGCGAAAACAGAGATGTCAATCATTTGTTTGGAAGCGATCACTTTTGGGTAAGAGTGGTGGTCAACGGCGAAGTTTTTCATTACATCTCAACCAATGGTGTATTGCATCACAAAGAAATACTTTCTAAAAGTGAACTCGCCTGTGTACAAAAATGGGCAGACGGCCTCGACTTGTCCGATATTTCCAAAGAAATGTCCATCAGCATCAATACTGCTAAAAACCACTTGAAAGCTGCCCGAAATAAACTCGGGGCAAGAGACACCACCGCCCTGGTGGAGCTTTGTAAATTCTGCGGGATTTTGTAAAATATACCCAAAACCCAAAGAAAAAATAGCTCATCAGGCTATTTTATAATCTATTTCACTTTAGTACTTTTACAGCTTGTTTAAAATACTTCCGTAAAAATGAAAAAACTTTTACTTTTTATCCCTTTGCTATTGTTTTGTGCAAATATCAATGCACAAAACATCCGCTTTGTCAACGTCTCTGCCACCGGAACCAACAATGGCACGAGCTGGGCAAATGCCTACACAGATCTGCAAGATGCCATCAACAATGCCCTCGCAGGCGACATGGTGTTTGTGGCAGGGGGTATGTACAAACCTACACGCCCTGCCAATGATTTAACCAACACCTCAAATCCTCTCAACAGAGACAACGCTTTTGTACTCAAAGCCGATGTAAAAATATATGGCGGCTTTGCAGGTACAGAAGCTACTTTGGCAGAGAGAAATTTAAACCTTATAGCCAACCAAAGCATCCTAAGCGGCGATATTGACGGCAACAATGTAAGAGATAATGGCAATGCGTACCACGTTGTGATTTCTGCCGGAGCAGTAGGCACAGCAGTATTGGACGGTTTTGTCATTACTATGGGCAATGCCAATGGTAATGGCTATATAGGGGTAAATGGAAGGTCTATATGTAGATGCATAGGTGGCGGTATGGTTAATATGAACAGCTCTCCTATGTTGAGCAACTGTATTTTTTCGGGAAATACTACTTCAGTATGGGGTGGTGGCATGTATAATGAATACTCCTCTCTGGTGGTGAACAGTTGTGTTTTTTCGGGAAATAGTAGTGGTGACTTAGGTGGAGGCATAACAACCTTAAATACAGGTTATTACGTCCATTCGGGTATCTATACCAACTGTGTATTTAATAACAATACAGCTGAAGCTGGCGGTGCGATATTTTTAGGTGATGGTAACGGTGATGCTTCAGTATATACCAATTGCTCCTTTTATGGCAATACTGCTTCGGCTGGCAATGTTCTTTATTATGAAAGAAACGGTCAGGAGACTGGTCCGCAGTTTGTCAATAGTATATTGCACAATGCCTCCGGTAATTCAATGTTTGGTGGACCGTTTGTTAATTATATTATATCCAAAAACTGCCTTACCAATGAGGCCTCACTCGGAATAAATCCTAATAATGTGGCAAATATACTATCAACAGACCCATTGTTTACCAATGCAGCAGGAGGAGATTTTACCTTGCAAAGAGGCAGCCCCGCTATCAATGCGGGTAATAATGCGTTCATAGGAGGTTTTGATTTTGATATTGCCGGTAATCCACGCATACAAAACGAAACGGTAGATATGGGTGCTTATGAAAATTATGTGAAACCGAGATATGTCAACATCTCCGCCACCGGAACCAACAATGGCACGAGCTGGGCAAATGCCTACACCGACCTGCAAGATGCCATCAACAATGCCATCGCAGGTGACAGTATTTTTGTGGCAGGGGGTATGTACAAACCTACACGCCCTGCCAATGATTTAACCAACACCTCAAATCCTCTCAACAGAGACAACGCTTTTGTACTCAAAGCCGATGTAAAAATATATGGCGGCTTTGCAGGTACAGAAGCTACTTTGGCAGAGAGAAATTTAAACCTTATAGCCAACCAAAGCATCCTAAGCGGCGATATTGACGGCAACAATGTAAGAGATAATGGCAATGCGTACCACGTTGTGATTTCTGCCGGAGCAGTAGGCACAGCAGTATTGGACGGTTTTGTCATTACTATGGGCAATGCCAATGATGGTGGCTATATAGGGGTAAATGGAAGGTCTATATGTAGATGCATAGGTGGCGGTATGGTTAATATGAACACCTCTCCTATGTTGAGCAACTGTATTTTTTCGGGAAATACTACTTCAGTATGGGGTGGTGGCATGTATAATGAATATTCCTCTCTGGTGGTGAACAGTTGTGTTTTTTCGGGAAATAGTAGTGGTGACTTAGGTGGCGGCATAACAACCTTAAATACAGGTTATTACGGCCATTCGGGTATCTATACCAACTGTGTGTTTAATAACAATACAGCTGAAGCTGGCGGTGCGATATTTTTAGGTGATGGTATCGGTGATGGTTCAGTATATACCAATTGCTCCTTTTATGGCAATACTGCTTCGGCTGGCAATGTTCTTTATTATGAAAGAAACGGTCTGGGTACTGATCCGCAGTTTGTCAATAGTATATTGCACAATGCCTCCGGTAATTCAATGTTTGGTGGAGCGAATGTTTATTATAATGTTATATTCAAAAACTGCCTTACCAATGAGAATTACCTCGGAGAAAACCCTAATAATGTGGCAAATATACTATCAACAGACCCATTGTTTACCAATGCAGCAGGAGGAGATTTTACCTTGCAAAGAGGCAGCCCCGCTATCAATGCAGGTAATAATGCGTTATTTCCGGGATTAAATGCCGACACCAAAGATTTGGCGGGCAACCCACGGGTGTATGAATATGCCGGTGGAGGCATAATAGATATGGGAGCGTTCGAAAACCAAACGTCGATAACGACTGATGCCAACAATATTCTGTATGTCAACACTGCCGTGTCGGGTGGGACAGGAACGGGTAATTCCTGGGCAAATGCCATACCGCAATTGGCCGATGCATTGAAATGGGCAAGAACCCAAAATGATTTCACTTCAGGCAATCCGCTGAAAATATACGTTACCAAAGGCATATATAAGCCACTTTACAATGCTGCAGACGGAAGTTATACCACAGACGGCGGAAGAAACAATGCTTTTGTACTAATGAAAAATGTACAAATTTACGGCGGTTTCGATCCGGACAACGGTATTGACGATTTGTCCGATCCAAGAATTTTCGGTTCGGGCGGAAGTATTTTGAGTGCTGATTTTAATAACAATGATGTCATTTCCGGCACAGGCAGCACCCTTACTATAACGGGTAACAGCGAAAATGCCTATCACGTGGTAGTAGCTGCAGGCCCCAATAGCAGCACTGTTTTAGATGGTTTTACCCTGACCGGCGGCAATGCCAATGGTACTACCGCCCTTACCGTAAACGGTTTGCTGGTCAATGTAAACCAGGGTGGTGGTGTTTTTAGCCGTAGTTCTATGGCAGTATTGAGCAATCTTTGGGTAACAGGCAATGCTTCGCAAGTTCAAGGTGCTGGCTTATATGGCATCGCTTCTAACTACACGGTTACCAATACAACGATATCCCGCAATATTTCGGGCAGTAGCGGAGGTGGCGTATGCAATGAGTGGGGTACAAGTCCGGCATTTACCAATGTATTGGTGGCGGGCAACAGAGCTACCGGCAGCAGTGGCGGCGGCGGAGCGTTTTTTAATAACAATACTGCCAATCCGGTACTTACCAATGTGACCGTGGCCGGCAATGCCGCCACAGGTGGGTCAAGCAATGGCGGTGCATTTTACAACACCACTGCCAATGCCGTTCCGGTGTTGCGAAACAGCGTTGTCATGGGCAATATTGCGGCTAACGCAAATGGTTTTTATAATAATGGCGGTAGTCCTTCTTTTACGAACTGTCTGGTGGAAGGAGAAACAGCCAACACTAACGGCAATATCAATGCTTCTCTTTATACCGCAACCGATGTTTTTACCGATTTCGCAAACGGTGATTACACCCTGAAAGAAGGCTCACCTGCGGTAAATGCAGGAAGCAATGCTTTGTTTACCGGATTGGACATCAATACCAAAGATTTGGCAGGAAATCCTCGGGTTTATGGCTATGCCAACGGTGGCATTATCGATATGGGGGCGTATGAGTATCAAAGTGCTGCTATCGTTCCTGATGTCAACAATATTCTTTATGTCGATATTAATGCAACAGGTTACGGCAGCGGCGACAGCTGGGCAAACGCCATTCCGCAATTGGCCGATGCATTGAAATGGGCAAGAACCCAAAATGATTTCACTTCTGGCAATCCACTAAAAATATACGTTGCTAAAGGAACATACAAACCACTTTACAACGCTGCCAACGGAGGTTATATGACAGATGGCGGAAGAGACAACGCTTTTGTATTGGTAAACAACGTACTCGTCTATGGCGGTTTCGACCCTGATAACGGCATTGACGATTTATCGGACACTCGGATTTTCGGTTCGGGCGGCTCTATTTTGAGCGGCGACATCGGAACTCCAGACGACAATACCGACAACTGCTACCACGTTGTGATTTCTGTGGGGACTAACTCCAACGGAGTTATTAGTGGTACAGCAAGGTTAGATGGTTTTACCGTTAGTGGCGGATATGCTCAAGGAACCAGCGGATATATTCAAGTAAACGGCTATGATTATGTTAGTCGAACCCTTGGTGCCGGAATGTATAATTATGGTTTTTCACCAACTGTTGCCAGCTGTACTTTTACCGGAAACTCCGGCATTGGTTTAGGCGGTGGAATGTATGATGGAGGTAGTTCAGGTAATATGACCACCATTACCAATACCCATTTTGATGGAAATTCGGCTAGATTAGGTGGCGGATTGTATATTGATTCTCCTTCACCAAGCATTACCAACTGTAGTTTTACAGGAAATACAGCTATTCATTTCAACGGCGGAAGCGGCGGCGGAATGTATCTCACCTACACCGGCTCAGACGTATCTTCTTCTCCCACTATTACCAATTGCAGTTTCACCGGAAACACCGCCCTTTATTACGGTGGCGGAATACTACTCGATGGACTTTATTCGTACACTACGCCCATTATTACCAATTGCAGTATTATCGGAAATACGCTTACCGGAGTTTTGGCTTCAAACAACGGTAGCGGAATAGAAATCCGGCGATCTAATCCCACTATTACCAATACTACCATTGCCAATAACGGCAGTGTTGGTCTTTTTATCGATAATTCTGCACTACCTGTTTTCCAAAACACCATTATTTGGGATGCGATTAACGGAGTTAGTTACACTTCAACCTATTCTTTATTAAAAGGCGAAAACCCTTCCGGAACAGGCAACGTAGATGCTACAACCCTAACAGCAGATGATGTTTTTAATGATTATGCCAATGGCGATTATACGCTGAAAAACAGTTCGCCTGCGGTAAATGCAGGAAGTAATCCACTGTTTACAGGATTAGATGCTTCTACTTTGGATATGGCAGGAAATCCGAGAGTGTACAAATATGCCAACGGAGGAATTATAGATATGGGAGCGTTCGAAAACCAAACGATATATACCGGACCCGATGCCAACAATATTCTGTATGTAAACAAGACCGTTTCCGGCGGAAATGGCAGCGGTGATAGTTGGACAAATGCCGCTCCAGAACTTGCCGATGCGTTGAAATATGCCCGACAAAAAAATAATTACACAACAGAAAATCCACTAAAAATTTACGTTGCCAAAGGCACATACAAACCTCTTTACAACGCTGACAACGGAGGTTATATGACAGACGGTGGAAGAGATAACGCTTTTGTATTGGTAAACAATGTACTCGTTTATGGCGGTTTCGACCCTGATAACGGCATTGACGATTTATCGGACACTCGGATTTTCGGTTCGGGCGGCTCTATTTTGAGTGGCGACATCGGAACTCCAGACGACAATACCGACAACTGCTACCACGTTGTGATTTCTGTGGGGACTAACTCCAACGGAGTTATTAGTGGTACAGCAAGATTAGATGGTTTTACCATTAGTGGCGGATATGCTGTAGGAACCAGCGGATATATTCAAGTAAACGGCTATGATTATGTTAGTCGAACCCTTGGTGCCGGAATGTATAATTATGGTTTTTCACCAACTGTTGCCAGCTGTACTTTTACCGGAAACTCCGGCATTGGTTTAGGCGGTGGAATGTATGATGGAGGTAGTTCAGGTAATATGACCACCATTACCAATACCCATTTTGATGGAAATTCGGCTAGATTAGGTGGCGGATTGTATATTGATTCTCCTTCACCAAGCATTACCAACTGTAGTTTTACAGGAAATACAGCTATTCATTTCAACGGCGGAAGCGGCGGCGGAATGTATCTCACCTACACCGGCTCAGACGTATCTTCTTCTCCCACTATTACCAATTGCAGTTTCACCGGAAACACCGCCCTTTATTACGGTGGCGGAATACTACTCGATGGACTTTATTCGTACACTACGCCCATTATTACCAATTGCAGTATTATCGGAAATACGCTTACCGGAGTTTTGGCTTCAAACAACGGTAGCGGAATAGAAATCCGGCGATCTAATCCCACTATTACCAATACTACCATTGCCAATAACGGCAGTGTTGGTCTTTTTATCGATAATTCTGCACTACCTGTTTTCCAAAACACCATTATTTGGGATGCGATTAACGGAGTTAGTTACACTTCAACCTATTCTTTATTAAAAGGCGAAAACCCTTCCGGAACAGGCAACGTAGATGCTACAACTTTAACAGCAGACGATGTTTTTAATGATTATGCCAATGGCGATTATACGCTGAAAAATAGTTCGCCTGCGGTAAATGCAGGAAGTAATGCTTTGTTTGTCGGGTTGGATGCTAACACCAAAGATTTGGCAGGAAATCCGAGAGTATATGATTATGCCGGTGAAGGGATTATTGATTTGGGAGCGTATGAGTATCAGGGAGCTCCCCTGCCTATACAGCTTCTCACCTTCACAGCGCAAAAGCAAAACACAACTGCCTTGTTGAAATGGACTACCGCCACTGAACAAAACAATCACGGCTTTGAAATCCAGCGCAGCACGGACGGAAAGCACTGGACACCACTGACCTTCATCCCCACAAAGGCAGATGACGGAAACAGCCTCTCCGCACTGCAATACAACTATTCTGACGACACTCCTACAAAGTCCGTCAACTACTATCGCCTGAAGCAGATAGACCGCAACGGCAGCTATGAATACAGCATCATCAGGTCCGTCTCATTTGACGGAGGCCGGGCCATCAATGTCTATCCGAATCCGGCTACTGTGCAGGTGACGGTCACCGGCTTGCAGAAAGAGGATCATATAACACTTGTGGATGGATTGGGTAATAAGGTGAGACAGTATGAAAGTGATGGTGAAGAAATGACCGTAATGATGGATCAATTGCAGCGCGGCATTTACTACATCGTGGTAATCAATGGGGATACGGCGGTTGCGACGTTTAAGGTGGTGAAGGGGGAATGATGGCTATCAAGAAGCCTTCGTGGTGTGAAAATCGAACATCATGTTATCTGTAACATGGCAAGTGCTGTCGGCACGACCCGTATGGTAGCATATTATACATGCCCGGAATGAAAAGCTCCGTAAGTGCGGCCTTATAAATTATGGACATTGATAATTTAGGATTACCATTTGTCTGATCATGAGAAAACAATTAAAATATCTTCCGGCACACACTTTATCGTTTGACATTCTTCTGGAAAAGGCAGATTATTCAATGTCTTCCTCCAGGAGGGTGTTGAATGGTACGGATTTTTTTAGAGCAATATTCTTTCCTGCTCCCGCAATATCTGTACAACTTCTTCCTGCGTCAACTGGGTAATATTGCTTAACATAGCGATGTCAAGACCATTGTTGTACCCATTGAGTATAACTTGGCTTTTGCCTTTTTTCTCGCCTTCTTCTATTCCTTTTTCTATTCCTTTTTCTATTCCTTTTTCTATTCCTTCTTCTCTTCCTTCTATTCTACCTTGCTCAATTAATTGCTCATAAGTTGTCATAACTTCTTCTTTTATTTCTGATGACATATTTTCCATAGCTTCAATAATGATCGGTGGTTGTATCTTTGACACACTTATGATATAAACGCCAATCATCAAAATAAAGTTTCTATCCACTTCGCTATTTGAAAGCAGATTGAATATTCTCTTCAATTCTAACAAGGGTTCAGTTTGATCGAATCTGCCTTTTTGAGCAAAGAGTGCGGCTGCCAGCGAATTGATTTTCAGGGTCAAAATATCATCGTCCGACAAAGAATTGAGTGCAATGAAAATATGGTTCAACACGGGGAGATAGTCAGATAAAGGAGCTGTAACTCCAGCAAACAAATCCTTAACACTGGGAGCCTTCCACTTCCTTTTGCCTTGATAATATATGATGGGGATGATGGGCTTTAGCGGTTTATTTTTCTCTAAGCACTTGATCCAATGGGAAAACAAATAATGCCCAACTTGAATCAAGGTGTACTTGTAGGATGATGATTTATGTTCAAGCAACAAAACCAGGTCGAGTGGTTTCTCTTCAAGCGTTCTTATTTCGAAGACGATATCGGAAAGATATTCACTCAGGTCTTTTTGAATATATGATTCCCTGGATATCTTAAGACTGGTGAAATCCAGTTGCGTTCGAATTTCTTCCGGCAAGAATCGTTCAAAAAATGCAGTGACATGTTCTACATTTGAGAACGTCTCTCTGACAAACTTATCATGTGCGTTGTTGATTTTGTTGGGCATAAGTAGTTTTTTTCATAATTGTTAAAAAAATGTGGTTGGTGATGAATTATGGGGAAATAACCTTGGTCTATTGCTTTATTCTCTCGTGTTCCCGCAATATCTGTACGACTTCTTCCTGCGTCAACTGGGTAATATTGCTTAACATAGCGATGTCAAGACCATTGTTGTACCCATTGAGTATAACTTGGCTTTTGCCTTTTTTCTCGCCTTCTTCTATTCCTTTTTCTATTCCTTTTTCTATTCCTTTTTCTATTCCTTCTTCTCTTCCTTCTATTCTACCTTGCTCAATTAATTGCTCATAAGTTGTCATAACTTCTTCTTTTATTTCTGATGACATATTTTCCATAGCTTCAATAATGATCGGTGGTTGTATCTTTGACACACTTATGATATAAACGCCAATCATCAAAATAAAGTTTCTATCCACTTCGCTATTTGAAAGCAGATTGAATATTCTCTTCAATTCTAACAAGGGTTCAGTTTGATCGAATCTGCCTTTTTGAGCAAAGAGTGCGGCTGCCAGCGAATTGATTTTCAGGGTCAAAATATCATCGTCCGACAAAGAATTGAGTGCAATGAAAATATGGTTCAACACGGGGAGATAGTCAGATAAAGGAGCTGTAACTCCAGCAAACAAATCCTTAACACTGGGAGCCTTCCACTTCCTTTTGCCTTGATAATATATGATGGGGATGATGGGCTTTAGCGGTTTATTTTTCTCTAAGCACTTGATCCAATGGGAAAACAAATAATGCCCAACTTGAATCAAGGTGTACTTGTAGGATGATGATTTATGTTCAAGCAACAAAACCAGGTCGAGTGGTTTCTCTTCAAGCGTTCTTATTTCGAAGACGATATCGGAAAGATATTCACTCAGGTCTTTTTGAATATATGATTCCCTGGATATCTTAAGACTGGTGAAATCCAGTTGCGTCCGAATTTCTTCCGGCAAGAATCGTTCAAAAAATGCAGTGACATGTTCTACATTTGAGAACGTCTCTCTGACAAACTTATCAAGTGCGTTGTTGATTTTGTTGGGCATAGGAATGAAGTTTTATGACGTAAAGATAAATGAATTTCTTGAAATATTATTGGAAATATTAATTATGTTTAAAAATAAACAGCTTTTAACTCCCTTTATCCGTTTAACAATCATATCTTTAGGTCATACAATCTTGCCGCTATGAGATCCTTACTTCTACTTCCGTTATTTCTCCTTTCCTGTTATCTGGTCGATGCCCAAAATTATGAACCAATTTGGTCAGGTTCCCAAAGTCTTTATAAACCTAAACTTCCAGGGGGAGATGTTATCCCGGATAACTTTGTGCGGATGGCATTTGATTCCGCAAAAACAGTAGGGGCTCAGATTAGTTATTTTCCTTACCGGACAGTTGCGAAATATAACAGTAATTATAATGTTGCTGTAAGGACCCATTGCTGGCTCGGGAAGGAAATTATTCTCAACAAGCCGGAAGGTTGGTTTACCATCAAAAATGACAATTTTCGATTTGATCCGGACCAATATAAGGTTGTAAAGGAAGGCGAAGGCTCATTCAGGATTTATTACGACAGACCGGTGGGATACCAATGGTCTATGGGGGAATTTGGAGAAATTGTGGCAGAAGTTGTCGGTATTGAATCTTTCTTTTATGAAGGGAAAAAGGATATACTAAAGACGATTCGATTGACCAATGAAAATGATGCATACTCATGGGCTGAGGGCGAAATCAAGATCAGTGAAAATCACGGCATTATTTCCCTGCCCAGCATGCAGTTCTTCCCTTATGAATGGAGAACGTATGAATTTTATTCTTCCAATCTCCCCGGCTCGAAGTTGGTGGATCCTGATCCTTACAGCATGTTCCACATGAATGAAGGCGACAAATATACGACACATTTCCAATATTCTAATCCACCCAATGATTTTGGTCAAGAATACACACAATACGAATGTCTCAAAATCAATTCTCTGAATGGCAATATAGTCGATCGGGATATGCATATCACTACAATCCGTTACGATAGGCAAACCGTCAAATGGGAAGTAGAGGAAGAAACAATCAATGAGGTGGTCGATTATGATGGGTTTTACGTCAGTGGGGCAGTTGACCGATTGACTGATGTGCATGGGCAACTCTTTTATACTTATTTGATAGAATCCGGCACAAAATATGGGAGATTGATGTTTGAAACTGAAGATTGGATTGAGGAAGTGGTAGATGTCTGCTCGAGTTATAGCTTCGCTTCGGCGTTCGATCAATATTATGACTGTGACTATGGTATAAATGGTAGATTTAAAGTTCCGATATTTATTGAAAAGGACGGTGAGATTTGGGGCCATGATATTGATGTGGATAGCTTATTGAATGTCACACCGGTTGATTGGAGCGCAGATGTGGTTATATCACCGAATCCTAATGATGGTGTATTTACAGTCGATCTGCCGGATAATATCGATTTGAAGACGGTGTTTGCTGTGGATATTTTGGGCAGGAGTTGTGTGATAATCCGACAAGGCAGTCAATTAAAGGCTGATGTGGGACAGGGATTGTATGCTCTCATTGGGATTACAGAGTCTGGACAAAGGTTTGGATTGGGTAAGCTGATTGTGATCAAATGAATATGTTGGACATGGAAATCCGGTTTATAGCACGCAGATGACGCGGATGTAGCTGATTTACACAGTTTTTTTTTATCATTGATAGTCTGCGCTATCTGTGTTATCAGCGTTCCATTGTGGATAGCAAGTAGATGACGCGGATGTAGCTGATTTTCACAGATTTTTTTATCATTGATAGTCTGCGCTATCTGTGTTATCAGCGTTTCATTGTGGATAGCACGCAGATGACGCGGATGTAGCTGATTTACACAGATTTTTTTATCATTGATAATCTGCGCTATCTGTGTTATCGGCGTTCCATTGTGTATAGCACGCGGATGACGCGGATGTAGCTGATTTACACAGATTTTTTTATCATTGATAGTCTGCGCTATCTGTGTTATCAGCGTTTCATTGTTTATAGCACGCGGATGACGCGGATGTAGCTGATTTTCACAGGTTTTTTTATCATTGATAATCTGCGCTATCTGTGTTATCGGCGTTCCATTGTGGATAGCATGCGGATGACGCGGATGTAGCTGATTTACACAGATTTTTTTATCATTGATAATCTGCGCTATCTGTGTTTTCGGCGTTCCATTGTGGATAGCACGCAGATGACGCGGATGTAGCTGATTTACACAGATTTTTTAACACAGGCCATTGAATTCTCGCTCTCTTCAGACCAGTTTTGCAATGATACATCAAAAAATGAAACTTCAAGATGTATAAATATTTCAATATATTGTCAAATATGCAATAGATAATATATTATTTGTGTATTATGTAATAAAAATATAACAATTATAGATTTTGCAGGCTGATGTTTCTTTTTTAATGTTATACCTACTGGAATTTGAACTTATACATAGCGATTTTACTACAAAAAAATAAAAAATATTCTGTCAAACTAAATAGATATCAGAAATAAGTGTTAAATTTGCGGCAGATAATGCAAATTATGTGTATTATATAATTTAAATTTAACAATGATAGGTATTAGAAACAGGCTTAGAAATTATGTTGAGGTGCCTTTGTCGCATCAACTCGTCTCAGATGCATTGGCGGAATATAATCAACCCAATGCAAAAATCAGTGAGTTGGTGAGGAGAGGTTTTCTGATTTCCTTGAGGCGCGGACTGTATGTGCCCGGGCCTGAAGCTGATTTGCCTATTCCTGACCTGTTTGTCGTGGCCAATCACTTGCGTGGCCCGAGTTATATCTCCCTTCAGTCCGCATTGGCTTATCATGGTTTGATACCTGAGCGTGTGGAAGAGATTACTTCGATTACACTGTTGACTACACGCGACTTTGATACGCCGATTGGCAGGTTTACATACCGGCACTTTGATGCGCCTTATTATTCATTTGGTATTGAACGTGTGCAAGTGGCAACGAATCAGTTTGCATTGATTGCTTCGCCCGAAAAAGCTATTTGCGATACCATTGTGGCTACTGCAGGCGTCAACCTCCGCAGCAGGACGCAGACCCTTGATTATTTGGTCGAAGATATGCGGATTGATGAGGCCGATTTACAAGCTTTGGATGATGAGTTGATCGAGAGTTGGTTGGAGGATGCTCCAAAAAGATCCAGCTTGGAGATGCTGCTGAATACAATCAGATCGATATGATAAAAGACTGGATAGCCGGATATCAACCGAAGAATGAGGAGGAAACGCTCTCTGCATTGCGTGAAATAATGCAAGAAGTTGTGCTTGCCGCATTGTCGCGTACGGACTTTTTTAAGACAGCCGCATTTTATGGAGGTACGGCACTAAGGATATTTTACGGATTGGACCGATATTCGGAAGATCTGGATTTTTCACTCCTTGAGCGGGATGAAAACTTTTCCTTGGAGCCGTACTTTCATTCTATGCAAAACGAATTTGAATCGTTGGGCCTTCAGGTAAGCTTACGTCAAAAGATCAAAACTCATAAAACAGCAATAGAATCCGCTTTTTTGAAAACGGAAACATTGTGGGAAGAGCTGGTTTTGGAAGACATCGTAGAACAAATCGGTATTCGTTCCAATAAAAATGTCAAAATCAAGATAGAAGTGGATCGCAATCCCCCAACCGGTTTTGATACAGAAGAAAAACTGTTGCTTCGACCCTTTTCATTTTATGTCAAATGCTTTGACCTACCCAGTTTGTTTGCCGGGAAGATGCACGCCATGCTATTCAGGAAATGGAAACACAGGATAAAGGGCAGGGATTGGTATGATCTGGAATGGTACATCCGCAAAGGTGTTCCCATCAATCTCTCACATTTTTTACAACGTGCGAAAGATACGGGTGATTGGAGTCAGGAGGATATCGGACAGGAGGATTTGATCAATCTGCTCAAGGAAAAAATAAATGGGATTTCAATAGAAGAAGTCAAAAAGGATATTCGCCCTTTTGTAAAGGATATTCACAAATTGGATATCTGGAGTAGGCAGTATTTTTTGGATTTGATTGGATTGCTGAAGTTTGATTAGGCAGTTGTTGTCCCTTTTTTTGAAAATTTGTTTTTTAGCTTTGTCATTTCCGATTATTTGTAAACAAATTTTCAAGTACATAATTTATCTTTAGGTTGTAAGTTGATTTTAATTTATATAAATAGTGCTTAGTTAAATAAATATAGTCGTGTCTGAATTTAAATATACATTTGATCTTGAGTCTTTTGCACTATTCCCTTTTCCCTTTTCCCTTTTCCCTTTTCACTTAACAATAGTTTAATATGATATATGCCGATATACTCGAACGACAGCGTAAATTTTTCCGCTCCGGAGTGACGAAACAAGTTGATTTCCGAAAGGAGCAGTTGCGAAAGTTGCGGGATGTCCTGCGTAACCATGAAGAAAAGCTCTATGATGCCATTCAGCAGGATCTTGGCAAGTCGGCATTCGAAACGTTTACCACTGAAATTTCCTTTATATACAATGAGATCGACTATTTTTTGAAGAATTTAGAGTCTCTGGTCAAGCCACATAAGGTATCTACCAATATCATCAACCAGTTGGGCAGTAGCAGGATTTATTCAGAACCTTTTGGCAATACATTAGCCATCGGCGCATGGAATTATCCGTATCAGCTTTCGTTTGTGCCTGCCGTTTGTGCTCTTGCTGCCGGCAATACTGTGATCCTAAAGCCGAGTGAGAATGCGCCCAATACGGCTGCCGCCATGGAAGCCGTGGTCAATGAAAATTTTCCGGATGAGTATTTCCATCTCATTCAGGGTGGGGTGGAGGAAACAACTGAAATTCTTAAATTGCAGTTTGACAAGATTTTCTTTACTGGCAGTCCGCACATCGGCAAGATAGTCTATCTGGCTGCTGCGGTACATCTCACGCCTGTGACACTGGAATTGGGTGGAAAATCTCCTGCTATCGTTACCCCGTCAGCCAATATCGAAGTGGCTGCCCGGCGCATCGTTTGGGGCAAGTTTCTCAATGCTGGTCAGACCTGTATAGCGCCCGATTATCTATATGTGCATCAGCAGGTGAGGGAGGCTCTCCTGACTGCCATCAAGAGGAATATCGAGAAGTTTCAATATCTGCCGGGATCTGAAAATTATACGCGCATCATCAACTCTCGTCACTTCAAGCGTCTCATCGGATTCATCGATCAGGCGAAGGTTTTCACCGGTGGCCGTTATGACGAGGACAAACTCTTTATCGAGCCCACCATCCTGCAGCATGTGACTTGGGAGGACAAGGTAATGCAGGACGAGGTCTTCGGGCCTGTATTGCCGGTACTGGACTACAACGATTTTAACGAGGTGGTCGATATCATTCAGAGCCATGAAAAGCCTCTTTCAGCCTATATATTTACCAATAACAATACTGAGAAAGAGGCATTCGTAAGCAAAATTTCCTTTGGTGGCGGCTGTATCAATGATACGGTTATGCATATAAGTAATCCCAATCTACCATTTGGGGGCATTGGCAATTCAGGCATCGGCAGTTATCACGGGAAATATGGTTTTGAGACATTCTCTCACCGAAAGGCTGTTATGGATAAGGCGACATGGGGTGAACCGGATCTGAGGTATCCTCCCTATACCAATACCAAGAAAAAGTGGATCAGGCGATTACAGGGTTGATGAACCTTGGTGCCCGATATTTTTATCTGATAATATAGCTAAAGGCTGTAGCCACGACATTTCTGTTTTGCGTAATATTATTCCGACATAATAAACACACTTTTCAATTCATTCGTGCGATTGGTCGTACCAATAGTGCTTTTTACATTTCGTTTGGGAACTAAATCCCAATATGATCGGGTGATGCCCAAAAAATTTCTCACCATTTTGGTCAAGAATTTTCCATAATCGACTTTTCCTGTCTATTGGCAAATACCAAAGCTCCAAAAAGCGCAACATCTCATCTTTGCTCTCTTCGAATAATTTTCCGGAAAAAATATTTTCTTCAATCGCCTGTGTATTTTCTAACAATATATTAATAACCAATAAGTTGAAAAAAGAGCGTGAGTTATAAAAGTATGATAATGAGGAAATCGCCTGCCTTTTTCCAAATTTTATTTGACTTAAAAATTTTTCATATAGAAATAAATCGTAACTTGGCGGGGTAATTTGTTCAGGCCGACCCTAAGGAAAAGTCGAAGAAAATTAGTGATTGCAAAGACGCTTTTGCTTTACCAAACGGAGGTCAAAGACGGGTTATGGGATAAATGATCCCGTTTTTCGAAATTAAAAACGAAAATGAATGAGCGATGAATCCTTGACTTCATTATGGCCCCTTTTGTTTTATGCCGGCGGCGTCGTATTGCTTGTACTTATCATGCTGGGCGCTTCTCATTTCCTCGGTGAAAGGCATAAAGAAACCGCCACTGACCGTATATTCGAATCCGGTATCAAGGTTACAGGCGAGGCACGGTTTCGATTCCCAATCCATTTTTATATACTGGCAATGTTTTTCGTCGTATTCGACCTCGAGGCTGTCTTCGTAGTTACATGGGCGATCAATGTCAGGGAATTGGGTTGGCCGGGCTACATTTCGATTCTTACGTTTATTCTTTCCCTTGTTGCAATGCTGGCATATGTTTGGAAGATAGGCGCATTAGACTTTGGACCTTCAGGCAAGAAGATCCTGAAGCAATACCATAAGAACTTCAAGTCCAATCCCGATCAGATAATTAAAGACTCAAGTAAATCATTATAATATGAAATGGTGGACCACAAGGGCCAATGACCCGGTCAATACACATAAAGGAAACTCTTCGATGAAGGACGCCGTACAACAATCGGTTGTCCTGACTACATTGGACTCCATGGTCAATTGGGGACGTAAAAACTCGGTTTGGCCGTTTAACTTCGGACTTAGCTGCTGTTATGTTGAGATGGCAACCTCCATCACAAGTAAATATGATGTGTCGCGTTTCGGTGCGGAAGTTATTCGGGGTACACCTCGGGAAGCCGATATGATGATTGTGGCTGGGACCGTATTTATTAAAATGGCACCCATCATCCGACAATTGTATGAGCAGATGATGGCTCCGCGATGGATCATAGCCATGGGGGCGTGTGCTTCCTCAGGCGGTATGTATGATATCTACAGTGTAGTGCAGGGCGTGGACAAGTTTATGCCGGTCGATGTATATGTGCCGGGCTGTCCGCCAAGACCTGATGCCTTTCTGGAAGGTATCGTGATGCTTCGCGAAATGGTGGGTAATGAAAAGCGACCGTTGAGCTGGACTATAGGTCCTCAGGGCATTATTAAACCGGAAATGCCATCCATGCGTGATTTAAAGCATGATCAACGGGTGAAAATGACCGAAATCATGCCTCCTGATCGTGTATAAAATATGGATCTAGCAACAGAATGATTATTTAACAAAAGAGGAATAATAAATATGTCAGGCTATTCTGATATCATTGATAAGATAAAGATTCGCTTCCCGGAGGCCATCACATTTGAACAACCCACCAGTGACGAATTTCCGACCTTGTGGATTGACAAAGGTTCTGTCATCTCCGTTTTGGCCTTCCTGAAGAGTGAATCCGACATGCAGTTCAAATTCCTGTATGACCTTAGCGCCATCGATGAACAGGCCAGGAATAATAGGGGAGGACAGCCTGAAAGCAAGTTTACGGTCGTCTATTTATTGCTTTCCTATTTCAGGAATCAGTTTATCAGGCTTAAAGTTGGCCTAACCGGTGACAAACCTACAGCTCCCACAGCTACTTCCGTCTGGAAATCTGCCAATTGGTATGAGCGGGAAGCATGGGATATGTTCGGTATTCATTTTGAAGGGCATCCCGGTCTTAACAGGATATTGATGCCTCGCTACTGGAAAGGTCATCCATTGCAAAAGGCGCATCCCGCAAGAGCTACTGAAATGGGACAGTTCAAGTTGCCCGAGGAGCAAATGCTGGAACAACAGGATATCCTGCAATTCAAGCCCGAAGAATGGGGCATGAAATCAGAATCACCGACCAACGACGATATCATGTTCCTCAATCTGGGTCCTCAACACCCCGGAACTCACGGTGTCCTTCGTCTTATCCTTAAGATGGATGGAGAATTCATCGCCGACATCGTCCCAGACATCGGCTTCCACCATAGAGGAGCCGAAAAGATGGGCGAAAGACAATCCTGGCATACCTATATTCCTTATACCGATCGGGTAGAGTATCTTAGTGGCGTACTCAACAACCTGCCTTACGTGATGGCAGTGGAGAAGATGGGCGGCATCGAAGTGCCTGACCGCGCCAAAATCATCCGTATCATGCTTTGTGAACTGTTCCGCATATCAAGCCATTTGGTTTGGTACGGTACCTTTGCACAGGACCTTGGTATGATGACACCAGTGTTCCTGACCTTCTACGACAGGGAGCGACTTTTTACCATCATTGAAGCTATCTGTGGTGACAGGATGCACCCCAACTGGTTTAGGATCGGAGGTGTAGCTCAGGATCTTCCTACAGGCTGGGAACAACTTGTTGAAGATTTTGTCAAGTATTTCCCTCCTAGGCTGAAGGAATACGAAAAGATGGTGATGAAAAACAGGATTTTCAAAGCACGGACGGTGGGTATTGGCGTATTCAGTACGGATGAGGCAATCGATTGGGGAGTTACAGGCCCGGGATTGCGGGCTACAGGTCTTGCCTGGGATATGAGAAAACAACAACCATACTCTGGATACGACCAATTCGACTTTGAAGTCCCGGTTGCCGCCAACGGTGATTGCTATGACCGTGCGTGGGTACACGTAGAAGAAATGCGCCAAAGTATTCGCATCATTGAGCAATGTCTCAAGAATATGCCGGCCGGACCTTATAAGTCCACCAATGCACTCACTACGCCGCCCGTCAAGGAGCGTACCATGTATGATATTGAGACTTTGATCAACCACTTTGTAAATATTTCATGGGGTCCGGTTATTCCGCCTACAGAAGGATTCTGCTGTGTTGAATCCAGCAAGGGCAATAATGGATATTACCTTGTAAGTGATGGAAGTACAGCTTCCTACAGAACGAGGATCCGCACCCCGAGCTTCCCGCATATTCAATTTGTGCCTGAATACAGTAAAGGTTATACCATTGCCGACCTGATGGCCATCTTGGGAAGTGTTGACTTTGTATTATCAGATATTGACAGATAGTAAAATTTTTTATTTAAATGACAACAGAACAAGTTATATCCGACGAGGCGAGACAGGAAATTGAAAAACTGTTTCACCATCTGCCACACAAACAGGCTGCTTGTATCGATGCCCTGAAAGTCGTGCAGAAATACAATCGTTGGGTATCTGACGAAGCATTGAAGGAACTGGCTCCGATTCTGGAGATGAGTCCGCACGAAATAGACAGTGTAGCGACATTCTATAATATTATCTTCAGAAGACCGGTGGGTAGGCATGTACTCTTCTTGTGCAACAGTGTCAGCTGCTACATCATGGGTTATGATAAGATACACGAAGCGATCAAGCAAAAATTGGGGATAGACTTCGGCCAGACTACACCGGATGATCGGTTTACCTTCCTGCCTATCCCGTGTCTTGGTACGTGTGACCATGCGCCTGCACTGCTTATTGATGAGGACCTGCACCGTGATCTGGCTCCGGAGCAATTGGATGAAATTCTGGCAAAATATGAATAACGAATGATGGAAAGACCTCTGACCGAACATATTAAAAAAGACGGAACCGCCTTATCACTCAAGGAATATGAAGCAGTAGGCGGTTATCAGGGACTGCGGGCAGCGCTTAAGATGTCGCCATCTGAAGTCCTCGATTTGGTGAAGGATTCGAAACTGCGTGGACGTGGTGGTGCCGGATTCCCTACAGGTATGAAATGGAGTTTCGTGCCGATGGGAGACAATGCTCCCAAAGAGAAATACCTTGTTGCCAATGGCGACGAAATGGAGCCGGGCACATTCAAGGATAGATTATTGATAGAGGGAAATCCGCATCAGTTGATCGAAGGGATGATAATAAGCGCCTATACCATTGGGGCCAATATGAGCTATATCTTCCTGCGATGGGCTTATCATTTGGCCGCTAAAAGAGTATTGGAAGCGTTGGACGAAGCCTATAAAGCCGGTTATCTGGGAAAAAATATCCTCGGCAGCGGTTTTTCATTAGAGATGGACCTGCACACGAGTGTCGGTCGTTACATCTGTGGTGAAGAAACAGCTCTGTTGAATGCATTGGAAGGTAAAAGAGCAAATCCGAGAAATAAACCACCTTTCCCACAGGTGAGCGGACTTTTTGGCAAACCCACAATCGTCAATAACATAGAGACTTATTGCAACATTCCACATATCCTGGCAAAAGGATCAGAATGGTACATTTCTCTCAGTAAATCAGAAGGAGGTGGTGGAACAAAACTATATGGTGCAAGTGGAAGAGTCAAGCGGCCGGCCATCTGGGAATTACCTCTGGGCACAACACTGGGAGAGATCATGGAAGAACATGCCGGAGGAATGCAGGATGGTTACAAGGTGAGAGGATTGTTGCCCGGTGGCGCATCTACCGATTACCTGACTCCTGAACATTATAACATCAAGATGGACTTTGAGGAAGTAGGCAAGGCCGGAAGCCGAATGGGTACAGGAACCATCATAGTCATGGACGACAAGACGTGTCCGATAGGTATGTGCCTCAATCTCGAACGCTTTTTTGCACAGGAATCCTGCGGTTGGTGTACACCTTGTCGTGAGGGATTGCCGTGGACAGCCAAGATACTGTTGGCCCTGGAAGAGGGTAGAGGCGTACCGGAAGATATCGAGCATCTTACGAAGCAGACACGGTATATGGCGCCGGGAAATACGTTCTGCGCCCTTGCTCCTGGTGCAATGGAGCCTCTTCAAAGTGCACTGAAGTATTTCAGGGAAGACTTTGATGAGCATATTCATACCAAACATTGTAAATATCATCATTGATTGATATCATAAAATAAGAGATATGGCTAAAATATATGTCGATAACGTAGAATACGAAGTTCCTGACGGTAAAAACTTGCTGGAGGTGTGCTTATCCTTGGGAAAGGACATCACCTATTTTTGCTGGCACCCGAAGATGCATTCTGTCGGTGCTTGTCGTCAGTGCGCCGTAACCGTTTATCGCGATGAAAACGATACCCGTGGAAGGATAGGAATGGCTTGTATGATGGACGCTGTTGATGGCACCAGAATCTCCATCCAGGATGAAAATTCAAAGACTTTCCGCGCAGGTAACATCGAATCATTGATGATCAATCACCCACATGACTGTGCCGTCTGCGATGAGGGTGGAGAATGTCACCTGCAGGATATGACAGTCATGAGTGGTCATAATTATCGCCGCTACCGCTTTGAGAAAAGAACGCATATCAATCAGGATCTTGGACCATTCATCAATCATGAGATGAACCGTTGTATCCAATGTTACCGTTGCGTGCGCTTCTACAACGACTATGCGGGTGGTCAGGACTTCGGAGTTTTTGCTTCCAGTGGCAGAGTGTATTTTGGCCGAAGTGAAGAAGGTACCCTCGAAAATGAATTCAGTGGCAACCTAGTGGAGGTTTGTCCTACCGGTGTGTTTACAGATAAAACACTTCGTCAGCATTACACCAGAAAATGGGACCTGACCAGTGCGCCATCTATTTGTCAAGGCTGCTCCGTTGGATGCAACATTCTGACTTCAGAGCGCTATGGCAAGGTTCGCCGTGTGATGACACGCTTCAATGGCGATGTCAACGGTTACTTCCTTTGTGACCGTGGCCGATTCGGATATGAATATGCCAATGATGAAAAGCGCTTGACCAGAGCTGCACAAAAGGATAATTCTTCCAACATCGATGCATTCACAGCCGTAAAACAACATCTGGCTGCCAAGCCCGGCATGATCGGTATTGGATCGCCTCGTGCTTCGCTTGAATCAAATTTCATGTTGAAGCAATTGGTAGGTGCAGAGAATTTCTATACCGGTGTGAGCGGTAGAGAAAAGGAAGTAGTGGATACTGCACTGGATGTTCTTGCCAATGGAAAGGTTAAGACGCCAACCTTGGCAGAAATTGAAAATTACGAGACGGTATTTGTTTTGGGTGAAGATGTCACCAATACTTCCCCGATGATATCATTGGCTTTACGCCAGACTTCTAAGACACTACCTCGCCAAAAGGCTTATGCACTCAGGATTCAAACCTGGAACGATGCTGCAATCCGCGAGGTGGTACAAGATGACAAAGGACCATTCTATTTAGCCACTCCAGGAAGAACTAAACTTGAAGAAATTGCGACTTCGGCCACACATGGCGATACAAAGACTTTATTGGCCGTAGGAAATGAAGTGGCAGAGCTGATTCGCTCCGGTAAGGCTGATGCATCGAATGCAAGTTTTGCACATCAGACTGCTACTGCATTGCTGGCCCATGACAAACCTTTGATCGTGTCAGGTGCTGGAATGATGAGTAGCGCAATCGTACGCTGTGCAGCAAAAATCGCTGCCGCACTGAAAGATGCTGGTAAGGATGTGGGACTCGTGCTGTCCGTGCCGGAGACTAATTCCATTGGATTGGCCATGATTGGGTCTGCCGGAAGTCTTGAAGATGCCATGCAAAGAGCTGCAGGAGACAGAAATCTTACCGCGGTTGTCATGGAAACTGACTTGTTCTATAGGACTGATAGTCAATCCGCCTCTGCGTTCCTGTCCAATTGCAACAAGGTTATTCTTCTTGATTCCTTGGAAAATGATACAACACCGGAGGTTGATTATGTACTGCCAGCCGGAACCTTTGCAGAGTCGAGCGGAACATTGGTCAATAATGAAGGACGTGCTCAGCGCTTCTATCAGGTCTTCCAACCCGGCAACGATATGAAGAGTAGTTGGGCGTGGCTTGATATGATGATTCATCAGTCTGAAGCTGCAAGACCATTTGACGACATCGTCGAGGAAATGGCGGCTGCTATACCTGGCTTCGAAGGGATCAAATCCCTGGCTCCAGATGCAGATTTCAGAATCGGTACACAGAAGATTCCTCGTGAATCACACAGATATAGTGGAAGGACATCCATGAATGCCAATGTTAGCGTACATGAGCCTAAGCCACTTGTTGACGTGGACTCCCCATTGAGTTATACGATGGAAGGATTCCATGGTAAGGCGCCAGCCTCGGATATTCCGTTTTTCTGGTCTCCGGGTTGGAACTCTTTACAATCCATCAACAAATATCAGGTGGAAGTTGGCGGGCCATTGCATGGGGGCAACCCTGGTCTTAGGCTGATTGAGCCACGTGAAGATGGAAATGCTTCTTTTGAAGGTCAGAATGGTGCAGGGAATGGTACATTTGAGGTATTGCCGGCATGGCACATCTTTGGATCCGGAGAGCTGACGGCGTTGAGTCCTGCCATAGCCAAACGCATTCCCGAATCGGTCGCTTCCATTTCCGATGCAGGAATGGCAAAAGCCGGTCTTGCAGGAGCAACCTCTTTGAAAGTACGATACAATGGACGGGAGATTGTTTTACCGGTTAATATTGATAATAGTTTACCTGATAATGTGGTGATGATGCCTTATGGTCTGAAGGAAACAGCCGGTATCCATTATCCGTTTTTCGGAGATATTGAAAGAGTGTAATAAAAGGGATAGGTTAAAAAATTAATAATCAAGGGATATGAACGAAACCCTGTTTCACATACTGATTATCGTTGGCGTACTGTTGGGTACGGTGACCATCGCGGCAGGATTGATTTATGTCGAAAGGAAAATGCTGGCTGTATGGCAGCAAAGGAATGGTCCTAACCGGGTCGGGCCTTTCGGTATTTTTCAGGTATTGGCGGATATGATCAAGATATTCTTCAAGGAAGACTGGATTCCACCCTTTGTCAACAAAAAGGTTTTCATCGTCGCGCCTACCATCATCATGCTGAGCATTTTGATGAGTTTTGCAGTAGTGCCATTCGGGCCGGGCTTGGTTGTCGCGGATATGAATATAGGCTTATTGTTTTTCCTAGCGATGTCATCACTTGGAGCCTATACCATTATTCTTGCCGGTTGGGCATCCAACAACAAATATTCTCTGTTGGGAGGCGTGCGCGGAGCAGCTCAAATGATTTCCTATGAGGTGTTTATGGGTTTGTCTCTTATGGGCATTGTGATTCAGGTTGGTTCCTTTAATTTGACCGATATAGTCAATGCGCAAAAGGATGTATGGTTTATCATACCGCAGTTCCTGGGCTTTGTGATCTTTTTGATCGCCGGGATTGCTGAGACACACCGACTGCCCTTCGACCTTCCTGAAGCGGAAAGCGAGTTGATTGCGGGCTTCCACTCCGAGTATTCGGGAATGAAGTTTGGTATGTTCTTCGTCGGAGAATATCTGGGCATCACGCTTGTATCGTGCCTGATCACCATACTGTTTTTTGGTGGGTGGCTCGGTCCTGCATTCCTGCCTCCAATAGTTTGGTTTCTGATAAAAATGTTTTGTTTCATATTGTTCTTTGTCCTGTTGCGTGCCACTTTGCCGAGGCCGCGATATGATCAGTTGATGAGCTACGGCTGGAAGCTATTATTGCCTTTGGCTTTGCTCAACGTACTTGTGACAGGGGCAATTGTACTTTTCATGCAATAAATATTAAGAATCATGTTTAGTGATATACGTTCCTTATGGATGGTTTTTTTGAAAATGTTCAAGAAAAAGGTTACTATTCAGTATCCTGAACAGAAATCATACCTTCCTCCCCGTTGGAGAGGGCGGATCATCCTTTCACGCGATCCGGACCATAACGAAAGATGTGTGGCGTGTAACCTTTGTGCCGCAGCTTGTCCGACAGATTGCATTTCCTTGCAGGCTACTGAGGACGAGAATGGCAGAAGATATCCGGAATATTTCAGGATTAATTTTTCAAGGTGCATATTTTGCGGCCTTTGTGAAGATGCCTGTCCTACATACGCAATCCAATTGACTCCCGACTTTGAGATGGGCGAATATTATCGTCAGAATCTGGTCTATGAGAAGGAAGATCTGCTGATCGACGGAATGGGCAAATATCACGGATACAGTTACTATCAACAAGCGGGAGTTGCAGTCGGAGTGAAGCCTAAAGGTGGCGGAGATAGTGAAAGCGCTCCTGTCGATGTAAGGACATTATTACCATAAAACTATAAGTTGCTTTTCATGGATATCATTTTCTATATTGCCTCAATAGTTGCCCTGATTGCCACCATTCGGGTAGTTACACACAAGGACGCTGTGCATGCCTTGTTGTATCTGGTCGTATCATTACTGGCGATGAGCGTCATCTTTTTTATTGTCGGTGCGCCGTTCGTTGCTGCATTGGAAGTTATAGTGTATGCCGGAGCCATCATGGTACTGTTTGTATTTGCCATCATGATGCTTAATCTGGGAAAAGATTCGGTCAGACAAGAGGCCGGTCTGTTCAGTCCCGGTGCTTGGGTGGTTCCATCGATACTCTGTTTGGTATTGCTGGGTGAAATGATTTATGTGCTTGCCGACGGAGGATTGCCCGGCAACAGTGTCAAGGTCATCAGCGCTCAGGAAGTTTCCAGAACCATGTTTCAAGGCTATGTCCTGGCAGTGGAGTTGACCGGAATGTTATTGATGGCAGGCATTGTGGGTGCATACCATATAGGAAAAGAAAAGCGAAAGGAATATCATCGTTATCTACAAACAAACGAAGACGAAAATGAGTGATTTACCGATTCAGACAGGAATGCTGGTAGCAGGTGTTCTGTTTTTAGCAGGCCTCTATGGGGTCTTGACAAGGCGAAATGTATTGTTTATGTTGATGAGCGTGGAAATCATGTTCAATGCAGCAGGACTTGCATTTGTGCTGGCTGGAGCTAAGCATGGTCAGGCCGATGGTCAGGTGATGCTGATATTTATCCTTGCCATGGCGGCAGCTGAGGTTGCTGTTGGATTGGCATTGATACTTCAAATGTATCGCCTCAACAAGACAGTGGATACTGATGCAATCAATCAATTACGGGATTAAATTTAAAGAAATAGTTAGCTTATGAATATTGCGGAAATACTTTGGCTAATACCTTTTTTTCCTCTGGCAGGATTTTTGATTCTCGCCTTGTTCGGTAAAAAAATTCAACGAAGTCTGGTTCCGGTGATCGGAAGTGGTGTCATTGGCATCTCAGCGCTGATCACCATTATAGCCGGAATCAACTTTATGACCAATTCCGAGCCCGGTGCAGTCATCGAACAGCACCTGTGGACCTGGTTCCGCATCGGAGACTTTCACCCGGAGATAACCCTCCATCTGGATGCACTATCCTTGATATTTATCTTTGTGATAACTTTTGTAGGCTTCCTGATACACTTGTTCTCATCCGAATACATGAAGGATGACGATGGCTATTCCCGTTTCTTTGCCTATATGAATCTCTTTGTGTGCAGCATGTTGATTCTGGTCCTGGCCAACGATCTATTACTGTTGTACCTTGGGTGGGAAGGTGTGGGCTTATGCAGCTTCCTTTTGATTGGGTTTTATTACGGCGACACCAAAGATGCTGAAAAAAATGCCTATGCGGCCCGTAAATCATTCTTGGTTACCAGGATCGGTGATACATCCATGATTCTTGGATTTTTTCTATTGGTAAAAACCTTCAATACCCTGAATATTTCCGAAATATTGCAAGCTGCTCCGACTGTGTGGCAGACGGATAGTACAACTGCAATATGGGCGGCTGCACTTCTTTTGGGCGGTGCATTGGGCAAATCGGCTCAGCTGCCACTCCAGACCTGGCTGCCTGATGCGATGGCAGGCCCATCTCCGGTGAGTGCCTTGATCCACGCTGCTACCATGGTCACAGCCGGGGTATATCTTCTTACGCGAACTTATGTCCTTTTTGAACTGGCACCTACCGTTCAATTGGCAGTGGCAATCATTGGCGCGGCGACTTTATTTATTGCATCGTGCAGCGCTCTTGCTCAAGACGATATAAAGCGGGTGCTGGCCTACTCAACCATTAGTCAGATAGGCTATATGTTTCTGGCGTGCGGAGTCGGGGCGTGGTCGGCAGCGATTTTCCACTTCATGATTCATGCATTCTTCAAGGCTCTGCTTTTCCTTGGCGCAGGTGCTGTAATTCTGGCACTCCATCACGAACAAAACATGTTCAAGATGGGCGGATTGAAAAAGAAATTGCCGGTTGTATTCTGGACGTTCCTCTTCGGATCAGCGGCCTTGGCCTCCATCCCTCTGATAACTGCAGGATTCTACAGTAAGGACGCAATTCTATGGTATTCATTTGCAGGCGAGAAAGGCAGTATCTGGCTCTGGCTGGCAGGTGTCGTTTCTGCCTTCCTGACAGCTCTCTACACTTTCAGGATGGTTTTCCTGACTTTTTACGGCAAACAAAAGACAGAAGTATCCCACCAACCGGGTATGGCAATAAAAATTCCACTCATCATTCTTGGCGTTTTGTCTTTGGTGGCAGGTTTCATTGAATTACCGCACAACTTCGGGCATTTTGCCCCATTCAGCGAATTCCTGGATAAAGTTCTCGCACCGGTTAAGTTGGTAGCAACTCCTGCCGTGGGAGAAGGAATATTGCAATTTGTCGCCGGCGGACTTGCCTTGTTGGGTTTGTTCCTTGCATGGCGTATGTACGGAAAGGAAGATGCCACTCGACAGCAATTCGGTTCACCTGCTGCGGGAGGGACTTTCAACTTCTTCTACAATGGTTGGAATTTTGATAAATTATACGATATCCTTTTCGTTAAGCCTTTGGTTTGGCTTTCTAAGATAGATGAAAAGGATTTTGTGGATAGTATTTACAGAGGTATTGGCAGGTTGAATATCGAGATGAATGGTGCGTTGAGTCGTACCCAGAATGGTAAGTTGAGATATTACCTGCTTGGATTAGGATTAGGAGCAATGATCATACTCACATTAATTTTGGTAAAATGATATTAGTAACCCTATTGGCGATTTTAATGGGGGGCGGCATACTCGCGTGGGTAGCCGGAACCTATAATAAGACGGCTTCGAGGTGGATTTCCCTGTTGGCGTTGCTGGTTGATCTTGGCATTACTGCCGGTATCTGGCTGAATGGCACTGCCGGCACCACAGCAGCGGAAGGAGCCGATTGGATTACATCGGTCAAGTATGACTGGATTCCAAATTTTGGTATGACATTTCATCTGGCGATGGATGGCATCAGCCTTGTCATGACATCGCTGACTTTTTTCCTGGGTGCCATTGCGGTGCTCGTTTCCTGGAAGTCGATCCAAAAGAATGTGGGTTTCTTCCACTTTAATATACTTTGGCTACTTGCCGGTATCACGGGTGTCTTTTTGGCTATGGACATGATGCTCTTTTACTTCTTCTGGGAAATCATGCTCGTACCCATGTACTTTGTGATGGTTATCTGGGGACATAAGAACAGTAGGTATGCCGGTTGGAAATTCTTTCTGTTTACGCAGATCAGTGGATTGATGATGCTTTTATCTATCATAGGCCTGTTTATCTATCATGGCGTTCAGACCGGTTCTTATACCTTTGATTACTTCGATTTGTTGGCTTCTGTACCCGGCGGTCCCGCTGCCTTCTGGTTGATGTCAGGATTTTTACTTGCTTTTTTTGTAAAGCTTCCTGCATTGCCTTTCCACAGTTGGCTGCCTGATGCTTATGCTGAATCACCTTCTGCCGGAAGTATCATCATTGCGGCATTGATGTCGAAAACGGCTGCGTATGGTTTGATACGCTTTGTTTTACCATTGTTTCCTGAGCCGGCCCATAGTTTTGCGATGCCTGCCTTGATTTTAGGGGCGGCTTCCATACTTTACGGCGCTAAAATGTCTTACGCTCAGCGCAATTTGAAGAGATTGATTGCATTTTCGAGCTTTAGCCACATGGGTTTTATTTTGATAGGCGTTTTCTCTTTCAATGTACTTGCGTTGCAGGGTGTGATGATGCAAATGGTAGCCCATGGATTAAGTATTGCGGCACTTTTCATCATTTCCGAATTTATCTATGAAAGAATTGGCACACTGGATTTGCTCGAAATGGGCGGCTTCTGGAAGAGCATGGCCAACATGGGCGGATTTACGCTGGTATTTGTCATGGCTTCTCTCGGACTTCCGGGTCTGGCGAATTTCGTGGCAGAATTCATGATCCTCGCCGGTGCATGGCAATATGATGTGCTTATGGCTGTTCTGGCAACATTGGGTCTGATAGTTTCAGTTACCTATTCTCTTCGAATTTTGCAGAAAGTTTTCCATCAGAACGCTTCCGACAAGGGGGCAGGGCTTAACGACCTGAATCTAAGAGAATGGGTAGTGATGGGGTGTCTTACGATTGCCATCATCTGGCTGGGATTATTCCCACAGGCTGTTGTTAAGGTTGCCCAGCCTGCTTTTGATAGAATTGGAAATAATTTGCTCCAAAATAAATCCGGCGAAATCGGAATAAATGATACAAATCTGGAATTGATGCAGGGTAGAAATATCGAAAATAATGAAAACGGAGGTACAGCATGGTAACATTGAATGAACTGAAATTTTTGCTGCCTGAGGTGACACTTGCCCTCGGTGCTGTTATTGTGATGCTGGCGATAGCTGCCAAGCGTAATCACCTCCTGAGCAATGTGCTGACATTAGCCGTATTTGCCGTTTCTTTTTTCTTTCTGGTAACCTTACCGGCTGAAGATCTGTTGGTCAGCAAGCTGTTTGTGATCGATCCGACGAGCAGGTTCATGACGGGGTTGATGCTTTGTTCCGCTTTTATCATCACATTGTATTCATTCCCTTATTTTAAAATACAAAATGAGACAAAGGAAGAGTATTATATCCTGTTGATTTTGGCGACGTTGGGCTCTGTCTGCATGACGATGAGCAATCATTTTGTGTCGTTCGTCCTGTCTTTAGAGGTACTCAGTGTATCCTTATTTGGTCTGATCGGATACTTAAAAAAACAATCCATATCTATTGAAGCTGCCATTAAATATCTTATCATGGCTGCTGTTGCCTCGGCATTCATATTGTTCGGATTCGCTTTGATATACTCGGTGACCGGAAAGATGGATCTGATGGGTCTCACAGAATCATTTTCCAATGGCCCGATGGATAACACGGTAGTTACAGGTTTGGCACTTGTTATTGTGGGTTTTGGCTTTAAAATGGCCCTGACACCGTTCCACCTCTGGACTCCGGATATCTATTCCGCAGCGCCGTCACCTGTGGCAGCCTTTGTTGCAACCATCAGTAAGGGAGCTGCTTTCATCTTCCTGATGCGTCTTTTTTACAGTACAGGTGGATTGAATCATTTTGGCGTGTGGATATCTTTTGTTCTTGTTGCTACAGCATCCATGTTTATAGGTAACTGGCTCGGTTTGCGTCAACAGAATTTGAAAAGATTGCTGGCTTATTCATCTATTTCCCATTTGGGTTACCTGATGGTCGGCTTTCTGGCGGTCTCTCACGCTGGTATCAAGGCTTCCGTTTTCTATTTAGTGGTTTATTTTGCCAGTATCCTTGCTGCCTTTGGCATGATTACTTATCTGACCGGCAAAAAAGGCGAACCTGCTATGGTTGAGGATTATCGAGGGTTGTTCTGGACAAAGCCATGGTTAGCGGCGTTTTTTACCTTGGTTATGCTTTCACTTGCCGGAATACCGCTAACAGCCGGTTTTATGGGTAAGTTTTACATCTTGACAGCGGGCATGGCTTATGGTTCACTATTTCTCCTGATCGTGTTGGCAGTATCGACAACAATCGGTTTGTATTATTATTTGCGTGTGGTGGCTGTTATGCTTTCACGTACAGAAGCGCAGATAGGTGAGCATATAGGAAGTAATTCCATGGTGATGAAGGTCGTTTTTGCAGTTCTGTTCGTTCTGATACTTTGGTTGGGAGTCTATCCGAATACCTTTCTGAGTTTGATTGGCATGTAGATGATTATCGTCCTTGATGATCAAAGAACGATCGCTCTTCAGGATTTAGAATAAGCCTTATACAGACAGGATTCTGGCGACATATTTTCCGATGACGTCAAATTCAAGGTTGACTCTATTGCCTTTATTCAATTGATGGAGGTTGGTATGGGTCCATGTGTGAGGAATGATTGCAACAGAAAAAGAATCATTTGCGGCCTCGACAATGGTCAAGCTAATGCCATTAACCGTAATGCTGCCCTTATCTATGATGTTTCTGGAGAATTTGTCTTCAAAGCCGATTGTAATGTGTACGGAGCCTTCCGTATGTTCAATTTTATTGACAATACCTACCGTATCAACGTGGCCCTGGACAATATGCCCATCAAAGCGACCGTTGGCAGGCATGGCCCGTTCCAGATTGACCTGTTTTTCGGGCTGCCAATCGATATTAGTAACTTCCAGCGTTGTATCGATGGCTGTCACAGAATATTCATTCCCTTTTATATTTGTTACTGTAAGACAAACTCCGTCATGACTGATGCTTTCGCCAAGTTTTAGCTCATCTGTGAATGGGCAATTCAGCCAATAATGTATCTTTTCACCTTCTCTATCAGTGGAAATGACTTTTCCAATAGCTTCTATGATACCTGTAAACATGTTGTCAATCTTTTCTAGCTTCTGAATATTTTTAATAGAAAAAAGTTCAGTACATTATCTGATGAGTTCGATATAACCTGTCAGAACATTGGTGTTTTCAATACCTGTCCCCGTTTCAATTACCTCAAATACTTTACACGTATAGTAATAGGTTCCATCAGGTACTTTATTCCCAGTCCGATTGGTCCCATCCCAATTGATATTCGGATCGTTTGTTTCAAATATGACATTGCCCCATCGATTGAATACCTTAAATTCGACCTTATTGACAAACCTATATGGATAAGGCTTGAAGACATCATTATGGCCATCATTATTTGGCGAAAAAGCGTTTGGCAGCCGATAGCTTGGACAATTCTCCACACAAACGATGTTACTTTTCAGGCTTTCATTGAATACAGAATCAAAGGCGACAATGTAGTAACAGCCGGCCAGACCGAATTCTTCACTTGCATAATCCAGACTGAGCCGATTGGGATCGTTTGTTTCAAAAATCAATTCCGGTTCGGTATTTTTTCCATGAATCACGTAAATACGGTACCCTTTGGTGTCGCCCGGAGTGTCGCAAGCTTCATCAGGATTGTTCCAGGTCAGTTTGTTGACGATGGAAGGTGCAGGGTTTTCAACCATACAATCATTGGTGATTTTAAGTGTTGGGCTGCAAGGTGGAACTGTATCGACAGGAGTGGCGCATTGTTCCTGAGAGAAATTTAGAATTGGGCTTGGAAGACCGGCAATCCCATAAGAGCCTGAAGTCCTAATCTTGTAGCAATAGGTCTTACCATTCTCGAGGTTTCTGTCTTCATACTTTCGGGATTGTGTGGTACCTATTGAATCGAAAGCATTTAGCGAATTTTTTCGATAGATGGTAAAGGTATGATTGGACCAGGGGACGGATTCTGTCCAGGTGATGATGGCCTTTTTGTCCGATCCTGCGACATTGAGAAATACAGTAGAGGCCGCTGTTGAACTTCCATATTTTATGGTGGAGCCATTGGCATAAAAATCAACAATATAGGAATATGGTTCGGTTGCGGTTTTTAACGAACGATCGGTAAAAGAAGTGACTACAGGATCCAGAAAATGTAGAGAAGTGAAATTTGCTCCGGGAATTTCGTCGTACACTGTGGGAGACTGACCAATACCTCGCTTCAGGACATAACGGTAAGGACCGGGATTATTCAGGGTATCAAAATCTGAAACAAACGGTTTGATCCACTCTATCCGGACTGAATCATCCATTCCGGTTGAAAGGACGGATGCCTTGGTAATCAATGGAACATCGAGATTTAGCTGGAGGCATACCTCCCTGGATGGCAGACTCCGAACCACGTTATATGGAAAGCCTCCCGGTGAAATTTTGGCAAATTCGGCTTCGACCCTATAACAATAGGCTTGCCCTTTTTCGACCTGATTATCAATAAAGGTATAGAATACACCATCCGTTGATTTTTGTTTGAATGCAATCTTGGTATAACCTTTTCCTTCCATACTCGGATTGCAGCTATCCGGTTCAAAGCCACTGCTGCTGACTCGCCGCCAAATATTGAATCCCTGGAAATAATCATGGCGAGCATTATCGCACAGATACGGATCCGTCCAATGCAGGATGATTTTGTTCAGATCGGATTCGCCGGTGAGGTTTTCGGGGCCAGGTCCCACCACTTTGATTCTCACTGTTTTAAGATCAACGAGGCCTGTGGAGTCTTCATCATTGTCCACTGCCTTGAAGATTACCGAGTAGGGAGCGAGGCTGATAGCGTTGCAATCCGGTGACCAAGAGAATTTTCCGTTGACAGGTGGGGTGGAGAAACCGCTTGGTACATCAAATACAGCCTTGTTACCTTCGATGACCATGGGACCTCCCAGAACGGAAAGCTTGACTTTCTGGGTTGGACCATCCGGATCTGTGGCCGTCACATTGAAGGTCAAAGTCTGTCCGACAACTACGCAGGTATCCGTAATCGTTTCTATTTTCGGTGGCCTGTTGTTGCAATTCATAATCAGGATCTGCATATCCCGAACAGTAGAGGATATAAGTACACCTTGCCTGTATTCATTTACCCTGATGGCTATGTTATATTCACCGGCTTTTCTGGGTGATTTCCATACAATATCTCCGGTAATGGGATTGAGTGTCAGTACATTATTGGCTCCGGCAACAATCTGGTCAGGATAGATATAATTGGGCACCGGCGTACCTTGGGCCATCATGGGGACAATAAGCTCGTAAGCCAGACTGTCTCCATCTATATCGAATGCATTGGGATTGTGGATAAAGGTTTGTCCGACACATCCTTCATCGATCGGCGGTTGGAGAAGGGTAGGGGCATTGTTATATCCTTGAAAGGTTGAGTTCAGAAAGGTGAAGGTCGTTTCGAGGTAAAAAGGTACATTATCGGAATTGGGCGGATTGACATTGAGGATGCCTCCATTGCGGTTTGGGTCGGTCATGCTTATCGTGTAGGTACCTCTGGATGGATAAGTATGCTCGAAGGTATATACATTGTACTTCACATCTCCACCCAAAGAGACCCCATGACCAGAACCGTTATCGCGGCCTACTTTTTGGTAGGTGCCGTCACCCCAGACAATAATAAGTGTATCTCTGTCTGCATCGTGGCTGGATTCTTTGGTATAGGTGATGATGGAAGCTCGGATGCGCAGGTCTCCGATTTGCTGGAATATGATTTCGCCAGCACGGTTGTGAGTCGCATTTGCCAGTATCGGCAACAACAAAAGGCTTAACAGGATATATAGGTTCTTGATTGACAATTCGACCTGCTTGTTTTTTCAAAAATACGAAATTAGAAGCAAATGCTAAGGAAAAATTCAGATTAAACAACTATTATAGTGTTAAGGATGGGGAAATAATGGGTTTGGGCGAGCGCTGACACGAAGTAGGTAGATGATTAATACTCCAGCATTTAAGTGTATCGAGACGATTGGACAATGGTTTGCGGGATTTTTACTCATTTTTAATAAAATTTTTGATGTGAATTTCCCGGATTGCTTTATGACAATGGATTGTAAGGTATTAGACATCTACCTAATTTATTTTTTACACTCGTTGTGAAGGTTTACAAGCTGTCCAAATCGAAGTAGGTAGATGATTAATACTCCAGCATTTAAGTGTATCGAGACGATTGGACAATGGTTTGCGGGATTTTTACTCATTTTTAATAAAATTTTTAATGTGAATTTCCCGGATTGCTTTATGACAATGGATTGTAAGGTATTAGACATCTACCTAATTCATTTTTTACACTCGTTGTGAAGATTTACAAGCTGTCCAAATCGAAGTAGGTAGATGATTAATACTGTCGAATTGAACCATAGTGCGATGCTTGGATTAAGTTTGATAAATATTCGCTTGTTTCCAGCCATTTTTTAACGGTCGATATTCTAAAATGCCTTTTGGTACAGGATTTTCAGGTATTAATTAAATACCTAATTCAGTATTAGGATATAAGTAAGGCATTATCAGAATGATATACATATTTAATATGCATATATTCCCCCTTTAATATTTCCCACGCCACGCACTAATTATACGACGCCGTCAGATACTGTGAGAATTCGAGCAAAGAAAGAAATCGAAGGTTTACCAAATCTTCTTCTATTGTCTTTTGATGCTCAGAACCATCGAGTATCAGCACATTGAGTGCACCGATGTTATAACCGAATTCCATGTCGGATCCGGTATCGCCGACCATGATGGACTTGGTGAATTCTATTTCTCCAAAATCCTGTTTTGCTCTGATTGCCAAATCGGGAAGTGGCTTTCGGCAGTTGTCGATATCCGTTGCTAAGGACGTACAACAATATATCCCATCGATGACGGCGTCTCTTTTATTGAGTTGTTCGGTAAAATGTAAATGTATATTATCAAGGTCCTGTTGAGTCATCAACCCTTTACCTACACCGGATTGATTGGAGACGATGAAGATGCGGCCAAATATCTTGTTAAATGTTTTTATTGCCTCAAATATACCGGGCAATGGCTCGAATTCTTCAACTTTGGTCACATAGCCTCCGAGTATGCGACGGTTGATGACACCATCCCGGTCGAGAAACAAGGTCCATGTGTTATCGATGATCAACGTGGAATAAATTTATGACTTGAACAGTGTTTTTTCCGACAATTCACACACGATGTGACCGATGAGGATATGCATTTCCTGGATGCGTGCAGTCACATCCGAAGGTACCCTGATCATCAGGTCGCAATATGGTTCAATGGCCGTGTTCGATCTATTTCCTGTCATACCGATACAGGTCATGCCCAAGGCTTTCCCGGTACTCAATGCATTGACTATATTTGGGGAGTTGCCTGAGGTGGTCAGGCCCACCAGAATGTCACCACCTTTACCTTGCGCTTCCACGGCCCTCGAAAACACCTTTTCAAATCCATAGTCATTTGCAACTGCAGTAAGATAAGAAGTATTGGCGTGCAGTGCTTCTGCATGCAGCGGCTTCCTTTCCATCAGGTATCTTCCTTGCCATTCTGCAGCGATGTGTTGTGCATCCGAGGCACTTCCCCCATTGCCACACAACAATATCTTACCTCCGTGAGTATAACACTCCACTACCAGTTGCGTAAATTTTTCAATGGCAGAAATGAGCTTCCTGTCATTGATTACTGATTGTACGACAGCTTCATGGGCTGACAGAATCTCTGATATGTCCCCGGAGTAGCTCAAAGTCGGATTTTTTCTTCTATTAAATAATTGTTGCGGGATGGACTGTTTCGACTGATCAATTCAGCCAAGAAACCTGTTAAAAACAGCTGGGTGCCGATGATTGTTGCCAGCATACCCAGGAAAAACAGCGGTCTGTCTGCTATGCCACCCACTTTGAAGAATATCTTTTCCACGCTCAATTCAATGAGGATGATAAAACCGATAAAGAATGCTATGATGCCCATCGTACCAAAGAAATGCATCGGCTTTTTGCCGAATCTGCCGACAAAGAAAATCGTCAGGAGATCCAGAAAACCATTGATAAATCGATCCAGTCCAAATTTGGTGACACCATATTTTCTTTCCCGATGCTGCACGACCTTTTCACCGATTTTCCCAAATCCGGCGCCTTTTGCGATCACAGGAATATAGCGGTGCATCTCGCCGTAAACCTCTATGGCGTGAACTACCTTGCCCTTATAGGCCTTCAATCCGCAATTGAAATCATGTAGTTTGATGCCGCTCATAGTACGTGCAGCCGCGTTGAAGAGCTTTGTAGGTATGGTCTTGCTGAGAGGATCATAACGCTTTTTTTTCCAGCCCGATACAAGGTCGTAATTATCCTCAGTAATCATTTTGTAAAGTTCTGGTATTTCATCCGGGCTATCTTGCAAGTCTGCATCCATGGTAATAACGACCTCGCCGGTCGTAACGCCAAATCCGACTTGCAAGGCGGCTGATTTGCCATAGTTCCTTTTAAATTTGATGCCCTTGACCCTATTATCCTCCTTACTTAGTTTTTCGATTACCTCCCAAGAGCGGTCATTGCTTCCATCATCTACCATGATGATTTCGTAACTGAAGCCATTTGCTGCCATGACACGGTGTATCCATTCAGCCAGCTCAGGAAGGGATTCGTCCTCATTGTATAGGGGAATTACAACCGATATTTGTATTTTTTCGTCAGTCATGCATTGATTTTATTGCCCGTGAGCAATTGGTTTTATTGAATCAGGATACAGGTCTGTTTCTTTGAAATATTCCACCCAGGATGGCTCCAAGAATAGCTCCGAAAACCAATTGTCCTAAAAAAGCTGTGATTGAAATCACGGCTGGCGATCTGAAAGCAGCAGTAAAGCTATTGGCCATTTCAATCTGCTCTTCAGTCATTCCATTTTTTTCCATTTCGGCCATTTGCTTGTTGAATGCTTCATCCAGCATGTGTGGGTCGATGTATTTTAATTGAATGAAGGAAAAAATGGCCATGACGATGCCGACGATAATGCTGATATATAAGACAAATAAGAAGCCGTTGCTGAAGCTCATATAACCTCCTGATTCTTCATCCCGGTATTTTTTTAAGGCATATATCAATATATAAATGCTTATCGCATACGAGACCAGACTGATTATTGCACTCGCCTTAGCATTTCCCTGCACATTCATAATGCTTGGTATCAATGCTGTTATGATTGAAACCAACGCCAGCAACATAGCTGTATTTAATATGGATTTTTGGGTGAATGATGGTCTCGGGTCTAACTCTGTTTTATAACTCATGTTGAATAAATTTTTAAATCATACTATTTTTGAATGTCAGTTCTCTTCCTATGAATGGTGAATTTGTGCAGTTGGAGATAAGTTCTTCTTCAGAAAATGCAAAAGGATTGCATTTTGTAAAAAGGGTCAATTTCTGATCCGAAAATACTTTTTCCAACCCAAATATTTCAATAATATTGTCGCTCATTGCTCTTTGGATTACAGGTGCAGCTTCAGCTCCATATTTCGATAACAAGGCCGGAATGGCAGTCTGCAGGCCAAGAGCACCGAATGAAGCATACTGGAATTCCAAATCCTTTTTTTCGACCTCGTAAGGCATGTGCTGGCAAGTGATGATATCAATAGTGCCGTCCTTTACTGCTTCCCACAATAAACGGCTTACTTCCCTGTCTCTGAGTGGTGGCATCAGCTTTAGATTTGAATTGTAAGCCACCATTTCACCAGAATCGAACAATAGATTATTGACCGAGACTGACGCTGAGACTTTGATCCCTGACGCCTTGGCCTGCCTGATCAATTTAATGCTCCCAACTGTGCTTATACAAAACAAGTGCAGTGTAGCGCCAGTGTATTCTGCCAGCCTGATATTCCTGTTGACAACGATCTCTTCAGCCGGTGCCGGAATGCCGGGTACACCCATCATGGTGGATATGGCTCCTTCATCAACGAGACCATTGGGGAACATTTCGGCATCATAAGGAGTGTCAATGATGATTTTGCCAATTCCACGGACATAGTCCATAGCACGCATGAGCAGGCCACCGTTGCGTACAGGAAGATGACCGTCGCAAAATGCAATCGCGCCTGCATCGTTCATCTCCATAAGTCCCGCAAGATCTCCGCCTTTACAGCCTTCGCTGATGGCTCCCAATGGTAGGATTTTGATGCTGCTGTATTTCCCACTTCGGTGAGTCAGAAACTCGATTGAGGACTGATTGTCCACTGCCGGATCTGTCACAGGAAGTGTAATTATGGCTGAATAGCCTCCATGATATGCGGCATTGCACGTTTGCTCCAAAGTCTCGCGATGCTCATATCCGGGTTCTGTTATTTTGGTTCCGAAATCAATCAGATTGGTGAAGAGGACAGCATTGATTTCATCGGAAGATGAGGAGCTTTCCGATTTGATCTGTCCATTTTCAATAGTCAGGTCGGTCAAGCCATTGTCGGGCATGTAAGCCTTCAGGACGTGATCGATCGTTGTGCGTATTGACATCTGTTGAGTTGTTTTAACTATTGTCAGTCGCAAATATCCGATAATTTTTCTTTATAGAAATTACAAAGCGTGCTTTATTGGACAAATGGAGGTAAAATATCAATGTAGCAAGCATTTCTCAAGATATTTACTGAAAAATATATTTAAAAAACTCCCCATCATCGCGCTTGCTTATTTGTCGGGATTTGTGTGAGTTAAATTATGAGATGAAATATATAACCCATTCGTAAATATTATTAAATACTTAAATATTTATCTATATGTAAATAAAAGAATTGCGCAGGAAAGATTTTTTGAATAAATTCCCTGCGCAATTAAGTTTCTTGCCAAAATGATATGGCAACCGTATTTAATAGACAAATATTTTGCCGGATTGTATTCTGCTACCCGATTTTATCTGATAAAAATAAATCCCGGTATTCATTTGATTAGCAGGTAGATAGAAATGATTTCTGCCATTTTCCACCTTGACCTTAGTTATTTCCAGTAGCCTTCCATCGGAACTGAAAATATGAATTCCTGCGTCCATTTGACTGCTGCTTTCCAATTCAAACTCAAGATTACCTGCTGAAGCGTTATAGTATGCCTTTTGTACAATATTCAATTTAGAGGTTGCTGCCATACATTCTGCTGAACCTTCGGGAAGAACTTGAATATCATATTTTCCAGGGGCAATGGCGTCATTTGGGAAGCTCAAATCCAAAGGTCCCAATTCCTGAGTCGTGAAGGTGAAATTAAGCGTAATTGGATAGGTTTTTACTGCATTACTTGGGTCAACAATACCGCTTATTTTCATACATCCGATGGTATTTCCCGGCATGAAACATCCAGCTGGTTCACAAGCATAACTTAGTCCCGTCGGCAATCCACTGATAGAATTCAACTTGATATTTTGTACGTGTACATTGAATCCAAGAAACTCTACAGCAAGTGGAATCTTAACATGAAAGACCTGCTCGTAGTATGTGTTCAGGCAAGCCTTATTGGTAATACCTGATCCCGGTATAGTGTCCTGCTGAGGAATGGGGTAAATAAATGATGGTGCAGGAATGACGGTTGTATCAGGAACACATGCCTGACCGAACATAAAATTCGCTAAAAGAAGGAAAAAAAGTGTAATAAATGATCGCATGATAATGTAATTTTGATTACAATTGCTAAATTACAACTTCTTTTCAAATTAATATTTGATTTATATGAAATTTTTGAACTTTACTTTGGCCTTTATATTGTTTTTTAGTATTTCAGTTTATGGGCAAAACCGCGTTTTGAATGTAAAAGTCATTGACAGTCACGATGGTACACCTTTGGAGTATGTCGCCATTTATGCTGATGGCAAAGGCGGATTGACCAATGAAGCCGGAATGGCATCAATTGATGTTGATAATGTTCAGGTTTCCGTCCGCGCCGGTCTTGTCGGGTATGACACCTGGCGCAATGAGGTGCGGCTTGATACACTAAAGGGATATCTTACCATTAGGTTGGAACCGACTGTCAGTATGTTGAACGAAGTATCGGTAGTGAGCAGCAGATATGAGAGAAAACTGATTACAGAAGTCGCCTCGGTGGACATCATTAAGCCGGGCTTATTGAAATCTAATAACCTTTCTTCCATAGAAGGCCTTTTGGACAGGATTCCGGGAATTCAGATGGTGGACGGGCAGGCCAATATACGGGGAGGTTCCGGTTACTCTTATGGCGCTGGCAGCAGGGTACTGATCACCATCGATGACGTACCGGCTATGCAGCCTGATGCCGGTTTTCCCAATTGGAGAGATATACCGGTCGAGAATATGGCCCAGATAGAAATCCTGAAGGGAGCGGGATCTGTGCTGTACGGCTCTACCGCCATGAGTGGAGTGATTAATTTCAGAACCGGATGGGCAGGGGATAAGCCTGAAACCAATATTTCTACCCAGTTTACCGGTTATTTGACACCTAAGGACAAGGAAAAGAAATGGTGGACAGGACTTCCGTTTGAAAGCAATACTTATATAGTCCACAGAAATAATATTGGTAAAGTGGGCGTGGTAGTTGGTGCTGATTACTATCATTCAGACAGTTATAATTACGGTGACTATGAACGTCAGGGGCGGATCTTTGCCAATGTCAGGTATAAAGTCAACAATAACTTCATCATTCAGGTAAATACGCTCGCCAATAAGGGAGACTCCGATTTCTTCGTGTATTGGCAGGATGGAGGTAAAAATGCCTATCGTGGTGACACGACTTCGTATGCGCCCGGAGAAAAATTCAGATATCTTATTGATCCCGTCATAACATACATTGGGAAGCACAATGATGAACATAAGCTGATAGGCCGTTATTTCAGCATCAATAATAATTCTGCAAAGGATCGCAATCAGTATGACAAGATGAAATACCTTGAATACAGGTATCGGCAAAGCCTGAAGAGATTTGGCATTGAGTTGACGGCCGGCGTTGTTTATACTGGAACGGGAATTACTGCTGCCTTATACGGAGATACGACTTATACCTCCTTAAATATGGCCGGATACGTTTCTATGGACAAGGTTTTTTTCAAGCGGCTTACATTCAGTGCTGGAGCCAGATATGAATATAATTCCCTGCGAAGTCCGGAAGTGGTGGAAGGATTCGTAATTCCGGGAGGGAAAACATCCGAAAGCAAGCCGGTATTCAAGTTTGGGTTGAATTATCTGATCAATCCGTTTGCTTCCATCAGGGCATCTTTTGGACAGGGTTACAGGTATCCTACAGTGGCAGAAAAATTTATCAAAACAGCGGTAGGTGCCATACGTGTTGCGCCTAATCCTGATTTGCAGTCGGAGACTGGCTATACTGCCGAGATTGGCATCAAGCACGGACTTCAGATTTCTTCATGGAAGGGATTTGTAGATGCAGCAGTGTTCAGGTCGGACTATGACAACATGATGGAATTTACGCTTCGAAATGTGTCCAAAGGATTCCAATCCTACAATATCGGTGATACACGTATCCAGGGATTGGAATTGGGTATCCGGGGGGCAGGGGAGATCGGGGATGTCACCGTGACTACTCTCGCCGGATATACTTATGTGGACCCTAAATACCGCAATTTCAATGAAATAGATACGACCAAATCAACGGTAAACTATAATATATTGAAATATAGGATGAAGCATTCGGTAAGGGCTGATCTCGGTATTGTATATCGTGGCATCGAGGTAGGCGGATATTTTCAATACAATAGTAAGATGGAAGCTATCGACCGGATTTTTAACTTTGGAATTCCCGGGGTGAAGCAATTCAGGGAAAGCCATGATTTCGGATCCCGAGTATTCGGATTCAGAGTCGTCGTGCCGGTGATCAAGGATCAGTTGCGACTGGGCATCAACCTGAATAATGCATTCAATGAGGAATACAGCATCAGGCCGGGATTGCTGGAGGCGCCGAGAAATATCAGTGCGAGATTAGACTGGAAGATCTGATTCTTCTTCCCATTTCCTGAAAAGATCCGGACGGAGACGCTTGGTCTTTTCAAATGCCTGTTGTTCCTGCCATTCACGGATATTCTTCTCGTGACCAGATAAGAGGATATCGGGAACCTTCATTCCTTTGAATTCTGCCGGTCTGGTATATACCGGTGGCGCCAGTAAATCATCCTGGAAGCTATCGGACAGGGCTGATGTTTCGTCGCTGATCACTCCCGGGATCAACCTTCCCACGGTGTCCACGAGCACCATAGCAGCAGTTTCTCCACCGCTGAGCACATAATCGCCTATTGATATTTCCATGGTGACATACATATCACGTATGCGTTGATCGATACCCTTATAGTGTCCGCAGATGATGAGTATATTTTCCCGGAGGGATAATTTATTGGATATTTTTTGATTGAGTGTTGTGCCATCCGGAGTAAGATAGATGATTTCATCGTAGTTGGTGGAAGCCCGAAGGTCCTCAATGCATATACTCAAAGGCTCAGGCATCAGTACCATTCCCGCCTGACCACCATACTGATAGTCATCGATTTGCTTGTAATTGCCCAGGCCATATTTACGCAAGTCAATGACATTGATCGTCAAATGCCCTTTAGTCCGGGCATTTTTGATGATGGAATTCTCAAAGAATGACGTCATCAGATCCGGGATGACCGCTATAATATCAATCTTCATTGACTAGCGATTAATTCATCAATTGATGGTGATTGTCATTGGGAGACGTGCCTGTATCCGATTATTCTGCAGTAGGCGCTTTACTTCTATATATTCCGGAGCGATGGCTTTAAGCTCTCTGGTTACGGCCGCCTTGACTGCATTATCTTCACTTTCCTTGCCGGTCAGTTTTTCGATCAACTTCTCCAATGGTGGTTTTGTTTCCGGATATTCAACCAAACGATAGTCCTTGATTTTGGCCAATGAAGCTGCGCTTGCCAGGGCGTCATCCAATCCTCCGATTTCATCCACCAAGCCAATCTTAATGGCATCCTTACCGGAATAAATTCTACCCTGAGCCAAGCTGTCAACGGTCTCGATAGACAACTTCCTGCCGTCAGCTACTCTTTTGGTAAATGTTTTGTATATTGACTCGACCGAACGTTGGATCATGGATGATTCCGCCGGCGTCATTTCGTAATAGCCATTGACACCCAGTCCGTTGGGCCCTGTTTTTACGGAGTCCATGGTAAGGTACAATTTGTCATTATAAAATCCGGAGATATTAGGTATCATACCGAATACGCCGATGGAGCCTGTAATGGTGTTGTTGTTGGCAAAGATTCTGTCAGCCGCGCAAGAGATGTAATATCCTCCGCTCGCCGCCAGATTGCCCATAGAGACCACTACTTTTTTTCCTGATTTCTTGATAAGGTCTATTTCACGCCACATCTGCTCGGAAGCGTATGCGCTACCGCCCGGACTGTCAACTCTTAGTACGATAGCCTTAACCTTATCATCCAGTCTTGCTTTTCTCAGGTACTGAACGTATGATTTGCCGCCGATGACTGCATCGTGGCTGTCAGAATCGTTGATCTCGCCTTCTGCATAGATGACGACGATTTTATCACTCGCATTATAATCTTTCTTCAAGGTAGTCCCATCATAATATTCACTCAGGGAAACGAACTTAATCTTGTCATTTGTCTTTAACTTGAGTCTGGATTTTATGTCGTCAAATACTTCATCCTCATAAGCCAATTTATCGACAAAATTGTGATTGACTGCATCCTCCGGAGTCTGAATGGAAAGCTCGTCGGCAGCCTTTCTGACCGCTACGGGATCTAGTTTTCTGTTTTTGGCTATATCATCAACCATCTGACCGAACATGCCATTGATGAAGGTTTTTAACTGGAGTCTGTTCTCCGGACTCATGTGGTCGGCTCTGAATGGTTCTGTTGCGGATTTGAATTTTCCGACGTAGAACACATTCATCTTTATCTTCAACTTGTCCATCAGATTTTTATAATACATGATACTCATGCCCAAGCCTTTGAAGCTAATGTCTCCCACAGGATTCAGGTAAATTTCATCTGCAACGGAACTCAAATAATATCCACCCTGAGTGAGAGCTTCTCCATATGCAATCACAAATTTCTTACTGGATTTGAAGTCCGAAAGGGCATCATGCAGATCCTTAAGTGCTGCGGCGCCGATGGCCATACTCTGTCCAGGATTGATGTAAATGCCCTTGATATTATCGTCGGTTTTAGCGTACTGTATCAGTTTGACAGCATCAACCACTCCGACATAAGTTTGATTGTTGAATTCAAATGGGCTGGTCTCCACATTATTCGTTTTATCAGGCATAGGTTGTTCCAAATTGAGCTTAAGAACACTGTTTGAAGAAATTTCGGTTTTTCCTCCACCTGAAAAAGCGGAAGACATGGAAGAAACCATAATGATCGAAAAGAATGAAAAGACGCCCAGTGCCAGTATCACGCCGACGCAGGAGCCAAGGACAATTTTAATGAAAGACTTCATGGATGTTACGCTTATTTAAAACAGCTTAATATTGCTTTGGTAATAAAATATAAACGAAGAAAAGTTATTTGCTTTAGAATGACATCGGTGTCCCTAAGCTTCATATTCCTTCACTTGTTACAATAATACGTCAAAATTCAATATTGAGTTCAATTTTTTGGATGTAGGTGGCATTTTATAGGACTAAAAAAGAAAAGGCTGCAAAATCTTACAGCCTTTTCTTATGAAAATATCTTCTATCAGAACTTGATTACGTTGGTTGGTGCCGGTTGGTTGTACATCTTCTCGACTTTTGGAGTTGACTTCATACCGGTATCTCCTTTTGCAGTGTGATTTCCCAAGATTGGAGCCATTGCCAATCCGATCAGACATGTCAGTTTAATCAGAATATTCATGGAAGGTCCGGATGTATCTTTGAATGGGTCTCCGACTGTGTCACCTGTCACAGCTGCCTTGTGTGCGTCTGAGCCTTTAAAGGTCATTACACCGTCGATTTCGACACCGGCCTCAAAGGATTTCTTTGCATTATCCCAAGCACCTCCGGCATTGTTTTGGAAGATAGCCCAAAGTACGCCTGAGACAGTTACACCTGCCATATAAGAGCCCAATGCTTCTGCGCCCATGAAAATCGCTACAAGGATAGGCGCCACTATGGTAAGAGCTCCCGGGAGCATCATTTCCCTTAAGGCAGCCTTTGTGCTGATCTCCACGCATTTACCATATTCAGGAGTTGCCTTGCCTTCCATGATACCCGGAATTTCCTTAAACTGTCTTCTTACCTCCTTAACCATATCCATTGCGGCTTTACCCACTGAACTCATGGCAAGTGCTGAAAAGACAACCGGAATCATGGCGCCGATGAATAGAGCGGCCAGAACATCAGCCTTGAAGATGTTGATACCATTAATTCCTGTAAATGTCACATACGCAGCGAACAGACCGAGTGCTGTAAGTGCGGCGGAAGCGATGGCGAATCCTTTGCCGATAGCTGCTGTGGTGTTTCCTACGGAATCCAGAATATCGGTCTTTGTTCTTACTTCTTTTGGCAATTCGCTCATTTCGGCGATCCCACCCGCGTTATCAGCGATAGGCCCGAAAGCATCAATTGCTAGCTGCATTGCTGTTGTCGCCATCATGGCTGAGGCCGCAAGTGCCACACCGTAGAATCCGGCAAAGCTATATGCAGCCCAAATAGCGCCTGCGAATAAAATGACGGGGCCAAATGTGGAAATCATACCTGTTGACAGACCGGCAATGATATTTGTCGCTGCTCCGGTGGATGATTTCTGAACAATTCCCAGTACAGGCTTTTTGCCCAACCCGGTATAGTATTCGGTGAAGGCAGAAATTAAACCTCCAACTGCAAGTCCAACCAATACTGCATAATATACATTCATAGGAGTAATATCCTTCATCTCTGTCTCACCGAAGAATGTCATCTTCATATTTGCCGGCAACATCCAGTGAATAACGAAGAATACCGCAATGGCAGTCAGTATGATGGCTGACCAGTTACCTTTATTAAGAGCTGATTGTACCTTGGCCTCAGAGACATCTTTATCTGATACTTTTACAAACCATGTACCTATTATTGAGAAAATGATTCCCAGGCCGGCAATCAATACAGGCAGGAGGATTGGACCCAGACCCAAAAAGGCATCATTTATGGTACCATTGTTGTCCTTAATGAGGTAATTGCCTAAAACCATCGATGCCAATACTGTGGCTACATAAGATCCGAACAAGTCAGCTCCCATACCTGCAACGTCACCTACGTTATCTCCCACGTTGTCCGCAATGGTAGCCGGGTTACGAGGATCATCCTCCGGAATGCCCGCTTCAACCTTACCTACGAGGTCGGCACCAACGTCTGCTGCCTTGGTATAGATACCTCCACCTACACGGGCAAACAGTGCGATGGATTCAGCGCCAAGAGAAAATCCTGTCAATGTCTCAAGCAGGACAGACATAGAATCGACCCCTGTCCATTGCCCACTATTAAGCCATTGGAAAAGTATCACGAATAAGAAACTGAGCCCAAAAACCGCAAGTCCGGCTACTCCCAATCCCATTACGGTTCCTCCCGTAAATGAAACCTTCAATGCCTTGCTTAGACTTGTTCGGGCTGCCTGGGTTGTACGGACATTGGCTGCTGTGGCAACCCTCATGCCGATAAATCCCGCCAACGCAGAACTGAAAGCGCCAATTACAAAGGCTACTACTATAAACCAGTGGCTTGTTGAGGCAACAGTTGATAAAATGCCCAAAGCTATACCGGCTATTATTACAAATATTGCAAGAACTCTGTATTCCGCTTTTAGGAATGCCATGGCCCCCTCCCGGATATGTCCGGCAATCGTTGTCATTTTGCCTTCACCTGCGTCTTGTTTATTGACCCAGCTGAACTGATATGCCATGTACAAAAGTCCCACGACTCCGAACAAAGGCAGTAAATAGAGTAAAGATTCCATTAAAATATGATTTTCGTTTTATTAAAAATATCAAATTTACTTTTGCTAAGCGGCTGCAAAGATAACATTTATCCTTACTTTCACAAACCGTTTGGTAATTATAATATATGAATTGAATTGTTATATAATTTATTGAATATGATGAGTTACATTACTTCATTGAGGAGGCTGTCGAGTCTTACTTTGATTTTATTCTGTTTGGTATGTGCCTTGACGAGCTGTAGAAAAGCAGCAGAAAAGACACCTCCGCCTGCTTTCGAAATGGTTCAGAAGGAATCGAATGACAGCTTATTAAATGCGAATGACATAGTTCCGGAAAAAAATATTGATGTGCCGGATTATGTATATGAAATTTTAATTTATATTCGTACCCATAATAAGGCACCGGAAGGATATGTCGGTGGTCGGGTCTTTCAGAACAGGGAGCGGCGTCTGCCTGTGACGGATGATGCCGGATACCGAATCAGATATCGGGAGTGGGATGTCCACAGGAAAATCCGGGGAAAGAACAGAGGATCAGAAAGATTGATTACTTCCGGAAACAGTGCCTATTATACAGGAGATCATTATAGAACATTTATACACATCAACGAAACTTATTTAAAAGAAAAATGAAATATATCCGTATAGCCTCTCCGGATACCGAAATTAAAAGGGGGAATAACAAAATCACCGTTGAAATACATGGTTCCGAAATCAGGGACATCAAATCATTTTATGACATACTTGTCCACCAGCTTGAATTTCCGGGTTACTTTGGTGAGAACTTGGATGCATTGTATGATATGCTTTTGGATCTGCAATGGCTGAAGAAAGATACCATTGACCTTATAATTTCTGAGTACGACGATTTCCTGTCCGAAGAAGATTTGGAAGATAAGGCAGAGGTCATGCTGCTTCTGGAGGATGTCTGTAAGGAATGGAGGGAAGGCGACTTTGACGATGAAGAATGGGAAATGAAGAAAATCAGGGTTTACGTCCTGTGTGATGATTCGACCGGCAGAAAAATTGCAGGCATAATTGATGAAATGACTGAGGAAGAATAGGGAAGCGTCAGTGTGATGTCTTCAACTGGAATCTTGCCTCCACTCCATATTCATCATTATCCGCACGTGATATATTGAACCCTGTGCATTCCAGCAGTTGGTTGTAAAATATATGGGTGACCGGTTTCCCGAAGATTCCGCCCGATCCTTTATCCATACTCGGTATATAGCCACTTCTCGACTCGATAAGATCTCCGGTCTGCTTGAATTCCTGAATCTCAGGACTCCATGGAACCATATTGAATACACCCGCCACTACCAAAGGCACCTGGAGAGATTCGATTTTGGAATTGATAAGGTGCAGCTCAGCAGATGCGATTTCCCGGGATGTTGCATCCAATGGCGGTGGAAAATATGCCGTAATGACATCAAATCTTGAATTGTTTTTTAAAAGCTGAAGTTTCAAGAGGGGAATGTCTTCGTAATATAGTGTGTCAGCGGATATGATCGGATATTGGGATAGAACCTTAAGGCCGAATACATCGATTCGGGGTAATGCGATTTTGTAGGAAAAATTCGGTTCGATGAAGGTCGATATTGCTCCTTGCCATTCAGGCGTATATTCCTGAAAGATCACTATATCGTAATTTTTTTTGGATATGTATTGGAAAACTTTCCTTGGATCTGAATCGATAGAGGAGAGGTTAATCAGGGCTAACTGAAATTTTTCTTCCAGGTTAGGGGTGGCATATCGGATGCGGGCATTTGTGGTTTCTTTCAAAAAAAAGGCGAGCAGGCCGGTGCATAACATGGAGAAGACCATAAGCCTCTTCTGGTTGATTGTCAGAAAGAATATGCTCACCAGGAGGTAAAAGATCATGATTTGATTGGCGTAATCTGAAATCTTTCCAAAAAAAGGCACGTCAGGGGTAAAGATGGTTATCAATACCCCTGACATGATCAAAAATAGCAGTATATTTTCAATGACTTTGTTGCTAAAGAAGGAAGATATACGCTTTAGAATCATTCTCAAAATTCTTCCGTACCAGCAAAATGGAATGCACTTTCGATAGCTGCATTTTCATCCGAATCGGAGCCATGTACGGCATTTTCACCGACGCTTCTGGCAAATAAGGCTCTGATAGTGCCGGGTTCAGCTTTTGACGGATCAGTGGCTCCAATCAATTTTCTGAAATCTTCCACAGCATTTTCTTTTTCCAGAATTGCTGCAACAATCGGTCCGGATGACATGAATGAAACAAGCTCGCCGTAAAATGGCCGTTCCTTGTGGACTTCATAGAATTTTCCCGCTTTGTCAGTGGATAATTGAGTGAGTTTCATTGCGACGATTCTAAAACCTGCTGCATTGATCTGAGCCAGGATCGCACCGATATGGCCATCCTGAACTGCATCAGGCTTGATCATGGTAAATGTTCTGTTTGTTGCCATTTATTTAATTTATTAATTTTGTATTGAGGCGCAAAATTAAAGCAAAAATTCAAATACGAGAAAAAGAATGATGCCGTAGAAGGTGCCTGATAGATTTTAACACTTTTGGGGAACGATTTTTATAAAATTGTCATTAAACTTATTTTGAGTTTCTAATATAAATTATCGAAAGTGATAAAACTTCTTCTGAAAATTGCAATACCGGTGATCCTGTGTCTGTTGGTTTATAACTATTTCTTTGGTACTGCTGAGGAAAAGGATACCTCCAAAGCAGTATTTGCCAAGACCAAGGAGCTTTCTGTCAGTATTTACGATTTGCTCAAATCTGAAAAACACAAATTTGACGAAGGTAAATATGATAAGGCTTTGGACAAACTGAATCAGATATACGCTGCAGCAAGGTCCAACAACAGCCATCTATCGGAGTCTGATAAGTCTGAATTGCAGAAATTGGAGGCAGAAAAGCAGAAATTGCAAACCGAAATAGATCAGACCAAGCGACTTGATCAAAAAGCAGCTGATGAGAAAAGTAAATCTTTGGATGAAAAATTGATGGAGTTGGTGGACAAAACCAATAAATTGCTGGGTCAATAACTGAATTGGTTTATATTTTGACAGTTACTTTTGGCTAAAGATTTAAATTTTTTTTCAAAAAAGATATTTTAGGTGTTGCAAATATCAAGAATGATTTTACTTTTGCAACTCCATTGCGGGTGTGGCGAAATTGGTAGACGTACCAGACTTAGGATCTGGCGCCGCGAGGCATGGGGGTTCGAGTCCCTCCACCCGCACAAAATTTTCCCCTTGATTTATGCTCGATAATCAACCATTAAAGGCTTACTAAGCTTTTGTGGCTTTGTTATTATACCTCTCAACAAATAATTTTGAAGTTTTTCTGCCTGGTCAATCCCTACCCTGAATTGAGTTGGAGTGATTGGTTGCAAATCAGGAAGTCAATCAGTCATCGAACTCATAGCAACCTGCATCCGGCGTATCTGTCTTTCGGATATTTCCCAAGAGATCATCCGGGATGGTCGGAATAGGTTTGGCGATTTTTTTGGCTACCGATAACGAGTCCAGTCTGTAATCCGATTTATTCTCATTGACATATACTTTGTCGATATTTTGTAACAGATATACATCCTTTATACGCTCATTGAAATAATCATCTTTCAAATTTTCCTTGACCCGAATGACGGAGTTTGAAAAATTGTACTGAAAAAGATCCGGCTGTTTGCCTTCAAAGACATCCACCAATTTTATCTCGTCATTATCCACTCCGGAAAGGATGCTGTTTCGTACATTCAATACTGCTTTGTTTGCACGAATTGTGCCTTCCTTGCAGATGCCGAGTTCATTGAGGGTACACGTATAATTGTCCAATGAGAGTGCAGATGTCTGTCCTGTGGAATTAGGCACGGTGCAGTAATCGAAGTTATAATTCCCTCCATAGGTCAGGAGGACATTATCGCCGACGGAATTTGAAAACTGGCAATTAGAAGCCTTGATGGTGGCGTGATTGCCGATTAGACAACTCAAAGAGACATTGTCGATGATACTATGACTTATATGCAGGGTAGTGCCGGAGTCGGCAACTATACCGAAGTTGGAATTGCGCAAGTCAAGGTAGTTAAATACATTGGCTAATTTTGACTGGTAAAGGATGATGCCTCCCCATTGACCGGATTGATCCTTGTATTCTTTTTCCAATCGGTCGCCCCTTAACAACACCGGATTATCCTTCGTACCTTCAATCATCAGTTGGCCGTCCTCAGCTATGAAAATTCTGCCATCGATGAAAGGGCTTGACTTGTCAGGGAAGACCAGGCCGCCATGTACATATATCCTTGTGCCTGCCGGTATGACCAGTTTGCATTGGTCGATTACGAGCGATCCGTATATGACATAAGGTTTTGGGTCGTTCCAGCTGATGGTTCCGAAATTGCAAGTCAGGAGGCTTTGCTTTCCCTGATTGTCTTTTCCTGTGATATAATTTGCGTTCTGGCCCCAGGCAACAAGAACCACCGATTGTACATTTCCATTTAACGTACAATCCATATAATCGGTCAGGATAAAAGGAGAGACGGATACATCCTGATCGGGATCGACCAATACTTTGCAAAATACATATATACTATCCTTCGCTTCAATTCTTGTTTTGTTGACTTCGGTGCCATTCTTTCCGTCAACATTCATAGTAAAATGCAATCCTTGTGCCCCTCTGATTTTGATCTTGCTTATCTCGACAGGCCGATTGTCATCGTTATGAATCTTTATGATTTTAGTAGCTGAGCCTACTTTGGTAAAAGTGGTGTCGAATAAAAGGGTATCCACGGAAAACCTCAATTTGATCCTGGAATCCGTATTGACCATTTCATCCTTGAAACAGCCGGTTATAAACATGTAACTAACTGCGAGAATGAACAGGCATGGTCGAAAGAATTGGTTTAAAGTCATATCTGTCAACTGAATTTCTGAATTGCTGCCTCATATACCCGTCGCATGCCTTCCTCTACCGATATTTTAGCTTTCCAGTCCAGCGTTTTTTCCACAAACGACATATCACAATACCTGCTATGTACACCGACAGGCTTGTCTAAAAGTTGCTTGATTTCAGGAGTATAGCCGGCAAATCCTGTCATTACTTCGATGATGTCCCGGAAGGTGGTCAATTTCCCCATGCCGATGTTTATGGCTGTTCCGTCACTGATGTGATTCATCGCAACTTGAATACAATCGATGACGTCATCGATATGGACAAAATCACGTCCCTGATAGCCTGTTCCCCATACTTCAAAAGGATTTTCCTTTAGTGCAGCCCTTTTGGCAAGGCTCGGAATAGGGTAGGTGAGGTCCTGATCTTCGCCATATCCTGAGAAGGGCCGGATGCAAGTGATGTGGACACCGTAGTATTGTGCGGCAATCTTGGCGAGGTATTCGCCCGTCAGTTTGGACCATCCGTAAGTCATGTCAGGCTGTCCCATGTTGTTGAAGTCGATATCGTGTTCTGATAATGCTATGGCCCCCGTTTCAGTCTGAAGATTGATCGGATAGGCGGCGCTACTGCTTGGATAAAGGACACGCTCCGGTTTGTGCCGTGTGATGTAATAGAAGAATTCGGCATCGATGGACAGGTCAAGGGCAACCATCATCGGATCACCGTCAATTTTAGCTCGTCCACCTACAATAGCTGCATAATGGTAGATATCGCCAAAATCAACAAAATCAAGCCCGTAAGCCTTTTTTATATATTCCGGATCGGCCGCCAATGCATGGACAACATCTCTGAAGTCGGCTTTCAAAAAGTACAGTCGCTCATCTTGACCATAAATTTTGATGCCTTTGCTTTCTCCGACAAGTGTCTGGTCAAGCCATGTTGAAGGATCAGTTCCTACACTGAGGTCGTCAATAAATAATATATTGTCCTGTGTGGACTTATAAAGCCTTTTGACCATATTTCGTCCTACAAATCCGCATCCTCCGGAGACTAAGTGTACTTTCATTATTATTGTTTCTTCTTATTTAAATGTTTTTATCGATCACTTTATTTTGACAAATATTTTTTTTCTTCAAATTATCATTCCCTTATGAGATTCAATCGTTCTAGAATCTCTGATGCTTTTTCGTCATCCGCGTCATCAAGACTGGTCCATCTGATTTTTTGCATCAGGATGTTGCGGGCATCCCACCATATCAAGCCAATCTTTGCAAATACTGGTGTCAAAAGGACAAATATTGCAGCATAAGTCCAATTCCATTCCACACCGACAATGATGGAGAATATGGATAGCCATATCGTCAAGATGGCCCAGGTAATGCCGATACGTATGGATAGGAAAAATTCCCTGCGTGGCTTAAACCTGATTGTTAGCCATTTGGCAATCAAAATGGGGGGATAAAAGAAAGCTTGAGTAATGATTCCGATTGGGAAAAGTAATATGAAAAGAATCATATTGACAGGAAATGACCTGTTGAAAAAGGGCCATTTGGTTTTGATCTTGGCATGTGTCAATATCTCTCTGAGTGTCTTCAGGTCGGAAAGCCACGTAGAGTCCGGGTCTTTAGCTTCTTTATTTACACGAATAGCCCAAGATTTCATCCTGTTGAACAATTGGTTGTTTTTTGCCAGACTGAAAATCGTTTCCGGATAGGCATTGTCCAATATTTCAAATCCGGTTTGTGCCAATTTTTCAGCCTCTTTCTCTTCGATATGAATGACTTCTTTCTTTAGCTGAAATTCAAGATCTTCCGTCAATTGCTTGATGGCCTTGTGAGGATTTTCCTTATAAAGAGGAATATAATCAATCAATTTTAGAGGCTCTCCCTGTGAAATCAGGATGCTTGACCGAAAATTATGAGGCTCGATATAATTGATACCGACAGGGTAGATCAGTGTTTTATCCTGCCCTGTAGCTTCGTATGCGCCAAATGCCATACGTGCGGTGCCTTTCTGAATGGGGCGCAGATGTTTTTCGGTTATGCAGTCACCTTCAGAAAATATAATGATTCGCTGGTTACGACCCAATGTTTCATAGCAAAACTCCATTGAATTGTTGTTTTTCTTCAGGTTTTCGTAGCCATCCCGGAATCTGAAAATCGGTACCTGATTGGTTAGCCTGAAAAACCACATCATCTTCGGGTTAAATACATCGCCCCGCGTGATGAAATGCATATCCAGTCGCGACAGGTACGCACCTACAAACAGGGCATCGGCGAAGGCATTATTATGATTGCAGGCAATAAGGATGGGAGTGTTGTCCGGCAGTTGGTCGAACTTATTGATATAGATACGTTTGAAGAAAAACCGAAGGGTAAAACGTACTACTTTCTTTAATACCGGATAAAATATATTCATTGATTATAATATGATAATCGGCTTAATGCCTGAATATTTTATTTATTGTTTTATTTTGTGCGAAATTAAATATTTTTTTGAAAGTACTGGTATGTATCGGCGGACCTACGGCAAGTGGCAAGACAGCGTTGGCTGTCAGGCTGGCGAAAGAATTGAAAACAGATATTCTTTCATTTGACAGCCGTCAGCTATATCATGAATTGAATATCGGGGTCGCAAAACCTGATTCTGTCGAACTTGCGGAGGTGAAGCATCACATGATAGGCAATGTATCCGTTGAAAGACATTTTAATGCCGGAGATTATGAGCGGGAAGCGGGAAAGCTCCTGGCCTCTTTATTGGAATCGAATGATTCTGTCGTTGCGGTCGGAGGTACCGGCTTTTATCTGGATGCTTTGGTCGATGGCCTGGACGATATGCCTGAGATATCTGATGAAGTGAATGCTTCGGTTGATGAAGAATACAGGTTACATGGTTTGGATTGGCTCAGACGGTATGTTGAGGATCGTGATCCGCATTATGCCTCCCAAGCTGACTTGCAGAATCCGATCCGTTTGCTTAGAGCAGCGAAAGTGATCAGGAGCAGCGGAATGCCATTTTCCCATTTCCGGCGAGGAAGGAAGCGAGAAAATAACTTTAAGCCACTTAAATATTTTTTGGAGCCGGATCGGGATGAGTTGTATCGAAGGATCAATGCCCGGGTGGACGATATGATGGCGGCCGGCTTGTTGGATGAAGTAAAGGGTCTTCAACATTTTCGGGATTTGAAAGCGCTGCATACGGTTGGCTATGCTGAGTTGATGGACTATCTCGACGGCAAGACCAATATGTATGAAGCAGTCGAATTGATAAAGAGAAATACACGAAGATATGCCAAACGACAATTTACTTGGTTCAGAAATCAAGGAGACTGGATATCTTTGAATTCTGAATCAGTTGAAGAAAATATTCAAAGAATAAAACAAGACATCAATGATCTGGAAAACGGAAGCAACGATTGAAGGGCTGAATGCGATGAGTGAAAATACGATGGGCGCTCATCTGGGAATGGAATTTACTGCAATAGGTGATGATTATCTTGAAGGCAGGATGCCGGTGGACCATCGAACCATTCAACCGATGGGTCTTTTGCATGGAGGCGCTTCGGCTGCTTTAGCGGAGACACTGGGCAGTGTCGCGTCCTATCTATGCATTGAAGATATTTCCAAGGAAGCTGCTGTAGGGCTGAATATCACGGCTGATCACCTTCGGCCAATATCAAAAGGTTGGGTGACCGGTATCGCCCGACCCATCAAACTGGGCCGGAAGATACATCTTTGGTCTATTGAGATTAAAAATGAAAAGGATCAGTTGGTCTGTGTATCCAAGCTGTCGGTCATGATCATACCGAAGCCATAGCGGGTTGACAAACTTTTGCTGCCAGTTCGGCAAGACGGGCTGAATAACCGGATTCATTGTCATACCATGCAAATACACGCAGCATATTGTCTCTGACCAGGGTAAGTTTGCTGTCAAATATGGCTGAATATTTGTTTCCTACGATATCAGTTGATACGAGTGGCAATTCGCTATATTCGATGATGCCTTTAAATCTGCCTTCAGAAGCTTTTTTGAATGTATCGTTTACTTCTTCCCGAGTCAGTGTTTTTTCGGTAAATATAGTCAGGTCAACGATTGAGCCTGTGATAACCGGTACACGGAGTGCCATCGAAGTCATCTTACCGATAAGTTCCGGAACTACGAATGCAGCTGCCTTTGCAGCACCGGTTGAGGTGGGTACGATATTTTGTGCAGCAGCACGTGCCCTTCTGAGATCCTTGTGCGGAGAATCCTGAAGATTTTGATCGGCAGTATAGGCGTGTACTGTTGACATTGACCCGGACACGATGCCCCAGTTATCTACAATGACTTTGGCTACTGGCGCAAGGCAATTGGTTGTACAAGAGGCATTGGAGTATATTCTTGTCTCCTCATTGATTTCGTGCCCATTGATGCCCAGGACGATGGTTTTTACTTCTTCTCCAGCAGGAGCGGAAAGGACTACTTTTTTGGCTCCGGCTTCCAGATGCCAGGAGGCTTTTTCTTTGGAAAGGAATATTCCAGTACATTCCAGAACTACATCCACGTCAAGTTCTGCCCAAGGTAGCTCCTTAGGATCACGGATTGATGTGGCGTGTATTTTTTTGCCATCAATGTAAATAGCGGTTTCATCACTGCTGATTTCTCCGGGGAAAATTCCGTGAGCAGTATCGTACTTAAAGAGATGGGCGAGGGTAGCGTTGTCAGTAAGGTCATTGATCCCCACTACTTCGACTTCAGGGTTTGAAAGAAGGTTTCTGAGCGTTAATCGGCCTATTCTTCCAAAGCCGTTGATAGCTATTTTTTTTGCCATGTTATTTTAATTGTTTAATACTTAGTGTAAAAGTAACAATAATTACTTTCACAGAATAAAAATTTTCAAAAAAAGTTCAAAAAAGATTTGTGGTTTCAAAAAACGTTGTACTTTTGTGTCGCTTTTGTAAAAAGGCAGGGTAAATGGCCCGTTCGTCTATCGGTTAGGACTCAAGATTTTCATTCTTGCAAGAGGGGTTCGACTCCCCTACGGGCTACAAAAAATCACAGTTGACCCCTTGAATATCAAGGGGTTTTTCTTTTCTACCACTTTCGATTTATTTGTGACATTGATGGATGCATTGTATCCGGTCAAAGAGCCCTGAATTTCCTTTCGTTCATATTCAAGATATCTACTGGTTTTTACTTCTCTTCTGAATTTTCGATACATATATGAAGTTCTTAACATTGTGATATACAATGATTTGCTTTTGAGGATTGGTGCATGACTTTCTTTCCGAATTTGTTTCTCCAAATATAGTATGCATAAATTTTTTGCTCTCTTGGTTTAAATACTTTATCTTACATATTTTTATAAAGTTATAATTAGTTTTTATGGCTGATAAAGTATTGAATCAACATGAAAAGCGCTTTCTGGTTGGGCCGAGATCCAGATGGAAAGAGTTGATGTATGCCATTGATATCTTTAGGGAGTTTATCAAGGGGTTTAGGGTATTACATTTTGTAGGCCCTTGTGTTACCGTATTCGGTTCCGCCCGATTTGATGAGAATAATGAATACTATCAACAGGCAAGAGAATTGGCTGCTGGAATTTCAAATCTGGGTTTTACCATCATGACCGGTGGAGGGCCAGGAATCATGGAGGCGGCAAATCGCGGGGCTAAAGATGCAGGTGGGGCATCAGTCGCATGCAATATTGTCTTGCCTCACGAGCAAAATTCGAATCCATACCTGGACAGATATGTAACCATCAAGTATTTTTTTGTAAGAAAGACGCTATTGATCAAGTATTCGTATGCGTTTGTCATTTGTCCGGGCGGTTATGGTACCCTTGATGAATTTTTTGAAGCATTGACCTTAATTCAGACCGGAAAGATCGAAAAATTTCCGATTGTAGTTTTTGGTTCACAGTTTTATGAAGGAATAGAACAGCATATTGGGATGATGATCAAGGAAAAGACCATTTCCCCGCAAGACAAGGATTTATTGCTTGTAACCGATTCGATTGAAGAAGCGATTTATCACATTCGATCCAAGATATACATGAATTTTGGCATCAGGCTTAGAGCAAGACCGATTTTGGGTGAGAAGGAATTTAGCTTCAGTAAATAATTGGAGCTCTTTGTCGGGCAACCTTGAGCGTGTTTGATTCTAATCTTTTTCTCTCAAGTATAGATAATGCATGAGATTTAATGTATCAGTCTGGGTAAAATCCCTAGCCTTCAGGCGAAAGCTTTAGCTTAATCTTTGTGTTCGTGAGTTCTTTTTGGTAAAAAGGCTTAACCATAGAGTTCGCAAAGATTTACGCAAAGTTACGCAAAGTGCTTTCTTAGCGGTTTACTTGGCGAGATAATGACATGCAGGACACAAGGCGTTTTCTCACAAAGTTAGGTTGCAACTTAAGTCGGCTTTAGCAGAGAACAAATCTTTCGCCTTTTATGCAAAAGTAGTTTAGTAATTGGACAAAAAATTATGGGATGTTGATATATTTGTGTGTCTGTACACTAAGTCTCCATTTTGGATGATTTTTGACGTATTCAACAGCAGAAACGGTATTTTGTGTCCAATCTTCATCTTCAAGCGGCTGTAGATAGAAATGCTCAAAATCCAATCCTGCAAACTGTTCAGGCTGATTTTCCGGTTGTGGATAGACTAGTTTTAACTCATTTCCGGCTGTTTGCCTGATTACGGAGTCACCTTTGGGGCTGACACATATCCAGTCCAAGCCTTCAGGCAGCGAGATAGTGCCATTGGTTTCAACAGCCATATATACACCAGATTGCTTCATCGAGGTAATCAATGTTTCGTCGAGTTGCAACGCTGGTTCGCCACCTGTGAACACGACTGCGGGCTGTACGCTGCTTTCTTTGGGCCATAAAGAAATGATTTTATTCACCAGCTCCACGGCATCGTATTTTCCGCCATTGATACCATCCGTGCCGACAAAGTCCGTATCACAGAATCGGCAAACGGCATGCATGCGATCCTGTTCACGCCCATTCCACAGGTTGCAACCGGCAAAGCGACAGAAGATCATCGGTCTTCCAGAGTGCCTGCCTTCCCCCTGAATGGTATAGTAAATTTCTTTTACGGAATAAGCCACGTTATCGGATATTTAAATGATGAGATAAAACTCTTTTTCGGGCTTTTTTGTTCAATAAGTCAGATCTGGTTCATTTTATTGGCATTTATATATGCGAATGAGCTTGACAATGTAAATCCTACTTTTACATATGAGCAATGAGGGTTGGGAATGCGTATTTATCAAGAAACGGAAAAGGGAATTTTTGTACAATGGAATACAGAAAAGGAGATAAAGTTATCTATTTGCCTACAGGCGAGGCGGCGACAGTCACAAAAGTAGTGAGCAAGGAATTGATTTATATCCGCATGGAGAGTGATCGTGAGGAATTGCCTGCATTTTCTGATGATATCGCTCCTGTTGTATCCGATAACAGGCCGGCGAGAAATGATAAGCAGGAAACGCAAAGTGTAGCGGAAACCTTTTATAAAGAAGAGCTTCGGGAAGGTCTTTATCTGATAGTCCAATACAAGATGGGACAAATGGACGCAGATTCTGTTCTGCCGGTATTTCTGTACAATCATTCCAATCAGGCTATTGAGTTTGATCTGAATTATTTTTCCGAAGATACACCATCACAACAAGTTAAAGGGCGGCTGGATCCGGGCGGTATCGATCTGCTTCTTCACATATCATTCCAATCACTGGAGTCCCAGCCTACCTTTGAAATCGACTGGAATTCCAAGTCAGACCCGGCTTCGAAAAAAATCGGTGACATCATCATCCGACCTGCTGTTTTCTTTAAAAAATATGGACATATTGCCATCATCAACTCTACCGGCAGTATGTATTATGTGCAACCACTTAAGGCGGAAAAAGAGACTGGATCACTGGCAGGATATACCAGAGCTGAAAGGAAACTGCACGTACCAAAACATCAACGTGAACAATCGCGCGTTGTACGTGAGAAGGCGGAATTTGATCCTGTGCTTGACCTGCATATCGATAAATTACACTCTAATTCGAAGTCTTTAAAAAGAGGCGAAATACTTCCGTTGCAATTGAAATGTTTCGACAAGTTTTTGGAAAAGGCCATCCGATTGAAGATTCAACAGGTTTTCATCATCCATGGATTGGGGAATGGCAAGCTGAAGGATGAAATAGCGACCAGGCTTGTTCTGCATCCTGGTGTCAACACCTTCAAGAACGAATACCACCCAAGTTTTGGCTTTGGAGCGACGGAAGTCTGGTTATACTGATATGAAGGATCATTAAGTACAGGTAACAATTCACCTCAAATAGCCCAAAACCATCTATAAGCTATAATCATCAGAGAACCGGAATTTATTTTTAGCCACAAAATTACTTTACCTAACACAAAAATCTTTTCGTACCCTGAATTTCCCCGGACAGCCGTGACAGGCGTGGTAGATAAAAGGAAACGTGCATGCATTCCTATCAGATGTATAGTTACCATCATACTTCTTAACAGCTGAATAGTTGCTGATTCAATCAGAATGTTGGGAAATAAACATCTTCGACGTGCTTTAAGGTGTGACTGCCATCCTTGTGCAGCAGGATGCCGACGATATCGATTCCGATCGACCACGTATGACCGATGCTTTCTGCATAATGCGCCGCTGCATCAAGCAACATTGCCAGCTTTCGATCATCGACGAAGTAATCCGGATCGCCATAATAGTTACCTGTTCGTGTCTTTACTTCGACGACTGTCAGTGTGTTGTCCTTAAGCACTATGATATCGACCTCGGCCCGGAGCCAGCGCCAATTGCGCTCCAGGATTTGATATCCTTTGCTTTCAAGGAAGGCAGTTGCGATGTCCTCTCCCAATCGTCCGATGGCTTTGTTATCCATTTTTGGCGGCAGATGTTAAAATCCTAAAATTAACATTTTTCAGGCAATATCGCCTAAAATTGAAGCGTCTTTATTATGTCTTCAGATAATTGAAAGACTTATTCTACAGAATTCTAAAGGTAATTGTCTTAAATCGTTTTATTTTAATTTCATGGTTTAATCCGGACATCGGTAAGTTGTCCGGATTTTTTCATTCGTATGCACGGCTATTTTATAATGTGGCGGGCTATATAATAAGTTGCCGATTTTGCTTCAAACTTTATTCACTATTTGCGATTTCTGTTTTATCTTTGACTTTTATCCCAAATGCATGATGGATCTCCATAGTTATCGCCAACAGTATAAAAAAGCAGGATTGGACAAGCACGACCTGCCCGAAGATCCTATTGAGTTTTTCCAGACACTTTTCTTCAAGGCTAAAGAGGGTGGGGTCATCGAACCCAATGCAATGACTCTTGCCACCGGCAATACCAACGGCTTCATTGACGCCAGGATGGTTTTGCTGAAAGAAGTGAAGGATGGAGAATTCGTATTTTTTACCAATTATAATTCTGCCAAGGGACACCAACTCTCATCCAATCCCCATGCAGCATTGGTATTTTGGTGGTATGCCATAGAGAGCCAGGTAAGGGTTCGTGGTATCGTCTCCAAGCTGGATGAATCTGAATCGGACGCTTATTTCAACGTCAGGCCGCATGACAGCAGGGCAGGAGCTATCGCTTCCAGACAGAGTGAGGTAGTGGATGATTATGTTGAACTGATGGATCGGTTTGAAAATCTGCGTAATATGAGCGATGCAGAGCTTATCCGTCCTTCCAACTGGGGCGGCTTCAGCCTGCAACCTTCAGAGATCGAGTTTTGGCAGGGAAGGCCTAACCGTATGCACGATCGTTTTTTATATAAGCGCGAAGATGGGCAATGGCGCATCAAACGACTCAGCCCATGATTTCTCACCTAAAGATGATACTTTGAAGATAAATATTCTCGCTTCCCGCTTCCCGTATCCTTTGGAAAAAGGTGACAAGCTACGCCTTTACCATCAGATTCGCCTTATGTCGCAGCATCATGAGCTTTATTTGTTCTGTATAGCAGATGGCAAGACGGAAAAAAAGGATATTGAGCACATGAAGCAGTTTTGCAAGGAAGTGAAGATTTATCCCATTTCACTGTTCAAAAGGATATGGATGGTCTTTAGCGGCATCTTCCGCGGACTGCCTTTCCATGTCGGTTATTTCTACCATCATCGCCTCAAACCCGTGATACATCAGGATCTTGCCTCTACCGATGCCGATCTGACCTATTGCCAATTGGTGCGCATGATACCATATACCAAAGGTTACAAAGGTGTCATCTGGCTGGATTTTATGGATTCTTTTTCGCGGAATCTGCACAACAGGTTGGAAAAGGCAGGATGGTGGCAAAAGTTATGGCTCCGCTGGGAATTGAGGAAGATGATTCAGATAGAGAATGCTTCTCTGGATTTGGCTGTTCACCTCAGCATCATATCGGAACAGGACAGAGTTTCCATCGATCCGGAGGGCAAACACAATATCGTTGTCCTGCCAAATGGCGTCGATACCGAATATTTTCATACCAATGAATATAAAGATGAAGTCTATGACCTGTGCTTTACAGGCAACCTGGGCTATGAACCCAATATCAGGGCGGCCAATTATCTGATTCGGCGTATTGGTAAAAGAATGAAGGAGGACATTACCATCCGGATTGCCGGAGCAAGGCCAGGAAGACAGCTGCGTAGCCTTAACGGTTCTCGTTTTGTCGTGGAAGGATGGGTCGAGGACATTCGCGAAGTGTACTGGACCGGTAAATTGTTTGTGGCGCCTTTGTTTACCGGTAGCGGACAACAGAACAAGATACTTGAGGCGATGGCTTGCGGACTTCCTGTCATCACGACTTCTCAGGTGAATAATGCCATTGGAGCCGAAGTGGGCACGGAAATATTCATAGCTGATAACCTTCGTTCCTTTGTCTCCCAGATCGATGATTTGCTGGATGATGAGGACCTGAGACTTGAAGTGGCATATAACGCAAGGAGATTCATATCTGATAATTATACCTGGGAGATCATCGGTGAAAAGTTGGAGGAATTCCTGCGCAATACAAGCCGGGTAGAAGGATGAAGGTGAATCTTATTAGTTTTATTTTCACAGATGCTCACTTACAAACCAGCAATTTTTCTAATAATTTTTTGATTTTCACTTTATCATCGGTACAGACATCGAATTTTAGCCCATTATGTGGTTATGAGTAGAGCTTTTGATTAGTTGGGATAACATGAAATAAATATTAGATGTAATTACAATAGACTAACATTCAACCAACTATATTTACACCTCCAGCGCTCCTTTCAAATCTGCTAACAAATCAGCCACTGCTTCTATGCCTGTTGATAATCGGATAAGTCCGGGAGTGATGCCCATTTTGGACTTAACTTCTACAGGAATATTTCGGTGAGAGGATGTATAGGGATGCAATACCAAAGTGTCCAGATCACCAAGAGTTGGCGCATGGGTGATGACGCAAATTCTTTGCATAAATTTGGATACAGCCTCCGATCCGCCTTCCAGCTCGAAACTCATCAACGGAGCATAGTGTTTCATTTGCCTTTTGGCTAGTTCGTGATGTGGATGGTCGGGAATTGAATTGTGATATACGGCTTTTACATCAGGATGGTTGTTGAGGTAAGAGGCTATTTGTACGGCGTTGTCGCACTGTCGCATCATACGTAACTCCAAGGTCTTTAATCCGGTATAAGTCAACCATGCTTCCCAGGGTGAGCAATTGCCGCCTAACAGCCGCATATTCTTTCGGACGCTTGAATTCATTTCTTCTTTATGGTTGCTGATGATACAGCCTGCGATGCTGTTTCCGTGGCCCGCAAGATATTTTGTGGTGCTGTAAATGACGAAATCAATACCATTTAGCAGCGGTGTCTGCAATAATGGTGTGCATATCGTATTGTCACATACTGTCCTGATAGTGTGCGTCTTTGAGAACTCTGCCAGTTGTACGATATCTACACAATGGAGCAACGGATTGGAAGGCGATTCAAAATAAATGGCATTGATGGCATTTTGGGATTGAATAGCCTCCAGTGCCTTTAGGTCGTTCAGGTCAGCATAAATCAGCTTGAAACCAATCTTGAGGGCAAGTAGCTCGATGATTTCCGTACTGCCTCCATAGAGCCCGTTGTGGGTTACCAGAATATCATTTGTACCCAGCAAAGAAAACAGGATGGTCGAAATGGCCGACATACCCGATGAGGTCATGATTGCCACTCCTTGGGCATTACCGCATTCGATCAGGGCGAGCTTTTCTTCCAGTGCCTTTATTGTTGGGTTCCCGTATCTTGAATATACATATCCATCTTTTGACCCGTCGAACAGGCCGACAGAATTTTCCAACGTGCCCATCTCATAGGCGGAAGTGCTGTAAAGAGGCAGTATGTGTGGCCTTTCATCAGGTAATTGATGGTGCTCACCACTCAGTATCGTATTGATTGATAAAGAATTGTTGATATTTTTTTCGGACATTTGCAATTTTATTTGACATTAAAGATAATAGTTTTCAACTATTTTGAATTGCTATGGAACAGTTGAGGGAGATTGATGAAAATGAATCAGGGCAGGGAGATGAGTTATTTGTTCATTTCACACTGACCGTGGATAAGGGACAGGCTCCGATTAGGATAGACCTGTTCTTAATGGATCGGATTATGAATATAACCCGGAATAAGATCCAGAACGTCATCCGCTCCGGAGGTGTATTGGTCAACGATAAACCTATCAAACCGAATTATAAGGTAAGGCCAAGCGACAACATCGTCATTGTACTCCCTGAGCCGCCCGGTGAATATGCCGTCGAACCCGAAGATATCCCGCTCAATATTGTGTATGAAGATGACGACGTCATGGTCATCAACAAACCGGCAGGCATGGTTGTCCATCCCGGATTGGGCAATAAAACCGGAACCATAGTCAACGCATTGGCACATTATTTTAAGTTTGAGCTGCCGATCAAGGAAGGAAATATAGCGGACAGACCGGGCCTTGTACATAGAATTGATAAAGATACAACAGGCTTGATGGTGATTGCCAAGACGGAATATGCCATGTCCCACCTTGCCAAACAATTTTTTGATCATACGGTCCGAAGGGAATATACTGCTCTGGTTTGGGGCGAATTGGATCCGCCGGCCGGTCGAATAGAAGGGAATCTTGCCCGTAATCCGTCCAACAGGATGCAGATGACGGTCTTCCCCGATGGTGATGTCGGAAAAGAGGCCATTACCAACTATAATACGATGGAAACCTTTTATTATACGAGCCTTGTCAACTGCAAGTTGGAGACCGGGCGGACGCATCAGATCAGGGCACACATGACTTATTTTGGACATCCGTTGTTTTCAGATGCCCGTTATGGTGGAGATGAAATAAAAAAAGGTACCATTTTCTCAAAATATCGCCAATTCGTTGAGAATTGCTTCAAGATATGCCCCCGTCAGGCTCTTCATGCCCGAACTCTTGGTTTTGTACATCCCGTATCCAGAGAAAATATGTACTTTGAATGTCCCTTGCCGGACGACTTTGCTCAATTGGTCGAAAAGTGGCGTAATTATATCCGTAGCCGGAAAAAAGACGAAATCGAACCTTGATTTTTTATTCCGTTGAGGATATGGGCTGCCGCCTTGTCGTAGATTTCCAATTTGTGCTTCCTCACTTTGTCATCACTTCTGATATGGCGGTGCCTGATGATGTGATAATGGCCGATGATTTCAGCCATTTGTTCATAATTTAATTTCCTAATGTCTCCTTGCATATTCCATTCATGCAGGTAATCACTTCCTCCATAATTGTACCCTTCTCTGGATTTTTGCGCCATTAATGCCCTGATGATATAGACGGAGCCCAACTTTTGATACTGCAGGCAATGGCAAGCCTCATGCATCAAAATGTCGTCGGAACGTTCCCTGTTAAAGAAGATGGTGTTGAAGCCGACAAAGGCAATAGCATATTTTTTCATCAAAGCCTCATAGCCATCGAAACTAATGACTGATAAATTGAGGCTCTTGCCATACACCTCACAGATAAGAGACTTCTCATTTTGAGTAAGTGGACGGTTTTTTGGATGAATGACTTGCAGGATTATTTCCATTAATTCAGGTATGGCGAAAATATCCAGAAAATAAAATGGAAGTTCCATCATCCAGGTAAGCCAACGATTCTTATAAGAATAATGGACATTAACCTCTTTAGGTTGGAAAGTTAATTTCAACAGGAATAAAATATGCCTGACGAGCCTCAGAATCCTGAGATGCAAGGTAGCAAAATAGAATCCTGCCTTCCGGACAATAATCGATATGGCTACTTTAATATTCATTTTTCCATCGTAAAAAAATAATCTCTGACATTATGATATCAAAACTCAGGCCGGACCAATTGTTGTTTAATCATTTGAATTTTTCTGTTCCGGTAGCAATTCATTCCCTTAGTGAGAAAGCCTTTTTTAAACTTTTATTGATCATGGAACAAAACTGAAACATCAATTATACTCGATTGTCTTTACCGGCGAAATCCTGGCAATAATGGCGGAAGGCAGAATCAGGAAAAGCATGATGATGGTCAATGTCACTATATTGATGGTAATGATAGCTGGAAAAGAAAACTCTATAGGTGCGATGGACAGATAATAATCCGCTTCATTGAGCTTGATGAGTTTGTAATGATACTGTATCCACGCCAGTCCCAGACCGATAAGGTTTCCCCAGATCAAGCCGTAGATGATGATGCGTGATGCCTGGAGCAGGAAGATCATCCTCAGATTCCGGTTTTTCATACCGAGCGTTTTAAGTATGCCTATCATTTTAAGTCGATTGAGTATGAATATAATTAATACAGTTGCCATATTGATGAGGCAGACAGCAATCATAAGGCCGAGAATCACGACTTCGTTGTAATCCTGGAGCTGAAGCCATTCGAAGATACCCGGGAATTTGTTGTGGATCGTCGTGCTGAATACGTTGGTGGGCAACACATCCGAATACAGGTAATCATTGATTGCTTCCAAATCGTTCAAGTCCTGAACGAATATTTCATAGTTGGTGTACTCGTCCGGCTGCCAGTTGAGCAGTTTTTGAATGACAGAGGAGCTGCACAAGGCGAATTTCCGGTCATACTCTTCCAATCCGGTTTTATAGATGCCGCTGATCCTGAATTTTCGTCCGATCTGCTGGCCACCTACGACAAAGTACACTACAATATCCTCACCGGACTTTAGTTTTAGCCTTGATGCTGTTGTTTGGCTGACGATAAGCGTCCTTCCTGTGGAATCGTCCTTTATGACACCATTGCCGCTGACAAGGTATTTGGCGAGGAATGAAGTGTCAAAATCGTGGTTAACGCCTTTCAGCACAAGGCCCTCGATCTGATTGTCCGAAGACAAGATTCCGGGTAGCTGGACAAAGCCTTGGACATGCTGGATGCCTGTTTTGGTCATTTTCTCCGCCTGCCCGAAAGGAATGCCCAGGAAACTGCGCTCCCCCACATAAGGAACGCTCTTGATATCGCGAATTGAGTCAAGTAAGGATTCATTGAGTTTTAAAGGTTTGGGATCGACTGCCTGATTGTATTCCGGTAGATTAAGGTGGATGTGTCCCCAGAAGTCAAACACCTTGGACTTGATTTGATTCTTGAAGCCCATGACCAGACAGGTTGTGATGATCATGACAGAGACGCTAAGTGCCACGGAAATAATAGCCAGCTTCATGATGAAGGAGGCAAAGGCACTGTTTTCATGCCTGTTGATCCGGTCTGCGATGAAAGTGCTTAAATGCAATTCATTAAATATTTAATAAGCAAAGCTACAATTTGATACCTTTGCAGAAAATTTTCAGGTACATTATTCTTAAAATATTATACAAGTAACAGTAATTCAAATAATTATACGATGAATTTTATCGAGGAGCTGAAGTGGCGGAATATGTTGATGGACTTTACACCGGGTATCGAAGATGTCTTTGATGAAGGTCCTGTTGTCGGATATATTGGATTTGACCCTACTGCACCATCCCTGACTATCGGAAATATGGTTCAGGTCATGTTGTTGTCTCATTTTCAACGTACCGGCAATAAGCCGATTGTTCTGATGGGGGGCGCAACCGGTATGATTGGCGATCCGTCGTTTAAGGATGCTGAGCGTACGCTGAAGACAGTGGAAGAGATCCAGGTCAATATCGATCGACAGATGAAACAATTCAGAAAATTACTGGACTTTGAAGGACCGAATGCGGCTGTTTTTGTCAATAATTACGATTTTTATAAAGATATGAACGTGTTGACATTCCTTCGTGATGTAGGCAAGACACTTACCGTCAATTATATGGCAAGCAAGGAATCCGTCAAAAAACGTATGGAGACCGGCATTTCCTACACGGAATTCAGCTATCAGCTACTTCAGGGATATGATTATCAAGTACTTTATGATCAGTACAACTGTCGTGTGCAGATGGGGGGCTCGGATCAATGGGGAAATATAACTGCCGGTACCGAATTTATCCGAAGAAATGTTGGAGGAAAGGCCTATGCCGCTACAACTCCACTATTGACCAAGTCGGACGGCACCAAATTTGGAAAGTCGGAAAGTGGCAACATTTGGTTGGATCCTGCGATGACCAATGCTTACCAATTCTACCAGTTTTGGATCAATTGCAGTGATGGTGACATGCCGAAGTTATTGCGCTATTTCTCGTTTAAGAATAAAGAGGAGATAGAAGCATTGGATGCGATGCTTGCCGACAACCCAAATGAGGTGAAGCGCATCCTTGCTGAAGAAATTACTACAAGGGTGCACAGTGCTGAAGATCTTGAAGCGGTAAGAAAAGTTTCTTTGCTGCTCTTCGGCAAGGGATTTGATGAGCAGGCTGTCAAGTCACTGGATACCAATACCATTGAGCTATTGAAAGGTGAATTGGAAGTCAGGAATTGTCCCGCCGATCAATGGAAACAAGGTATATCATTAATCGATCTGCTGACAGAATTGGAGATTTTCGCATCAAAAGGTGAAGCGAAGCGGGCGATTCAGGGACAGGCCGTCCAGATCAACCGGGTCAGGATAACTGATACGGCTGATGTTTCGGATCCAGGTCAAATATTTGGCAAAGGATATATCTTTGTTGAAAACGGCAAGAAGCAAAAGGTACTTGTTGAATTGGCCTAAATGGCAGGCAGTACATGTGGTGTTAAGTTAAAAGTACTGAATAATTGATGGCCAATATGTGGTTTTTATGATCCGCAGAATCAAAATTTGCCCCGTTTAGGGCAGTCTCCCGAAGTAGGTAGATGATTAATAGCTTCCTGACCAATGATAAATGGCGTGTCGGGACGTTGCTTCCAAAAATTTGCCCGAAAGGTAGTTACTTTTTTTCGTTGACTTTTCAGAATCCTTATGTAGTGCCACTTTACGATTATTAATCATGTACATACTTCGATTTTTCCCCTGGCCAAAGAATCAAAATTTGCCCCGTTGAGGGCAGTCCCCTGAAGTAGGTAGATGATTAATAGCCTCCTGACCAATGATAAATGGCGTGTCGGGATGTTGCTTCCAAAAATTTGCCCGAAAGGTAGTTACTTTTTTTCGTTGACTTTTCAGAATCCTTATGTAGTGCCACTTTACGATTATTAATCATGTACATACTTCGATTTATCCCTCACGCACTTTAATTCCCCCTCCCACCAGTAACTTGCCTGTCATTCTCTGATTCTATACCTCACATTACCTTTTCCTTCTTGACCCTGTCCGCCAGTCGCAATATGTCACCAAATACACCTCGTGCTGTTACCGTAGCTCCCGCTCCTGCACCCCGGATGATGATAGGGTTCGTTCCATAACCTTCAGTGTAAATTTCAAACAAACTGTCGGAACCGGACAATTGGCCCAATGCTGAATTTTCAGGAACTTCAGAGAGACCTGCTTTGAGCTGTACTTGAGAATTCTTTCTATGGATGGATAGTTCGCCAATGTGACGCAGGACATGGCCGGGTTTGACTCGTTGCTTGATGGCCTCAAAGTGGCTATCAAGGTTCTGTAGGTTGTTTAGGAAGTAGTCAAGATTTTGTTTTCCCAAATCTTCAGGAATGAGATTCCGGTTTTCGATAAACTCGTATTCCTGACAAATCCCCAACTCCCTTGCCAGGATGAGTAATTTGCGGCTGACATCCTTACCCGACAAGTCTTCGCGAGGATCCGGCTCGGTGAGCCCATGTGCGGCAGCTTCACTCAGAACCTGATGGAATGGTATGTCCCTTGAAGAAAAGTTATTGAATATATAGCTCAGACTGCCCGAGAAAACACCTTGTATCCGATGTATTTTGTCACCTGAAATGTGAAGCAGCCTGATGGTGTCTATCAGTGGTAACCCGGCACCTACATTGGCTTCGTAAAGGTATTCCCTGCCGGTCTTCCTGAGGATCTGCCTCAAACTTTGATAAAATTCATAAGATCCTGCATTGCCTGTCTTATTGGACGAAACGAGATCAAATCCGTTTTTGACCAAAGCCTGATAATTCTCGATAAATTCCTCAGAGGCAGTGTTATCTACAGCGATCAGATTATCCAATCGATGCACCTGGGCATAGGTGATTATATCCCAAACATCATAATGCTTTCCATACTCCTCCAAATGTGCACGCCAGTTTTCATTCATTCCCGATTTGCCGAGAAGTAGTTTTTGTGAATTCCCCACAGCAAAAATATTCAACCTGATGCGCTTGCTCTCTTCAATGCTTTTACCGGATTCCATAATTTGATCGATTAATGTGCCACCTACATTGCCGGTGCCGAAGATGGCGATATTGACCGTTTGAATCTGGTGGTGTTGCCTGTAATCACCTGTTTTGACCGAGTTGAGTTTTAAAAGCTTACCTGTATCCTGACACACGTTCATTGATAAAGGCGCTTCTGTTTTTCTGTTTTGAAATACTTGTTTGGTAACATGGCTTACCATAGAGGTTTGATTCAGATTGATCACTTTCATGTGAATATTGGTTTTAAAAGCTTGTTCAATTGTTGATATTCTATTAGGAATGCATCATGGCCATGGATGGATTTTATCTCACCATAACTTGCATTTTTCTTGTATTTGCGAATGATCTGATAGGTCTCTTTTTGTTCTTCGCGGGTAAACATGTAGTCAGTATCCACAGCGATCGTATGGATTTCAGTGGGGCAATCCCTGAGCAGTCTCTCCACATCGTCATCCGCACGGCTTTCCCCTATTGTTTTCAGTAGATGGTTCATCAGACGATAAGATGGGAGAGTATATCTCGCTTTTAGTTGTTCTGCATGGTGGATGAGCCAACTTTCTACTGCAAATCCGGATTCGCTCTGCCTGCCCTTGAATTTCAGCCTGAATGAATCCGGTGTCCTGTACAAAAGCATCGCGTGTTTCCTGGCGTCCTCAAGCGGATTCTGTGAATTGCTCAATATGCTTTCCTGGACATGTACGTTGCCTATCAGCCAATCTGAACTTTTCAATGTACATGCAATCGGTATCAGTTTCTGCACAGAATCCGGCCTCTGGAACAACATCTCCCAGGCAACACTTCCACCCAGACTGCCGCCCAGGATTGCTTTCAGATTTGTCACTCCAAGCCTGTCCAGGGCTTTCCAGAATAGACTTCCGACAATTCTGGTTGTCAACAGTGTGTAGCGTTCTATGGGGGCAATGTGATTGTACCCATTTCCGGGTATATCAAAAGCTATCACCGTATAACGTTTGAGGTCGATGGCCTTGGATTCCCCCACCACTTCTTTCCACCAACCGGACTCACCGGCGACTGAACTATTGCCGGTGAGCGCATGGTTGATCAGGATAATCGGCGCAGTGTGGAGGCTCTGCCCAAATATCTGATAGGAAATTTTGAAATTTTCCCTGCTGCCATCAGGCAAGGGAAAGTTCTTGATTATTATATTCTTCAACTCTTTCATTGCTGTTGGAATATATGGCTTGGAATGCTTGTTTTAAATCTGCTTTCAGGTCTTCTATGTTTTCCAGTCCGACGGAAATTCGCAATAGATCGGGAGTTACACCGGATGCCGACTGCTCCACCTCGGACAACTGCTGATGCGTAGTCGAAGCCGGATGAATAATCAGAGATTTGGTGTCGCCGATATTGGCAAGAAGTGAGAATAATTTTGTTTTGTTGGCGACTATTTTGGCCGCTTCATAACCGCCTTTCAATCCGATGGTCAGCAAGCCACTCTGTCCGTTGGGCAAATATTGCTGTGCCAGGTCATGATATTTGCTTGATGCCAGACCGGGATAGTTGACCCATGCCACCTCTTCTTGTTCTTCAAGCCAATGGGCTAGAGCAAGTGCGTTTTCGCTGTGTTTGCTGACCCTTACAGGCAAGGTTTCCAGTCCCTGAATGACTTGAAAGGCGTTGAATGGGCTTAGAGACGCACCAAGATCCCTGAGTCCCTCAATCCTGATTTTTGCGATGAATGCCGAATTGCCCAATGCTTCATGATACACCAAGCCGTGATATCCGGGTGATGGCTCCGTAAATTCTGGGAATTTACCGTTGCTCCAATCGAAATTCCCTCCGTCGATGATGGCTCCAGCCAAAGTCGTTCCATTGCCAGCCGCATATTTGGTAAGAGAGTGAATGACGATGTTGGCACCATGTTCCAAAGGCCTTAATAGGTATGGAGTAACCACCGTGTTGTCCACAATAAGCGGTATTCTGTGAGCCTTGGCTACTGCTGCTATTGCCTTGATGTCCAATACGTCCAACTTTGGATTCCCCAGACTCTCGATAAAGATAGCCCTGGTGTTTTCACGAATTGCCTTACTGAATTTGTCAGGATCTGATGGATCGACAAAGTCAGTTGTGATGCCAAACCTCGGCAGTGTAACATGCAGCAGATTGAAAGTGCCTCCGTATAGACTTTCGGAAGCTACAATGTGATCGCCGGACCTAAGCAATGTAAGCAGGGTTGTGGCGATGGCAGATGTGCCGGATGAAGTAACGACCGCACCTATACCTCCTTCCAATGCTGCAATCCTTTGTTCCAGGATGTCATTGGTAGGGTTGTTGAGACGGGTGTAAATATATCCCGGTATGGAAAGGTTAAATACACCGGCAGCATAATCAGTATCTTCAAATACATACGAAACTGTCTGAAAAATCGGAACAGAACTGCTTCCTGATGAATTCGCCGGATTATAACCGGCTCTTAATGCTTTAGTTTCAAAATGACTCATTTTTTAAGAATTTTAATGTTTACAATATTTAGAATGATATTTTGCGGTAAAAAAAAGTCCTTCCGGATGTTGCCGAAAGGACCTCTTACAGATATTCAATGGATCTCTAATCTCGTGTCTTCAGGCAACGGGGTCTGTCGCGCATCATCATGCACATCATACAACAACATATAGATCCTTGGTCACAAGATTGAGTGACTATAAGCCAGAATCCGTCGAATTTTATTTTTTCCATAACATCAAAAAAAAAGCCCCTGCATCTGCAGAGGCTCATCATTTATTATCTTTTAAGTTCAGATCATGCAAACAACAAGCCTCGCGTATCGCTACACATCATCATGGCTTGCATATTGTTACAAATCTGATTCATTTATTTCTTTTTCGTTCAGCAAAGATGAGAAATATTTTTTCATATTCTGGTAACTTTTTTTTACATTTATTATTTGGTTATATGTATATGTAAGATATACAACAATATGTTTGTGTATATTTCTGCAATGTTTTTTTATTTTTCCGATTGGAATCAAAGAATTCAGGTGCGGTTTCTGATTTTATTACATTTGTAGTTATAACCAAAAATTGAGCCTCCGATATGATTAGAAGGATTTCTTATATGTTTATGCTTCTCACCTTTTTCAGTTCATTCATTCATGGTCAGCCTTCTGAGGATAAGGCAATGATTGGCAGATTGCACGAGCTGTCAGTAACTCAAGGCAAAGCGTATGACTGGCTTCGGTTTCTTTGCAAGGATATAGGTCACAGGCTAAGCGGAAGCCCTCAATTGGCCGGCGCGACCAACTATACCTATCATCTCATGAAAGACCTCGGCTTTGATTCTGTTTGGCTTCAACCGTGTAAGGTGCCGCATTGGGAGCGTGGGCCAAAGGAAGTTGTAAGGGTGACAGGTTCAGTAGAGGGACAATTTGAACTTTCCTCACTGGCATTGGGCAACACATGGGGCACCGGCCCAAATGGCGTTAGTGGAGAAGTGATTGCTGTTTCCGGTCTGGAGCAGCTTTCCAAGATGTCGGATGCACAGGTCAAGGGCAAAATCGTATTCTTCAATAGACCCTTTGCTGAAGCACCTCTCAATACCTTTGAAGCCTATGGTCTGACAGTGGATCAGCGTAGCAGCGGTCCGGCTCTGGCTGCAAAAAAAGGTGCCGTTGCCGCTTTAGTTAGAAGTGTGACAGGAGCCAATGACGATGTGCCTCATACCGGTGGTAGCTGGTTTGATGAGATGGGACCTTTCATTGCTTCCTACGCCATCGGCTGCCAATCTGCTGATCGCCTGGATCATGCATTGAAGCTGGGAAAGGTCGTAGCCTATTGTCAATCTGACAGCAAGATGCTTCCTGATGCAGACGGGTGGAATGTAATCGGCGAAATCAGGGGTGGTAAATATCCTGAAGAAGTCATCGTCGTAGGCGGACATCTGGATAGTTGGGACGTAGGAGAGGGCGCTCATGATGATGGTGCAGGTACGGTCCAATCCATCGAAGTCCTGCAATTACTGAGACTGGCCGACTACAAACCACAACGGACCATTCGCGCCATCCTTTTTACCAATGAGGAAAATGGCGCCAGAGGAGGAAAGGCCTACAAGGCATATTCCGATAAGGCAAATGAAAAGCAAATTCTCGCTATCGAATCCGATGCCGGCGGACATTCACCGCAGGGATTTACCTGGGAATCAACTGAAAAGTTTGAAGGAAAATATCGTGACCTTTTGAATCAATGGAAAGATATTTTTGATGAATATGGCTATCGCTTCATATTTGGCTATTCCGGCGTAGATGTCGAACCTTTGAAGCCTCATCACGGCTTACTGATGGGCTTGATGCCTGATTCTCAGCGCTACTTTGATTATCACCACTCGGTAAAGGATACCTTCGAAAAGGTCAATCGGCGCGAACTGGAGTTGGGCGCGGCTGCCATGGCGAGCATCGTGTATCTTGCCGATCGGTATGGTCTCTAATGAATTTGTGGGATAATTCTATGATTATCAAACAGAAGAATTGCTTTTGTAGAAACGTAATTGATTTATAATGCAGGGGCTGCTTGCCGGATTTTCACAGAAGTTCGAATGAATTTTAATAATGACTTTGGAACTTAAGTTGTTGAATGTCCGACACTTACAGAATCGTAAGCTCTTTTATTAAGTTATTGCGATACTCAAGCCGACATTAGTTCCTATCCATACTTCACAAATCTATTCTATCCAAAAGGTATGTTGAAATTGGATTTGTTTGACAAGGATTCCCGGATTTGTCTGAAATGGTAGTCTAACATGATTTACATTTATTAATTTTCTGCCTTAATGAATACAATTTCATGAAATGTTTTGATTGCTGACTTATGAGGCTTTTTTATTTTGAACCAACTATTGTCAAATTATTCATGAGTCATTGAATTCAAATTAAAATAAAGCTTTGATATTGAGATGAATATGACCTTCCGTTTTCCTCTATTCACTTTTATCTTAACATTAGGTGACGAATCAACATTTTTGCATCTAATACGAAGTGTCTGACAGTAAAATCGGTTTCCGGCTGTTGGTATGTTTAATGTATTGGCGTTATAAAGCGGCTTATACTGGTGATGAATGTAATGATTATGTGAATGAGGTTTTTTACAAATCTGCAGAACCTAAATGTTGTTGTATGAATATTTTCACATCTTTGCATTAAATTTCAAACCAGGGCACTTCGAATTGATTGCGGTAGATTACATAAAATGGACTGATAATGCGCTAGTAGAGGAATACTTGCTTACTCAGCATATGGCTTATTTCGATGAGTTGTATAAGCGTTATTCCAACAAGGTTTATTTCAAGTGTTACTCTTTGCTTGGTGATTATTCACAGGCTGAAGATGCGACGCAGGAAATTTTTCTTAAGGTTGTTCTTAGTCTTGCAGGTTTCAATAAGAAGTCTAAATTCAGTACATGGCTGTATTCGATTACCTATAATTTTTGCATTGATGAACTGAGGCGGCTGAAGAAAAATAAGATGGTTTTTGTTGAAGAGGGAGACATGCAGGGTGAGCCGGCTGAGGATGAGGAGGATAATCTTACCAATGAAGCCAACCTCGTTGCCTTGCAGGCGACTCTGGATGTGATCGATGAAGCGGATCGGGCTATCCTGATCATGAAGTACCAGGACAAAATGATGGTCAAGGATATAGCAGATATTCTCAGCCTGTCCGAAAGTGCAGTGAAGATGAGGCTTAAAAGAGCAAAGGAAAAATTCAGAATGATATTTTTAGACATCCTCCGGCAATAGTCTCCGGGGCTTAAATGAAACATTATGTATGACTTTAATGTATTTGATGAATTAGAGCAAAAACAGATTGAAGAAAATGGCGGCGTGCCGGAAGATGTTCATGAGAGCCTTAAGGACAGTATCCGTATTTTTGGCCTGATCGGCAACTGCATTGAGTTGTTCATACCTAAATTTTTCGGCACTTTCAATGCGCTTTTGGGCGATGAACGACCGGAAAGTCAGGAATAAGCATTATCCACACACAATCATAAACATTTAAGAAAAAATTTACATGGAAAGCGTTGATTTTAAAATGTTCGACAATTTTATCCAATCTGCTCTCAGTGGATTGCCGAAATTCCTGGGTGCAGTCGGCCTGCTGATACTCGGCTATGTGATAGCTCGTGTCGTCAGGGCGGCAGTAAGATCTTTTCTTGCTAAGATCAAGGTGGATAAGCTCGCTGACAAATTGGAGGAGATAGACATTGTAGCCAAAAGTAAGATTAAGATCGTCCCTAGCAAAATAATAGCCGGCCTGATCTATTATTTACTCCTGATTATTTTTGTTGTGGCTGTGACCGATATGCTCAGTCTGACGACAGTGAGTGCATACCTTACAAGCCTCATCAATTATCTTCCACAGGCATTTACGGCATTCGCGTTTTTCATTGCCGGTCTATTGTTCTCCGATTTCCTGAGAAAGATTGTTTATACCGCAGCCAAATCTATCGGTATTCCCTCTGCCAAGGTTATCTCCACAGTTCTGTTCTATTTTCTTTTCATCAATGTTTTCATCAGCTCATTGACTCAGGCAGGAATAGATACAGAGTTTATACAGTCCAACCTAACTATGATCATCGGTGGTATTGTTTTTGCATTTGGCCTTGGATATGGTATAGCCAGCAGGGATGTCATGGCAAGTGTCCTCGCCGGATATTACAACAAAAGGCTGCGTGAAGGTGATAAGGTCACTATTGGTGGTGTAACAGGAATTATCACATCTATCTCAAAGACTGATTTGATTGTGACCAACGAAGATGACACCGTAATCGTTCCCTTGAGCAAGATCTCAAGTGGAGTGGTTATCATTCATAATTCACTAGATAGGAAAGAATAATTATATTATTTATTTAAAAAATTTATCATAAAATGAAAAAATTAGTGTTTACGCTCTTATTTTTTGCGTCAGCTTATTTAATGATTGCACAGAGTGATGATCGAATCAAGGAAATCCAGAAATCAATCGCGGTCAAGGATACCGTGGGTTGGGTTAAAGGAGCCGGCCTGGGATTTGACTTTGGTCAGTTATTACAAATTAACCCTGCTGTTGGAGCCGGCGAAAACCGTATCGGCTTGGGTGCTGTAGGTAGCTTGTTCGCAAATTATAAAGATGGTAAATTTGCATGGGACAACAACGTCGATCTTCTATTTGGTATTCAAAAGCTGGGAACCGGATATTCTACCTTGAAGCCCGGAGTGAAGATTCCATTCCAAAAAAGCATTGACGAATTTAGGTTTAATTCAAAAGTCGGCTACAAAACCTCACAAAACAGCAAATTTTATTATTCCTTATACGCAACCTTTCTCAGCCAGATCTCACCCACTTATATTGATACATCCCTCGTCGATCCGGTCAAGGGTAGTTACTTGAAAGATTTGTCCGGCAAGAATCAAGGTCCGATAGCTAAGTTTTTCTCTCCTGCCAGAATATCAGTTTCCCCGGGTATAGATTATAAACCAAATTCCAAGCTATCTCTATTCATTTCCCCGGCATCTGCCAAGATGATTGTTGTCGCTGATAAAAATATTGCGGCTATCCCAGCAAGAAATGCTGCCGGCCAACCATTTGGCGGAGTCAACATCCATGGTACAGAATGGAACAGCCCGACTGACTACAAACAATTCCTGATGCAGTTGGGTGCGACCCTCAATGCTCAGTATGTCGATAAATTCTTCAATAATAAGCTCAACTTCAAGTCAGGCTTGACACTCTTCTCCAATTATCTGAAGAATCCGCAGAATGTTGACGTCGATTGGTCCACTGAAACTGCATTCATGATCTGGAAGGGCATAGCAGTTACATTGAATACCAGATTGTTCTATGATGACGATATCCCGGTTCAGATTACCGATAATAGCGTAGTGGGCGGTATCAACGGCTTAGGCAAGAAGGTAAGCTTCACTGAGCAGCTGTACATCAAATATAATTACATATTCTAATGTTTAATAGCAAATAAATCAATTCGATATAAGTTGTTGATTTTAGGGTAAACCGGTAGGGCAATGCAGTGGCGTTGCCCTATATTTTTTTCGTGACTACCATAATGCCCCTTTCGGATTGATTTTTACCCTTACTTTATACCATACTTGGTTCGAATAGAATTGAAAACCTCGCTTCTCTGATTTGGAAATTATTGGTATTTCAAGACTTTGGTTTTACCATCTTTGATATAATTACCGGATCAGATAAATTTGCTTGGTTCCTACCCACACCCCGTTTCTGCATTACATGAGTGAATTGAGTAATATGGCTCTGGTGACCAATATCCTTGCGAAATCATCTATAGCCTTATGCAAGTGCTCTCTCTTGATAATGAATTTGTTGCCGGCGATGAACCGGACGTTAAGGCGGCAAATTACTCAGTCAGTTCAACGTGCTTTGTGCGGCTGTAAAATTCATTTTTGATAAAGAAATGCAATTTGCCATTGACGTCTTCATCACTATACGTCTTGATCAAATAGATATCAGCCGGGCCTGCCACCAGTGAGGACAGCTTTTCGCCCTTTATTTTGACAGACTGGCTGGAAGACGGACCATTCAGTGTTGCGGACGCTGTCTTGCCGTCGGAAGCGATGAGCATCGCTATGATGGATTCATTGGCATTCAAGGGATTGCCAAAGTAATCGATGCTCAGCTCGTTGGACTTGGACACGATCTTGGGGACCTGAAAACTGTCTATGGAAGTAATTTTGGTCGATTGAGTAAGAATCGTTCCATCAGGTTCCTTTATTTTTATTTCGTACTTGTCAGTAAAAGGAAAATTTGATTTGACCGAATAATTCTTGATTCCACCCGGTGATATTACCTGTTTCATATCCTTACCATTGATTGTAAAAAAGTAAGTTGCTGTATCGGGCTCACCTATCGCGATTGTGTCCGCATAACTAACCTTGCTCAGGGCATTGAATTGATTGCCTTCCAGCAGGTAACGCATATAAATGTCCACATTGCGAGGGAAATTATCTGCAGAATCATTTTTCTTGCATCCAGTGGCAAGAGTTGTAATTATAAGTATTAATAGAAGTAGATTGTCAAGTTTGGACATGGATTTTAATTGGATTTAGCCGCAGGATACATTCGCGGCTTAATTTTTGGCAAAGCTAACCAATAAGACTATTTTTATGACATCATTTGAATTACATTTGCTTTTATGAATAGAATTTTAATAACAGATGACTGCCATCCTGATCTGGTGGATGGCTTGAGTGAAGCAGGCCTGGAAGTGGATTTTATACCATCCCTTACCCTTGAAGAGATTGATGATAGCCTGTATAAGTATTCAGGAATCATTGTCAACACAAGGGTTAAGATGGACAGGGCTCGCATTAATAAAGGCGTTGCACTCCAGTTTATCGGGAGGATGGGATCCGGCCTCGATATCATTGACCTGAAATATGCCGCTGAAAAGGGCATTGCGGTCATCAGTTCACCGGAAGGCAATGCCACAGCAGTGGGGGAGCACTCACTCGCCATGCTCTTGTCGCTTTTGAATAAACTCCCCATGGGTGCGCACCAGATTCAGGAAATGAAATGGGATCGTGAAGCTGCCAGAGGTCGCCAATTATCCGGCTCGACGGTGGGAATCATCGGATACGGTCATACAGGGCCGGCATTCGCAAAAGCTATTTCCGGTATAGGCGTCACCATCAAGGCATATGACAAATACAAGACTGTCAGGCATGAAAAATTGTGTAATTCTGAGGTTATCCTTTCAACTATGGAAGAAATCCTCAGCAGCTGTGACATTATGAGTTTTAATCTTCCTCTTACACCCGAGACAGCGTTTTTGATTGATGAAACGTTAATAGGTAAAATGAAGAAAGGTATGCTCATTATCAATGCTGCCAGAGGCAAACTGATGGATTTGGGTGCGGTCATCAAAGGTCTTCAATCCGGACAGATCGGAGGTTGTTGTCTGGACGTTTTCCCCAATGAGAAAACAGCCACCTATACTGAGGAAGAGCGCTTTCAGATGAAGTTTCTTTCCGGACATCCCAATGTTGTTCTGACCCCTCATGTAGCGGGTTGGACTTTTGAGTCAAAACGAAGCATTGCGCATGTACTGGTTAAAAAAATTCTGAAAAATTTTTGCTGAATTATCATTGTGTTTACATTTGATTATCAAGTGGATATAGGATGTTGGTTTTACAAGTGTTTTTATTGTTTAGATTTATAACAAATTAAGTCCGATGAATAATTGGTTTTATATCTTAAAATTTTGTTAGTATTGCACCTTGTAAAACTTAATTTGATAAAAGACTTGATATGAGCAGAATTCTTTTACTTTTTGCTTTTTTGTTTAGTATTTCCGTTGTAGTCGAAGCTCAGACGAGCCTGGGTGGTAAGATCGTTGATAATGAATCAGGCGAGGTTATTATCGGGGCAACGGTTTTATTGAAAAGAAGCGGTGTCCAAACAGATGGAACGATTACCGATGAGTACGGTAACTTTTATTTCAGCTCGGTTTCGCCGGGTAAATACGATGTGCACATTACCTATACAGGTTACGCGCCGGTTATCGTGACTAATGTTGATGTATTCAATGGAAAAGCCAACAAACTAGCTGTTACAAAGCTGGAGACAGAATCTAAGCTTTTGCAGGATGTAGTCATCAAGGCCTATAAAAATCCATTGATCGAACAGGATAATACAACGCAAGGTACGGTGATGACGCAGGAACAAATTGCCAAAGCCCCGGTCAAGAACATTCAGGCTTTGGCTGCCGCTTCCGCCGGTGTGTCCAGTGCTAATGGAAGCGCCATCTCCATCAGAGGTAGCCGTACAAGCTCTACCAATTATTATATCGATGGTATCAGGGTAGCCGGAGGTTATCTCCCGCCCAACGAGATCGAGCAGCTCCAGGTGATTACCGGAGGACTTGAGGCTCAGTATGGCGACGTGACCGGTGGTTTGATCGTAGCATCTACCAAAGGCCCAAGTAACTATTATAGCGTCTATGTCGATGGGGAAACCTCAAAATTCCTCGACCCTTATGAAAGAACAGAGGTCAATGTTTCAACATCCGGACCGATCTTGAAAAACAAAAACAACCAGTCAGTCATAGGCTTCAGGCTTGGAGCCCGTTATGTAGGAGCTACAGATGGCAGCCCGTCTTATGACCCAATCAGGTATATGACCAAGGATAGAATTGCTCAGCTGGAAGCCAACCCTGTTCGAAACATCGGTGCAGGTGGTATATACCCGGAGGGAGAATTTAACCTTACGGACAATACATATGATTCTAAAATAAGTTTGAACGAGAAAAGTAGAAATATTGACTTGAATGGCAAGCTGGATTTCAGACTTACCAATACCATCGATGCACAGATCGGTTTCGGGTATTCTGATATACAAGGCCAATTTTCACCATCTCGTGCTTGGCAGTTTGCTAATTATGAGAATAATCCGACATCATATTCCAATAGATACAGAGGAAATATCCGTATTCGTCACAAATTATCTACTACCAACAAGGGTTTGCTTCAGAATGTAGGATACGTGGCAATAGGTGGATATGAAAAATTAACATCCAGGAATGAGGATCCACGTCATAAAAATAGATTTTTTGACTATGGATACGTAGGCAGGTTTGATTCTAAACTTGGTGAGCCGATCATCAGATTGGAAGACGAGGAATTCAAGCAAGTTTATGCCATCATCGAACAGTATGAAGGAACATTTACTCCTGGGACCCAGAATCCTGTTTTGGCCAATTATAACAATTTCCTGACACCAGACCAGATAAGGAATCAGGAATTCATTACCTACAATGGTCAGCAAGCACAGTCAAACCTGTATAGCTCAATATATGGTCTATATAGTAATGTGGGTCAGGTGTACAATACATACAGCAAGTCTGAAAGCGATACTTACACGGGAAGATTGGATATCAACTTTGATATCGTACCCGGTTCTTCTGAAACAGGAAGACATTCTATCAACCTTGGATTTATGTATGAGCAAAATATATCCAGATCATATTCCTTGGCTCCTAAAAATTTATGGACATTGGGTAACAACCTCGCCAATACCCACTTGAAAGAGTTGGATTATTCGGCCAATCCAATAGATACCATCGATTTCTTTGGAAATGAAATTCCGATTTATCCATATAAGGTTACTGATCAGCTCGGCAACAGATTCTATAGATCAGTCCGTGAGAAACTTGGAGTACCGTTGGATCAGCCGCTCTTCATCAACAACCTGTCACCGGATCAACTGTCTTTGGATATGTTTGCACCGGGCGAGCTTACATCCTATGGAATATTGAGCTTCTATGGTTATGACTATTTGGGCAACAAAATCAATAATGCCAGCTTCAACGATTTCTTTACCAAAACAACAGGATCAGAAAATGGTGTTAGGACAATGCTTCTTGCTCCATTCAAACCAATCTACCAATCCTTCTACATTCAGGATAAATTCCAGGCAAGAGACGTGATATTCCGTTTGGGTCTTCGTGTGGAGAGATACGATGCCAATACCAAGGTAATGAAGGATCAGTATAGTATTTACGAAATTTCCACTGCTCAGGAATATTATGATCAGGTCGGCCAACAAAGACCTGCCAATATCGACCCGAATGCCTATGTTTATCTTAACACTGCAGGTAATGATGCATCAGGTGTTAAGGCGTTCAGAGTAGGAGATACCTGGTACACTTCTCAGGGAGTTGCCACTTTGAATCCAGACGATATCTTCCAAAAGGGTATTACCAATCCAAGATACAAACTGTTGCCGGGTGAAGTGAACAAGCCGGATATTCAGTTGGCTACTTATGACCCCAATCGTTCATTTAAGGATTACAAACCACAGGTGAGCCTGTCTCCAAGGATTGCGATTTCATTCCCGATATCAGATGATGCCAACTTCTTTGGTCACTATGACATTCTTGTAGAGAGACCTTCAAACAACTATGCTTCCGGTTTGAGTTATCTGTATTGGGAGAATCAGGGTTCTTTCAATAACCCGGATCTTAAGCCGTCCAAGAACATTGACTACGAAATTGGTTTCCAACAAAAACTGAATAACTCATCAGCCCTCAAACTTTCTCTTTATTATAAGGAAATCAGAGACTTGATACAAAGTACACTGATCCTTTATACAAGTAACATTTCAGGTAAGATGTTGACTTATCGTAACATTGACTTTAGTACAGTAAAAGGTATTCAAATTCAATACGATTTGAGAAGAACGAGCAACCTTACCCTCCAGGCTAATTATACCCTGCAGTTTGCTGATGGAACCGGATCAGATCCGAGTACTCAGGCAGCAATTGCTAAAAATGGCCAGATCAGGGTACTTAGTCCATTGGATTTTGATGAGCGTCACGCCCTCAAGTTTACTGCCGATTATCGTTTCGATGAAGGTAAAGCTTATAACGGACCTGAATGGTTTGGTGTTGATGTATTCTCCAACGCCGGTGTGAATATCATTACTTCTGCAGTTTCAGGACGTCCATATACCAAGGCAGCTACACCAACTCAATTTGGTGGAAGCGGTACAATAGGAACATACAATGGTCAAAGGTATCCATGGAACTTCAATATCGATATGAGAGTGGATAAAACTTTCAGATTGGGTGCAATTGATGCAAAGAGATCTTCTTCATTGAATGTATATGTAAGGGTTACCAATTTGTTGAATACACGTAATATTTACGGTCTGTATAAAGCATCCGGATCCCCATTTGATGATGGATACCTACCTACTTTCCTGGGCCAAAACCTGTATTCAGCCATTGATTTGAACCAGGTCGCTACAGGACTGGGCAGGACGTCAGCAGAATATATCAACGCATATAATTGGCTGATGTATAATCCGGGCTTCTTTAATGGACCAAGAAGAGTATATATTGGTGCAAGCTTTAATTTTTAATCATTATTAACCTGATATTTATTAACCTTAGATATTTGACAATAAATATTTAAAAAGAATTCAAATGAACAAAAATTTATTTTTCCTGGTATTGCTTTTTATAGTGGGCATTACACATGAGATGTCTGCTCTGATGCCTCCCGGGTACAATAAACCTTCGGAAAAGCAAATTGAGTTGAGAGAGCTTTGCTCTCCGGCAACTGCCAGCGTTGAACTTAATATCAACAACGTCCGTGCATTGCTGTTGAATGGTGGAGATGTTTGGTGGAACAGAGATGATCCGCGTTATATCATTCCGAATGTAACCGTTAAGCCGGTATCATCCATCTTTGCAGCAGCAGTATGGATCGTTGGATATAATGGTGGATCGATCAAGGGTGCCGGAAGGATGTATGGCGGAAATGGCAACAAACATGATTGGTTCCCTGGCCCACTGAATGACCTTACAGGACAGGTTACTGTACAGGAATGTTCTAATTGGGATAGATTCTTTGAGGTTCGGGGCGAAGAGATTGATAAGCATATCGCTCAATTTAATTCATTTCAAGAGAATGGTGAAGATTATCCTGAAAGCCTTATCCCATTGAATGTGAGGGGCTGGCCTGCAAGAGGTAATCCTTATTTCAAATCAATATACAATTGGAGTCTGCCTACTACCACTGCTGCTTTGGCTCCATTCTACGATTACGATGGCGATGGAGAGTATGATCCTGCTAAAGGAGACTTCCCAATCATAGAAGTACGTGGAGTTGCAGGAGCATGTGAATCCACTCCGGAAAATCCGGTGCCTCCAACCTATGCCGATCAGATGTTCTTCTGGATCTATAACGACAATGGAAATACACACTCTGAATTCAACGGTACACCAATCAATATGGAAGTACAGGTTCAGGGATATGGTTTTAAAACGAATGACCAGTTGAATGATATGACTTTTATGCGTTACAAATTGGTCAATCGCTCACCGACTGTAACTGATAAGTGTTTGTTTGGCTGGTGGGTTGACTCTGACCTGGGCTGTCCTGATGATGACTTGATCGGTTGTGACTCTTCTCGAAGCCTTGTGTATTATTACAATATTGACGGTACCGATGGAAACTCCGGTCCTGACCAAACTCTTTGTAATGCAGGTGGTGGTTCGGTAAATACCTATGGCAGAAAGGTTCCTATCATCGGTATAGACTATTTCGAAGGCCCTACAATTGACACAGTCATCAATGGTAAGGAGGTGAATTTCGACATTGGAATGACATCATTTACCTACTGGAATCGAGAAAGTGCTGAACCCGGAACTGTTGACCCGAATAACCTTCAGCAGTTGTATTACTATATGGATGCTAAGTGGAAGGATGGGACTCCGTTTACTTTCGGCGGCTCAGGTTATAAAACCGGCGGACCGGTTACCAGATATCCATTCCCAGATGCACCCGCCGATATCAATGGATGGTCAATGAAGACAGTAACTAATCTTCCCGGTGTGGACCGTCGTACTGCTCAATCTACTGGACCGATAACACTTCAATCCAATAAGACAAACTATCTGGTTGTTGGGGTTCCATGGGTGCCGGATCAGGATTACAATGGTCCAAACAATGCACCGAGTCTGACTGATCTTTATGCAGCCGATGATATTTGTCAGGGACTTTTTGATAACTGTTTCAAGATTTTTGACGGCCCGGATGCACCTGATGTGGACGTTATAGAATTGGATAGAAAAGCGGTTCTTGCCTTGAGCAACGATCCGGAAAAATCTAACAACTTTAGTCTCAATTATCATGGATTTAACCCGGGCATATCAGCTTCTAAAGATACTTCCGGTATGTTTAAGTTCGAAGGATATATGATTTATCAGGTTGTTTCTCCGGATATTTCTCCTTCTGATTATAATGACCCTACCAAATCAAGATTATTTGCACAGGTTGACCTCAAAGATACGGTTACTACTTTATACAATTGGACTCCTGTTGACAATCCTTCAGTGACTGACCCTAAGGATCCGCTTCATAAAATCTGGGTACCTGTTTTGATGGTCAATGGTGAGAACAAAGGACTCCGCACCACTTTTGAAGTGACAACGGACCTTTTTGCTGATGGTGACCAAAGATTGGTAAACCATAAGAAATATTATTATACAGCTGTTGCTTATGCCTATAATAATTATAAAAAGATGGATTACAAAGGCGACGGTCAGCGTATTACTTTCGCACTGGGAAGAAGAAATTCACGTGTTTATACTGTGATACCGAGACCTATTGTTGACCGTGTTTTAAATTCAGATTATGGTTCAGGAGCGACTGTGACCAGATTGGATGGCGAGGGTAATTATAAGTCATTCCTCGAACTGGGAGATGGAGAACGTGAGAGACTATTTGATCTAAGCTTCGTTAATGGTGCTTCACCTGATAGGACGATTAAGTATCAGGAAGGAGCCGGACCTATTGCGGTTAAAGTATATAATCCGATCGACGTTACTGATGGTATCATGAATGTGGCTTTCAATGACGCGAATCCATCTGATGGCAAGCTTGATATCAACTCTGCTGTATGGAATCTTACCAGTTCAACAGGAGATACGCTAGTCAAAGCAGAAAAATTCTCTAAATTTAATGAAACATTGATCGCGGAATTTGGGATTTCAATTTTCTTTCCTAATAATGATCCGGGCGAAGATCGCGATGATGTCAATGGTTATATAGGTCAAAAACTGGTCTATAAAGATGCAACCAAGGATAACTGGCTTTCTTTGTTGCGTGATGGAGGAGAAGGACTTAGTGATAATCCAAATGTGTCCTTGTTATTGTCAGAGGCATTGAATTGGATTAATTACGTTGAGAAATTTAGCGGTAATCCTGACCCTAAGGGCGTTTATGAAAAATTGGGCTTCTGGCCACTGACACTCGCGCTTAAAGAGCCTCAGGATATTGCAGTTGGTGAATTCTTGCAACCGGTACCACCTTCAGCCAATATTGCTTCGACGGTTTCTAAATCCAATCCACTGTCTGAGCTGAACAACATTGATATTGTTTTCACAAATGACAGGTCGAAATGGTCAAAATGTATCGTCGTTGAGACTTCCAATACAAAATACAGTACGGAAGGATTACCGGCTGTTGGCAATGCGCCACAGTTCTCACTGCGAAGATCGAGGTCAATAACCAAGGATTTTGATGCTGATGGCAATCCTGTTCTTAATTCAAATCCTGATTCTACCGGTATGAGTTGGTTTCCGGGATATGCGATCGATGTAGAGACAGGTATGAGATTGAATATCTTCTTCGGTGAAAATTCAAGCTACGACCCTGCTATATTTGGAGATTTGATAGCCGAAACGGGTGATAATCCTAATTGTGGTCGGGATATGATATTTAATCCTGGTTCTAGCTTGTTTATCAATGCAAACAATAATTTTCAAAGCGCAGCCAATTTCTTCGCCGGAGGCCAGCATTATATCTATGTTTCCAAGACTAAGTATAATGAATGTGCAACTTTCCTTGGCAATTTGAAGGGTCAGAATCCAACAGATATCAATAAATCAAGGGTACTTGCTCAGGTTACTTGGGTTGCCGTTCCTCTGGGTTTCAAGATGTTATCGTTTAAGGATGGCCTTATTCCTCAAGAAACTATATACAAACTGCGTGTCAATAATAGTTATAAGGTTCCTGCATTGGCTGATGGACGTACAGGACTGAATAATGGTATGCCGATGTACAAGATTGAGATTAAGGATAAGGTAGCAACCACAAATACTCCTGAGATTAAAACAAGTGCTTTGGATAGGATTTCGGTTGTTCCTAACCCATATTACGCTTATTCATCCTATGAGAATACTGAAATTTCCAATATTGTTAAGATAACCAATTTGCCTCCTAAGTGCGTGGTGACTATCTATTCGCTGGATGGCAAATTCATCAGACAATTTAATCGAAATGAGGTTAGACAAGAGGTCAAGGGAGAAGCAAGGGGCGTGAAGTACGCACAAGTTGCTCCTGATATTGAGTGGGACTTGAAAAATGGTAGTGGTATTACGGTAGGTAGCGGTATTTACCTGATACACATTAAATCAGATGACGGCGAGCGAGTAATTAAGTGGGTAGGTGCAATCAGACAGCTTGAAATATCAGGATTCTAAAGAAAATAGATGGTTCCGGAGCAATCCGGAACCATTAATAATGAATTTTTTCAGACCAAAAAAGAAATAAAAGTGAAAAGATTATTTACCATAATTTGCTTTTTAGCGGGTACTATTCTTGGTTTTGCGGGAAACCCTGACCGCCAGGGCTCTGCCGGCGCAGGTGAGCTTCTGATCAATCCGTGGGCAAGAAGTGCCGGATTACATACTATAAATACCTCCGGGATTTCAGGTATTGAGGCTACACGGTTGAATGTCGCCGGTCTTGCCAATGTTCAAAATCTTGAAATTGGCTATAGCCATGGCCGCTATTTGGTTGGTACAGGTACAAGTACCAATGCCTTGGGCCTGGCTAAAAAAATCGGCAAGAACGGAGTTTTTGGACTTGATTTCATGACAGTCAACTTCGGTGATATTCCCGTGACTACGGTTAGCTTTCCTGAAGGGACAGGAGCTAATTTTAATGTTGCCTGGACAAATATTGGATTGTCCTATGCTCATACCTTTTTGAACGAAGAATCTTTAGGTAAGGTTTCCGTTGGATTGGGCGTTAGATTGGTTATGGAATCCATTCCTGGAATTTCTGCTAGCGGAATTGCATTTGATGCCGGTGTTCAATATTCAAATGGCGAGAAGGATAATTTCAAACTTGGCCTTGCTTTGCGTAATCTTGGAACACCGATGAGATTTAGAGGTGAAGGTTTTACCGTAACCAGACCAAATCCTGATGTGACCAATGTTAATTTGGCTTATGACCAAAGATCTGCAAACTATGAGTTGCCGGTTGTACTGAACATCGGTACATCATATGATTTGTACTTTGTTGATGATGCACTTAGGGTGACTCCAATGGTCAATTTTACCTCCAACTCTTTTAGCAGGGATCAAATTGGCGCAGGCATAGAAATTTCAGCTCTTAAGGATGTACTCCAAGTCAGAGTTGCATATAAAGGTGAGATCCAAAGCACTACAGAAGTCATTAAAGAAGATGTGTACAGTGGATTGGCATTTGGCGCCACAGCCAATTTGACGGTTAATAAAGAGACTAAGTCAAAGATCGCTCTGGATTATGCTTATATGGCTTCTAAAGTTTGGAGTGGAACACACAATATCGGAGTAAGAATCAACCTCTGACAAACTGTTGATTTTATAAGTTAGATAAAATTTATTAACTTTGTGAAATACGCTAAACACTCCCGTTCGGGGGTGTTTAGTTTTTTATTTTTAATCCGTATAGATATGGCAAATTACACTTATTTGACTCAGGAAGGACTGGATAAACTTCATGCTGAGCTGGAAGAACTCAAGACAAGCGGACGACAGGAGGCTGCCAAAGCAATTGCTGAGGCGAGGGAAAAGGGTGATCTTTCCGAAAATGCAGAGTACGATGCAGCGAAAAATGCTCAAGGTATGTTGGAATTGCGTATTAATGAGCTGGAAAAAGTTTTGGCTAATGCCAGACTGATCGATACTTCGCAACTTGATCCCACTGTAGTAACTTTACTATCTACAGTTGAGATTGAAAATATTAAAACTGGAAAGACATTTACATACACTCTTGTTTCTGAAGCAGAGTCGGATCTTAAAGCCGGAAAGATTTCCGGGAATTCTCCTATAGGCCAAGGTCTGCTAGGTAAAAAAGAAGGCGAGATTGCTACAGTTACGACTCCGGCCGGTAAAATGGAATTTAAAATCATAAAACTTTCTCGTTGATATGGCAAGTATTTTTAGCAAAATTATCTCCGGCGAATTACCTTCCTATAAAGTATATGAGGATGATCATTACTTCGCTTTTCTTGATATCAGGCCTGTGGTTAAGGGGCATACACTGGTAATCCCCAAGCGGGAAGTGGATTATATCTTTGATCTGGAGTCCGATGAATATATTGGCTTGATGCTTGCAGCCCGAAAAGTTGCGAAAGCTTTGAAGAAAGTGGTGCCCTGCAACCGAATCGGAGTAGCCGTTGTTGGTCTCGAGGTGCCTCATACACATGTGCACCTGATGCCAATCAATGCCGTGAGCGATATGAATTTCAAGAATCCGGTGGTGCAGTTATCTGCTGATGAGTTTAAAGCACTGGCTGAAGATATTTCCGCGGCTATAGAATAAAGGAGGATTCTGGTCAGACTATCCTGTCCGGATTATTCTTTATGAAATCCGCCCAATTCTTGCTGCCGCTTTTTACAATAAGGCTCCTTTTGGAAAAAGCATGGCATATTGCTACGGACAGAGCATCTGTGGCATCCAGACCGGCAGCTTCAAGATCTACTCCAAACTGTTTTTCTATCATACGGGCAACTTGTTCCTTGGAAGCATTACCATTGCCTGCTACGGATTGTTTTATTTTTCGAGGAGAATATTCCGTAGTAGTGAGTCCGAAATACTTTGCTGCCGAGATTACTACGCCTTGGGCTCTCCCTAACTTCAACATCGACTGAACATTTTTCCCAAAAAAAGGAGCCTCTATCGCCAGTTCATTTACTTCGTACTTACTCGTCAGTTGTTCTATTTTAATGAATATCTGATGTAACTTATCATGAGCATCAGACAGGTGCCTGAAATTTAATGTTCCGTAATCCAGCAAGACAGGCATAGGTTTGGCATACTTGATGATGGCAAATCCCATTTTGATTGTGCCAGGGTCTATCCCCATGATTACCGGTTCTTTCAAATCCATGGCATAAAGATACGTTTTTTTTGTTATATTATAATTTTTCCATATATGGCCAGTTCATCAAAAATTGTCAAATGATATGAATATAAGCGATAGCGGAGATCATTTTTTGTGCGGGACCGGTTTCGTTCCATTGTACTGCGATCCCGAATAAGCCATTGTAAAATCAAAAAATAGCGAAGTTCAAAAGTTTGTAAGTTTGATGAGCTATCACGTGTTTTATGGACTATCGTTCGTTTGAAAGTGGGAAATCAAACTGCGAAGCTATCAAACTACGAAGCCCACAAACGGCAAAGCCATAAATAATGCAGCTAATAATTTGATCGTTAAGCTTTTATTCAAAGAAAAGTTCAAAATGTTTTGCATATATATGGCTGGTTCATTAAAAGTTGGATTCATTGTGATTCGAACGATAAAGTTATGTAAACTTCTAGTGAAGGCAAATGTATTTTAGCAATTAATCATCGGTTGAAGTATATTCCGAATTAGGTAGGAAATTAATATCCGAAAACCCTTGTGGCATTTAAGTTTTATCACAATTGACCACAATAATTCATGAATTTTGACAGCAAATTGCTAATGTGATTTGTTGATACGCCCACCCTTAAAGGAGAAATGAATATTAATCATCTACCTACTTAAATTTTCAGCCCCCACTTACTAACTGACTCTTTCGATTTTCTGATTTCGTAACAATGTCATTCCCTCCTCGCCGGCCAGTTTTTATATTCCATGTTCGACAATCAATCCGATGAAACTAAGTCTGAAATTTACTTTTTTGATCCCTTTTTCAGTGCTTTATAAAATTCGACAGCTCGTTCAAAATCCTCCTGAGTGTCTATACTTACTCCCTGAGCCTGCGTCTCCGCCATTTTGATCCTCATACCATGTTCCAGATACTGTAGGCATTCAATCAACTCCTGATCTTCCAGATTGCTGTATGGCAATGCCTCAATTTTTGCCAACACCTCCTTACGATATCCATAAATGCCGATGTGTTTGAAGCAAATTCTCGGGGCAGATTGATTTCGGTGATAGGGGATAGGGCTTCTTGAAAAATACATTGCATACCGGTCGGCATTTGTGACTACTTTGACATTATTGGGATTTTCAATGTCGTGCTCATCAGTCAAAGCAGTCATCGGTGATACGATATCGACCTTCTTATCAACGTCATACTTGAATATTTGAATGAGTTTTTCGAGGATTTTCTCATCTACAAATGGTTCATCACCTTGTACATTGAAGACAATTGGATAATCCAGTTCCAATGCGATTTCAGTGATTCTTGAAGTGCCGTTTTCGTGTTCCTTCTGGCTCATATAGGCCGTTCCGCCTCCATTGGTGACATCATGGTATATATCCTTATGATTACATACCACGGCAACATGATCGAATAGTCCTGTGGCAACCATATTATCATGTACATGGAGGATGATGGATTTGTCTCCTAGTTTTTTCAGTAACTTGCCGGGGAATCTGGTTGATTCGAGTCTGGCCGGAATCAACGCAGCTATTTTGATTTTTTCACCCTTCATTGTTCATATCTTTATTCCGTAGAATCATTTAGGAGCCAATTTTATGCCTTTTTCAATATATCTTTGATATTGTTGAATATAGGTCTGCACTCCTTTAAAAAAGTCGGTACAGTCAACCATACAGCCTCATCGATATCCTCTTCTTTTTGAACCTTGACGGGCTGTTTATTGGCCTTCATCCGATACCAATAGGTTTTTTTCAGAAAGTAATTTCCATTTTTCTGAGTCTTAAAAAGATGATAAGTATCATCGACATACTCCTTAAGCGTGATGTTTTTTATTCCTGTTTCTTCTTCTACCTCCCGAACAGCAGCATCTTCCAGCGTTTCGCCTGGATCGAGTTTGCCTTTGGGTAGATCCCAAAAACCTCGCCGGTATATAAAAAGTACTTCGCCAAATTCGTTGGAGACTATTCCGCCTGCAGCCACAATTTCCTTTATTTCGGATTGGAAGGCCTTCAGAATCACCTTCGGATCATTGGCATACAGGATAACTTCAGAAAAGTGATTCGGTGGCTCACAAAGACGAATTACTTGGTGAATTGATTTTTCCTTTCCGAGGTATGGGAGTGTCAGTACATTTTCACCCACCCGAATGTATTGACCCAGGCTTTCACTTTTTATCAAAGTGACCGGCATTTCGTTGATATATATTTTATACATTTGATGATAAATCTGAAATCATGGTTGACTATAAAAAGTCAGTAGCAAAAAAGCTATTGCAAATTAACGCAATAAATCTCAATTATGACCAACCATTTATCTGGGCATCCGGCATCAAATCACCAATTTACTGCGACAATCGTAAAAGTCTTAGTGATATTGAAGCGAGAAACCTGATCTGTGAAGGTTTTGTGGCTGCTTCAACTGATTTTTTACCATTTGATGTTGTGGCAGGTGTGGCTACCGGTGGCATTGCTCATGGTATGCTCGTTGCTGATCGACTAGGCTTGCCTTTCGTGTATGTGAGGACATCTGCCAAAGGACATGGCTTAAAGAATTCAGTGGAAGGCAAATTGGAAGCCGGTCAGCGTGTATTGGTCATTGAGGACTTGATATCGACCGGAGGCAGCAGCTTTCATGCGATTGAATCCCTTCAGGAAGCTGGAGCTGTCATATCGGGCATGATGGCCATTTTTACTTATGGATTCAGCGATGCCTTCGATTTGTTCGCGAGCCATGGTATAAAGGTGGCTACACTGACTGATTATGAGACTTTGATAGATGTGGCAAAGGAAATACAATTGATCAAGGAAGAGCAAATTGCCGGCTTGATGGATTGGAAAAAAGCTCCACGAGAATGGAGAATTTAATTGGTACACAACAACGTTTTTTTTACCTTCGCCATTTTTTTATAAGTTGAAAAATATTTTTCCGCTATGGCAATAAGCAAAAAAGATCACAACCGGGATTTTCTGTACCGATATATGAATAACGCCTCTCCGACAGGCTTCGAACGGGAAGGTCAAAGAATCTGGTCAGAATATGTTTCGGAGTATGTAGATGAGGTTCGTTCGGATTTCTATGGAACTGCCTATGGAATTATCAATCCTGATCATGAATACCGTGTGGTAATTGAAGCCCATGCTGATGAAATTTCCTGGTTTGTCAACTATATTACGGATGAAGGTTTCATCTACGTCATCCGCAATGGTGGCTCGGATCATATCATCGCTCCGTCCATGCGGGTCAATATTCATACGGCCGGTGGAATTCGGAAGGGTGTCTTCGGATGGCCAGCAATCCACACCAGAAAAGGGAAAAACCTCGACATGGCGCCTTCCCTTGAAAATATTTGTATTGATGTCGGAGCAAAGAATAAGAGCGAAGTCCTTGAAATGGGGATTCATGTTGGGTGTGTAGTCACTTATCAGGATGAGTTTACCGAGATCGGAGATAATTATTTCTGCGGACGCGCGCTGGATAACAGAATGGGTGGATACTGCATCTCGCAGGTGGCAAGGTTGCTATATGAAAATAAGAATAAGCTCCCTTTTGGGCTGTATATCGTCAATTCTGTCCAGGAGGAAATCGGTTTGCGTGGAGCAGAGATGATATCTCAGACCATCAAGCCCAATGTCGCCATTATCACTGATGTAACGCATGATACACGCACACCGATGATCAATAAGGTAGAAAATGGTGATATTACGTGCGGAAGTGGGCCTGCCCTTACCTACGCTCCTTCGATCCATAATAAATTATTACAGATCATTCTGGATACTGCTAAGGATGGTCAAATTCCATATCAGCTTTCTGCGGCATCACGCAGCACAGGTACTGATACCGATGCTTTTGCCTATGCCAATGGTGGTACCCCCAGCGCCTTGATTTCTTTGCCGCTCAGGTACATGCACACTACAGTTGAAATGGCCCACAAAGAGGATGTAGAGGGTGTGATCAAATTGATTTACAATACTTTATTGAGGTTGGATCCTCAGTTTAATTATAAATATTTCTGATTTATTCGGAAGGTTTGGGGGAAATGCAACGGAAAACGCTAAACTCCCCGAAAGGCGTAATCAGCGGGCTTTTTGCGTTTCCATCTTTTGTGACTCCATAACCAATAAGCAGGTTGTACCCTGATGTCTTTTTCAAGGTTTTTAGTAAATGTCTCAGTGATGTCGCCGGGAGGCATGGCGTTGGGATCGCTGCATATTTTCTCAAATGATGCTTTATAATATCCGCGTTTTACCTTAACTATACGGCCATAATAGACTTCCAGATCATATTTCTTGGCATACCTCTCTGTTCCTAAGAATACAGCAGTATCCTGGTGAAGGAATTCCATCCAATAACATTTATAGGGATTGCTTGGAGATTGGTCTATGGCAAATATTGTAGCGGTTGGGATAGAAGTCTCTTTTTCCAATGCCATTCCGACTTGTTTCATTGGGATCATTTCAACGCCATACTTTCCTCTTGTCTCTTTCATTTTCTTATCGAAAAATTTACTTTTAAGAGGGCTGTATATCGCTCCTGCCTTGTGTGAAATATACAATGGTAAAGCAATGGCAAATAACTCCCAATTGTTCATGTGACCGCCTGCCAGTATGATGTTCCTCCCTTTGCGGTAACTGTCCTGCATTTCTTCCAATCCCTCCAGCTTCATTCTTGCCATGACTTCCTTTTGACTAATCGTGAAGTTCTTTAAGCTTTCCACAATCAAATCGCATAAATGACGATAAAATTCCTTCTCGATTTCCTTTTTCTCGATTTCCGATTTTTCAGGGAAAGAGTTGTTGATGTTGGCTCTTACAACTTCTTTTCTATAACCGAAGATATAGTAGATGATGAAAAATAAAAAGTCTGACAGGACATAGAGAACCCTTAATGGCAGTAAGGATAGAGGCAGGATAACCAGATAGTAGAACAAGGAAGTGAGGATATACATTCTCAGTCGAGCTTATTGAACAAGTCTGAATAATGTATTGAGCATCCACTGCCTATCCGTATTGAGGATCGAATCGAGTGTATTTTCTATCGTGGAGCTGAGTGTTTTGATTTCTCCGATCATTCTGACGAATTCCTTGGAATCGGGGCAATTCGCTTGTTGGTGATCCACATGATTCATTAGCTCAATGATGGGATCTAGCTCCCGTTTTTTCCTGTTTTCAAGGATTGTCTTGAAAACCTTCAACAAATCTTTTTCAGCAATAAAATAGTCTTTTCTGCAGCCCGTGTTTTCGCACTTGTATATCAAACCCCATTCGACCAACTCTCTCAAGTGCGTATTCGCTCCACCGCTGGATATTCCCAATTCTTCAATGATACATCCTGCGCTCAAAGGGTTGGGACTGACAAGCAATAGGGCATGTATCTGAGCCATACTCTTACATACGCCCCAACTACTGCTGATTTGTCCCCATCGCTCTATGAATTCTTTTTTGGTAGATAAGAATTCCGGACTACATCCCATTCAATCGTATTTATACCTGTTTACAACTGTACGAACGGTATTTTAACGATTTCTGCTGCAAAAAGTTTATTGTTGATTTCTATTTGAATGGTTGTGCCGGGCTTGGCATAAGCTGCCTCGACATATCCCATTCCGATTGGGTATTCCAGGGAAGGGGACATTGTGCCGGAAGTTACCCTCCCTATTTGATTCCCCTCTCCATTGAGGATTCGGTAATCATGGCGTGGTACTCTGCGATCATTCAATTTGAAGCCGATCAGTCTTTTGGAGACGCCGGTTTCTTTCTGGCTTTTGAAAATATCGGAAGAATTGAAATCGCCTTTTTTTAGCTTTGTAATCCAACCCAACCCGGCTTCCATAGGAGATGTCGTCTCATCGATATCGTTTCCATAAAGACAAAAACCCATTTCCAACCGCAAGGTGTCCCTGGCTCCAAGTCCTGCCGGCATGATGCCGAATTCCTCGCCTGCTGCAAACAGTTTGTCCCACAAGGTTTCGATTTGTTCATTTGGCATATATACTTCAAATCCTCCTGAACCTGTATATCCTGTCGCAGAAATGATTGCATTGTCAAAACCTGCAACGTTTCCTATCTTAAAGTGATAATAAGGTATTTCAGATAGATTGACATCTGTCAGTTTTTGCAGTGTCGCTGTCGCATTCGGCCCTTGAATAGCCAGCAATGCTGTTTGATTCGAAATATCTTCCAAAATCAAATCACCGGATTTTTGTGAGTAAATCCAATCCCAGTCCTTGGACATATTACCGGCATTTACGACCAGTAGATACGAATTAGAGCCATCTGCCTCATTGTCCAACCTATATACAAGAAGGTCATCCACAATTCCGCCGGATTTATTTGGAAGACAGGAATATTGAATGCTGCCCGGTTGGAGGGCGCTGACATCATTGGAAGTCAATTTTTGAAGAAATGCCAGGGCATCTTTTCCTTTCACAAGGAATTCTCCCATGTGGCTCACATCGAATATTCCAACACTATTTCTGACTGCTTTGTGTTCGTCGATGATGCCTTTATAGGAAATAGGCATATTATAACCTGCAAATTCGGCCATTTTGGCTCCCAGTGAAATGTGTTTCGATGTCAATGGTGTATCCTTCATTATGCTTTATTTTATGTTTATTTTCAATATTTTATCCCCTCTTTGTATAGACTCAACTATATCCATCCCTTCAATCACTTCGGCAAAGATAGTATATCTTCCATCAAGATGCGGAGTCGCTGCAGAAGTTATGAAAAATTGTGAGGATTCGGTATCCGGTCCGGCGGAGGCCATACCTACCAGCCCAGCTTTGTCATAATATTCCCGACTGTATTCCGAACGAATGATGTAATTCATCGAGCCGAATCCGTCGCCTCTGTTACAGCCACTTTGAATGACAAAATTAGGCACAACTCTGTGGAAATGCTTGCCATTGAAATAGTTTCTCTTCACCAGCTCTACCCAATTGGCCACGGTCATTGGTGCCAGTGATGGATGTAACAACATTTTTATAGATCCCTTTGTCGTGACGATCTCACATAGCGTGCTGTCTGAGATATTATTCAGAACTGCCCAGTCGAGCATCCTGAAGCCTTTATCAGGTGCCGGCTTATATGGTTGACCACTCCAGTATGAAATGGTTTTTGCAAGCTCATTGTATGCTTCTACATTTTCGGGTAGCTTCTGCTTGGTCAAAGCGATACGGAAAAGCGAATCACTTGGTAGGAAGTTTTTAAAATTCAGAGCCGGATCCCTCATGATGACAGCTGCTGTTGATACCAATCCTACATCCCTGGAAAGAATTCCATCCACCAAGTATGAAAATATCTGTTTTTTGTATGTTATATAATTGGACCTGTATGTTTTGGCAAAATTTGGATTACCCAAAATACTTCCAAAACATTCCAAACCTGTAACCTGAAGGATCTTATCCGGTGCTTTTACAGTTAAGTTTCTGATAAATAAAAAATTTGTAACGTCATAGGCGAGCGCATTGATGATGTCGGCTTTCCGATAGACGTCCGATACTTTAAGAAGGCTGTCTTTGAGGATATCATTGACTGTCGTCCTGGATACAGTCATGGTAAATGGAAGATATTTGTTGGCAGCTCCCAGAATTTCAATATGAGCTTTTGCATTTGTTTCTGGATTGAAATAATATTCCAGATATTTTTTTGCATCGATTTCATTTCCGTTGTCTATGAAATATCGGGCAGCCAATCGTGCAATACGGAAATTTTTATCCTTGAGGTACTGAAAAGCAACGGTATCAACCATTTCATGGGCAAAAGTCTTCAGATTGCTCAATAGATTATATCTGATTCCCTGGTCTTGTGAACTTTCCATTTCGGTCTTAAGAAAGGAAAGAGATTTTTCTGTCTTTGTTTTTGAAATTGCTGTGGCCAGAGCCAATTTAATATCGCGGTTATTACTTTGGTTGTAGGCATTTATAACTGAATCCAGCGTAGATTTTAGATCTACACCTTTGGCCCTCGACAGATAGTTGGCAGCGTAAAGTCTTGATTCTGAAGGATAGGCTGAATTGCAGACCAAATTTAGACAAACTCTTGTCCCGGCAGGAAGGGTGATGTCTCTCAATGCAAATCGGTATATTGATCTGGCTTGACCTATGAGCAACAGGCTATCACTTGTAAGATACGATTTGACTGAGGCTATCTGCCGCAATGTATTTTGATCGCCACATTTACCCAGAGCTTCCAGTACAGTAGCATTAAATAATTGAAATTTATTTAGACTATCAAAAGTGATGAATGATGATACAAGATAAGGTTCAGCCTTCAGACTGCGTATTTGCCCCAAGCTATAGGCGGCAGCAACACGGACATTTTCATCTTCATCTTTCAGTAATGGCGCAATCGAGTCAATGGCTGTTGTGTCCTGCCAGGAGGCGAAAGCGTTGACGGCGATATATCTTATCGTTGGATTCTTGTGGTGAAAAAATCTTAGGAGGCTATCCCTCGAATGATTGTAGGCAGCTTCGTATGCCAGTTGAACATCCCTTTCCTTTAGATCAAGGGAAAAATCAAGATTGTTATTAGGCTTGTTCGGGATGCAGGATGACAGGCCGGCAACAATTATCAGAATCCAAAAATGAATCTTAACTTTCATCAAAAATATTTGTACGAGGAATGAGGCATGGAAATCATTTAACAAAAATCAATGCCTGATTAATATTTTATCCGATGCAAATATAATATTATGAATCGATAAGATCGTATTTAGATGTAGCCGTGTTACCGAGTGCCGCTTATCCATCAATAAATTGGAAAAATAAATACGGACAATAACCATTGACAATAAGAATCCAATATCAATTTACATTCACTAACTGGCTTTATGTAGTTGAATTTTACCTATATTTGTATCAATCATATATGGATATATTGTAATATGATAAGATTTAATTCAATCAGGCAAGTAGTTGATATGTCAAAAGACTGATAAGATATGCCAATACCGAATAGGATACCAACTGTATAATCGGCCATTTCCACCCATTGGTTTCCTTTTTTACCACTGCCACAGTGCTCAGACATTGCAAGGCAAACATATAAAACATGATCAGCGAAGCCGAGGACGCAACGTTGAATACTTTTTTGCCGGTATCGGGATCTATCTGGCTATTGAGCATCTGAGATAACTTTTCCGGATTTTCATCGTTGCCCTGAGCACTGTATATGGTCGCCAGTGTGCCTACAAATACTTCTCTGGCAGCAAATGACGTTATCAGTGCGATGCCGATTTTCCAATCAAAACCAAGGGGCCTGATGGCCGGTTCAATGTATTGTCCGAGTATTCCCGCATAGGAATTTTCCAATAGAATGGATGATTCACTGACAGCGGGTTGTTCTTGTTTTGGAGTGGACTTAACTTCCTGACGATAGGCTTCGAGTGCTTTCTCCCTTCTTTCTGCAGGCCCATGGCTTGTCATAAACCAAAGGACAATGCTTATTATAAATATAACTTTTCCGGCCTCTGTGATGAACGATTTCACCTTTGCCCATACATTGAATGCGACGTTCTTTACAATTGGAATTCTATAGTTGGGCAACTCAAGCATCAATTGGCTTTTACCCTTGGTGCGGATGATCTTATTCAGGACAAATGCAGCGAATAGGGCAGCCAATGTACTGAAAATGTATATGCCGAGGAATGCTACACCGCGTGCATTGATAAAGCCAAAATATAGAAGGTTGGCAGGTATGATGAATACAATCAGCAAAGAGTAAACCGGCAACCTGGCCGAACAACTAATCATCGGGGTGATCAGGATGGTGATGAGTCTTTCCTTCCAGTCGCTGATCGTCCGGGTGCTCATAATGGCAGGAATGGCACAGGCCCCGCCTGATATCAGCGCAATGGTACTTCGTCCGTTTAAGCCTATTTTACGCATCCAATAGTCAAAGAGGTACACCACACGACTCATATATCCGGATTCTTCCATGATGGATATAAATAAAAACAGGAAGAATATCTGAGGGACAAATACAATGATGCCGCTTAGGCCGGGAATGATTCCATTGGACAATAATTCACTAAACCAACCATTTGGCATATTTTGGTTAATCAATTCTGCAGAGAATGCAAATCCATCCTCAAGCCACTCTATCGGTTTTTCAGCCCATGAAAATATAGATTGAAAGACAAGGAACATGATTGCTCCAAAAATCAACATCCCCCAAAACGGATGCACCAATATTTTGTCTATCTTGTTTTGTACAGGTGGAATTTTGGTTACGGCCGGCTTTAATACTGAAATGAGATCACTCAATTCGTCATACCTTTCCATAGTATCCCACACTTCAGCCCTTAAGACTTCCTTTGGTTTTTCTGCCTTATTCGAGTCGAGTATTTTAAGAAAGGATGTATAATCAATGTCCGCATTCATATCGACTTCCAAACCGGATGTGATCAGGCCTTTGCCAAATTTTTCGACTTTGGAAGAATTCTTGTTTCCCTCCGTTAGCTGCGATTTTTGATTGAGAATGACATCCTTTAGTTCTTCAAGCCCCTCACCGGTACGGCTGCTGCATCGAACGACCGGACAATTAAAGAAAGACGAAATATGCTGTATTTTATCTTTCTCGAGTTGGATAAGGTCGCTCATGGTAAGCACAACAATCATCGGGATACCTAAATCACGAATCTGACTGCCCAATAACAATTGACGATCGACAAGCTCTGAATTGACTATAAAACAAATTATATCCGGATAATTCGGATTCGCGGGATTCAACAAAATTTTGGTAAATATCTGCTCATCCATAGTAATGGCGTGCAGACTGTATGCTCCTGGAAAGTCGATAAGATTGTTGGCTTCTCCATCTGGTAGGAATAACTTTCCGGTTTTTTTATCGACCGTTACTCCTGGAAAATTTGCGGTCTTTTGGTTCAGGCCTGTCAATGCATTGAAAAGACTCGACTTCCCGCTATTGGGATTGCCCGCAAGGCATATATTTATTGATTTACTCATTAGTTTCCAATTTTTGGACGATTATTGAAGCGGCTTCACTATGCAGAAGCCCCAGCTTTAGGGAGCCAACAATGAAGAAAAAAGTATGTTTGCGATGGTTGGTATCCAATAGATAACCTTCTGCATTGGGAAATACTCCCATACTGATCAGCTTTCCAGCAATGGAATCATCAGAGTAGGATATGATTCGACATCGGTCACCCGCATTCAATTTGCTTAATGTTGTCATTTAAAGTTCTTATCTTTCATTTATTTAGATTAATTCTAACATAAGAAAAAGCGCCAAAAAAAAGTGAGTCGCCGCAACAACTCACTACGAATAATGAACAAATCCAAAATTATTCTTACATTGGAAGTACCAATTTAATTGTTTTTTCTATTATATAATAATTTTCTATAACTTTTCGATCTTACTTATTCCCACACCTGCGGAAGTAAATGTCTTTACTATATAAACACCCGGGTGGAACCCTTCCATATTGATATCAATTCTGTTTTGATTGACTTTCTCTTTTGAAAGAACATCCTGTCCTGTGATGGTATATATATGATAACTATTGATCATATTGTCTCCATCCATTGCAGATATCGTCAGGCTACCGCTTGTTGGATTAGGATATACTTTGACCAGTTTCTCATTTTCTGTGATTTTCTTTTTCTGCACTTTGATCGGGAATTCAAAAATCTGTTGTCCTGTCCTCAACTCAGTGCATCCGTCTATTACCAAAGTCGCATCATTGAGTTGTACTCTGGCATAGAATATTCCGTCATCACTTCTGAATCCATCCAATTCATCATCGACGATGCCTTTTATGATCGCTATATCTCCATATCCTGCCGTGCCTGTCCCACTTATTCTGCCTGCTCCCAAATCAATATTCCTGACAATAGGTTTTTTGGCCATTTGGAGCATTTTATCTCCTTCGCCCAACCAATGATTTTCCTTAAAGTTAGTCGTCAGGCTTTGATCATTGAAAGCTTCACTGAAATTGAGGCTTGCGGTAAAGGCTGATAGGTTAAGGACTGGTGTGCCTTCCGACCCGATCGAGAAAGTCATCGTAATAGAGTCACCCGGCTCATATACATCCTTATCACTTTTCAGGTTGAAAGGGAGGAATGGCGAATTGACACCTTTGTTGACATAAAGCCCGTGGAGGTTTCGGTAAAATTTGTTCATCATGGTTGTATCCTTGGCAAGGATGAGGCCATCACCATCACCATCACCGTACTTCATGTTGATATTATTGCTCGAAATATCCCAATCTGCTGCATCTTGTCCCACCCAATAGTTATTCTGACTACTGTTATTTCTCTCTGAGCCACTTTGACCTATAAATGGAGCGATGAAGGTCAAATCTTTCATATCTACCCGGCCATCATTGTTATGATCTCCCGGCCAGACACAGTTGGCGTAACAACTTTGTTCTATATCAATTATATGGATGTAGATTTTTACGGTATAAGAGATGGATGGGTTGGATATAAGTGTATATTTTATTTTCATGCTATCCAGCCCTACATAATAGACAGCCGGGCTGTAGTCCAGATTTTTCTGATTGTCAACGACATATACAAGTCCATTGCGCGGATATGCCGAGTTAATCACAGATACTTTATAGCCTGGGGTAGGGAAGGGATAGAATATTTTAATCGGTGAGGCTTTGGCTGTGTATAGATGATAGACAGGCTCCGGAGTGAAATTGCTCACCGTAACCGTCACAGTGCCGAATTCGCATACATTCGATGCCAGATCACAAGCGTTATAGACAAAAACGTCGATGCCTTCAAATCCAAGGTTCGGAGTATATTTATACGTACCATTAGCCATCTTGATCAGTGTACCATTCTGTGGCTGTACGCTGATATTGACATTGAGTACCATGTCGAAATCATTCTTCAAAAGATCACAAACGACGTACTGCCCTTTCAGTGAATAAAAATAATCATCGTTGACCAGAATATTCGGTGTCGATGCGTCAAATATCTTGAATACGAATCGGTGGATTGCAGAGCTTATTCCGTTGGTGACCATCAATTCCAGGGTATCCAAACCGATGTAATTTTCAACCGGCGTATAAGTCCATTTAAAGTCATTCTGAATGACTGAGCCGTGAGAGACCTGTCTGGAGATTTCACTAATCGAATATGGATGTGAGAATTCTATCTTCGAATTTTTGACAAGAAACTTCCTTAATTCAAGTGATTTGACTGTAGTGGTTGTATCCAGCACGTTGAGCCTGAATTGCCCCAACTCTTTGTAACCATTTTTGGTAACCTGATAACTTAGATTTTCAGAGATGGCGTTGGCGCAACCATTATAAATAATTTTGGAACCATCATCACTGATTGCAATTTGGGAATTCCCTGTCAGAGGTAGATATGTAATTGTTGCACCTCCACCGGGAATGATATCATTGGCCATTACATCCAGTTCGACATTCCGATCGGTAGTGTACACGGTAAACTGGTCATCATTCAGGATAAATTGAGAAGTCTTAATGACAACCTTCTTGGATTTCTTGGCTAATTGACCGGTACTTGGGTTGGGATAGAAATAGACAACCTGAAACGTATCCAATCCGAAATGACCTGAATTCGGTTTGTACCTGATGACAAATTCATCTCCGGTGGACAAAAGTTGGTCTGTCGAACCATATTTCGCAACTTTGGTATAGAAGAAGGAATTGTCATACCTTGGGATGGATACAATTACCGAATCCGACGCAAATATATTGAAATGCTCAACGTACTCGTTCGATTGAGACTGCGCAGGAAGTATTCCTACAATCAGCAAAAGAACAGCATACAAATACTGTATAGTTTTGGGCATGTTTAGTAATTAGGTTCTTGTTCAAAAATTCGATGCAAGATAGTCATTTTTTTTATATTATTGTATCTTTCGACTTCAATTTATCACAACTAGGGATTCGGAGTGTCCGCATTCTTTTTGGAAATTGATAGCTTAAACCAATGAGATCTACAAAATTATATCAGATAATCAGCGAGTTATCGTCAAGTGAGGTAAACAGATTCGAAAAATTTGTAAACTCTCCTTATTTTAATATTAACATTTTAAATATTGAAATTTTAAAAATATGTGTTGAATTGAATAAGGATATTGCATTGACTATCTCCAAGGAAGAAGTTTGGAATACTATTAAGCCGGGTGAAGAATATGATGATGTTAGATTCCGGAAATATATCTCTGATTTACTAAAATTGTTATTGGAATTCTTTGCTGTTGAAGAACTTCGGGGCCGGCCTATTCTTTCCTCACAGCTGCTTTTGGAATACGCCAATAAAAAGAAGATTCCCAAACTCATCAATACGTCAGTCCAGGTAAGTCAGAATACTTCCAGCAAGTTCTATAATCGAAGCAGTGATTTTTATCTCTATCATTTTCAGATTGAGAAGAACCTTTTTTACTTACAAGAAGGAAATATCGAATTGTATTCCAAGAAGAACGTTGAAAATATCGCTGAAAACCTCGACAAATTTTATATCGCAGAGAAGCTCAAATATTATTGCGAAATACTTGGTCGGGAAGCATTGTCCAACATTCAATATAATTTTAATTTCATATCGGAACTTTTAGCTTATGTTGAAAACAATGACTTTAGCAATGACTTGATTATCAGAATATATTATTTGATTTACAAGACTTTATCGACACCTGACCGGTCGGAATATTATCATGAGTTGAAAGATATTCTGTTTAAAAACTACAGATTATTTGATGGTTTTGAACTTCAGGAATTGTTTGGGTCTATCCTTAATTATTGCATTGCCCAGATCAACATAGGTAATCATGACTTTCAGGATGAGATGATCCGTATTTACGACTTTATTTTTGAGAAAAATATCCTGTTGAATGAAAATTACCTAACGCCGGCGAAATTCAAGAATGTTGTTACAACTGCACTCAGGGTCGGTAATTATGATTTTGCTGAAAGTTTCATTAAAGAGTATGGCGATCTGCTTCCTTTGACTCAAAAGGACAGTATCGTTACGTTTTCCCTGGCTCAAATTTATTTTTACAAAAAGGAATTTGGCCAGGTCATCAACCAATTGCAAAAGGTGGAATATCCGGACCTGATCACCAATCTTCGCGCCAAGACGATATATCTGGCTACCTTGTTGGAACTGAAGGAATATGATGCCATCAGCTCATGGTCAGAGAGTTTTAAAGCTTTCCTGAATAGAAAAAAGAAGGAGATTCCGGCTGCCCGGATAAAGTCATACCAAAATTTTATTACCATTGTAAGGTTAGTGGCAGGGTCAGAATTCGGAGATAAGAAGTTTCATCAGCGTATCAATAAGGAATTGGATAAGGTAACCGGCAATGTTGTCAATGAGCAGTGGTTGAGGGAGAAATTGGCCGAAAGGATTAAAAATTGAGCTGAATCTGTCCGATGAAACTTCTAAACAAAACAGATTGGTGGAAAATGTTGAAATGGCTTCTTCTGCCTGTCTTTCTGGTTATCCTGTATCTTCAATTGACCAGACTTCATCAAAAACCTGATTTGCTCGATAGACTCTATCTCATATTTTGGGGAAATAACTTATGGGCTGTTGCGCTGGTGATCCCCATGCTCACTTTTTTCAACTATGCCTTTGAAGCCGCGAAATGGCGGATTTTAGTCAGACCTGTCGAGAAAAGGCAATATGTTGATGCATTGATGGATGTATTGATAGGCATCCTATTTTCAATTTTAACTCCCGCAAGACTCGGCGAATTGGCCGGAAGAGTAGTCAAGCTAAGAATGGGAAACAAATTGGTTGGGGCAGCATCCAGCCTCGCAGGAAGCATAGGACAGAATATCATCATTTTGTTTTGCGGGTCCATTGGATTTGTCTATTTCCTCATGTTTCAGGGTGATCTGGAATCCTGGTCTGCTCTGGGAGCTTTTTTTATGGCTTTGAGTCTCACAGGCATTTTGATTTTTTTATTTTTCAATCTTTATCTGCTTGTCCCTTTTGTCAAACGTATTCCGTTGCCCCGCAGGTGGCGCCAACTTGCAGAAAAGTTGGATGCACTTAAAGAATATTCCAATTATGATCTTGCCAAAGTATTGATATTGTCTCTGGCAAGAATATTTGTATGGACTGCACAGTACCTGCTTATATTATGGATTTTAGAACCCGGTTTCGACCTTTCGTTGGGGATTGCAATATCCTGGATGGTATTTCTGCTTCAAACCGGCATCCCATTGCCACCCATTTCCAGTCTGGTAGCACGAAGTAGCATTGCCATATTCATGTGGAGTAACCTCGGCATCTCAGAATGGAACGCTTTGGCTGCTAGCTTTGTTATATATTTTTACAATCTGATTATACCTTCTGCTATAGGTTTGTTCGTTATATATTTTAACAAAAAATCAGTCAATGCGAATACTTAGTTTTTTGATTGTTGCTTTATTTGCCATTTTACCTCTAAAAAGTGGATCTAATCAGCCCGATAAGGTTTTCGGTACTGAAGTTTCTACTTGTTCAGGTGATAATGTTACATTTAAGGACAGTGAAGAATTGGTGTATAAGATATATTATAATTGGGGGCTTGTTTGGTTAAGCGCAGGTGAGGCAACATTCCGTGTCCAGGAGAAAAAAAATGGCTACCTGATTACTGCGATCGGAAAGACCTATTCTGGTTACGAATGGCTTTATTCGGTTTACGACAAATATGAAGTTTTTGTGGATAAGACGACTATGCTTCCGATTTGGTCCACACGCGATATAAAGGAGAATAAATACACCCAATATGAGCGTATGGATTTTAATCAGGTTAATGGAACTGTAGTTTCCACCTTGGGCAAAAACAGGAATGAAACCACGACGGCTATTATTCCGGTAAGTGATTGCGCTCATGATATCCTGAGCATCTTATATTTTGTGCGTAACTATCCTTTTAGCTCTTTCCGAAATGGTCAAGCTTTCCCTGTCAACGTCTTTTTGGATCGCGCAAACAACAACCTGACTGCCAAATATAATGGCACCGTGAAAAAACAAAGTGTAAAAGGGTTGGGGAATTTCAATTCCTACGTTATTTCACCGGCAACCATTGAAGGTAAGGTTTTTGATAAAGGCAATACCATGAAAATGTATATTTCGGAAGATAAGAATCATATACCTTTGATGGTGGAGACCAGCTTGAAGGTCGGTAGCGTAAAGGTCATCCTTAAATCCTACAAAAATATCAGATATCCACTGAGCAGTAAGGTTATTTGATCAATCCTGATGGCTATTTTCAATGACAAGTACCGATGATGTCCCCGAATGATGGCCGTCCGGTCATAGACAAATAGAAAGAAAAGACAATGAAATATTTTTTAGGAATCCTGCTGATCATTCTTTTATTTTTCAGTGGATACTTCTTTTCGGATTTTTTGCATAATAAAAGAGAAGAAAAGACGCGTGTATCCAATGAGGTTATCCTGAACCAAATAAAGGAAGTGGCAAAACTTGTTTCTGTGGAAGGCTATTTCACGGAAATTTATAAATACAAGAATTTTTATAACCTGGACTGGAGTATATTTACTAAAAAGGCCTTAGTCCGGGTAAAGGCCAAAGCATTGATGGGCATAGATCTTAACAAGATGAGGTTTGATTTTGATGAAAAGACAAAGACTTTGACGATTGGTGTGATGCCGGAGCCGGAATTAATCAGCATAGATCATGACATTGATTATTATGATATTTCTGAGGGAACTTTCAATTCTTTTTCCCCGGAGGATTTCAATAAGATAAATAGCGATGTAAAGCAGTATATACGCAATGTGGCGTTGAGGAGTGAATTGCCTCAAAGAGCAAAGGCACAAAGCCAGAAGACGCTACAGACCATCAAAATTCTTGCGGAGACCGCAGGCTGGAAAGTTATCACGGAAGAGGCGAAGCCTTCAAAAGGATAATTTTTAGGCTATATGCACCAATGTTATTCCGTCACCACCTGCATCAGGAGCCGGATGGCTGATCTCCATGGGCAGGTTGTATTCCTTCAGTTTTTGTCTGACTATTCTCTTCAAAGTACCATCTCCCTTGCCATGCAGGATCTCCAGATCTATCTTTCCGGCAATCAGAGCCTGGTCAAAGAAATCTTGAAGTTGCTGCAATGCCTCATCTACCCTCAATCCGCGGATGTCGATCTTGTCCTTGACTTTACTGGCATCGCTCAGAATATCTGTAAATACGCCCTTGACCCTTCTCAAGTCCTGAGGACGTTTTTCTGCAATCAATTGTTTTACCGGAACCAAGACTGTAAGGCCTCCGACACTGACTCTTGCATTATCCTTCAGGATTTCCTCCACCGTTCCCGTTGTGTCACCTGATTTGAGCCTGACGTAGTCACCGACTTCTATCTGTTTGTCGTGCAGCACTGACTTGTTCTTCCGAATGGTTTCATTATGGAGGCTCTCGACTTCTGCTACCAACCTTTCCCTTTCTGCGCGTTTTTGGACAGCTAATGCCCTGATCTGATCAAGATCTTTTTCTTTTGATAATTCCTTGATCTGATTTTCAATGAATTCATTCTGGGCATTGACGCTTTTGAGCTGAAATTCCTTGACGTCCTGTCTGAGCTTTTTCCTTTTGAATTCATATTCAGCAAGCTGGCGCTCGTAATTTGAGATCAATTTATCCAGTTGGTGCTGTTTCTTCTCAAGGTCAATAATCTGTTTGTTCAATTTATTCTTATCCGACTGTAAATCATTTAACAGTCGGTCAACCTTGTATTTCTTTGAGCCGAGTTTCCTTTCGGCGTGGTGGAGAACTACATCCGGGAGGCCATTACTTCTTGCCAATTCAAAGGCGAAAGAACTTCCCGGACTTCCGAGCTTGAAGACGTATGTCGGCTTTAGTCCATCCGAATCGAAAAGCATGGATCCGTTGATGACACCGGAATTGTTATGCGCAAACAATTTGAGTGCAGAGTAGTGGGTCGTAATCACGCCCATACATTTCTTTTTGTTGAGGAAGGCGAGAACACTTTCAGCGATTGCACCGCCCACTTCAGGATCGGTACCTGTACCGAATTCGTCGATCAGGATAAGTGTGTGAGAATTTGTCTTATCCGTAAAGAACTTCATGCTTTTCAGGTGGCTGCTGTACGTACTTAGGTCTTCGTCGAGCGATTGTTTGTCCCCAATATCGGCAAAGATATTCTTGAAGATACCAATTTTACTCTCTTTATATACCGGCAGTAAAAATCCGCATTGGGCCATAAGTTGAATCAAACCGACTGCCTTCATCAGGATTGATTTGCCTCCTGCATTCGGGCCTGAAATCAAGAGAATCCTGTTATCGTCCGTCATGTTGAGATCAAAGGGGACGGTCTTTTTGCCGGCTTTCTGGTTCTTGATGTATAAAAGCGGATGGAAAGCCTTCATCAAATTTAAATTCTGATGTGGCACGATCTGCGGCCTTTCCCCACCATATAATTCAGCCAACTGTGCTTTGGCTCCCACGAAATCGATGTATGCCACACAATCTAAATAACGAACAAAGTCGTCATAGCCGGATGCCAGATTATTGCACAATTTCTTGACAATCCTAACGATTTCCCTCAATTCCTCATGCTGGAGTTCAAACAGGTCATTATTCAACAAGATGACCGGCTCAGGTTCGATATATACTGTTTTTCCGGTTTCGGATTCATCGTGAATGATGCCGGGGATCTTACGCTTATGTTCGGCGGGAACACTGAGTACCCTTCTTCCATTCCGGTAACTCTCGGATGATTCGGACAATAATCCTTTGGATTTGTATTGCGCTGCTATTTGGTCAAATGCCCTTTCCAGTTCTGATTTTTTCGCGGCAATTGCCCTTCTGATCTTTACCAGATCTTCTGAAGCATTGTTTTTGACCTTCCCCTGCTCATCCAGTACCTGATTGATTTGCTGGAGGTAGGTGGGAATGTAACTCTGAGTGAGAATTTTCTCAGACAGCACAGGATAATTTTTGCTGTTACCTGTAGAAGAAGCAAATCTGTCGAGATTCTTCATTATTTCCAGGACGTTCCTCAACTCGTTGATATGTTCAACTTCCAGGAAGTAGTCGGTTATCTTGAGGTATTTCAGGAAGGAGGTTATATCGGTATAATTGCCTGTTGGGAAGCTTTCGCCGGCATTCATGGACAACTTGAATTCCAGTGTTTCTGTCAAAAGAAGATCAATTACTTCCGGTTCGGTATGAAAGCGCACATTCTGCAATAATTTCTTACCTACCTCACCTTTACAGTATGTTTCGGCTATTGTAATGAGCCGGTCGAATTCAAGTATCTTAAATATATCGTTTGGATAGAACACTATTAACCCAATTTTTGCAAACAACAAAAAGCCTCGTGAGATGGTTCACGAGGCTTTTTTTATTATTCTATAAACAACTTGTCAATGGCCAGCACTTTGTTGCCCTTATCTCTGACTGTTGCCAGGTAAATGCCCGGAGATAAGCCGGAAGCCAATCGAATCTTGCTTTCACCATCCGTCACAAGTTTTTCATAACGTTTGATTCCCAGCATATCCGTGAGAGTAAAGGTATATGAATCATTTAATGGCGTATTAAAGCCCTTTACGCTGAATGATACTTCACTATGTGCCGGATTGGGATAAATCCTGCCGGACGATGCAAGGAGTTCGTTGTTTGAAAGAGCCGTTGGGTCTATATTTCCTGTGGTGTATTCACCGGGAAGGAATTGTGTAAGCAGGAAGGAGCCTTTTTTATCGGTCAAAGAGCCGGTTTTCTTTGTATAAAATGGGTACAAGCTCCATTCCTCTATACCGGAAGGTCTGTAGAACAACTGAATACTGTCTTCACCATTTTGAAGAAGATCGCTATCCCATGTAAGATTGTATTCTATCTTTCCAGTAAAAGACACCTTTTCAGGATCTGCGATAGTAAATTTCCAAAAATGCTTGTCATTTACCCTGATTGCCGAATTTGTGCCGGGATCAGGTGCAGTTAAATGGTTTTCCATGAATGCCAGCGTCGAATCTTTTACTTCCGATGCACTGATGCTCAAGTTGGAGAATGAAAATGGAATGTTGCCGGTCTTCTTGACATTCTGTAATGAACTGAATTGAGCAAGATTAAGAGCCATGGGGTAATTAAGGAATACTGCCTTTGGAACAAAAGATAGATTCAAAAGTATTGTGCTTTCTTCGCCTGTTGTGATCACCCTTTGGTTACTGAGGTTATTATCCTGATCCACGAAAGTCAAGACAACCGGTGCATCTTTACAGAACCCATTTGACTTGAGGAGCTTTTGTTTGATTTTGATTTCATGGGTATAGCCTGGAATATCGACCTTATGAAAATCTGAAATGACAAAATCGTAGAATCCGATATCGAATACCCATCGGTCAAAAAAGTCTGTCAAGTCAACACCGGAAGCGGCACTTAACGCATCACGATAAGAATATGCAGTCAAATTTGAATAAGCATAATCCTGCAGTACTTTCTGTTGAGCAGCCCTGAAAAGGTCATCACCCAGGTAGCCCCTGATAGAATGCATTACCATTGCACCCTTTTTATAAGTGGTTACGCCGTATGTAATGTCCTTAGGCATAGGAGAAAGAGGAAGATAGCGACCATCGCTGACATGAGCAGTAGTTATGACGTCGTACCTGTTTTCATTGACCAATCTTTCAAAAGAGGCTCTTCCACTCAAGTACTCATCGAATATATGGGCACCATATTCTGCGTTTCCTTCCTTGATCCACATATCGGCTTGTGTCCTGAGCGTCAGGAGATCTCCCCACCAAAGATGGCATAATTCATGGCTGAAAAGGCGCCTGTCAGCAGCATTTCCGGAAGTGCTTGTTACCGGATAGGCAATGCAGTTAGGATGTTCCATTGCGCCTCGAGTCGTCATCACATAGCCTACACGTTCGAAAGGGTAGGGGCCGTACCATGACTCTAAGGCGTCGATTGCAGAACCGAGTGCACTGAAAGCATTGATGACCTTGCTTTGGTCTGCCGGCTTACTGATCAACTGTACCGGAACATCTCCATAGATGCCGTTGTAATTGTATTCGTAAGAGACATAAGTGGAAGCTGCGATTGCCGATAGGTAAGTGGGTATCTGCTGTTCCATCCGGAAGACCCGTATTTTTGATTTATCGTCATATGGCTGTTCGTCAATCAAATTTCCCACACTATAGGAAGTAATGTCATTGTTGGTGATTACCCTATAAGTATAAGTACTTCTCTCGACAAAGTTATCAAAACACGGAAACCAGCTTCTACCAAAGTTGTGAGGATCATCCGTCAGGCCGATACCAAGATTATACGCTATTCCGTCTTCGAAATAAAAGCCACCGAATCCGGATGTTGAAGTTTTTGGTACACCATGGTATTGGACTGTTACTCTGTAAGATTTTCCGATTTCCAAATCATATCCTGCGTGTATGTTGAGCAAAACTCCGTTATATTCATATTGAGCCACAACATCTTCAAAAAATACCGAATCGACATTGAGTTTTAGCAAATCCAACGGTATATAATCCAAGCCTGCAATCTTTGGAGTGAAGGTAACTACAGCTTTCCCAGACAAAGTACTTTGGCTCATCTTCCTGAGGTCAATGGTGAGATCATAGTCCAGGATGTCGAATGAATCGGATCTCTCAACCGAAGCCGCCCAGAGGTTGTTTTCCTGTTCCGGATCCACCCTTTGATTAGCCAATTGGTGACGCATATGACAACCATACATTTCAAGGGGTTGCGCCGTTGTGCTTAGCCTTAAGCCAATCAGGGCCAGTATGAATATTGCGATTCTCATGTTATAAAAATTTATCAAAGGATAGTAGCTTTTACGGCATCAAGCAAAGACCTTGTATCAGCAACATCCTTGCCTTGTGCATATACACGGAGGACGGGTTCAGTCCCGCTTGGGCGGATCATTACCCATCTTTCATTACCGAACATGTACTTAAAGCCATCCAGATCCTCAGTGGATACTATAGCGTTGGATCCGAATGAAGTGTATTTTCCTTCTTTACAAGCTTTGATGACACTTTGTTTTTGCTCTTCGGAAATATGTAAGTCATCCCGATCAAACCAGAATGCGCCCACTTCATCATACAGTTCCTGAATCAAATCTTCAAGTGATTTCCCTGTTGATGCCATGAATTCAAGAATCATCAGACCGATCCATATACCGTCTCTTTCCGGGATGTGTCCTTTGACAGCCAGCCCACCACTTTCCTCACCACCGACCAGGACATCCCTTGTAGTCATGATCTCAGCGATATATTTGAAGCCAATTTTGGTTATTTCACATGGTAATCCATATTTATTGGCCAGGTCACGCATTTTGTCGGTTACCGAGAAGGTGATTACGACTTCGCCTGTGAGTTTTTTGTACTTGTATTGGTAGAGTAGAAGTAGTAATAAAATATGATGAGCATCGACAAACTTTCCAGTGCTGTCATACATTCCGATTCGGTCAGCATCGCCATCATTGGCCAGGCCGAGGGAGATATCGTCCCTGGAGCTGATGAGTTCGGAGAGCTCTTTCAGATTTTTTCCGATGGGTTCCGGAGCCTGACCTCTGAAAGAAGGATTTTCATCGCAATGGAGGGCCACAACATCCGGCAAAAGTCGGAGCATCGCCCTTTGACCTGCACCGTACATGGCATCATATGCGACTTTCAGACCGCTGTTTCTGATCAGGTTGAGGTCGAAACTGGATTCGGCATGCTGTACATAAATATCTTCCAGAGGGACTTCCTGGGCCATACCTTGTTGGACATATTCTTCAAAGGTCCCTGTTGGAGTATCCCAAACATCCGGTATTAGATTCTCGACAGCAGTAATATCAGCAGGAGAGGAAGGGCCTCCAAAATGTGATTTCAATTTATACCCGTTATAGGAAGGCGGGTTGTGACTTGCAGTTATTACGATCCCAAGATCTGCTTTTAATTTTACAACTCCAAGGGATACCATTGGCGTTGACACGAATCCTTTGCCATAGAGTACTTTTATACCATGGAAGCAAAATACCTCTGTAATTGCTTTCAGGAACATTTCTCCCCCAAATCTGCAATCGTGTCCAACGACAACCGAATGCATACCGGATTGTTTCATCCATGCTGCTGATCCTGCTGCCACGCGACGTACATTATCAACTGTATATTCTTGGGCGATAATAGCTCGCCAACCATCAGTTCCAAACTTGATCTTAACCATATCTTCTAATTTTTGCCTCTAATATAATTAAAATTGTTTCTCCGAATGATTGAAAATGTGGTTGGTTTTTGATTTTTATTATAAAACACTTGTTGTATAGAGATTCGAGAGCCGGGGTGATTGGTGATTGTTTTATGGCAGAAAGAGTATATTTTCAATGTTTGGCCTTACATATATGTGGTAAATGCCTCTTAGGAACGATTTCAAAACAAACACCCCCAATCATGGTATAATTCTATAGTTAAGGTCAGGTAGTTGCTGATGGAGCTGGATTCTTTTTTGGTCAATACTTTCTTTGCTTACTTTGATGCCCGTTTC